>Ga0153967_100088_pt1 | contig 59599 bp, 59 predicted proteins | sample TSFL051MetaG_FD_104688 | JGI IMG/M metagenome (GOLD analysis project Ga0153967, IMG submission 104688) | Attine ant fungus gardens microbial communities from Florida, USA - TSFL051 MetaG | ecosystem: Host-associated > Fungi > Mycelium > Unclassified | place: USA: Florida, Paynes | collected...
GCACTGTCAGATTCTTTGAAAACTCACACATTCGTGCGAGTAGGATCGATTGCATTTTCTTCTATTGTCTGGTCTTTTTCCACCTGGGTAGACTGAAAGGAAAAGTATATAGTGGTGCTGATGGCATGGCATCTTGAAGCAATGCACCTGAGCTTGTGTTGATCACAACCGGAACCAAGAAGTGTTTTCGCCAAAAGTTGGCATCACTTGGATCAAACCAACAAGGCCACGGTCCGTATTATTACCGTTACCGTCAAAGTCACTCACTGGATTAGAGGATGATATGGATATGATAATTTCCTTGACATACTACTTGACATTAACCCTTAGTGTATTTTCGTAATTTGATCCGTTATATGAAAAAGGTTAAAACTTTCCTCGCTTGATTAAATGACAGCAGAGTCGACTGATGAAGAGAGGATGTAGCCTTCAACTTAAAAAGTCAAAATGTATCACGAGTCTGTGATAATTGTTCTTTTGCAGATCCCTTGCCATCATTTGGGCGAATCTCAGGGAGTGTCTTGTTCAACCTCCGATACATTTTCATCCCCATAGATCGCTCAACGGTCAAAATGTGCCAGGTATAATTATGATGGCCATCCTGTGATATTAAGAAGGGTGGTATGGGTGATAGAGGCGGCATCTATAGAGCGAGTAAAAATTCGTCATGACAAATCGGGGAACGTCTAGCGTGCGAAAGCAAAACAATGTTCTGATGCGACTGCCAATGACAACCACCCACGCAATAATATATTACTCATCGCGCGTGGTTGGTGGTATTCGTCGGTACTCAGACAAATGTTGATTCGTATGGTAAACATAGTGTTTGGGGAGATTTGTACGTGATTAACGATTCGAAATTTGTGAACATGACATACTGATCCATTGGATGTGCGTTCAAACACTGGGAGCTATCTACAACAACAGAGCACTTGTACTGCAAATCAGAACTCTAATCATTATCTTTTTGAAGAATAATCAAGTAGATCCGAGGAATGTGATTAATGTTCACTCGAAGGCGTATAATTCCTGGCTTCGAACCATTCTTTGAGCTTCTCTATTTTATATGTTCTAGATCTACTGCTTCATCCATTCTACGAGCAAACTAGGGTGGGCTGTCGATGGGCTGAAGATGAAGATTCGAAAGACATTTTTCGTATTCCGTCCCTGCCGCGATGCACCAGGATCTGACAACCCTATCCCTTCATTATATTTATGATATTAAAGTCTATTGAAGAATGTTTTTGCTGCAATAAATCTCTTCGATCAATCAGAGATGTTTCCAAATGAATGCATTAAAAGGAAGTCATAGAAACGATTATTGAAATTCAGCCACTGCAAGAAAAGACAGGCATATTTCATGTTGAAGCGTACAATTCGAGGCCGGTTCGGAATTCCTTCATTAGCCGGCACTGCGGCTAGTTCCTGTTTCACCTCCATTCCATCGTGAAAATTTACTATTAGTCATAGAATTTTTTTTAGCCATATATAAATGCACTCACCATTTTACTGAAGTTCGACTCATTTTGTTCGGACTTCAGGTGTGTAATCTTGACAGTTTTATTGTTAATAAACTGACTCATTTTGTTCGGACTTCAGGTATTGTCCTGTTGATTGTTGAGATTCATACGCGCACATTCCTTCCCCTGCTTATACCTCTTTAGATTTTACCCTGGAATAGTCCCACTCAACTACACATCCAACACGATATCTGACGATGAACATAGAAACAATCGAGTCGAGTCTCAAATGTGACATTTGAGCTTTTGGTACAGGTACAATGAACAAGATCCCTTGAACAGAGGTCATAAGGAACTATCCTTCTGAATTCAAGAGCAATATCAAAGGAGGATATGTTTAGAGATAGCTCGGCTCCGAGTTCATTTCTTTTATTCAGGCGTCCTATACCAATGGAAGACAGCCCTCAGGCACAAAACCAGGAACTCTGATCATACGACTCCTCGAGAAGACACACATCGAACAGTCAGAGAGAGCTATACCTTGCCGGATCACTCATATTCTGATTTTTTTGCTTATACTATAATATTAAAATAATTACTATTTCTTGAGCCTGTCTGACATAATCATACGGACCTGTGGGCCTAGTGGATCCCTTTTCCCTGATTGGGTATGTCAATTAAAATTTAAACACTCATCACTCATGACTTCATCAAGTAATTCTGATTTACGATACCCACAACTTGTCGCTTTTGACCTCGAGTGAGTATCAATTCCTTTCACGATCAACAGTCTAATTAAAGACTCAGTTATACATTATGGGATCTATGGATCGATACTCACATCCGCGGTAGGCTCGACCTCGTCTACAACTCTCGCTAATATCAAATCCTTCACAGGACCCCTGCATAGAGACGGCAATCAAATTAATGAAGTACTCGATTGGTGAGCCTCTCAGATAGGCTCTCCGACCTCCGTATTCAAGAGTTTTGAATGGGATGTAGGAATGGTGATTCCATATCATTTTACAAAGACGTGCCCTCTATCCTTCATCGACTCAAATCACTGGATGTACGTATAGCTGCATGTTCAAGAACGAGTGCCCCTGATCTGTACGTTGTCTCCTCTTTCTCTCTCTGATCTCTTGAATTGAATCAATTAGAGCGTACCAAGCTCTCCGTCTCCTCCTTGTACCTCCACCATCTTCGAAAGATAATATACAAGTTAATGGGAAGGCGCTCAACAAGCCTGGAACAAGCGACGGAAAACTCATCCCCGCGATAGACTTCTTTGGTCAATTAGAGATATACCCAGGTAAGCACTTTCTAAAAAACCGATACGACTTCCTCATTTCCATAGGATCCAAACTCACCCACTTCAAGAGAATACACAAACAAACGGGTATACCCTACTCTCAAATGGTCGGTCTTCCACTTTGCTCCAAAGTTCACAACACCCAACTCACAACGAAAAAAATGGGCTCTAGTTGTTCTTTGACGACGAACATCGAAACAAAGAAGTTGAATCTCTAGGTGTGACGTTCCAACTTGTTTCGTCTTCGGGTATGACGAACAAGACCCTTGAACAGGGGTTGGCTTTGTGGCGAAAACGCCATCCTCCTCTTTCCCAAGTTTGAAAGAGCGATACGGCAGAGCCAGACAAAGGGATGATGATTTCTAGGAATGCTTCTAGATTTGTCACCATGAAGATGCTCACTATAATGCCATTTATAATAACCACAAGTAGGGAATACTAAGCTGAGCAGTAAGAGGGAGGAAAATCTATAAAAGCAGGGCGCCTAGACCAACCCAGCATTAATCAGGAGAAAATCGAAAACATCAAGTATCAAAAGCAATACAAGAATGAGGAAAAAAACATATGAACAAGTATCCGAATCACAATCATCCACCCTGATGAATGAAAACCAATGAATAGAACAAAAAATAGACGAAAGGATGTGCAGAGAAGTCAAAGTCCAAGCCAATAATGTTACATATTAGATTACCACAACCTTGTTTCGCATGTGCATCATATAGAGTTCATCAAGCACAAAGGGGCAGCAGATTAGATTAAACAATGAGGTAGACCATATTATAACAGATGGAGCAATGTTCCGCCATGGGAACAACACCCATCAGAAATGCTTATAGGATTCGAAAAAAAAGAGACACAAAACAAGACAAAGAGCAAAAGCAAACGACAGCAGATAACAATACTCTTGCAGAAACATATTCCATCCAGCAGGGGATTCTCAGTTTGCCAATTTCTCAACATACACTCATGGACACCATCTTCCCTTCGACATCTCTCCTCCTAGTGACAGTCCCATCATCCCCCTTTGTGTGACTGTCACTCGTCAATTTCGTCCCTGCATCGGCTGATACAAGGAGATACGGGCGACTGCCGGTGAGACGGAAGAACCTGCTGCAGAGGAGGCGGAACGTAATGGGGATACACGCCTGGGTAAGAGTAGTTTTGAGGCGATGATGGTGATGGATGGGATCCTTGATGAGGAGGAGGGGGAGGATAAGGACCATAAGGTGCCCACACAGTCAATGGAGGCAGAGGTAGAGTTCCAGAATGAGGCGCATGGGATGATGGGGGCGGGGGTGGATAACCCGCATAAATTGAAGGAGAAACTCCGGGGGCTGATGGTCCATGAGGCGGTGGAGGATAGTATAGATGAGATTGGTGTACATGAGGGGGATAATAGCCCACTTGTGATTGCGCTTGCGGAACTCCCGGCGATCGAGTTCGAGATGGCGAGGTCACAGTCGCAGAGGTTTGCGCCTGAGAAGAATCAGGAGTTGACATAGGTGGAACAGCGGCTGGACACCTGCAAGGTGACGAAACTCTTGCAGTTGACGATGTCTTGGGCATTGGGGCAGGTGGTGGATATCCTGGGTAGATATATTGAGCAGGTGGAGGTTGTGACTGACCCGAATAACCAGGATGGGGTGGGTATATGGCTATGTGCGAAGATGGTGGCTGTACATATCCGTAATACGGCGCAACACCGAGCGGAGGATAAGGAACTGTCGGTGTAGTCCTAGTTGGAGTTGGGGATGAAGCAGTTGCAGACGGACTGGGATCAATTAACTCTTGAGGAGGTGCCTGAGCTTCCTGAGGGCTAGTCGGACTCGCAGTTGGTGTTGTGGTAACGTCTTGCTGAGATTGTGGTCGCAGAAGTTGGGAACCATCCGTAGACTTAGGCAGAGGCTTCGTCACCGGTGTTCGACGTTGACGTTTGGAAAGTAGCGCGTGAGATCGACTATATGGCTCGCAGCGTTTGATCCGCTTAGATGCAGCATTCTCAGACACCTCACGTCTCGCAGTAAGAGGCAAACCGGTCAGAGGGCCAGTGCGAGGAGATGAGTCCAACTCATCAGCTTCGCCTCTGTACCGAAGAATCCCATCTGCACCCATCTCCACCTTGGGAGGATTCCGGAAATGGGTCTTTTCAAGATACTCTTGACTGATCGCCAGAGAAGCGAGTTCAGGAAGGGATGATGGGGAACGTAGACGACCACTTTGCACATCCTCTATTTTATAGTACGAAATGAGATGTTGTGCAACACCACCAATGGATAGAGAAAATGTCTGGGTCAAAGATATCAGTGCTGCGCAGAGGATAGGAGCGAGATGTCTACTTTTTTCATCAAGCCGTCCTGTTTGAACTTGTAAAGGTCTGTCAAACTACCGACAAGTATACGTTCTCGTTGTTTGCTGACGCCTAAGTGTCCTGGAAGAGACTTTGGATGACTGAGGGCACCATCAACCATGGTGTTGTCAGTCTCAGTAACTTCGCGCTCCTTTGCAGATCGGGCCCCAGCCCCTCTTTTGTCGGTTTCCCGATACAAAAGGAAGTTACCGAGTATGCGACTTGGACTCCAATAGAAACCATCGGTCCACCGCTTGATTCCGCTCTCGTCCTCGTCGAAAACGAACACAGAGCCTGACGTGATCATCTTGCGTTCGGTATCGACGAGACGACGGGTTACACGGGGAATAAGACCTCTGCGAGCGGCCTCGAGAATGAGCAAAGCATCGCCAGTGGTTTCGATCCAGCCGGACCAGGGCGGCTCTGACCAGGCGGGAGTGCTTAGGTGTGCACTGACATAGTTTGTTGACATGGAATGCTATGTACATAAGGGGTAGGGAGGGACAAGGACAATGAAATGGATATAGCAAAGTTATGAACGATAAAGTTTTTGATGAGAGACTTAAAGTTGACTCACCTTCCTGGAAGATTTGCGGAGGAGAAATTTGATAGCAACCCAGGCGTGAATTTGGACCCCGCTGACCCAACTCCGCTCTTTGTTTGTCCAGTTTTACTACTTGTCCTCGCTGTCCCTGCACATCCCAGATACCTGTCCAACCCATCATCGCTAGAATTTGAGACTTTGCTCAAATGATGACTAAACATACCCCAAGTGTCGCTGGCATTCACTGGAGAACAGCATATCTCTCCATCACTTCTCAATCAACGGCTTTTCGGCTCTCTTTGCTGCCGTAAATCTCCAGATGACTTACGTCTGTTGTGGGTCGACCGCATCTGTTCCAACAGTCGCCTCTGTTGTACACACCACTGACAGTCAAGGGCAGATCTCTGCTATGTCGCTTCAAAGTAATTTTTGTCTCAGTCATAATTTAGAAGGGGCCCTGCTATTGAGTTGACTTTTTATTCTGTTCATTGTGTCAATCATCACAAATCAGACTGACTTTGAAGCCGGACCTGATGACACGACAAATGTAATGATGGAATCGTAGTAAATCATCCCTCGCATTTCTCACTAAGCCAGATACTTTAGCTACATACGACCTCACAGACAACCGAAAGACAGAATTCTACGAGTCGAACAGGAATCCATTATATTATGCCTTTGAACCACGACGCCTTGAGAAATGCAGCTTCCCTCTGTTAACATTGACATGAAGATTTCTGATTACCATATTGACCACTACCTGATTCTGACAGGTCCATCTCACATTTCAGGACTTGTTAGGATCGTTGCTTACGCATTGACTGTATATTGACTGTATGTGACTGTATGTACGGCAGATGAATTGATGGGGTCATTCGAATTTCTTCCATAAACGGGACAAGTGCTCACTCGTACTTCCTCACCAGTTTTTCGATGGAACAAAGTTCATGTGGTATACTGATTTCCCACCCGTGCGGTGCTTATATGTTTGTCGTGGCCTGTAGTCACTCTGACGAAGACAATGGCCTGGGACTGTCTGGAATAGGATGAAACACGAAAATTTTTCTGTTCCAATCCCTACATGCTTGCTGGCGAGGATGGCTGTCTCTTGAGAGGCACCTAATGTCCTTTCATCAGTCAGAGCAGCCGTCATCTGTCGACACTTGAGTGCCTGTGGCACATGAGTTCTCATCGTTATGTCATCATGCAGTCGGCAAATTCCAAAGTTCAAGATCGTCCTTGCACATGTTTTGTATTCTTGGTACACAGTATATCTGTGTCCATGATGCACACGGAATCTTGGCTCATCGCCTGTCAGTGGAGGACTGACAGCTGACATCTATCAAGACAATGAACCTGCTCAGACTCGGTGCGCAAATGTTCGTCAGCCTGATTGAATTTCTGGTCAACAAACTAGCAATCGGCCAGATATGACTCAGACGATTAGATATTCAATAAATGAAAAGCTTTGTGAAAATGTTCTGTGACGGAGTGCCAGGAGGTCAGACGACAAGTTCCCATCAGCTTCGATTGAAGGAAATAGACCATTGTCCCACTCAGTGACCACAGTCCGTGTTGGCCGTTCCATCAGAATCAAAAAAAAACATGCTCATCAATAAATCCCTTTTCAGCTCCCATGTATCCTTGTCGGAATCCGGGTCTACAGGCTCCCCTTGACGCATGGTTAGAATCCAGAACTGGCAAATGGCCTTCTCTACTATAACTCGCGAGAATGATTGATTTGATCTTTGCTCTTCGGTGAAGCTCGATAACCTCAATGTTAGACCCATTCGTCTGATTCATTATCTCACATACTCTTTGTGCCGTGCCTTTATTCGGAGACACCGGTAGTTTTGAGTCCAGAACCCAGATTCTGGGAAATATATCTCGACTATCCTTTGCATCTCTTCGTCTTCATTGCGCGCTTGGCCGAACTGTATAAAACCGAACTAGGTACACTGTCGCCTACCTTCATTCGCCGCCCCGTCTGTTTGGACCATGGGCTTATTGACGCCCTCTATGTTGTTGGCTTTAGCCTTCACTTGCACTCCTGTGCGTTTCAGTCTCCCCGTCGGCCTTTGACTTTTAGGACCTGGCGTCGTGCTCCTTGCTTGTGATATCTATACTGACAGTCTTTTCTGGCGTTGTATAGTATGTATTTGCTTCCACTCATTCATCGAACTTCAATACACATGCATCTTACCACCGTCGACAATCTATTCCAACCCAATTGCCCAGAAACTGGACCTCTCTTGGATGTTACATGTACGCCACTCCCTTTCCGCCCCCTCGTTTTGTTTCTTGCTTCTCCCTTCGCCGGTTATGCCAGCCCGCAGTGTCTTTACATCACTTCCTACTATCGTCATTGTACTTTTGCTCTCAGTTTACTAACACATGTTTTTTATGTATGACATAGTGATGAACTTGATGCGGGTCGTACACTCAATGCTGCAAACACAGTCAATGGAACCTCGATGACCGTTGAGTTATGCATTCAGTTTTGTGATATGGAAGGGTTCATTTACGCTGGAACTGAGTTCGGTGTGAGTACATTAATCCGCTACTGGTCTCCTTTCATCTATCCTCTTTTCTTCTTACGCCCTTGTCCACCGCTATGCGACCCCTTTCAAACGTGATTTTCATCATCTTCTTGCTTATTACCTCCATAACGACGTGGCAATTTGCTGACCGGTTCTCTCTCACTAGGACGAATGTTGTACGTATTTCATTTCGTTTCGACCCGTCCCTTCAAAGTCCAAAAAGGCTAATCACACTTCGTTTCCTTTTCTTCTCCATTTACCTCGTCTGCTGTTCTTTTCTTTCTTAAACCCCCTTGTACCCTATTCTCTTTTTGTCTTCGGCTTCGCCGCCATTACCTTTTGCCTTCTTATCATTCACTTGTGCTTCTTCCTTCTCCGGCCGGGTATGATGGAATCCGATTGGACTGGTTTGGGCTTCTCACTCGACCTCACCTATTTTTGTGCTTTGGTATCATTGTTCCGATCTCTGCTTAATCTTTGCCCCTTTGTACCATGCTTGCTTTCGGATGTAATACGGTTTTTACCTTTTACGTCCTGTACCTTCCTTTGTCCTGCTTTCTTCCTCTTTGATTGACAGATTGCGATAACTTCATCAAAAATGGTGGTACCAACACCACGGCATCGGATTGCAATACACCTTGCGCAGGGAACGCATCTGAGCTCTGCGGTGCAGGCGGACGTCTCAACTTGTTCTGGAGTGGTCAGGCTCCTCCTTCTCCTCCTACAGCTCCGAATACCATCGGGAACTGGACTTCTTTGGGTTGTTGGACGTATGTTTCTTTTTTTCCCTCGTGCCTTGCGATCCACTTATGTTTCCTCTTGTTCACCCGCTGTTCCCCCGCTGTCATGGTTGATTGATCCGTGAAATTTTTGGCACTCTATTTTTGGATTGTTTTGGACGATTTGATATCTTCGACGACGTCTTGTTTTATCAATCCGATCTATTGGTTTCTTCTCATGGAAAATTCGGGTATCCTCGGTGCTGTGTCATACTTCGGCTTCCTGGCGGATTGTCCGTTTTTCTTGTCATCGGAAACTTTTGGGAAACCTGATGCATGGGGATACATCTCTGTTGCTTCTGTGATTTTTTTTTGGTGGGATCTGTAACTCTTAATTTTGGGACTTGGTGGACGGTACAGTGATGCTGTAAACGGTGCACCTCGCTCTTTGTCTGTTGGTATGGACATTAGCAGTCCTTTGACGAACGAATTGTGTACCGCTGCTTGTTTCCAAAATGGTTATGGTTTTGCTGGAACGGAATTTGCTGGGTAAGTGGCATAACATTTCTCGTCATTCATTCATGTGGATGGGAACTGACAAGTAAACTTTCTCCACCTGACATTTATACAGGGAATGCTGTATGTCTCGTATAAGCTTTTTCATTAACGCTAGTCACTGTCATTTTGATAGATTGCGGTACCGCTTTGAATGCTGCTGCGACTCACGCAAACGACACGGATTGTTCCATGATTTGTAATGGAAACTCGTCCGAGATTTGTGGCGGTCCTAACAGGTTAAATGTTTATAATTATACGGGCACCGATTTGCCTGTGAATAATGGAGGAGGAAATGCAGGTGGCGGAGGGCCCGCTACTGTGTTCCCGGTCCTCAGTGGTTTACCAACCGGCTGGGCGTATAATGCTTGCTGGATGTGAGTAGTATTCGACATGTCAAAGATTTGTCGTTGATGTGATGCGGGCAGTGATAATGCCAATGGGCGCATTCTACAGAATCAGATCCCCGATGATCAGAATATGACAGTCGAGCTTTGTGTCGGGACTTGTGCTGCTCAGAACTTTACGGTTGCTGGCCTTGAATTTTCTAGTGGGTCCCTTCTGTTCCGTCTCCTCTCAGCAGATGGTTGACGAACAATGTTCAGCCCAATGTTGTGAGTATGGGCTTTCAAACAAAGGAATATACATTGTCATTATGTGTCACCTCTTCTAGTCTGTGGTCCCAACTTGGTCGCTGGTGCTGTTATTGCGGACGAATCCTCTTGTAATATGGCGTGCGGCGGTAATGCCACGTACGTGGTTCTCGTCCTTTTCGTATGCGTCATAATTTGACTCTTCGACTTGATATTTAGTGAAGCATGCGGTGGTGCCGCCCGTACTTCTGTTTATTCAATAGGCGAAGTCGTAGCTTTCCCTGTTCCTTCTGCACAAAAGGATAATCTGCCAGGAAACTATACTTATGCTGGCTGTCTACAGTAAGATCGTCATTTACCTGGTCTTAAAGAATATGGTAAATGATGTTTTTGATAGTGAGGCACAAGATACGCGTATTTTGCCATGGATGATTGAATGGCCCCTGAATATGTCTACTACTGTTTGTATGGAGCAGTGTGCTGCGTTCGGTTATCCTGCTGCTGGTGTTGAGGTGGGCAGTCTGTCCTTATCGTATCCTATCACCTATTGTTGACTGGATTTATGTCTAGTTTGGTATCCAATGCTGTGCGCCCTCAAGTTCACGTGTTGGATTCAATACTGACCTTACTATGTAGTCTGTGGTGATATCACCGATGTCACAGGCGCCAATGGTGTTATCGGGGACGAAGCAGACTGCAATATTCCTTGTCCAGGCGATCCTGTTCATCTTTGTGGAGGCGGCGATCGCCTCAACTACTATACTTGGCAAGGAGATCTTAATGTTTGGCACAAACCTGCTGTAACTGGGTGGTACGAGGTGAGTCTTGTCCTCTGCCCGTGTTTCGCTATCTGATGCTGATTCTGCACCATATAGTTCTTCGGTGAGTTTTGTAGGGTGCTCTCTTGAAGAAAGCTTTTAACGGGTCTGCCCTTCTGCTTTGCCAGTTCCTGGGTAAGCTTATTAGTCTCGTTCAATCCCGGATTATTTAATTCTGAGACTGTATCAGTGTCATTGTTCCTTTAATTGCTACTGTTGGTACCAACTACAAGGTCAATTTCCTTGAGAAACACGGAACGGGGTATGTGACCTCTGACTGCAATTCGCTATCATCATTCAGTCTCAAGTGACTTTTTAGATTCCCCAATTCTACGGGTGCATTTGAGCTGGATCTTAGTTTAGTTGATAATTTCGATGCGGCATGGAGAGAACTGAACGGTGTCAAGACTGATGTCTTCTGTGCTGGAAGTGTCACTCTTCCCGACAAAGTTGGAAGACAAATTAACGTTGGCGGATGGTCGGGCGAGTCGACTTTCGGACTTCGTCTTTTCACCCCCAACGGTGCTCCTGGTGTGAATTCGACTGGTGACTGGGAAGAGGATTATCCTGCCCTTGCTCTACAGGTGTGTGAGCATTGGATGTGTCTTGTATCATTTTGATTGGTGGCACACAGAGAGGTCGCTGGTATCCCTCCGTCGCTGTTCTTGCTAATGGCTCCGTCCTTGTAATAGGTGGAGAGATTGGCAGTAATGATAAACCCCAACCTAACCTTGAGGTCTTGCCCAAGCCCGAGGGTGGTGACACCGTAATTGATCTTCCCTGGCTTGAGAGGACAGATCCAAATAATTTGTACCCCTTCGTCTTCGTCCTCCCTAGTCAGAACCTCTTCGTTGGTATGCCTGAGTCCTTTTTACAGTTGAAAAAATTGGTCCTGATGTGCCTTTGTTAGGGTATTGGAACGAAGCCCGTATTTTGGAACCCGTCAACTTCGATACTGTTCAAGAATTGCCCAACATCCCTGGAAATGTGAATAATTTCCTTGCCGGCCGTACATATCCCTTGGAAGGAGCTGCTGTTCCTCTTCCGCTTCATGCTCCTTACACTGATCCTTTGGAGATTCTTATCTGCGGAGGCTCTACTGTGGGCGCCGCAGAAGCCTCTGATAATTGTGTATCTATTCAACCCGAGACAGCTCAGCCTCAATGGGTTCTTGAACGTATGGTGAGTAGTCTAGTCGATGACCAAGGCATAGTGTTTGCTTATGAAGTCGATAAAGCCCTCTAAACGTGTTCTTGTGTGCATGGTTCCTCTTCCGGATGGTACATACATGATTATGAATGGTGCTCATGCGGGTGTCGCTGGTTTTGGTCTAGCAAATGATCCTAACCTCGGTGCTGTTTTGTATGACCCAACTCTTCCCCGTAGTCAACGCATGTCCATCCTCAACAACACGATTGTGGCCCGCATGTACCATTCTGAAGCTATCTTGATTCCTGATGGACGTGTCCTGATTTCTGGTTCTGATCCGCAAACAAATTTCCCCAATGGCACTGTCGAATATCCTGAGGAATTCCGTATTGAGGTACGTATGTTGTATGCAATCAAGGCTGGAGCTCACTACGTCTGATAGGTCTATGTCCCTCCTTATCTTGCCACTGGCCTGAAGCAACCTACGTTTGACCTCAGCGAAGATGATTGGAGCTATAACAGCCAATACGAAATCACCAACGTTCACCTGTTCCAGGGATCTATGTCTGGTCTTCGTGTATCTCTCCTTGGAGGTCGGGCATAATATTACTTTATAGCCCCATGTTATGCTGACTAGAAGATATTCCTACAGCTGTATCAAGCACGCATGGGAACTCGATGGGTGCCCGAACAATTTTCCCTGCCTTCTCCTGCACAGGCACTACTTGTACCATCACTGCACCACCGAATGCTGGTGTCAGTCCTCCAGGCTGGTTTATGCTGTTTATATTGGATGGACCCACACCCTCAGTTGCTAAATGGGTACGCATTGGTGGTGACCCGTCCCAGCTCGGCAACTGGCCAAATATTACCGGTTTCACGCTTCCTGGAGTTTAGCCAGACTCTGAATCGAATTTCACAAATTATGCGTGATTTTCCTTTTTTCATGGACTTTCCTCTGCTATACCTTTTCTAGCTAGGAAGTGGAATTTTGTCGTTAGTTATTGTTATTTCTTAACATTAGGTGTTTCTGCGGCTCAAACTCGAAAGAACTTTTAAGACCGGGAAGTCTCTCTCCCTCCGAGCCGTCTCAACGTATTTGACATCAGAACCTGCTGTTTGCAACAATTGATTGAGGTTTCAGGGAATTGTCAACTTCACTTTCTCAAGGTTCAAACCTATGTCAGGATTCAAAGTGGATCAGGGTTTTCCCTGAGTTGACACATTAGAAGATGATTTAACATCAACCGTTTAAGAACAGAAATATAATATCTCTCACAGTTTTGAACAAATGTCATATAATAAATCTTGTAGAGGGTACTTTCGTAAAACATCTCCTTGGTTGCGATACACACGTCATTGGTGATGGGCCTAGCTCAAATATGAATGATGATTGCTAGTATAGTCTTCCAATGACTGATAACGCCGTAGCTACAAACAATAAAACATATATGCTGTCAAATTCTACTTCATCTTGACACAATGTATCTTAACAATGTGAGATTGGCTCACAGTTGTCACATTACATTCTGAAACACGAATGATTATGATGGGCAGGAACAATGTGCTAGGCGGTACCTGAGCGAAAACAATGATTATCACTAATGTGTAAATCAAGGGCGGAAGTGCACGTGTATGAAACAAAGACAAAGATGGATCGAGGGTTTAAAGTGCTTCTTCTAGAACTTTCCCAAACCAGACAACCGAGGGATATTGTTAAAAATCGTTTTTTGAGGATTGCTGGTAATGTCGTTATCTACAAATGATACAATGATACCTTGTTGAACAGTAAATCTGAAACATCAATCTGAAACATGCCACTGCATTACGCCGGCTCCTTCAGATTCCAGCAAGTTGATGGATACCTGAAGCTCGATGATGGGTTAATTGGCTGTGCCTGGAATTCAATCTTGGAAATAATGGTCACCACAAGAGGATGTCCGACATAGTCTTATCCATTGGTATCTTCTAGACCTGTGCTCAGTAGTCTCTAGTACACGCAATGACAACATGATAACACAAGGAGAACACATCCAAGTTCATATCTGTCTTACATTCGTCCTAAGTCAACCTGCTGCTATGATGTCGATACTATGTGGTGACGATCTTGTTAACAAAAACAGGTATATAATATCCCGATATAAAGTAACATATACAAATTTTGAAAATCTATCGTCTATTGTTGAAGCAAGTATAAGTATAATTCAAGGTCCGAAGCGAGAAAAGCTGTTTCTGAGAAAAATGGAATGAATAGTTATAGTCATGGTGAAACAATGAGTGTTCGTGTTGTATGAAAGTAATAACAAGATGCAATGAGCGAATAATGCCACTCAGAACGAGAAAATCATGAGCCAGGGATTAAGTATAATCTTTTCATCAAGGTTAGTTTCAATTTTTGTCAGAGAAGGAGGCATACTTACGGGGAAGAGAACGTGTCCACCAACTGTGACACTAAAGTTGGTAGGATGAGAAATTGAATCTGCGAAAGAAGTTGAAAACATACGCAAGGGGAAGAATGACGGCCCAAGAGTCACCCGTCACCTGCCATTCTGGTGGTACCACTGGTGTTGCCATGATGATCATTCCAGCAACAATAACGGTGCATATGAGGAATGTTGGCCAATAACGCTTGAGTACTCTCGGAACCTCTTGGAAGAAGTTTGATCGCTCTACTTCCTTGGCCGTTGCTCCCCAGGTGATGTTGTAAGAAAACATATGAGCGAGTAAAGCAGTTGTCAGGTGGATGCTCAATCCAGCAAAGAAGAAAAAGCTGATGAGAGTCCGCTTGAATCATGAGAAAGGATTGATAGATTTGGAGACGTACAAGAACGGTATCCACGTTATATTTTCGATGACTGCAGATAGTAGATGGCGATGCCCAATGCGATATTCCAGGAGTGTAAATGCAACGTTACCCGCCCCGGGGAAAACAACCATACATGCAAGCCAGATCTCAAAACTTTTGAGATAGTAACCATCAACCTCGAACGAGAGGCCCAAAAGACAGTAATTGAGAATTGAGAGCATCGCAGCAGCCGCAAGGCCGTAGTATGAGAACATGTAGGCCATCATACTAAGTTTGTAATGCACAGGGGCATTGGACCACATGAAGACGCGAAGCTGTTTGTTGATGGGTCCTAGACGCCACCAATCTTTGAGGGGATTGAAAATGAGCTCATTACAGCCTAGACAGATTAATTAGAGCAAGACAGCACGAGCAGACAAGAACGTACCATACGCGTATTTTTGCCAACGATTGAGTTCATCGTCCACCGTCAGTGAGACACCTTCTTTAAAACCGCCCTCAGAATAGGTTGCCCATCGAATGACATAACCTGCCAGCTGTACCCACATCCATATCAATACATATCACGTGATTCATATCTACAAGGTACAAACTCACCTGAAGCCGGAGTGCCATATCGAAGTCTTCAGATACATTATTCTCAGACCATATTTTCGTTACACCGTCTGTATCGACAAAAGCAGCATCTTGCAATGCAGACCAGCGAAGGAATGCATTATGACCCACGAAGGGAGCGACTTCACCATTGGCACATCCGTACGAGATAGCCTTATTGATGCGACGGGTGAAGTGCGTAATGCCATTCTCAAAGTAGTGGTGGGCAACCTGCATAACATCTAGATAGAATTCAAGTCAGTCAAATATAACACTACAGAAGAAAAGAACTTTCCTGACTCATGTTGGATGATACCAACCTCGGGGCATTCTGCCATTTCACGCGCGGCATCTCTGAGGCAATCCTACGGTCATTGACCATCAGCTCAGTGTTCAGGAAAGCAATATATCAAGTACCTCAGGGACCACAGTGTCTGAATCAACTAATAGAATTATATCACCGACACGGAGAGCGCGCCCGTTACTAGCCCAAGGTCTCCATTTCCGCCCTGTTGTTTCGTACATCTCTTCGATTGCCATCTCAAGTGCTTTTTCTTCAAGCAAACTAGAGTTCGGGTCTCCTGGTTTTTCGGAAGCTTCTAGATTAAGAATATGCTTCTCCATCAGGAGCGAGAGCTAGGAAGATGAGAAAATGGAAATCAGAATCTAATCATATAAAGGTCTTAGGCTTACACGAAGACCATAATTCATGTTTGAAGCCTTCTTGAACCTTCCAGCACGTTTGAATCCATCCGGCGAGTTATTATGTGGTGGCCGGGCTACCCATCCGATATTCTGATTTCTGTAGAACTCCTTACGCTCTTCACGCTCTTCCTCGCTGATCAACTGCATTCCATCATCGTGGATAAAGATTGAGGAGGTTCCTCCTTGGCGAGCATATGTCTGCATGGCTCTCTTGATGTGACCTACAGACTTGGATCTAGTTATCCGTGAACATTTGAACATAATGATCAAAGGTCATGACCAACATGGTATCCTCCAAACTTTCTTTGTACACTGGCATCTCAATCGTAATGTGAGGCAGTTGAGAGTCAACATCCGGATTGTGCCTAGGTTTCTCTGCAGAGTAATATCGAGAGTTCTGATGATATTGTGCCACTGGGCCGATTCTAAGGTATGTATTCATCAGCCAACCTTCTTGGGATTTGATTCGTAGAGAGAACTCACAACATGCAGATAGTGCCAACAAGCTGCATCGCAAAGAACTTCGCACCGATACTAAGATCAATTCAGTGCCTACTGAAAAAACAAGCGTAACTCACAAGTGATACACAGAACAGAAATGGTGCCGTGGCCAAGAGTGCAAATCGCTGATAACTATGATCCAACTTGAACTCAGAGAGAAGCATAGCAAGGCCACTTCCAACGAAGTCTTTTCTCGAACTTCAGTTCAGTGACATGGGAAGAATTGCATGGTACATACAAAGGGAGAGGGCAGCAGCCAAACCACCGTAAATGGGGGCAAGGAGTCTCATCGGACGGAGTGCAAGTGCATCAGCGCCTTTTTCGGGATCAGCCTCATTGGTCCTCGACGTGGCCCGTCTCCAGTCGAGAATCTTGCATGTCCTTGATTTCTGTGGCTTGGTTTGTTCAGGTGGACTATCTACAGTGACTGCTCCAGCTCCAGCACTTGGGAATGATGAAGACTGGGGATCATTGAGGTTCATGTTCAAAGCAGTAGTCGAAGGAGCGACAGAAGTAGCGACAGAGGTCGATGCCGAATGTATCTTCTCTCTTGAACGCCAAACGTACTTCATCAGTTTCTCATTGAATTCTTCACACATAGGAATGATCTGGTCCAAGTCCTCCGTCCATATAACCACAACTCGCTCATCCCGCTGTCCAGTAGTATCCTTTTGAGCCCGCGGATAGTAGTTCATATGAAGAAACTCACGATGAATGCAGCACATTGCTCCTTATCGGCATCGGGGAGGAGGTCCATAGATTCAAGAATCTGAATGCGAGTATCCGATTCAATTTCGATGGAAGGTGCATCTTCTTGGCTAGGTATAGCATAAGATGAAGTTGAAAATGAGTGAGGGAACATACACAGTCGCCAGTGCAGAGTGCACAGCCGCACTCCTTATTTTCACCGCCACCAGGGCATTGAGCGCACGGACAGCGGCTTCGAAGGGGACTAGAAAGGGGTTCTCGTAGGGGAAAACACGATACTGTCCAGGTTCAAGTCTAATACAAACACCAGCAGAAACATTCTCCTCGGATGGTTTGAACCAAGCATCACTTTGAGTCTAAAGATATTATTTTCATTGGTGAGTTGCGAGAAGAGTTAATGGAGACAGGAAACATACTGAACGAAATATGTAATGAAGGATGGCATCGTAGGAGTCGTAGTCCATTAGGGGGCTAACGAGGAAAATGACCGAGAGCCTGAGAAAGCAGAGTAGGATAGTATCACTGGTTGTTGAGAACTGAAAGAATCACGACCGAGGGGGGATCGTGAGTTTAAAACAGAACCTCTGGTAATCGTGGACGTTGGTGGCCGGTCCCATCAAACCCAAAGTCCGCGTACACCCTTGGCACGAGAATCTGACGGAATAAGAAAAATTCTACACGAGTCAGCTCCATTAGGAATCAGCATAGATGACAGGTTCAAGATGGTTCGCATTCCTTCCGCAGGCTGTACTAGTGGATCAATACTATATCATTAAATAATAGTCTATATATGGCACAATACGCCATATATAGGGCTGAATCCAATAGCCCACGCGGATAAGATCTGACCGTCAATGACTTGATTGGATGTAAGAAGGGGTGAACAAACCATCAGGCTGCAGCCGCAGTGTTCAGTATGGTTCGACATGGCTTGGACTTGTGAGGAATGCAGAGCCCATTGCCTGCGCAGTGTTGGAGCTAAATTTTCACCGCGTATCTGAATGCCCGACCGTGGGAAGGTCAATCTCTTTTCATATCATCGCGTGTGACATTATCCTGTCCTCCCCGGGATACACAGATGCTGCTTCGTGATTTATATCCCTATCAGATTTCGCTGGATTCAAGGTGGCTTATTTCAAGGCTTAGAAGTTTATCACGCCAATAATTTCCTTCCCGAGTAAAATGAGGTCTGGTCAGTAGAATTTTAGATCTGCTGCAAGTTTGGAATAACATCCGGCGTACATGAGGTCTCCAAACCCGATGACGCATTTACTCATCATACTATATCATAGATTGCAGTGACCGCTGGACGAAATTATGCAATGCTGTATGAGCAGCACTATTTATAAATAGTTTTTTCGATATGGTTTGAATAACGGTGCGTGATGTCCTTATCCTCTACAGTACTCTGCTATTGCCAGGAGGCATCGTGCTAATAACAACGTGCAATAGTGGTTTAGATAAGTCCGCACTAAAGAATTGTTCTATTCCTGATGGGGATATGGTTCCTGCGGATCGCGCATGAATCTAAGAGGGTGCGATTCCCACCTTGCCCATCTACTCCTTGATGCCAGGAACAATAGAAAGTGTTCGGGAGAGCTGGTCATACATCATTCAATTTCGAGTCGGGGATTGCTCTAATCCCACGCCCAATCTTCCGTTTCCCGATTTACTTCTTGAAACTGGATATAGATGTCGAGTCGCTTCATCCTCATTTTACTGCCATGTCCTCCCATTCGACACAAACTGCTCAAGGGGAGGAGGCTCTCGTCTCCCCTCATCAGCGACCAAGACCGAACACAGCAAGATCAACCTCAAGCTCACAGTCTTTAGGCGACCAAAGACCATCGACCGCTGTCTCCAACCCCTTTTCACCGCCCGGCAGTACTACACACCTGGAACAAGCAAGCAACAGAGCTCATTCCGGTCCCCATGCCGTTGTATCTTCAGATTCTTTATATCTACCGCAGAATGGTTTTCACTCTGCAACTACGAGTGTTGTTGACTTTTCTGGAGCGTCATCTCTCTATTCCGGGGGTAGTAGACCTGGAACTGGAGGTAGTAGACCTGGAACCGGAGTCAGTCGTGTATCCTCCAGTCGACTTAGAGAGTCTTTCGCTTCACCCAGGCCTCGACAGTTAAAGATATATCGCTCATTACAGCGTCCTCAGGCAAAAATTCAAAGAGAGCGCCCTAAGTCTACAATGCTTTCTGCACGCGGACCTGTCGAGAAACCTTGGATCACTACACGTGATCCATCTGCTCGCATTGCATACTTCTTGACCTACGGCGTGATGCTTCTCGGAGTTGCGGCTAGTGCTATCCGTTGTTGGTTCTCGTGGCGTGATACGCCCATGCTACCTGGAAATCTCTGTCTTGTGATGGATGAGAATTTTGACTCCACAGATGGTATCTTTGGGGAGAATGGCAAGTTCTTCCGTGAAGTGGATATGAGTGGCTTTGGGTAAGTATTCGAGAATTCCAGCACCCCAAAGCTTCTCTGACAGCTTTTGCAATATAGAAATGGAGAATTCGAGATGACGACGGCTTCCGAGAATAATTCATACGTGCGCAATGGTCGGCTTTACATCACACCGACGTTCACTTCCGATGTCATTGGTAATGCAGCTGTTCTGGATGGCCACATCTTCAATATCACAGGTTGTACATACAATGTCACACAAGGCATAGGGTACACATCCTCGATATCACAATCTCCCGGTGACAGTGCAATAGCAATGGATCAGGCCTTCGATGAAGAGGAATATTACCGAGCTTGTTCGGCAGTCAGCAATTCAACTACCGGTCAGATCGTAAATCCCGTTCAAAGCGCCAGAGTCAGTACAAGGAAGACCGCGAGTATCAAATATGGCCGGGTGGAAGTCCAGGCCAAAATTCCTAAGGGGTCAGTCCCGTTTCATTGATTTACTTTGATGCTTCTGACGGCGTGCCATTGCTTCGTTCCTCTAGAGATTGGGTGAGTAGTTTCTCGAAAATTTCGTACCTTATGTAGTCATTCGTGTTCATTGACGATAATCTAGCTATGGCCTGCCATCTGGATGCTTCCAGTTGATAGCAAATACGGTCCATGGCCTATGAGTGGTGAGTCTTCTTTTGAGTTTATTCCTTCTCGTTGCTTCAAACCTTGTCCCCGAGATCTATTTAATGTACCCTTTGCTTGGATAGTACCTCCGATGCCTCGCGGGATTTCTTCATAGGCCTAGACTAGACGTCATCTGACTGGTTTTGTTCATAGGTGAAATTGACATTATGGAATCTCGTGGAAATGGGATTCGCTATCCAAAACAGTATGTCCTTCGCATTCCTTACATACGACAGCTTCTAATGTTAGACCTGAATCATGCTCAGGGGTAGCAATTATGTCCGCGGCTCACTGAACTGGGGGCCTACACCTTTTCTAAATCGTGGGTGGCAAACGTATGGATGGTGGACTCAGCGTCGCTCAAGCTATGCGAACGACTTCCATACGTATGCTCTAGAATGGACTGAGGATTTCATGTCAGTTTCAAATTGACTTGTCCTGATTTCAGCAACTGACAATAAGTCTCAAGTCGTATTTATGTTGACAGTCGGTTACATCACCTCCTAGATCTCAGGGTCCAAGAGTCATTTTGGGATCGCGGTGACTTTCCCCAAATTGTTCAGAATGGGTCTGAAGCAGTGATCTTGAACAACCCTTGGGTTAATGGGACCAAATCTGCGCCATTTGACCAACGTGCGTTCTCTTGGATACTGGCCCTCGTGTCACTCACTGACATTTTTTTGGTTGTTTCAACTCGTAATTGATCCTCTATCAATTTACTTTTCGTGCTATCAGCGTTTTATCTCATACTGAATGTTGCTGTGGGAGGGACGAACGGTTGGTTCCCTGATGGTAGTGGGCAGAAGCCCTGGTTCGATGGATCAAATAGTAAGTCAGCGACTTGTGATCTATTACATCTATCTTTCTTGATCGTGATGCTGATGATAATTCCAGCTGCCATGGGTGACTTTTGGCGTGCCCGAGATCAATGGCAGTCCAGCTGGTCAAATGATCCCGAGGATCGTTCACTTGTCGTGTATGTACCCTTGGTTATCCCGGATTCCTGTGTATATATTCTCATTAACTCCTATAGCGATTCAATCAAGATGTGGCAGTTGTGCTAATGAATCGATTCGGATTAGTCCGATCTTCATTATTCCAATTACGGTCATTGTGAGTACCACTTGGTTCACTGAGCATGAGAGGGCTTGTGAGGTTGATGGGCAACTAGCTGTTTTGGTAATTAGTCATTTATACTCTAGATAACGTTTTTGGACTGGTCTGGGATGGACGATAGTCTACTTACGATGGTCTACTTGCGATAGTCTACTTTCTGCATGGGTGCCCCGCAGATAATAGTGGCAGATCAAATATGACGATTAATAAAACTGAATGCCCTCCAAGAATTGGGGGTAGCATCTTGCTTGACAAGGTGTACTGTGTCCTGCCTTTACTAGAGAAAGTGGTGAGGGAGACATACAAAGAATGTCCAATGCAGATTTTTGAGATATCCAATGCACACAGCATGAGGCAAGGTGAGGGAAAGAGAGCAAAGACACCTGAACCAAAGTTTATTAGATTAGGACAGATAGAGCATCCTTTTTCATGCAGAAAGCATTTAATGAGGGAAGGATAGAAATTGATGAGAAACTCACCAGGAAGAGCGGGTTGCCTTCATTACTGACCCAATGGAATAATTCCCGCTGATGCCATCCTCGAGTTCTACGAATAGGGGGCATCGCACGAGGACTTCCTGAGCTCAACTGTGGTGGATAAATCACACATCATTTCAAGGCTGTCCTCGCAAGCATCCCGAGAAGCTGATTGGTATCAATTAAGGCCGCATACTGATACGCAACATTCGAATTTAGGAGACAGATAGCAACGTCAGCCCGGTCCGACGTACAAGGTGTGTCTATTTTGTGTTCTTGGACTGTCAGAGAAATTAAAGGAACTCAAGGCTCAATCAGTTGTGACCGCTTATGAAGGTACGAAATCCTAGGCTCACCTCTTATACAATGAAAATCGGCGTATTCGGAGTCTTGATAGCGAAGGTATGCATGGACGTATAAGAAACTGAACTGCTCAATCAAGTCAACCCACCCATTGCATAGGCATCAGGGAACACGCATACCCAAAAATGTGTGTACCAAATTCGGTCATGCGATACCATCACTAGCAACCATAGGGGCTTGATGTCTAGGTTGTCGATCTTGTGATATCAAAGGTTCACGTTCATCCTCTGTCAAGTCTTCACTAGATTCACTATTGCAACATCCCGTAAACCCTGTACAGGAATGACCTGTGATCGTCAACAACCATTATCAGGTCACTCTAGACGGAACAAGACATACGAATGGAGGTGAAGTCCAGAATGCAGCCACTGCAAATATCACAGCATGCGACAACACAGATCGCGAGAGCTTCACCAATGCCAGAATCCGCCATGCAAGTGAGCAAACGGGGAGCAAAATGTATGTTGATCCACAGTTTAATTGAAACTTCCCACGACTACTCAAACATGGTCGACAATACAACTGAAATTTTGCGATAGCGTGGAAAGCAGGGATAACTGATATTATTCCGTACACACAGATAATCTTTTTACAACTCCTATCTTTGTACAAACTCTGGGATGCAACCAAGGTTCTATGCTTGCTCCGGGGCTTACCAGGGACAAGCAAAATCAATGCTTATGTAGAACACACACCGCTAATAGCATTCAAAGAGATTCTTTCTGGATGGAGTGTGAACTTGACCTTATCAACAGATCAAGGGAATCCTTGGTGAACGTTCATACGAAAGAGAGGAACGCTCATTGATGGTTTAAACCATCCAACAATGTTTTGTAAGGCAGTGTGTTTGGTCTTGAAAACTGCGACCCAGTACCTTACTAATCAGCTCTCTCGTTCATATACATGCTCAAAATTACTCAACAGACCTCACATATCATTTTCTGCCATTGCAATAATCATGTTTCCCGGACGATGCATCCAGCAAGGTCTAGGAGAGAAAGAGCCAATATACATATAAGCGTAAGGATCAAAAGGAACCCATGGCAGCATCTAGGACGATGTCCCTAGGTTTGGGGCATCTGAGGGAGCATGGCCCATCGGTATTGCCCCTTGACATAGCTACGGTTTTAATGTTGATCGTCGGTGAGGGACACCAAGAATCGACGGGCGTCGTTGAAAGTGCCTGTCCTTAGACGCTTTGTAGATCGTCGATGAATTGATCCACGAATTTTGGAAGGTATGACGCCTGGGTCAGGCATGGGACTATCCAAGCTTTGCTTCGTTGCTCTCCCCCACTCACCACGCGTACAAAACCTTCATTTGTCGAGATTCTCGAGCGCATTCTAAATGGCTGGATGCAAAAGGTTCGCTGTCCAATTTGATCTTTTACATGTTTATCAAGTGATTTGAACTCGGTTCGCGAGCTCTGGTTCAGCCACGTTTTTTAAGTGCAGTTGCCTCCACGGCATCTATGACCTCAGTTTCATTATTTACTAATCGAACTTGCTGTGCTTCCGGAATCCGTGTTTTCTTCTCCGTTATGTAAACAGTCCGTGGGTCAAAAACCTGGCCCGATCAAGTATCGTATCGTGATGCTGTGTGGTCGAAGAAGCCTCCAGCTTGATATAGCGCTCTTCGTTGTTGTGCGTGACACGTCAGACTGAGGGATCATATCCAAGCTCTTGTTCTCTTGTATACAAGTATCTCGATAAACTTTCTGAAATCCTGGATGTCAGGATTACGTTTGACAGATGGAGGGAATCTTCCGTACCTCGACCCAATCGGTCTTCACGGAGTCAGAACATGAGAAATGCCAAACAGACGACATCCCACCTTAATGGTTACTTAATTGGGCATTAACTTGATCCTATTTCACAAAGCAAAAGACATGGGACAGATCTCCATACATCGGAATCCGACATAAATCATCATCCATGATTATGCTTTTGCAGCGCTGACGACCTTGATATGACTCTGAAGCGTAGTAAAAGTACTAGAGCCTACTCCAGCAGTTTCATTCGCGAATAATTTAATCATTCCTCACGCACTTGAACTCTTGCAATTACATCTGAAAGAGTAACCTTTCTTCCGGCAGAGTCGGTGAGCGATACACACGTGTCAGATCCTATATCCACCCTTTCTGATTTTTCAACTTCTTTCCGATCTTCTTTGTGCCCTCAGAATGTCTTGTCCAAGAGCCTGCAGGTGTCAAGTGTCCCTGTGTCCTTGAGTTATCGACTACGCAATTCAATGAGGCTTCAGAAACGGAGTAGAGTGATCGAAGAACGCTCTTAATCAGCATTGTTAAAGCTCGATTCATGGTTTGACTCATGGTATTGTCACTCTCATGTATATGGCCCAAGCCCAGGATGGCCATGCGCTGAAAGACAGGCAACAAGCTGACAGAGTGACGCAGTGGACAGGCGGTGTGTATAGATTCCACAACAAAAGATCAGGTTGTATCAGAGTATACCCAGAGCTCACAGTTAAAAGGTGTGAACTCGTTGTAGATCGACAAGTACAATACCAGCCTCTTACTCACCCCTCACATTAGCGGCCTGCCCTAACGTAATCGTATATTAAACTAACAGATGTCAAGTCACCTGATCTCACATGTCACAATATCACAATCTGCCACTATTTTTTATCAGCAATTTGTAACGCGGTGTGCGTACACAGTCTACTGACCACAGAGGCTCACTGCCTCTGATAAATATACAAACCATCTCATACGAAAGAGACAAACACAGAATGGAAAAAAGTAATGGGCTGGCTGAGTGTAATAGGATATAGCCAAATGAGCAAGATTGAGTGATTTCTCTAGCCAAACTGGCAGCGACGGGTGCACCAGCAGCGCACCAGCAGCTTGTGCAGCTACATCTGCACTGGCAAGTAAAAAGGGGAATCCATGCCTCTTTTCTTCTTTCACGTTTGCAGACTGGTAATATATAGAAGGGAGAAGGGCCTCGCAGATAGAGTGCGGAGAACCACAGTGGCCATGAGATGTTCATGTAAGTAGTTCACGGTGAATGGTGGATTCAAGGGTCACTTGGAGTATTTCTCAATAATCTGTAGATTGATATGAGCTACTGATAAGTATATATTACTCAATGTTCAGCATGAGTCGATGGCGTAGTTGGAAAGCGCATCTGTCTAACTGGGTTAGTTCTCGGGCAGACAGAAGGTCCTCAGTTCGAACCTGAGTCGACGCATAAAGTGGATACTTAGATGTTAAGTCGCCGCTTGAATTGGGATGTCAAGTCACACAGTGATACTCCCCCAATTTTTATTTGTAACGTGGTGTACGCACACAGTCTGCGGTAGTCTACTAGCTCAGTCCCTGGTAAACATACAAATCATGTCATACAAAAGAGACAAACACAGAACGAAAAAGAAAAACATTGGCATAGCCAAGTGAGTATGGATGAAGTTCCAGTTTCCGGCGTCTTTGACTGGTTCGGGGGGCTATGGCTCTCTGGGTAGTGTGAAGACAAATGTTGATTAGATGTAATGGGGTCGCCTAAGAAGAAAACAAAAAATAATAAGCTAATAAGAAAAACGAAACAATGAGCAACAGTGGGAAAAGGTTGTTGTCATGTGCGTGCAAATGTTGATACTACTATGGAGAAAAACAATCATGTTGCCACCGTCGCATTCTTGCTAGAATTAGGCACCTATACCAGGGTAGATCATTGTGGTGCATTCACAGACAATGCTTTCTGTAAAAGCGGAGTTGATGGGGAGGTGGAAGGGGAACCTTTAGGCTCTCCTTTTATGCTCCGTTTTAGCGGCGGATCCAAAGGCGTACGCTTGCCCTTGCGTTTTCCAGGCCGACTCAATCCATCTTTTATTCCAGTACCCTGAGCTGCGTCCTGCAAAGCTTTAGCTTCTTGCTCTTCAAGTACTTGTGCATATTTGTCATCAATCCCAGGAACCTCTGTCCCCGCCACAACGCTCCATCTTCATCAACCCGCACAGAACTCTATGAAAATCACTCAGCAACATAGTTAGAAAAGGATAGCAATTCACGGACCATCCATGCACTTATTTATAATGTTATAGGTTGTCATAACCCAATTCCAGATCTCCTGCAGAGTAGCTTCGATAGCCTTGGTAGCTCGATGAATTAATTGCGCATAGGTGAAAGGCGGCTGGGATGGCATGATCTTGGGGCATTCCAATACTGGAGGCTCATCGCTTTTCTTACACTTTTTCAAGTGGGCGCCCTTGCCTTTCCCGATTGGGTTCAATTAGGCAACTGCAGTTGTTTGATGGGTTCAGGGCCCAGTAAGATGTCAATCTGAGGTTCTGGAGATGCTTGACTTTCCGTGGAGGAGAATCTGGGGGTTGTGGTGGGGATATAGACATGGTATCCATACAAGGCAAATGTGTGCAGTTGGTGGATGACTGAGAGCTGGGAGAAGGACTACAGTGAAGAATCAATCAGTTGGTGCAATGTGAACCTGATATGCAATATACCTGATTGCTTGCTACCACATTCGTGGATGTGCTATACGAGTATTGGATGACACCAGTTTTCCATGTATGAGTTGATGACTGGGTGTGAGAGAAGTGTAATGGCGACAATCAGTGCAGCTACAGATAACCTGGCGGGGTGGCGGCATAGCTGCAACAGTAGAGCGTGACTGCGTGACAAGTCTAGAGAGGTCTAATGGGTCCTGCTTAGACCCTCCACGTCTTAGTACTAGCTTGTTTGTTGTGGAATATAAATTCCGAATCCAAAAAAAAAGACTAGACAGGTGACTTGACATCCCAGTTCGAGCGGCGACTTGACTTCTAAATATCCGCCGTGTAAGTTTTCATTATATCCTTCTTTCAAACATTGAAATTAGGAACTAATACCAATGAGTATATCTATATACCCAATGATTGATTGTTCTTGATCCTTGTTTGACTGTCTCTGTACAGACTCTTCAGCAGAGTCAACTTTGTCGAGACCAAATTTGGGTAGTTTGCGAGATTACGAGTCGTGAATAATTCCAACGTGCAGGCCTGTTACGGATTTCAAGGAGAAGGACAAGACCCTAAATTACTACGAGAGACACCTGTCTGAAGGTAAAGTTCAAATTCAACTAGTGCAAACGAAAAGAGATAAAGAAAATGATGCTCGACTTAATCTGTGTAGAATATTGATATCAATGCCGTAAGTTCATAGCAGAATAATGGATAAAAGAGTATGCTTGGAATTCCCTATATCAAGAAAAAAAGAATACCAGTTCTCGAAAAGTCAATGCTTCCGCCAATACGTAGATACACCCCCATAATTCATCTGCAAATGGCTCCGCCAGCTTTTACTTGAGTATGTCATCTGCACACCGTTGAAAGCATTCAAAATACACGATGAAGTATATAGGTTTAAGTATTGTACAAACAACATAGCAGAATCCTAACTGTTGCGGGTCTAATTAACGACTACCTTCCATCCACAAAAAGACAATGAAAACTAAATGTTCATCAGCCTTTTTTGGCTTTCAAACTATCCCACAGTACCAAGAACATAACCATTCCAATCCCAACAATCGCAATCTCAACACCAGTATAGACCATCATTCCAACTTTAACACCACTCCCACCCCAAATGGCACCCAACACCCTTCCAGTATACATACTATATTGAATTGCCAATGATAGCCAGCTATTCCAACTTGGCGGTAGTTGTTTACTCAATAAGCTAACGGGTACGACGCTAGCGATGTTGAGTCCCAGAGCCGTAGCCCACCAACACATGAATACACTTCCATAATTGATTTTCCCTGTCCGTAGGAGAGATAAGAAAACGAGAAGAGAGGAGAGACCGAGGCACGATCCTGTAGCGAGTATGACACGGTCTTCGATACGCCGAATAAGGAACACGTTGAGCACGAGAAATGGGAAGGCGGTGATGCCACCAAGCGCGATAAAATTCCCTACGGCGGTGGGTGACCAGTGGAATTCAGGCCTGGATGCGCCGAATACGGGAAGATTGGATTCCCAAGCTCCGAGGATGAAGAAACAAGTCATGGCGAACCAACACATACAAGCGAGAACGCCCCATTGGGAGGGAGACATGTGAAATTTCTGAAGGAAAGAGTGTTTCGATTTGGGTGTGTGTGCATTGGAAGAGGTGGACGCAGTTTTGGGCGTAGTCATTTTCTCTTCCGACATGATACTGTCAGAGGGAAAGGCTCCTGAAGCTTTAGAGGCAGAGGAAGTAGTTTGGCCCGAATGATAAACATCTTTGGGGACGTCAACATAGAAAAGTCGTACACAAACCCAGAAGATGCACCATACAACGGCCATGACCCAAGCAGGACTCGTGAACCCATTAAATAGAGCATTTCCAAAGCCGACTTTGTAAAGCAGACCACCGGCAAACGGGCCGAGACTCATTCCGAGTCCCTGACCCATCACGAGAAAGCTAGCGAGCGTCGTTCGTCGACGGGCGCCGACGATTCGAGCGTCGGAGCAATAACGTTTGCAATACATCCACATTGTGAACCCGAAGCCATTGACGATACGGCCGATCAGAATGAGGTATAGAAAATTGGCCTTGTAAGCGCAGCCGTAGAGGATGTGTCCGATGATGGAAGCTCCACAACTCACATTGAGAGGGAGTGCGTAGCTTCCTGAGGGTCCCGTTCAGCAATTCGTGTAACAACTAGGACAAGATGCTTATACCTTTATCATATCGAACTAGAGGGGCAAGTGCCAAGGCGGAGAATACGGTAGGAATGCCAATAACGACTCCGGAAAAAGTGGAATCACCTCCAAGATGGTTAGCATAGTTGTTGGAAGAGGGGATAATGATGAAGAAAGACAACTGGGCGATAATAAGACTCAGCCAAGGGATAGTTTTGTGGACCGCACCTGGAGAAGCAGATTACAAATGATCACGATAATGAGCGATGAGATATTTGGGAGTTTGAGTTCTCCCAGGCTGATCAAGGTATCGTCTGTATTTGATTCACGGGGTGTTCCATTCTCAGCTTGTGATGGCTCAATCGCAACTTCGCGTGAGTTTGGTGAAGCGTTAGAAACGGGATGCTGAGGGGGAATTTCTCTGTTGATTATGAACATCTATCCACGATGACGGGGATGTTAGAGATTTTCCGGGGTACTCTATCAGTATTTCCAGATTATGGAGTGTAGTGATGGGATTGTCTGTCACGTGAGCCAACACGATCATGCAATGGATAATAGTATAGACGAGTTTTGTTCTGGAGAACTAGAATACCATCCGTGATGGCTGAGCATGCATGCACATGCTCTGACCTGATGTTTCCATGCCGATCATTGCTAATTGTGTCAGTTTTTGAAACTTGCAGCTTGTGCTAACCTTGGAGACGACGGTATACAAATGCTGAATACACACCTTTGAGGTTGAGTCACCATGCGGCCCGAAACATGCCTAAAATGGAAGGCTTGGTGCCGGCCGTCGAAATATATAGGGGCAGCTCAAGGCCACAGCTGACCTTGTTTCTTTCCACACCCAGGTCCTCATCGCCTAGGCCAATATACGTGTTGTAGTCAGCTATCATGCTGGATGATGATATCCAATATCTAGGCTCCCGTATCAAGCTCAAGGATCCGCCCCGCTGCTTGCAACGCACCGTCACCGGTATGTCCTTATCAATCTGAGGGTTTTCCATGGTTTGATGAATCGCACAGGAATTGTGCTCTATGTTGAGAAGTCAGACGAAAGTGAAGCACATGTTCTCAGATTTGACCGAGATGAATCTTCCTCCATCCTTGTTGGGCGCCGTCCTGGCACTGAGAGCGAGTCTCGAACGCTCGATCAGGAGAACACCAGGGCCATGTTCCGTTGCGCAGTCGTGAGTCGTCGACATGCAAAGATCGTGTTTATGAATAGTGGAAATGTATGCGCCTCTGCCTTCGTTGGCCAACATCGACAGCCAACTGACGGCTGTCAGGTATTTATCATCGATCTCGACTCTCATCACGGTACCCATATCCGCAAGCCGGGTGAGACATCGTCGAAGATGTTGGCAAGTAAGATACCGATACAACTCTCTGACGGAGATATCATTACTTTCGGCAAGACTGTGGGCAGAAATGAAGAGATGGTCAGGCCCATTGTTGCCCGAGTTCAATTACTGCACGGTGGCTCATCCACTGCCACCATCAAACCCTTGGTGGTCCCTGACACCTTGGCCGATGGGCCGTCTTCTAGTCGATGTGTCCCCATCTCTCCTTCATCCTCTTCATCTGATGAGGCTTATAATGGTCAATCTGACGTTTATTCTGATTGTGAAGAAATATCTCCCCCATCTCATGTTAATGTTACTCCTGCAGATGTCCCCCAAGCAGAGTCACAGTCAAAGACAGAGTCTCACCTTGGTAGAGCTTTTGAGGTCCTCAAACGTTTTATACCCACGCCCCCCATTCCAGCAGTTCAATCCCAGTGTGATGCTTCGCCAAGGCCGGATGAACGATCTCGACAATTTGGATCATTATCATCGTCTATGATATCTCCCTCGGACCTTCCTCCTTTGTGGTCACTCCCAACAAGCCGAATTTCTTTTACGCCTCGCTATCCATCAGTCGATCTACCTGATCAATTTATCGATCTTCCGCCAATCAATCCTATCAAGACAAGTCATGTTATTGACTTTTCTGGGTCTGACTCACCTATGGATCTTGCAAGTCTATCACCTCCACCTCCAGAACAGGTGCCTTTCGCTGTGGGTGCATGGGCTGATGTCTCGTCAACATCCCCAGACCCCATGCCAATACAGGTGGATAATGAAGTGCTTATTGCTGATCATACTGCGGAGACGCCTGTTGCTGCTGCTAACACAACTGTGCAACACGAGGACAACCATGGGCCCGTATCTTTTGGCAGGAACAAGGACAGCCCTTCGTCTTCTTTTGCTACATTTGATCAAGGAAAGCACAAAGAACAAAATCCGGCTATGGATCCTTCCTTGTTCGTCACGAAAAGTGAATATCAGGAGCTTCAGGCTAGGTATACTAAAATCCAGGTGCGTGGCATATCCTTTTTTTAATTCTATTGTAGTCTCTCAGCTAGTCTTTGTCTAGACGGAGATTGATATCCTTCAAGCTCAACGCAGAAAGTACAAATCCAAGTTCAACGCCAATGTCCACACTGTCGCGGAGAAATTCCAAGCGGTTGAAGACCAAATAAATGACTTAACCACCCGATTTACCATGTTCATGAACCAAATCGAAGGGAATACTTCTGGGGATATCTCGGACATCCAGGCGCGCATTGATGATCTAGTCAATGATAATGATATTCATCAGATAAGTATCGATGAATTGAGGAGGAGGTTCGATCTGTGGGACATGCATGACAACGATGAAGCGGAAAAGATGCAAGAGGAAAGAGAGGGGGCGCAAAGATACTTGACTATTCTGAAGGATTCGATTGATGGTATACCTCTATTTTCTCTCATCGACTTTGACTTATCCTGTCTTGGTAATAGAGATGAACATCCTACGAGCGACAACCGAGCGAGAGGTTGCAGCTGAGTTAAAGCTTCTTCGCCAGCTGCGTGAAATCATGCAGCGCGAGGTCGGCCCTATTTTGATCTTCCTCCCCTTAATTACTCCACTCATGTCTCCGCTAGGGCGCTCCATTGATCTCTATGAAACGCAAGCGTCAATTGGATGATGAAGATGATTGTTATAACGACACCAATGGCATTGCCCATCCTGAAGAACCTGTGATACTCAACGGTAACCATGTGCCGCATCTCCATCCTCATTATAGCCATGATCGACCCTCTTCACGAAAACGTGCCCGTAAAATTGCTGCCGTCGCTGCACAGACTGCGACTGCTCTCACAATGGGTGCTGTTTTCACATGGGCCGCTCTGGCGTTCTCTTGATTCCCCACCCCCCTCCTGTTCAGATGAGTGACAAGTTTCAATCTGAAATTTGCCCGCAACTCTTCTTTCGTTCTCTGGCTGATTGACGGTTGTGATTATTTGTACACTCACCCAACTGTGGCATTCTTTATCAGGCCTGGCAAGATGTAATTGTACGTTTGACGCTCTGTTCTTATTGTCGTTCTTTTTTTGCTTTTCTCCATCTGTGCGCGGTCGATAGCGCAAAGTAAGCTTCACGCTCTTTCTCTGTTACACTCGTACTAACTGGATTTGAAGGCAGTTTTCCACAAGTTCGTGGTGCATATGCCTTAAAGATAGTCCTTACGGACAGGCTCTTATTTACATTGACCACACTCCTTTTTCAAATGTGTTTTTACTTGAGCTGATTTCCAAATGAATCCAATCATTCTTCTTTCCTTGTTTATAGAAAACCAAAGCAAAGCAAGAAAGCAAGCAACTACGGATTGAGCGTGATTAATATAAGAGTCAAGTCCTTGATCTACTGATATACAAAAGAAAATTGCTGAGAGGAATTCCATTCAAACGGCAATAATGGACTAACTATACATATCCAAAACAAAAAAGCATTTTTTTAAAAAAGGGATACGGGGAAGAACGCATCACGACGACGACGTCGTTGATCCATACTTGTTCTTCACTTCCCTCGTCAACGCACGCAACATTGCCACCGTCACTTTTTTCGGGGGCTCTGTTGACGATGACGGCGATGATGATACCGTGGTAGAACCACGGACCAGAGAGTCTGCATGCGCTCTCAGCATCGTACTCGTTTTCCTCCTAGACGAAGAACGCATTTCACCAACACTACTCGGGTATGAAGCAGGTGTTGGTGCTGGTGGTGGCGCAGGCGCAGGACCGATATCTCCTGCTATTGGACACTCTTGTGAAGCTGCGATCGTCTTTAACCGCTTAGCTCTAGCTCTTGATCTGTACGTCATCGGGTTAAAAAAAGCGAGAGAGTAGGGTACGAAAAGAACGCACAGAATATCCTCAACAACATTATCGACACCATCATCATCTTCTCCCCTGCCTCTTTTCAGTCTCGGTTTGGGGGACGGGACGGGAGTCGGAGTCGGGGTTGGCTTCCGCAACTCCCTCTTGCGCTTCTGCTTCAATGCCACTTCCATCGTTCCCCGATACTCCGACGACATCGTCTTCTCAAACGACGCCAAAGCAGCTTCAAGTTCCCCAGTCGGTACATCATACTTTCTCTTCGCCTCCACTCCGAAGTGTCTTTCAGTTGCAACAACGACGAGTTCGAGTATATGTTGAATGAACGTTCGAGCTGGAAACACTTTTTTATTAAAAAAAAGAGAAAAACCAACCCCGAGATAATGTTAAAAAGACAAAAAGTTCAATAAAATTGACGTTGCTTACCTTGATCGAGCTTGACATGTGATTGAAGATCCAGACCTATCCTTTCTGCATAAGGTTGACCACGAATGCGCGATACCCACTGCAAAGCCATCTCATACGCGGTCCTAGGAACCAAGGTTTTTTTTTTGTTAAAAAAAGCGCCTTATCAGTAAAAAAAAGATCAACATACTGGCTATTCTTCACACCCTCCACATCAAACCTCGGAAAAAGACGTTTTTGCCTAGGCCTAGATTTGGACTCGGGCTTGGGTTTCGTCGTCGTCGTCATCGATGACAAGAGCATCGTCGACACCAACGCGCTCGTCTCGTTCATGATCCCAACAGTGACATACACCAGATGGGCATAAAACATCCAATCAACTAACATTCAATGGTTTCAGAAAAAAATCCCCAGAAGGAAAAAAACCACTCACAACGACCGTTGGTCCAACTTTGATCCATCCACGTTGGTAAAAACTCGTTCACCTCTTTTTCAAAAATGCCAAACATGCCTATGATTAACAAACCTCATTGAGTACCTACACACAGAGAGAGAAAGAAGAGGATTTACCTCGAACGGTCATCGGTTTCACTAACCGACCTTGAACATCCAAGTCAAACCCTTGCAACGTCTCACTCAACGTCTGATCCAAATTAACCGTCGTCGTCATCTCCATCGTTCCATGTCCCGAAAAAACCGACGCGTCTACATAGTTCTTTACCTTTAAAAAAATGCCGTATACATAAACCAACCAGAGGAGATAAAAAAAAAAGACAGTCTTACCATGTTGAGAAATTCATCATTTACCACCACCGCCTTGTCCTTGTCCTTGTCCTGTGGTTCTTCGTTGACCCATCTGAGAATCAACAACGAAAGAGCATAATGTCGTTTCGAAGAAAGAGCATCCACGATATCACGAAGTCTGGCACAATCATCCAGTACACGATACTTCCTGTTCAAAATCCATCAACCTCTCTCAAGAGAAAGATAGAGAACAAGGCAAAAAAACCTACTTTTCAATATCGTCTTTTATCAAATTCGTCGGCGTACACTCAAACACAATCAATCCCGTGTACTTTCCAACTTCCTCCTGTTCTTCCTCTTTGTTCTCTTCCACGTTCCCCTCCACAACCGGAATCTCAAACACGTTCTCATCATCAATCCACCTCCCACTTTTCGGCACCTCAAACTTGTTCTCTATCCAAATCGCTGAAGCCTCACTTTTGTCATTAAGCGATAACCAAACATCCCACCGTCTCCTCCTCCCCTCTTCTTCTTCTTCTTCTTCTTCTTCTTCTTGTTCACGTCCCGCTAGCAAGGATTGAACATGCTTTTTCACGATGGACAGGTATGATCCAGGTGCCCAAATGAATTCACTTTTTGCACGGTCCTGAACAACAGCAAAAAATGGATTCAGACTCATTTTCTCAAACAAAAAAAAGAAAAATTTTACCTCTTTAAACCGTTTAGTTATCTTCGCATCCGTTCTATACCCTTCAGACATATCGAAAATCTCCCTCTTCCTCTTCATTTCCCTCTTCCTCTTCACTTCCTTCTTCCCCTTCATCCCCCCTCTCTTCCTCTTTTTCATAGGACTGATACTCGCGTCAGCCTCCTCCTCCTCCTCCTCCTCCTCCTCCTCTTCGCCAACACTCCTCTTCATCATCTCCTCTTCCTCTTGCACCATCTTCATTCTCTTCCTCGCACGATACTCCTTCGCATTCTGCACTGCCTTGATCCAAGCTCGGTTAAGTTCATGATGACCCTTCCACTTGGTCCATACTTTTGAAATCGTTCGTTGAGCATAGTGTCTCTGGGCGAGAGCGGCACGTTCATCGTTTGCTGATACATGATTCGTTGTCATTGAAGGAACTGTCGTTGTAGGCAGAGATGGCGGTTCTGCTCCTAAAGTCGACGAAGAAGAGGGAAACACATGAGTAGGAGCTGTTGATGTCGAAGACGACAGAGGCACAGCAGCCGTCGTCGTCGCCACAACAGGAAGAGACGGAGACGGAGACACTTGCACCCCCTTTCCTTTATCATCTCTCTTCAACAACTGAGACACATTATTAGTAGCAGATATCGAAGACGACAAAGGCGCAGCAGCAGCAGCCGTCGTCGTCGTCACAATAGGAACAGATGGCGACATCGGTACCGGCGCCGACACTCCCTTTCCCCTTTTTACCAACACACTCGCCAACAAACTCTGTCTCGCAATACCCCTCCTCGTTTTCTTCCTCGGTGAATAATCCAACATCGACGGCGGCGGCGACGACGGCGGCGACGCCACCACCGTCGAAGAAGAAGAAGACTCCACAGGAAACGGCACCGTCGTCGCTCCAGACGAAAACGAAACATCCAAAGGACTCAACACCCCATCAGGTACCCTCTGCGACGACTCAAACGGCGTTCGGTCCCTCGTGGGCGTAACAGGCGTCGTTTCCCCAGCAGAAAACAGCGATGAACGAGGAGGTGCATGAAATGGGGACGCACTAGGCGTACTAGGTAACGGAACCGGCATTCGTCTACCCAGCGCCGGAGGAACAGTAGGTGAAGCCATATGCGAATTCGGTATCACTTGCGATCCACTGGGATTCGAATCCGTGGTAACCCTGGTAGTCGACTGGGTGTCGATGCGCAATGGAGGTGGTGTGAGGGGTTTCTGAGGAGGATGATGGAGTGATGGAGGAGGTTGTTGAGTGGCAGGGGCGGTGGTAGCTGTAAAGTTCATGGATGGAAAAGCAGGGGCGGTGGCAGTTGTCGAGTTCATGGATGAAAAGGCAGGGGCGGGTGCATGAAGGGCCGTATTCGAATGAACCGCAGAAACAGTCGATGTCGGAACAAACCCACTCGCAGTCGAATTAATTGCAGAAACAGCCGATGTTGGTGTATTTGAATGACCAGTCAACGTCGGTACATTGGATTGACCAGTCGATATCGGCACAAACCCACTCGTATTCGATTGACCACTCGATATCGGCACAAACCCACCACTCACACTCTCACTTTTCCTCCCCACAGAACCGCTTGACGTTGGGATATTAGACTGACCAGTCAACGCCGGTATACCCAAACGACCAGTCGACGTCGGTGCACTAGATTGACCAGTTTGTATCGGAACAAACCCACTCGTATTCGATTGACCACTCGATATCGGAACAAACCCACCCTTCTCACTCTTCCGAACCCCAGAACCGCTCGACGTCGGGATATTCGATTGACCAGTCGATATCGGCACAAACCCACTCGATTGACCACTCGATATCGGCACAAACCCACTCGCATTCGATTGACCACTCGACATCGGAACAAACCCACCACTCACACTCTCACTCTTCCGAACACTCGATGTTGGGATATTTGATTGACCAATCAACGCAGGTGTATCCAAGCGACCAGTCGACGTTGGTGCATTAGATTGACCAGTCTGTATCGGAGCAAACCCACTCGCATTCGATTGACCAGTCAACGCTGGTATACCCAAACGACCAGTCGACGTCGATGCGTTAAATTGACCAGTCGATATTGGAACAAACCCACTCGTATTCAAACGAGCTGCAGAACCGCTCGACGTCGGGATATTCGATTGACCAGCTAACGCCGGTATACTCAAACGACCAGTCGACGTCGGTGCATTAGATTGACCAGTCGATATCGGCACAAACCCACTCGTATTCGTTTGACCACTCGATATCGGAACAAACCCACCACTCACACTCTCACTCTTCCGAACCCCAGAACCACTCGACGTTGGGATATTAGATTGACCAGCCAACGTCGGTATATCCAAGCGACCAGTCGACATTGCATTAGATTGACCAGTCTGTATCGGAACAAACCCACTCGCATTCGATTGACCAATCAACGCTGGTATACCCAAACGACCAGTCGACGTCGGTGCATTAGATTGACCAGTCTGTATCGGAGCAAACCCACTCGCACTCGATGGACCAGTCAACGCCGGTATACCCAAACGACCAGTCGACGTCGATGCACTAGATTGACCACTCGACATCGAACCAAACCCACTCGACACCGCACCAAACAACCCAGACACAAACACCTGCGCTTTCGGATCCAACGCCTGCTGCTGCTGCTGCTGTTGTTGCATAGGATTCAAAAACGTCGATGTCGACGTCTGCGATACCAATTCACCCGCTCTTGGTATTCCAAACGGATCTAATGATATTAAAAAAAAAAGTTTCATCCAACACAAAAACACCACTCACTCGGTACAGCTACATCAGCTTGTTGAGATCCAAATACAGACGTCGGTCGAGCTGTAGCTCCAAAAGCATCTGGCAAAAAAAAAAGATTGATCAGCCATCTACCCAATACAAAAAACACCACTCTCACTCGATACATCAGCCTGTTGCTGTTGGGATCCAAACACAGACATCGGTCGAGCACCACCTCCTCCAAACGTACTTGCTCCTCCAAACACATTCTGTACATTCGTCATCGGCACAGAAGAAGAGGCAAAACTGGAAAACCCTGAGGACACTGCCGGTGCTGGAGCTGCCGGCTGATGCGCAAAACCCGATTCCTCTTCTTCAATACCATCCATGTCCATATCAAAATCATGATCCCGATCGTCGCCTTGGCTCGACCCACCACCAGCACCCTCAGCCGTCCCATCAATAACATCCCGAATCCCCAACTGCCCTCGAATACTCTCAATATCCTCAATAGTATCCTTTCCAAACAACGTCTCGAGTATACAAGCGACGAGATAGATCATGACGACATTACCCTGCTCCGTCAAGACCCCCACGAGCTCCGCAAACAACCTCATACCCTCATTATCGACGACCAAGGAAGACGTCTTGGTGATGGGAGCAGACTTGGCTTGGACATGGCGACGGAAGAGTGTCGTGAGTTTGAAGACGGGATGAGAGGCGATATGAGGAGGGAGGTCTTCATGGCGTTCGCGCTGGTCTCGGATGTGAATGAGACGGTGGTAGACGCGCATCTCGAGTTCGTTGGGGGAGGTATAGCGCGGACGCTGTTCGGTGTAGAACTCTTTGAGACTCTGCAAGGCTGGATAAGGGTAAGTAGAGGGTCAGGACAAGGGAGAAGACGCTTACTGTTCATGAGTTGCTGTTCCTCAAGGGCGACTGAAAAGCCGGGCTTGTCTCGCTCAAAGTGGAGAGCGAGGATGTGGAATCGTGCACAACGATCGTGACACTCGATGGCGATGGGGCCTGATTCGTGTTGCATTGTAAAGTCGTTGCGGACGGCACGCGAACGATCGCGGATAAAAGTGTAGGTCTGGGAGAAACCAGCACGGCCGAGGAGGTCATGGAAGAGATAGTCGAGTGTTTTCTGGAAAACCAAGTGAGTGGAGATGGAGGCGATGGGGGGGGGAGAAGACTTGCCTTGAGGACAGCGGGTGGACGCAAGTCTGAGGGGAGAGTCTTGTCGCCTGCAGCACGCTCGTACATCTTCACTGCCCGTCTGTGGTCGACGCGTTTTGTGCCGGGGATCTGAGGGAGAGACGGTGAGCAGGGTGGGGCAAAGACGATGAGCACAGCACGTACGGTTTCCCACTCGAATAAATTGTTTTCGCGCTCTCTTCTGTAGCGTTCGAAGCGGGGACACATGTGCTGGCAGGTGCCGACAATGGTGATGGCGTCTTCAAGTCGCTTTGCCACCAGCGGGTCATCCATTTTCCCGTCTGCAATCGCCTTTCTGCGCTCGACCTCCCGTGCCTTGACAAGCTGCACACAACCATGTCCTCCTGCTCAGTCCTCGGCTCACAGAACACAAAACACACCTCCTGATAAAACTTTTCTCGCTCCTCCTGTGTTTCCAGGTCAGGCTCATCCACCACTCCAAACACGTCTTCGTCCTCCCGCTGCTGCTGCACTGCGACCTGACTGCTGCCTTCGTCGTTCCGCAGCGTCGCGTTCGGATGGTTTCTTCCCCTCACTATACCTCGTCTGCCTCTCCTGCTCTCGCCATTTGCAGTCCATTGACGGTTCCGTGATGGTGTACGACCGCGTGCGCGAGGATATGTCGAGTTCATGTTGCCGAAAAAGCGCGCAGGTGTGTGTATGTGATGAATTACAAGTTTATTTGGTTGGCTCTTGCTAGATAAACAAGTGTATTACGAAACAACTATGGAAGGGGCTTGTGCCATAAGAAAGGCTAACCGGGAACATGTTTAACAGTCAACTCTGGTCCTGTTGTCAGTACTACAACCCAAACAGGTTTCTTTTTCGACACACCTTTAGATACCATACCCGGACGAGGCACAAGGCTTATGTACTCAAGTAGACACGACCGAGCATCGTGTTGGTCCAATAATGGATCCACTGCACTTGCCTAGCTAACAGGTGTGGATCAAAGCTCGTGTAGACTATGAATTGTATGAAATTACCTCCAACACACCCGTAATGTGAAACAAGACCGCACGATGACGTGCAGGCAGTCCATCCAAAGCAAAGTTTAAAAAGTCGTGGTTTATCCTCAAACACTTCATCTGAGTTACAACAAAGGATCTGGGACTACAATTGCAAAGGTACATAAATTTACTGACGTCTTAGGGACCGTTAAATATATGCACACGTCAAACAAAAGATGGTGGGCTAGAAATCGTCTGGAGGTATGGGTATAGAGTGATGACAAAGATCTTCAAGCTATGGTGACAAGATAAGGTATCCCATCAACAGCAGGCAGTTGTTAAAAACTCACGAGACTCAACCCTCCAGGTCTGATGAACACCTTCCCAGGTCCACCACAAAGTGATGGGCTCTCCCGGAGTTGTGGCTCCCCGACCATTGAGATCAACATTATAAAAAGTATTGTGAATAAAGAAACTGAAGAGTTGAATCAGTACACGTTCAACCAACGAATGAAACCAATTTAGACACGTGTCAAAAGATCAAAGAAGTTTTATAAACGCCCATCAAAGCAACACTCGTGTGTGTGTAAAGCGAAGAAAAAGAAGACTCACCGGAACGCATTAGGATTAGCTTCATCATGCCAAATATCCCAATTAAAAGGACTCGAAACAGTGACAAGCTTATCACCATCCGAATAATTCGTACTCTCAACACCTAGATATTGACCACTAGAGACAGAACGAATGGTCCACGAATCACCCGTCCAATCAAACGTCCAGTGTTGGTTGTCCCCATTATGATAAGGATAACCGATGACTTTTTTTCAAAAAAAAAAACGCGTCGATTCATTATTCGAAACGACACGATATAGACACACCAGTGTGGTTATCGACACCAGAGAGATCAACAACCGTACCAGATTTGACATTAGTAATCTTGTACGTCTGACCAGAACTAATTTGCGCAGACATGGAGGGAAGGGAAGGGGGGGTGTCGTAGAAGAAGGAAAGGAGAAAATGAATTTCATCCCAGTTTATATAGAACCCCCCAGCCCCAACACAGACAGATTTGGAAAAAACTTGCACGTCATTTTGATTCAACCCAACGCAGTTTCGGGTTCAAATTCATTTTGATGGGTTAGTTTGGGTTAGATCCACTTTTAACATCAGTGGAAAGATACCACGCACGGACCAGATATCGTCTGGAACCGAATTTGTGTCTTACTTGGTTGTTGGAATGAAGACGAGAGTGTGTCTTTTTTTTAGGAAAAAAGAGTGAAAGGGAGTGTGTCAGCCATGGGAAAGGCTATCTTCTGATACAAGGCCGCCCCAGCTTTTGTCAATGTCAGCCAGGTCGAAATAGCAGACGCCCTACCAGCTTTTGTCATAGTGGGTTTTTGAGTCAGCCAAGTACATTTAGGCAGACTCACATCATAAGTATAGACTAGGAACACTGGGCAACCTCCAAGCCATCAGGGGAATACAATCTCATAATGACAGTTATTGAAATCATCAGACATGGCATTACTTGATATGACTTGCACTGAAATCTTTTGACAGCAAGGGGTATCCGAGATAGGCTGCGTGACTGCGTCACAGGTCAGCGTTTGACCTTTCCCACTCGGCCAACTACAATTAATGAGAATGTAAACGACATCTCAGGACGAAGTAGTCAGTCCACCAAGCTCTGATGACAGAGGCCTCTCGTCAGGTGTCAATGCGCAACACCGCCCACTTGTCATGGTCCATCCAGAAACACCTTCATCTCTCTCAGGAGGGTCCACTCTGTTATGCGAAGCGAAGAAGGCTTTCACTGGTCAGATCCACAAGCGATCTCGTCATCAAGAAGCAAAGAATTTTGATTTTTTTGGGGACTTTTTGTTGGGCTTTGTCAGCTTGTGTTCCTGGTCTTCCCTGTTAAATGGATCAAGTGGTTGAATGGACAAAAAAAGTAAACGGTACACACTTCCTTTGGGAATGAAAACTCTTCAACTGCTTAGACGAGTGGGCAGACATCAAGTTCTGAAGCTCTAATAGCATGCCCCACACTCCTTCGCATATGATTCGGAGCACCACATATTGTCTTCTTCCCATAAATACATGTCCTGCCGTTTACTTGGAATCTGAACAGACCAAGATGAGGCATACTGCACCTAGTCTGGGGGTGTCTTGCTATCCCACTAACGGAAAAATGACTGCCTATTTGCAGCAATGGAAATATTTGGAAGTGTCGAATTCTCAGCAGGGTAAACCCATAATCGAGGAGGCTGACTGGACCGACTTTTTGTTTATTTTTCAGTATTTTTAAATCGAATATAATTATACTTAATTCCCGGGAAATCCATGGCTGACTTGTTGAAGCACCTTGAGCGGCTGTTCCCTCACATTTTGCGAGAGGGGATAGTGGGAGCGAAGATTTCTTTCACGGTCTAGGACATCTATGGGTTTGACGATTTCGTGAGTTGAGAACCAAGGTCCAACCAAGGAAAGCTTTCGCCGTCGGGTGTCAATCGAAGGGACTTTTTGTTTTAAGTGGTCGGTCATTGGGGTGGTGTTGAGACGAGGCCATCCATCTCCCAGATGTTTCAGGTACCACTCCGATCGACCGGTCAATTGCATGCCTTACCAGTGGAATGGAAAGAGAGAGAAATGCAACTCGATCTCTTGCTGGGATATATTTGGAGAGTGATCGCGATAGTGTATTAATAAAAAAAAATTCCATGAATTCGAAAACTACTGCCGCATTATTTATCTCTTTGTAAAGTTCTTGTTCTTCGCCACGAGAACGTAATCACTGGCAAGGCTGTTGAGTCCAACCTCCATTACTTGTCAAGAGAATACTTGTGTAATGTAATGTATCTCGTGAAATATATTTGGAGTGTGATCGAAAGTGGTTTTGGCATGCATGCAAGATTCTTGAATATGTAGTGGCCTAAAATTAATTATCTGTCCCCGCTTGCTCTTGACGCTGTTACATACTTGTCAAGACTACTGCATTTTATGGAGGTGGATAAAAAAAGGAGTAACGCCAAGTGAATGTCCGAAAAGAGCGGTATCTCACTCGTTGCACCAGCAGAGCTCTGGGTCGTGTTTTCTGGATACTGATACCTCAAAAGAGTCACTGAATTTTTTCTAGAATTGGGATTGAGGTAATTAATGAAAGTTGTCAGGTTGTCCAGAAAATCCCACGCACCCGCCCCGTGAATCTTCCCGGAGCGTCAGCCAATAGCTTCTATGCCTTGGCGAATGTCTTGATGGCACCATTATTAAGGAGGTTCGCGGTTAGCAAGTGAATGACCCCACAAGTTCAGTGGATCAACAACTTTATTTTTATTTTTATTTTTTTAATCAATTTACGTACACAGTCCGCGGGGATCAACAATTTTAGATCAACGATCAATAATGGATCCACTAAGCCGAAAATTACATAAAAGGTCAAGCAGAATTTTTATGTGATATATTCAGATTCCATTTGGGTTAGACGTCGGCTGATAAGTAAAAAACCTGTATTTATTTGACTTTGTACCAACAGCTAGTTTCTAGGGCCATAGGTGAGGGGCATTTCCCCCCACTTTACTTTCAGTGTGTACGGTACGGGCAGTACGATTGATAAAATCATTCGCAACTGCTGTGAGACAGTAGCGGTAGCATTCCTGGAGCCGACGACTTATCTATAGTCTCATTGGGTTCAAAGGTTGTGGTGGAAGTGAAAAGGTCATGTCACAAAGTCGCAGACTCGTCAAGAGAAAGACGACTTGCAGGTACGAGCTAATAAACGTTAATATGACTCCATTTCAGGCGCGACTTGCTGGCTTATTATCTCCGTTGTTAGATGCACAAGCGCGGATGTCCATGGAGCGGCAAGTCAGGTCCGAATCCGTTGATTCAGTCATAGTCCAGAAACATCAGATAAAGGGCGAATAAAGGGCGACCCTTCGACAGTTTGAATAGCAGAAGTCTCAAGGTGGATAGGTTTCTGGGGGTCGTGGGAAAGGCTATTCGGGGTGGTTCATCTTCTCATTCTGATTGAAACCATGGCTGACAAATGAATTCCCTTTGGGTGTGTGATGAATGGCACCTGGTCAATAGATGTTGCCGGATTTGCTGACGAATTGGTCTATTTTTTGTAAATTTTAGTTCTACACCCGGGAAGAACTGGACTTCAATAATCTGGGAATGAGGTCCCAACCACCATTCACGTATGAAAGCATTTTATTCTTCATTCCGCCACGTGCAACATGCACTGGAAGCAATGGTTAATGTATCGGTAGCCTAATCTTTGAAAAGGCAGGTATTGGGAAGGAGCGTACGAGATACACTCTAGTATCGAAATAGGAAACTGCGTCGGTGGTATGGAAAGATAACCGTTCGGGCATGAAGGTCTAGAATTTTTATTCTATCTTAGAGGCAGAACTGCTGAGAAATGGATCAGAAATCGTGGAGTCTTCTATTTGATTATTGAAGCATACCTCATTCAACCAGGACAAGAACCAATCTGCCGTTGTGTACGCAACAAATGTTGCACATGAGCTTATGATTTATTTCGACACTGATTAGAGATGTGGGCGTCTAGATAAGCATTTCCTTCAAGACTATGATCTATTCTAGGCCACGGTCAAAGAGATCCAGCGTTTATACTGCGGGTGCGAAGATTAGGCATTCATAGAAATAATCCAGACAGGAATTCAACGACTCAATGCGCGAGACGTTCCTGTGATAAGTACGCATGGAAATGACAACACGAGACGAGTGACAAATCAGCCGAAGGGAGCCTAAATCAGACCCAATAATTCAGACATCAAAGGATGTTGCTTAGTAAGCTTCACCACTCCAGAAGCTCGATTATAGCTAGCTTCTGTACTACGATTCGCATGTCTATGCGTTATTCTGGAGTCTTGGCCCGGCATGCCTCGAGAGTTTCCAGAGAAGGTGAGTCTCTGGGGTCGTAGAGAAGGGTGATTGCGGATTTCCCTTCGACCTTGCTCCCAGCACAGATGTGATGATGGAGTAAATCGCCTTGAGTCTGTCTAAAACAAGCATGCTTGGGTGCGTGGTGATTCGCACCTGGTATGGAACCATGCCCAATGAGTCCACGTCACTTATTTTGGTGCGTTCTCCCTTTCCAGGGCTCTGTCTTGATAAGGACCCAGAAGTCACTGGCGACTAAAATGCCACAACGTCGAACAGAACAGCGGGCGCGGGAGCCGAGATCGGCATGCTTACATCAGCCGGCGGTGATTTGTTGAAGAAGTATCACAACGAGTGAGAAACAAGCAGACATCTTTTCCTCTAGCAACTCTGCAGCAAGGCAATCTCCGATAAACGGGGTATTTCTCCCGATTCTGGTCGGCATAATCTATTCACATTGCTATACCTCTTTTCTCTCCCAAAATCCTCTCACAAGCCCCATGCCAGCCCCGAAGACTGGGCCAGCCCTCTTCCTGGGCATTGAGCTTTCGACAGACCAGATTCGCGCCTCAATAGTGGACGAGAGCCTCGAGCTTGTCGGAGTCGAGTGCGTGGATTTCGACACAGAGCTTCCTGAGTACCAGTGCGTTTTTCGTGCCTATTATCTGGATCACCGGGCGCCCTAATCCGATCTATACTCGATATTAGAACTCAGGGCGGGATTTTCACAACCCCTGGTGATGCGTACACAACGCCCGTAGAAATGTGGATTAAGGGCGTCGGTGAGTCCATGCTTGCTTTTGAAATTCGATCTTGGATTGCTATTTATTTCTTCCGCCTTACTTGCACGTGACACCAGATATCCTCCTCCAAAAATTATTGAGGAGTCACGATCTATCCAGGATAAAGTCCATTGGTGGCGCAGCACACCATGCCCTGGTCTGGTGGAAATCGACCACGGTTCCCTCTCTATCATCTCTCGACCCTAGTCTCCCATTCCAGTCACATTTTTCAAAGCACACGTTTTCCCTTCCAAATACCCCAATTTCTCAAGATACCGCATCACATTCCCAAGCTCTCATCATTGAAGATCTTCTTGGAGGAGCAGAGTGTATGGCAGCCCGGGTGGGTACGGCAGCGACACCTTCTATGGTCGCTGCGCAGCTCTTGCGCGTAAGAGAGACCTTGCAGCACGAAGTCTGGACACGCACAGGCAGAGTACAACTTGCCAGTGCATTCCTGTGTAGTCTCCTTGCTGGGAAATGGATTCCCATGGGTGAAGCAGAGGCTTGCGCAACTGGCATGTGGGTGCATTCAAACACGTCAGGGGTGCAAAGTCACTGGGACGAAGACGCTCTGGATATTGTTGGTGGAAGCAGAGAAGAGGGAAGACGCGTACGAGGATGGTTGGGTGACGTTGACACCACCGGTGGCGGACGACGTGCAGGAAATATTTCCAGATACCTTGTGGAGCGATATCGTTTTGATCCTGGTATGACATTGTCTTCTCCACCAACAGTCTGATCCGTAATGAAATCAATGTCAGATGCCCTCGTGGCCCCATTCACATCAGATTATCTAGCCGCATATCTTTCTCTCTGCCCCTCTCCCAATGACGCAATACTATCTTTCGGTCCAATGGACATGTTACTTACTCCTGCACAACACTATATTCCTACACGTTTGTATAATTTATTCCCTCATCCTGCTCAGGATTCAGGAGAAAAAAGGAGGTACATCGCTGTCCTCTGCAACAGGTTGGTGTCATTCCCTATAATGCACCGCATTTGGAAGCCTAAAAGGATCTGAAATTTGACCTCTCTTCAAATCAGGAATTCTGATGTTCCACGAGCATTGGTCCGTGATATGTATACCAAAAGCTGGAGCGCGTTTGATCGTCTGGTTGCCATCGTGCCTCCTGGTGGATCTATCGGGTGTGTGCGATCCATAAGCAAATTTGCAATTCACTGATCCTTGTATAATCATCTGCATTCCAATCATATGACTTTTTGTTCCGTACTTTTGTTGACACATGCACCTTCCTTGCTTTACCTAAAATCCTGATTACGACTTGGTCTAATTTTAACTCCGCGCGTATCTCCACTTTTCTTTCTCTTCACCCTATCTTGATTCAGCCTCGATGACAAACTTTTCTCCTTCTGGCACCTACAAGCTGATGCCTATCCTTATTCGCACGTGAAAGGTATCTTCCGTTTTGAAACTGGGATTAAAGTCAATGAGTTCCGTGACCTCCGAGCCAACCCACGATGTCTTATTGAATCTCAAGTTCTCTCCTTCCGTGTCAAATGGTCCAGAATGCTAGGGACAGGTGTTCTTGGATCCACATCTCAACGACGTGTCAACGTCACTACCGGTACACCACCCCCGTTCATTGTCAGAACTGCGACACCATTATCTTCAGCCCAGGTGCCCCCGGTGAATCCAAGTAGTACTGCTGTTACGAATTCAGCGCTTGGAATTAATTTCGATCCGTACGATCATACCCCTTTGCCATCGCGCATCATTTCTACTGGAGCAGCGGCAAATTTTCCATCTATATCTAATCTTGTGGGAGATGTATTCAATGCCCCGGTATACGTTCCTAGCACTCAAGTCGACTCTGCGCAAGTCATACCCCATAGAAATACACCTGTGACTGGTTTCCCTGGTCGCGCAGCCCTCGGAGGGGCATATGTTGCTAGATGGATTTGGAGTCGTGAATGGGCCAGTGGCAGTTTGTCCTCTGGTGCTGTAGGTGCTACAGGAAGAGGTCTTGGAGTTTTTGAAGATGAGATGAGAAGGTTACTACAGAAACGTTGGGTCGCAACTGGTGGTGTGCCTCTGCGTACTCATGTAGGCCCTGTACCTGCCGGTCTGGCGGCGTCGACATCTGCGATGAGCGGGGGTGGAACGCATTTACTTGGTGCAGCTGTCGGTGCCGGCAGCGGTCCTGGAGGTGGCGGTCCGAGTAGTGGAGCGAACAGTGGTACGAGTACGCCTTTCGGTTCACGTTCTGGTGTTGGAGTTGCTTTGATTGAAGTGGATGAAGAAAATCTAGACCGTGGACCTACATCCCCAACGAACAACGATAACATACCGTTCGACATCATGGGCGCACCAGGTTTGCAGCATGATCCTACAATTGTAGGAGTACATTCGCCACAAGGCTTCGAACCGGCAGTTGGGTCCACTTCGTCTCCGTTGTACGATACTTTGACCAGAAGAATAAGGACGCAAACCGGATCCACAATCGACACCCTTTCTTCCAGCACGAGTTCGTTACATGGCGGTGTATCCACAGCGTATACGACTCCGGACGTAAGCTCATTAAGTATGAGTATGTCGGGCCTCGGAATTAGTCTTAGTCCAGGCACGGGAAGTGGTATTGCGTTGAATGAACAAACTACACCCGGTGGTGGAATTTTTACTGGTCCGATCGTCGGTTCGAGTTCTGGTGCTAGTTCTAGTGCGACTGTGAATCCGACACCGCTCACACCAGTTGTGGCATTACCCACTTCAGATGGGGAAGCGCAGATCGGTTGGGCCAAAGTGGCAGAGCCGGATAGCGATGCGTTCTTGGCCTATGCTTCCATTGTTCCAGAATATTGCCGGTTGGAGGGGTTGTTGGTGAAAGGGCTTGTGTAAATGGGACTTAATACTGGATTGAATGTTGTGCATGATCTGGAGCTTCCACGACTGGCATACGTGGAAGTGAGTTATTCCAATAATTTTTTTCTTGTTACGCAGAATTTTATCACATTAATCACCTTCTTAGGTAGTCGGCGGACTCGTTCACCCTCTTTTCTGATGTCCCCATTTCCCCTTGTTTCTGCTGAGTTCGTGCTTTGGGGTGTTTCCTTGCCTCTTGCATTGCATATCTGCTTAGCAGTTATCCGGGAGATAGCTCTCACCCTGGATTTATTTTGTGTCCATAGAACATTTAATCCTGTATCTCCTACTTCCATCTACCCGTGATCGGTTTGGATGACCTTTGGCTGCTTGTTAATGATACTTCAAAAAGTATGATGTATACAGTTTCATGCATTGTAGATTTGGATAGCCTTCCCGGTCTGACTTCATTATGCAACAAAAGGAATGCAGTGTCACTTGATTTCGATGCGTGTACTAGGCGTGGAATGAATGTAATGATTTATGCCTTTTGGGATCGTTTATCCGACATCTACAAATATGGTGATGTTTGAACGAAGGATTATTGTTGAGACCGTGGTGGTTCTAGCAAGAGAAAAAATAAGCCTTTGGTGGGTACAATGATATAAGTGATAGAAGAACTGTGATGATAAGCCTAGAAGCAAGTGATTTTTGAGATTCACACTAGATTGGTTCCGGGAACAGGTTTCAGCAAGAGAACAAGGAACTCAAATGCAGGACAGAATGACATGGAAAATATACCGGGAGATGTCTAGTTCTTGAATACCCTGAAATTTCATAGTGGGATTGTTGGAAAGAAAAACCAAAAGCAAATGGATGTTTCGGAGGTCACCAAGAAACCAAGTGGTAACTGAGTAGTAAACGACTGTGGTGGAATGATTACACAATATTTACATCAAAAATCGATAACGGCCTTCCGGTGATGATAAATATGGAATGGAATGGAATGTGAAATAACGAATGTTATCAATGGGTGTGTCCAGCATTTTCGGGGAACGAAGATATAAATAGATACACGAATGATGCGCTGATGTGACCAACTCGCCTTCAAGCCGCGGATAAATTAGCCTGGACATTAGGTTGCAACATATCTACAAGGATAATATTCTGGAATAATTGGCACAATTAATAGACCCAGTTGATCCCTGTGTGGTGTGCCCTCATTCGGCTTCACTGGACCATACCCTAAGGGAATGAGCTGTTTAACTATCTGCGAAGGCAGGTTGATTAGGCTAAGAGAGTTCGCAACATTGCAATGATATCGAACTTCTTTCTTTCCCCCCATGGATACGCAGAAAATGATGTACCAAGTAGCTAGAGATAACAGGCGTTCGTCGGGACACCTCGAATAACTGACGTACCTTTTGTGCTATATTGGCAGTAAAATAAATTAACAAGGTAGAGCGATGACATTTGCTAGAAGTGGCTACCAGTAGATCTCCTTCATTCCTTCTCTTCTGAATCCTGCTTACAGACGTGAAGACACTTCGGCATCTCAGCCGATGTCCAGTGAAATGCAACTCGATCTCTGGCCAGATATATTGCGAGAATGATGAAAAAGGTTTTCTGAGACTGACATCACAGTGCACCACTGCATATCCGTACTGGTCTCCTACTTCTTGACAGGAAACAGTAAGCCATGCTAAAGTCACTCTTCTTATTGACTTTATTATCACTTCACTTTCATAAGTGAAGTGCTGGCAAGGAAGTTCTATCTGAGCTAGCTAAACCTTATCTGTTTGACGTGACTTATAAATGCCTTAGTATGGGTACTGTTGATAGGTACGGAATCTTCCCTGTGGCGCCAAATACTTTTCTTGCCGCGATCTAAATGAATAGGAGCCAAATATCGTAGATCATTTTGCAGGTCTATGACAACTGCCGAGATGCACTTGGCCCCTCTGATCAGGAGGGTCCTAATCATTTGGGTCGAATTGTTAGCGAACCATGTATATGTATAGATTATCCGGTAATATTATCCGACTCGTTAGAGTGCGGACCGCATGGATGACACTACTAACGACGCCCACCTGACACCTATGGCAATAACCTTGGATCCTCAGCACTTATCGTTTTGTCTCCACGGATACTATTCTTGCTTCGATGTTCTAGAACATCGGAAGAAGAAGTCGAGTTTATTGGACAAAAACGTGATTTCTGAACGCATGCATCCTTGATAGCTGCCTAGTCCCCAAATAGTGGCCTCACTGTCCAGCCATTGATCCAGTCTCTTTCTCCTTTTCCTGAACAGTATGGGAGTCTCAGATATCCACTCGGGTAGTATTTACAAGATCACATGTGTCGGAAATACATCCCAGGTGCTCAGCCTGACAGGGAAGAAAAATCGGCAGAGTACGTCACATAAGAGATCTACCATCTTTTCATCTGACAGCCTTTATTCTAGTTATCGGATATCCTAATTATGGAGGTATGAATCAGAAAGTGAGCGATCATCATCCTGGGTGCTCAAATTGGTGCCCCTAATACCAGATGAAACCCCAGTGGATGCTCGAGAGGGAGTACGATGGATGGACCCTTAGGAATTTTGAGACCGGATTGTATGTCGACGTAGAGGATAGGAGCACGTCCAATGGAGCCAAGGTCGTTGCTGGTAAGGACAAATATATCTGGCATATCCAGCGAGACGAGAAGGGCAACCAGCACTTCAGGTACATCAGTTTGCCAAGTTCAGTGTGGTTGAATAATCATTCAATGTATCTCTAGGATCTCCATTCAGAACGTCAAGAAGAACCTCGATTTATCAAATCATGGGAAAGGACCAGACGTTGAGATTTGGGGCCAATGGGAGGGGCTCAACCAGTTGTGGATTTTTGATGAAGGCAAGTTTAACGTGAGCACATCGAACGCAGTAACGCAATCTAATCATAAAACAGTATATGACATCCCTGATCCTGGAATATATCAACCCTTGCCAGAAGGTAAGCGTAGACACAGAGGTAACGATTTCCGGACCTTAACAAAAAATTGTGACAGTCAAAAAGGTTCTGGTAATTGCAGGCATGTGATATTCTTGAGCTAGTTTTTTTCTAAGGTTTTTCTGTCAGTCAGGTATCAGCAATGATATCGGAATCGGAATGGCCGTAAGGCACGTCGTCTTCGCGTTCAGTGAATTATAAAAAACTGACCAATAGTTACTTTGGTTACTTTGAATTCGATATGGACTTCATTTTGCAGCCGTCTGTTCGCTGAAGAGGGATATGCGATCGCCATCCTGGACAATCATGGAGATACCTTGATGCAATTACAAAGGGACCTCAGCTCGGTGCAGGGTTCTGAGGTAAGCCCCCCCTAGTCGCTTAATATTCCAGCGTCAACACACTATCTCCAGCTTGCCACATTCAAATTGCAATCTACCACTGCACAAGCGATGACAGAGGCATGGGAATCTGTCAGGAAGAGATTTAATAGTTCATTATACGAGATCAGAGCCAGCATCTGGAATTCCCGGCATTTCGAGCCAAAGAAGTTTATGGACGTTGTACCTGAAGAAGTCGATATCCCAGCTATTATTTCCTTTGCAAGGCAAGCAATACTTGCCCTTAAAGGGAACACAAGTCTCCAGCGCGGGTCTCGTAAATATGGAACTTTGATATTTACAGGCAAGTATGGAAGACTGGAGGCGGATGCCTTTACTTGTCCCATTTCTTCGCTTCAATGCATCTCGAGGTTTCTGTCACAAGTTCTCTGCAGAGAGTTTGGAGACGAGAAAATACATGTAAGCTTGAAATCATAGGTCTCGCTATGAATTGACCTTGATCTGCATTAGGTTGCACATGTATGCGCAGTGCTTTAATAGAGAAGTATGGACAATTGACCTTTTTTTCAAAAGGTTATTCTAGACGATCGTGAGTTGAGATAATCTGTGCTCATTTTTGTCACTTCGTCTCAATGTACGATGAGGAGCTGTTTCTGTCGGCTATGAAGAACTCCGACGTAGAGCAGAAAGCGTAGCGAAAGTACTCAACATTAATTCTTGAGACTGCTTGAAAAGTTGAAAATACACTCATAGTCCTACTTATACTTGATCGGACAAGACAGGTCAACTTGGACGTGGGAGTTGGATTGTGAGTTTCAATACTTCGGGGCCATATTTTATTTAGCCTGATGGTCATTTTTATAGTGCGCCCTGCTCATACTGGTAAAACCCACGCCCTGCAGAATCCGTTTGATTGTTTGCGAGGACAGATGGACTAGACTGGAACGAAAGGGTCGCTACATAAGCCCACCCGAGTCAACTGTTGAGCTACACGCGTGTATGGATTATGTATCTAGGCATCTGGTGACTAGTCGTGTCCATAGCACTATCTTGTGCTTGTTCTCATCTTCCCCATTGCTTTGGATGGTTATCATATCCTTCCCTGTGCCGTGTTACGCTTGATAAACAGAACAAAGTATTACGAGCAACATTGGCAAGAGTAAGACAAACTATTGATAGTGATTTTGAGCAGTCAGCTTCAGACTTTTGCATATGGGTCTTTTTGATGTCATGGTAGCTTGCTATTAGACACCGTTGAATTATATTCCTGGGAAAGAAATCAATTCTTTACCACTATTAGTTGACCTATCTCAAGGTTGTGTAACTACATCATTGGTCAGTGAATTAGCCACATGTAAGTCCAAGATAACAGGTCATTAGCTGCATGAAATCCTAATGCTCTTAGTAATTAGTGACTGAGTAATTTACATGACTCATATGTAGATGTATAAAAGAAGGGCATTGATTATTTATTCAGGAATCTAATCTTCATCAATGGTGTCTAGTAGCTTGCTAATAGGACGTTATAAATTGACACAATAAGTTATCTACTAGTTAGACTGTAGCGTCCCAAGAAGAGGCATTGGTCGACATCGCAGGGCAAATATCATGGGGCTATAGGCAACTCCATGATGACGGAACCCGCATCTGTTGATGGGACATTACCGAAGAAGTCCACTTTTGCTGTTGCATTTGAAACCCCTTCGAGTCCACATATTTTGATGAAATCCCCAGCTATTGCAGCACGCTCTTTATCTACATATGTCACAAATTGCTTGAACGGGCACGATGAGCCAGGTCCGGATGTGCATTCAGGAATTGGCACGACTGCGTTATTAATCTGTACTTTGATCAGATTCACGATTGGACGAACATGGCTTGAACTCACTTTTAATCGAACATATTGCTTTGAGTCGGTAGTGTTCCCGGGTAGTGGTACGATCTTTCCTGCTTCATGTTTGACAGATGACGGAAGTGGTTTAGAGCATGAAAGTCGTTCAAGTGCGATGTACCCTCGGAAACTAACCACATGTGAAGAGCGGAATGAACGTTTTGCCTGTGGCACATGGGTCGTGGGGAGAGGGTATACACCGCATTCACTTGAGGAGTTCCATACTCCAAGTGCTGAGAGGATAGGTGGTAAGTTGTTGTCGTGCTATAGAGATAACCTTTTTTGTCTGGGAATTCCGACAGATGATATCATATGCGTACTGTGAAACTCATAACCAATGGTGGAGGTGTGAAGTTTCCACCAGGTGCGGGGGAGCCAGGTCCAGCGCTGAAAATGTCAGTGGTTGCCTTGAGCCAACCGAAACCGACAGCGGCTGAGAAAGGGTTTCCAGGTCCAGATCTGGATGTGTGGTAAGATGCCGGTTCATCATACATATCGTGAATATTACCCATAATAGTAGTTAAGATCATGTGCATATTCGTAGTCAAGCCATTCGGATTCTATGTCTTCCATCAGACCAATGAGAATCAAAAAGAATAGAAAACTCACGAGTGAATACGTCGCAAAACCTAGTATCTCCGTCAACCTCTGCTTGAAATCCACAAAGGTCTTGCATGACACCAATATCCGAAGGAGTCAGAACAATCCCATCGAGGAAATGGTTGAGTCGTTGCGCAACCTTCGCCTGGTATGTTGCTCGAAAAGTATCTGAATTAACGCTGCCGTTGTCTCCTGAGCTGTATCTCGGACAGCCATTCGATGATGTCAACGAATCAGCAAAGGTATAATTGACAGAGTCCGGCAGGGCTACAATAGACCCTCTATTCATCGAGGTATTGGTGAGGTAACTTCCCTGAGATAGGTAGCCGCGGAGAAAATATGAGGCTGTGTCGAGGACGCGTTGCTGACCTGCCGACCTGTATGGAGTCTTGATAGATGAAGTTGAATTGAATAATACCGTTGCTTACCATACGGTGAAGTTTGCACCACCAGGCGTAAGGCGATAAAGTTTTCTCAGCTTCACACCAAGGTCAAAGGATTCACGAGCACCAGTTGACGTCAGATATAAAGGCTGATGTGGCTGATCATCGACTGGAGGGGTCCAAGTTGGGATGAAGTTAAGAGGGCCGCGTGCAGTGTATGACGAATTCTGAAACTTTGTAAACAGGACTTGCCAGCCAGAAAAAGAACCTGGTTCAGGATAACGACTGTTTGGGTTGATGAGGATAGTTTTACTCATGAAAGCAGTGTTGACTTACGAGCCATGTCGAAGGATATATGCAGCTTGATCAACGACACATTCCCCTGGCGTCTGCTTGGATATACCAGCTTCGGGTGGTGCGTCAAAGTAAGGAGAGGCCGGTCCTGAGTGATGCAATGGATTAAATTCCTCCGCTACAGCATGAACGACTTCGGAGAAAGCAAGACCAAAGGAACACAAAAGTGTTGTGACTCTCATGTCGACGGGTTTGTCTCAGACCCTTGAAGAATTATCTAGCCATTTTATTGCAAGGTAACACATCAGAATTGGCATGCACGTTTATCTGTGCGGGGCATGTGCGTGCCATGGTGGTGCTATGGTGAAGCATGTGCGTGCTGTTGGTGAGTCGGTTACTAATCACAGGCAGCGAAAACCATACATGTGATAAATCCATCAATAAGGCACGTCTTTTGGAATTAAGGGAAATAATGAGCAATGTTCTAGTACAAATGTGTTCGTATACTTGCTGGTGATTCATTATTAAGTAATTATGACCATGGATTATTTTTTGTGAGTCTTCCCCAATTTAACTCTGCTAGTTGATCATTCTTGAACATTATCAAATCATATATTTTGCCATGCTTAAGAATGATCAAATGAAAATTGACTGTCAAACAAATGCTGGTGATTACCAGAGTAATTATTGAATCACTAGTGTAGTCTGTAAATCACCATACTTTTATAGCAATATTTAAGTGATCGGCGAATGTATTCTCAATTTAGTGTTCATTGTAAGTGACATGTCACAGGTGTTGTGACGACGTGATGGAATAATCTAATTGTTCATGGGGTCCTTAGATAACACTCAAGTGGCGCTACTATGAGAGTCGATGTCGCTTCTGCACCCGGTTTCAGGCGTGGATGTTGGCTGCGTGGGATGCCTTCTGTTCAGCTGATTGTTGGATTGCCGATCGGGGACGAAGACGGTGTTCTTTTCCCTAACATGAGCCTTCTTTTTTTCTCTACTGATCAAGTCATATGATTGCTCAGTCTCAAGACCTAGATTTAAGGCAGTTCCACGATTGATCTCCTCGGTCGTTCTCCTTTTCCAAGGAATCACAATGGGAGTCTCTGATATTCAATCAGGTAGTGTTTACAGGCTCACTAATGTGGGGAACACGTCCTGTGTTCTCGATCTGTCTGGCGAGAATGAGCGTCAGCGTGCGTCATATCAGAATATTACTAGCTCGTCATCTGATAACCCTGACCATAGTCATCGGATATTCTGATCATGGAGGCTCAAATCAGAGGGTCAGTAATCGCAATCCTGTGTACCTTGACGGCGCTCCTGATGGACCTCAGTGGATGTTTGACAGAGAGGACGACGGATGGACCATCAGAAGTCTCGAGTCTGGGATGTATGTCGGTGTAGAGAACTGGAGCACCTCTGATGGATCAAAAGTCGTTTCTGTCGAGGAAAAATACGTCTGGCACATTTGGCGCGAGGAGGGGAGTGATGAGCACTTTAGGTAATTCGACATGCCCGCGTCCAGCTATCAAAAAAATAATCATTTTCACTTCACTTTCAAGGATTTCTGTGCCAAATGCCAGGATGAGCCTGGATTTATCGAACCATGGAGCAGGACCAGACATCGAGATTTGGGGCCAATGGGAAGGACATAACCAGTTGTGGATCTTTGATCAAGGTAAGCTGGACATTGTCGGAATACACTTGCAGCAGCATAACTGATGATGAAAAGTCTGAGCTACAGTGACAGAGTCTAAATAGTCTATGTGAATCTGTTCTTAAGAAGGTAGATTCGAAATAAATCAAATTTGTTTGCGAGCCTAGTCTGAGAGAGCTGCATCTCATACGATTGTATTATTACTTTGTCAGCAGAGACAGATAAGACTTGGGGGCTGTCTGTAGGCAGGGCGTTTATATTCTACTGTTGATCCTTGGCCTCTTTTGTCCTCTTTTGTCGTACTCAATGTGACTTGCTCGGGAATCCTGGTAAAAAGTTCTTCACGAGGGGATCGACATCCGAATTTGGCATAGACTCTCAATGCTCTATAGCAGATGTATTTCTTGAATTTTGCTAATTGTGGACAAGGATAAACCACCGAAACCATCATTGGTTGCTTCATTAGTTGCTGAGGTCACGTTTTCTGTCCACAAAACAGTCACTGAATTCCGCGAACAGTGCGCGTATCAATCGAGCTACGAATCCACTGTGCCAATGAGACAAATGATCTGAATGAACACTTCCGCTAATCCATACTAAGATATTTGACACCCTAGGCGCTATGCTGACGTCACGATGCAGCCAGAGGATCAAACTATCGCTTCCATACCTGAGACTCAACTAGTGACCAAACACTTTGACAGGCTTATAAGGCCCCTCAAGCTGCTGAATCTCTTCTGCAGTCAAGTGGACATCAACCGCTCCTGAAAGACATGTCAAAAGAAACATCGACGTCATGCTGAACAGGATTTTCTACATACCAAGCAGGTCATACAAGTTGTCCAATGATGTGGTGCCAATGATGGGTGCTGTTACACCTGAGTTATGTTTGATCAGGGTACATAGCCTGAGAATACATAGGAAACTCACCGGGCTTGCTCAGAACCCAAGCCAGTGACAATTGAGCCATGCTGATTCCTTTCGCCTTCGCAATCTCTTCAACACACTTGATGATTTCCTGAGTAGGGGGACTATCGGTAGTATACCCCTTCAGCAATGGGTCAGTCCCTTTCCGTTTCGTAGCCTCGGTCAAAGGTCTGCAAAGGAGTCCACGAGCAATGGGAGACCAGGGTATAGAGGCGACATTGAACCACTGTGAGGTGACAATAAGAGCTGGCATGAACGGGGCATATCGGAACACATACGTTGAGGGTTGGGAACATTTCGCGCTCTTCTTCACGATAGATGAGGTTGTAATGATTTTGCATTGATATAAAGGGTGTGAGTTTGTTGTTGATGGCATAGTCTGCATTCGTGAGGAGTGAAATTCAGGTATAACACACTGACGGAACGTACTCTGCATTGCAGAAACTGAAACATTGCACTGAGTACAACCAATATGGACAATTCAAGCATTGGATGCGTACATTGCCAGGCATAGCATGAAGACATGCCAACATATCGAACCCATCCGGCTTTCACGACGTCATGGAGGGCATGCATCTAACGAGATCTAAGTGGATACGGGGAGTGTTATAAATTTATGCTCCTACCGTCTCTTCGATAGGAGTATCGGGGTCGAATCGATGACCTACATGCATGTGAGCTTGGTACGAGGTCACAGAATTGAACTTACATTGTAAAACGTCAATATAATCTAACTGCAGCCTTTCGAGACTTTTTTTGACAGAATCAAAGATGTGCTTCCTACTCAAGCCATGTTGATTGACGTATCCCTGTCGATCTGGGTCTGCTATGATACCCCCACTTTGATGTTGATCGTGTCCAACAAGAAAAAAAACCTTGGTCATGACCACAATTTCATCTCTGGGAAGCTTTAGCTCTTTGATTGCTTTGCCAAGGATGACCTCAGAAAGACCATTGGAGTATGTCTATCAAATATAAGAAGGACTGGGATATTCGGGAGCTGTACTCACATTCGCAGTATCAAACGTGTTGATACCAGCGTCGTATCTGTAGATTACCGTGGTAATCAGATATCGAAAAGCATTGACGGGTAGCGACGCACGCAGCTTTGATATGCTTGAAGGACTCTGCTTCGTCCAGGACCCAACCCCGCCAACCTGGGGTTCCGTATGACATACAACCGAGTATGATTTTCGAAACCTTCAAGCCCGAGTTGCCCAAACGGACTGAAAAAAAATCATCTTTTGTTTGGGGAATGAAAGCAATCTCTGAAAGAAACTTACCGTAGGGCATTTTCTTGGTAGAGTCTGTCATGGCAGTCCAAGCAAGATGGTGTCGTGAGTCAGGCGATCCTATTTATGACCGGTCGAATTTGTTTTTGTTTTGGCGATGACCTTGTGCTACTGCGAGGGTCTTTGTCATCACTGCTGTTTTGGCTTATCAGCTGACTAACGACATGTCTGCGTAAGCCGTGACTAAGTTGATAAGGAAATTTTGAGGATATAGTACACATGTAAATTGTTTTTGAATCATAAATTTGTACATTGCTTCTTTCTCACACCCCACCATCACTGATGGCAGTGTGCTGTAGAGAATTTGCAAATACACCCACTCCTGTGAACCAAAATCAATACTATGAACTAACTAACCAATGCACAGCCCAAATATCAATAGAAGCCAGCATACCTGGAGGGGAAAACCCCTGGATAAATCATACTGGTGAACTGGTCAGACCCCAGTCTACTTGCTCTCAAAGCAGTGTGACATCATCAGTTGATTATGCAACCTGAATGGAGGCCCAGAGTGGTACTTGGGCAGAACAAATGGATATTGTTGAAGAAGGTCTCCACACAAGCATGCATGCCCTGCCTAAAGACTCAACACTATATACCTTTAGCCTCCACAATGCAGGCACAGGCACAGCATTTACCTACACACTCCAAGAACCTGCAAGAGATACCCAACTAGCTAATAACA
>Ga0153967_100098_pt1 | contig 57361 bp, 59 predicted proteins | sample TSFL051MetaG_FD_104688 | JGI IMG/M metagenome (GOLD analysis project Ga0153967, IMG submission 104688) | Attine ant fungus gardens microbial communities from Florida, USA - TSFL051 MetaG | ecosystem: Host-associated > Fungi > Mycelium > Unclassified | place: USA: Florida, Paynes | collected...
TGTTCTTGTTCTTGCTTGACCTGTTCTTGTTCTTGCTTGACCTGTTCTTGTTCTTGCTTGACCTCATTGACTTGTTCTTGTTCTTGTTCAACTCGTCTTTGCTTCACTTGCCCTTGCTTCACTTGCACTTGTTCAACTTGCCCTCGCCCTCCTTCCTTCATCCTGCTCGCAAAGTTCACATCCTCCAAGTGTCCTTCACACGTGTACAAAAAATCCTCATTTTTGATCGTCGCAAGCACCGTCGTCGTCGGCCGCATGCACACAAAACATCCCCTCGCCGTCCCTGCACTCTGCCATCCCTCGTCAGTACGAGCTTCCCACGCAGCAAGTCTTCCGCACCCGTTTGTAATAGCGGTTCTCAAAGGTCATGCCCATAAATTTTCCCATCGATGACAAAAGTCTCCCACCATCTTTTCTCACTACCCCCATGTCTCACACTATCAAATGCAAGGCCGCCGTAGCCTGGGCCGCTGGCCAGCCTCTCAAGATCGAACAGGTCGACGTTGCCCCTCCCCGTGCCCACGAAGTCCGCATCCAAATCCTCTGGACAGGTTCGTCTCACCAACTCGTCCCCTTCACACCTCACTTCCCAATCTAGGCATCTGCCATACCGACGAATACACCCGTAGTGGCAAGGATCCAGAGGTCCATTCATATCACTCCTGACCCGTTCATCTACCCATCAACTCTTCACAGGGTCTCTTTCCTGTCATCCTTGGCCACGAAGGAGGAGGCATCGTCTGTCTGATTTCTCTTCCACCATCTTGCCCTTATCCCGTCTCCAGGTCGAATCAGTCGGTCCAGGCGTCACCAACGTCGCCGTCGGCGACCATGTCATTCCTCTCTACACTGCTGGTCAGCCTATCCCTTTCACCCCACCCTCCATCTCACCCCCATCTAGAATGCCGCCAATGCAAATTTTGCAAGAGCGGCAAGACCAATCTCTGTGGCAAAGGTCCGTTCTCCTCCTCTCCACCTCAACATTCAACAACTCTCTCTCCAGTCCGTACCACTCAAGGCCGTGGTCTCATGCCTGACGAAACAACCCGTTTCTCCATAAACGGTCAACCCATCCATCACTTTGTTCGTTCATCCTCACTCGAAACCGAAACAGACAACCTCAATCGTGTCTAGATGGGTACTTCAACCTTCTCCCAATACACTGTCGTAGCAGATGTCTCGGTTGTCGCAGTCGAAAAAAAAGCTCCCCTTGACAAAGTTTGTCTCCTCGGCTGTGGGATCACCACCGCCTGGGGTGCAGTCACAAAACAACCAGGAGTTGGTACGTCCTAGTCCTAGCCCCTCCCCAAGCCCACTCTCATCCTTCTCCTAGGCGGCTCGTCAGTCGCCGTGTTTGGATGTGGTGCCATCGGTCTTGGAGTCATCGCTACTTCTTCCCTCGTCGGCGCATCCCGCATTATAGCAGTGGACGTCAACCCAGATAAAGAATCCTGGGCTAAAAAATTTGGGGCCCATGAGTTTGTCAATTCTGCAAAGCTCCCAGAGGGAAAGAGGATCCAGGATTATCTAGTCGAGATCACGGATGGCGGTTTGGATTTCACTTTTGATTGCACTGGCAATGTACGTGGATAGCCTGCGTGTCTATATGGAGAACTGATGTATCTATAGGTTCATGTCATGAGAGCTGCATTGGAAGCGTGTCACAAGGGATGGGGTGTATCTACTGTTATCGGTGTTGCTGCTGCTGGCCAGGAAATTTCTACTCGACCGTAGGTGCTGTTTCATTCGCTCAATACATACATATTGAATTGACCTCCTCTTCAAGATTCCAACTCGTCACTGGTCGTGTCTGGCGAGGAACGGCTTTCGGAGGGGTCAAAGGCAGGACCGAAATTCCAGGGCTTGTCCAAGGTAAAAAAAAATGTTCCGAATTCAATTGGGCATTGAGGGATTGACTTGTTTCTTCCCAAGATTATCTTGATGGAAAAGTCAAGATTGACGAGTATGTCACTCATCACAGAACGTTGGACGAGATCAACCAAGGTTTCGATGATATGCACGTAAGTTTCCGGTAAATTTTACTTCAATTTTTTTTGAATCGGAACACATTGTTTCAAGGGCGGTGATTGTATTCGTTGCGTTGTCGATATGTCTTAGGTGGACGTTGCATTACGAATGTACGTATAAAACATGACAAAAAAAAAACCTCGGTAAGACGTCGTCTTGTAAACCCTTCCTCCCAAAGAACAAAAATAAAATAATCTATACACCACGTTCTTGTAAGCTTCTCATCAAAGTCCTCGTTCCAACAATAGCTTTCCAGAGCACGACAAGAGCAACTCTGACCTCCCGTCTCCAAACTCGACTCTTCTTCCACAGAGCACGAAGAAGGACGAGTAGACATACGAGAAACGATATGTCTAAACATAACCTCCTCGCGACTACCATGACAGGCGATCGATTCGTAGCATCATCACTCGCCAACAACATCCACCCCAACCGTCGCACAACCGAAACGAGGCGTGCTAGAGGATTGAACACGTGAGACCACAATCCCAAATCGTGGTTCAAATTCGAATCCCATTCTCGATAGGGATAGACGTGTGAGGGTGATGATGATGATGATGATCGACCATGAGCGATGGTAGACCCACCACCACCACTGCCTGCTGCTGCTGCTGCAGTCGTACTACCGAGAAGCAAAAAATCAGAGTGGGTCGTGGTTTTGGGTGGTGAGCGTTTGACGAAAAAGCTAGATGCGGATTTTGGAAGAGAGGAGGAAGAGGATTCTAAAATGTCTAAACGTTCAGTGAGAGCGGCCAAGTGGGCTTGAACATTTTCGATAGTCGTTTCGAGCGTCGTTTGTTGAAAAGCTGGATTTGGACTCGGTCCATAAAGAAGAGGGTGGTCGTGGTGTTGGGGATGATGTGATTCGATGTCTTGTCGTCGGGGTATGGTGTTGGTGATGAAGCGAGGAGAGTATGAACGTGGGTTGGGTACGGATGTGGAAGGAGGTCGTGCGTACCCGGAGACTGCTGGTGTTGAAGCAGAGGAAGGAGCGGGGAATGCAGAAGGTGTTTTGAAGGAGGGTAAAGGTTGTGTGTCCGGTACACCTCCCATGCTGGATGTTTGGGATAGAACAGAACCGGTGATTGGAGTTTGATAATGATGAGTGGAGTGTGAAGAGTGTGGTCGACGGGATGGTTGATATTGGAGGTGCATTTGTTCGTTTTCGGTTTCGTTTTCTGATAATGACTCGTCGGAGAGGGTTTGCGTGATGGGGTTGAAGTGATGAGGAGTTTGTGGTGACGGAATCGGTGGTAGTGGTGGTTGTGGTGGTGGTAGTGGAAAGGTTGTTACTTGTGATCTTGTGGATCCGGAAGATTCAGACTCGGTTGATCGCATTGAAATACCTTTGTTCATTGGAGAAGGTGTTGGAATTGGACATGGGGAAAGAAAAAAAAAGAAAAGAAAGGGTGCGTACGACTCAAGACCAAGTTTGAAGGATCACCAGCATAAGATTCGAGTTCTTGAACTAGATTTCGGGCGGTGGTTTTGTCTGAGTAACGTCTTAATACCTAGAGGGTATGTCATCAATCAACAAAGAGGAAAAGGTTGAGAGAGAGAGAGAAATGATACCTTGAGAAGCGTTTCGACATATAACCATTTGGCTTCGTACTGTTCCATATCCTTATGTTTAGCCCATGCATCCCTAAATTCTCCATTCACATCAGAATTTTGTTTTTTCGCGGAAATGAATCGGGGGGAGGGAGGAAGGGTATTAACCATTTTGCTCTCCCGAGCACATCTAAGAAAACAGGACGAGCCGATTGAACGTTTCCGATGGTAGCTAAGTCCAAAAATCCAAGTGAGAATTCCACGCGGTGGGTTTTTTTTTGAAGCGTTGAAGCTAGTTTTTTTAGAATTTACCTTGCTTGTACAAGCTATTTTACGATCAAACGTTAGAACTGAGAGTCGAGAAGCCAAAAAAAAGAAAAAGGGTAGCTTTACCTGTACATCTGTAACTTTTCTTCATAGTCTGTCTGGATAGGTCCAGTTTGAGGCAAACTCTGGACGATCTCAACTGCGCGATCGAATTGTGCGTCAATGAGATGGTGCGTTGTTGTTGTTGTCGCCATTTTGGGAGGAGAAGTAGGAGTGTTTGAATACAAAGAAGCAAGAGAGAGGGGGGGGTTAGTTCAACGACGATGATTTACCACGTGAAATTCGACTCTTGAGGTCCTTGGCCGGCAGTGAATCTCGTGTGCGTGGTGCGTGAGCGTCGGCCGGAGTTTTCCGTTTAACAATGAAACCAAAAAAAAAACAAAAGGTTTTTTTCTCATTCGATGCCAATCTGATTCTCCAACGCTCATTGATCCATGATGGCCACGGGAGAGAAAAAGCTTCCTCAGTTTGTGGATAACTCTGTTGCGGATACAGGGAAATCAAAGGAACGGATATCACGCTGGAAGTTGGCTCTTTTGGGATTCTTCGCTGCTTTCGTCGTATTGAGTTACAGGATTGATGTCGCCCATGTTATTCACTGGCGTCAAGGTGGTCGACAACTAGCCCTACCTCATCGTCTTTCTCCTAAAGTAGCCGAACGAGCCTTCCTGTGAGTAATATCTACTGCGACTAAACACTCGCTAATCATTGAACGGCCTTGTATGGGTCATCAGCCACATTCCCAACGCTGAAAGCGCATTCCAAACTTCGAGAAAATATGCGACACATCCCCATCTCGCGGGGTCCACTGCCGATTTCGAAGATGCCAAAACCCTCCTGTCTCTCTTCCAGACCGAATTCCACATCCGCCGACCTCACACGGAACCTGTATTTCCAGCTGGATCCAAGGAATCTCGCGATGCGACGTTGGGGTTGACGTCGAAACCTGCTTTGGGTAGGAAAAAGAAGAAGGGTCCTACGGCTTGGATTGATGTGTATTATCCTGTCTTGAACACACCGTTGAATCGCAGCCTTTCGATCGTGAATGATCAAGGTAGTGTTGAATGGGAAGCTGATTTGGAGGAAGAGGGGGATATGAGAGATCCTGAAGCGAACATGTATCGGACTTCAGTTCCTGTGTGGCATGGACTCAGCAAAGATGGCGATATCACAGGCGAGCTCGTCTACGCCAACTACGGAAACCAAGAGGTGTTTTTCCAACGCTTTTTTTTTTTCATGAAGACAGGTTTTGAAGTGACTGACGCTTTTTTTTTAAACAGGATTATGCACAACTTGTTGCCGCAGGGACGAACTTTACGGGTAAAATTGTTCTTGCGCGTTATGGAGGTCTCTTCCGTGGTCTGAAGGTAGAGTCACTCTTTTGCTTTCCAAAACATAGTCAACGTGAAAACTGTTTTTTTTTCTCTCTCTATAAAGATCAAAGGCGCACAGGAACTCGGAGCTGCCGGCGTTCTCATCTACTCCGATCCTCGCGATGATGGTTATGTCACGATGGCTAATGGGTATGTTGCATACCCAGGAGGTCCTGCTCGTAACCCGACATCCGTTCAACGAGGTTCCGTCCAGTATTTGTCTATGTATCCTGGAGATCCGACCACACCTGGATATCCGTCGTATAAGGATGCGAACCGTACTGAAGGAACCAATATCCCTGCTATCCCCAGTCTTCCAATTTCCTGGGCCAATGCCCGACGCCTTTTGGAGGAAATCGGTGATGTGTACCTAGAGGATGAACGAGGTAACAAAAGGCTCACTGGAAAGGCTAGCCAAAAGCGTGTTAGACTGGTCAATCATGGTGAGCATGACCCTTGGTCCTGGCGAAGATTGTGACTGATGTCTAGGGCGAAGTTGATAACAAGGTCACTCCTATCTGGAACACAATGGCCGCTATACCTGGACATATCAAGGATGAAGTCGTTGTCATTGGCAATCACCGTGATGGTGCGCACCAGGTTTTCTGCATTTGAGATATAGCTTGGTACTTAATCTGTTTCAGCATGGGTCATGGGTGCTGCGGATCCCTCGAGTGGCACGGTATCCTTGCATGAGATTGTCAAGGGACTTGGGCATCTGTTAAGAATAGGTTGGACACCTCTCCGAACTAGTGAGCTTTCCGGTGGTCGGATCTGAGGGCGCGCACTGACCTATTTGGCCAGTCATCATTGCGAGCTGGGATGCGGAGGAGGTTTTGTTCTTCAATTGATCATCGGGTCATGAACTGACCCGGACTTGTTAGTATGGTCTTATTGGTAGCACGGAATGGGCCGAGGACTTTTCAGATTGGATTGCGAAGAATGTGGCCGCATACCTTAACGTTGATGTCTCCGTTAGCGGCTCACGATGGAATGCTCAGGGATCACCTTCTCTTGCTCATCTTATCAAAGAGGTCGCTTTGGTTATCGATCATCCAACTTCTCCTGGAAAGACTCTGTGGGACGCCAGAGAAGATGAAGGACCCTGGAAAGGCTTCAATCTGACGATTGACAAAGAGTTTGCAATAGGGTACGGTAAATTGGAAACAGAACGACAAGCACATAAAACGAGCATCGCTCCTCTTGGAAGTGGAAGTGATTTCACCGCATTCCTTCAACATATCGGGGTATGAATGGATATATTCATAACCTTTTATGATGTGTTGATGGTTATTGTAGGTTGCAAGTGCTGATCAAGGCTTCAGTTTTACTGCTTCTGATGCTGTATATCATTACCACTCCATCTATGACAGTCAACACTGGCAAGAAGTATACGGTGATCCTGGTTTCTACCGCCATGTACGCTATCTCTATCGTTTATCAAAAGGCCTTTTGCTGATGTGCTGGTAATTTCAGGTTGCTGTTGCTAAACATTTGGGTCTTATGGGGCTGAGACTGTCTGATTCTTTGTTGATTCCTCTGAATACGACTCAATATGCCTCGGAACTAGGCGATTATCTTGCCCGGTAAGATTGGTCCACCCCTCAGAATATTGATCAACAAACTGATACCACTTTAGGGTAGAATCCCTTGTCGAAGCCAACCTTGATTCCCAGCCTGATTTCACCCCTCTCAGGGAAGCGATTTCCAATGTCCAAACTGCCAGTACGAAGCTGGACAAGGAAAAGCAAGAAGCCCTTGAGGCCTTTGAGAAACTTCTCAAGCACCTCCCTCCCTATCCATCCACCCTTCTTCATAATCTACATGGGCGACGTCATACCTGCAAAAGTCGGCTCAGTGGCTGGAGCCCGCCCCCACAGACATTTGGACGTCGCTTCAAGGACTGGGTCAAGTCTATTTTTGGATTCCCCTCGACTGACATCACAGCTGCATCCTGGGATGTAGCTAAGCTATTCAGTGACGATACTTGGGAGAGTGTGCTGGAATATGCTCATGCCACTTTGAACGACGATTCTCAGTTTCCGCCCTGGTTGCCTGGACCCGTGAGAAGATTTATTGAGGCTGCCAGGAGGCTTGGAAGATCGAACAAGAAGCTGATTGCATTTGAACGTGGGTTTATTTCAGAGGGTGGAATCAAGGACAGGGAATGGTACAAACACTTGGGTGTTGCGCCTGGAAAATGGCTAGGTAAGCCGTTGTAGTACAAAAAAAACATTTCTTTTTCCGAGTTGTCATGTTGATTGATTTGGGCCCAAGGTTATGGCGCGACGACGTTTCCGGCACTCACGGAAGCGATTACGATTGAGAAGGATTTGAAATTGGCTGAATATGAAGTGGGGAGGCTTGCCGAATTGATCAACAAACTTGCTGAGACTATTGTGCCTGTTTGAAGTCATACTTTGTGATCGTGTATTAGGGATTCAAACACTAAAGGAATTGGAACTTGTGGTCTTATCTGCCACTCATTTCTCGAGATTGGCAACAGGTGTATCCATCACTTGGCTAGGGTGAAAGTCAAATATAATCTACCATCCGATGGTAAGCTTAGATGAATGCCACGTGATCAATGGAAACGCGTCACCTTTTACGATCCGATCCAATCTGGCAGTGCCGCTTGTACGCTTGTACACTTGTAGGCTCTCCCCTTGACACATTGTTCGTACCATGGTATGTCTAGTTCATGCAAGTCTTTATGTTCGCAAACTATAGATAAAATACTCTTTGAATCTAGTTCAGAAACACATATGACTCTGATAATACGGTCTTTTCACCTCAAGGTCGACTTCATCAAGTCGAGTACGCATTAGAAGCTGTGAAACAAGGATCTGCGGCTGTTGGTCTAAGGTCAAAGACGCATGCAGTGTTGCTGGCCCTCAAGGTTGGTAGTAATCGAAGGGTTTGAATGTATTAATGAGTTGTTGATGTGTATATAGCGATCAACAGGAGAGCTTGCGTCGTACCAGCAAAAGATGTTCCGGATAGACGACCACGTCGGAATTGCAATTGCTGGTTTGACCTCGGATGCTCGTGTATTGAGGTAGGGCCCATTAAGACGACACGGTCTTACGGTTTATGTGGTCGTGACGCACCTTTTTTTTCTAGCAATTTCATGCGACAACAAGCTCTGTCGTCGAGGATGCTTTTCAATCGCGCTGTGCCTGTCAATCGTCTTGTGAATGCCATCGCCGATAGTGTGTTATACTTTCTTTTTTTGTTCCCGGGTCAACTACATCATTTCCAATAAATGACTGATTCACTCCCTTTATGGTTTTTTAGAAGCACAAGTAAACACACAAGAGTATGGGCGTAGACCCTATGGTGTTGGTTTCTTGGTCATCGGATTCGATGAGTCTGGACCACATCTATTTGAGTTCTCACCTTCGGGTAATTCGTATGAATATTACGCGATGTCGATCGGAGCGAGAAGTCAGAGTGCCAAGACCTATCTAGAAAAACATTATGAAGAATTTGCAGATGGTGAGTTTGGGTCACGTCTACTAGGAGCTATAGCTAATGACTTTGCTCTTAATCCAGCATCACTGGAAGATCTGGTTCGTCATGGACTCCACGCCCTTCGAGAAACGCTACAGCAGGATAAGGAGCTCAATGTGAACAATACTTCGATCGGCTTGATTGGTCCTAGGTGTGAATATGAGACAAAAAGTACACAGCCAGCGGGTACTTTCAGGATTCTTGAAAATGGCGACGTGGACCCATTCTTGCAGACCATGGTTGCTAAAGATGCCGTGCCGGCTGCTGCTACTAGCGGAAGTAGTGACGTACAGATGTCGGGATAATCATATGAGAAAGTGTATTGCTAGTGATCAGCAGTTGTAGTTATTTAGTCTCACGTATCGACCGAATTACAATAAGCATATCGAAGCAATTATGGAGAACAGGGAATCTTATTAACATCAACTCCTGTTTTCCAGGGGATCATCCAACTTTCGGACCCTGTGTAGACCGCAACGTGAACTGACGCCAGTATCTTGCTGCTGTGCTTGGTCGGCGCAGCGTGATAAGAACGTGGACCATAGCACTCAACAAAGCAACACTACCGGCCTGGTGTGAGGCAGCAAGAGGGATGGGAACCAGATACAACAAGGTCGAAATTCCTAGTAGAGCTTGAAGATTGACCATACCGAATGCAACAGTGGTTGCTAGGCGTGTAAGAGGAGGTAGAAGTGTGCGCATCGCAGGACTGCGAGAGTGAAGCCATAACAAGAGGGTAGATGTATACGTTGTAATCGCCTACACGAAGGGAGAAATATTGTAAACGCTTGCGAAGCAGGTGTTCGAAGAACGCACCAGGACACGGTGGTCAAATTGAACAGTAGTAGGATTTTCAAAGATATTGCGCCACCAAGTATCTGATTTGTCGGAGTTCTTTGCATAAGATTCTGAAAATAGCTCATCTGCTGGCGGAGCTAAACGGCCGCCCATTAGAGGAAATTCGTTATAGAGCAATCCAGCATCAAGGCCAGCGACAAAGGCGCCTTTGTCCAATCTATATAAGCAATGGAATAGGTGGAGCGCGTAAGGTCGAAGTCGCACCAGAGAGAGCTGTCAAGAACACCAAACCAGTCAAGCCCCATGAAAGCCGTTTGAACCTTGTTACTTTGGGGTCCGCCAGAACTTTGGTGAGCGTCTTGATACCATCTTTGCCATTCTCAATCAAACCACTCCAAGCCTTTCCGTTCGCAAACTTTGAGTCCTTCACAATTGCCATCCCATGCCAAAACATACCGACATACAGCAAGAACGCGGTTCCTAGATGTGCGGCAAGTCGGTACTGTGACACTCGGGGAACAGCTCCTGTAGTTAGAATTTCGTCCTCGAGCCCAGATTTCACCATGTACCATCCCAGCACTCCCTGTACTCCGATAAGAAGCGAAAGTCCAGTCAAAGAATATGTGAGACGTTTTGGAATCTGACGCTTGTAGACAAAATAGGCAAGGGGAAAGATAAATGTGAGGCCAATCACGCGGCCTAGAACACGATGACCCCACTCCCAGAAGAAGATGGACTTGAAGTCAGAGAGAGTCATGGAATGGTTCATACTGCATCTCACAAGATGAGCAGGAAGCACACGAGGACAGATGTGACATACATCTTGAATTCCGGAGTAGTCTTGTATTTCTCGAATTCCTCCAACCATTCATCATGAGATAGTGGAGGAAGAGCACCAGTGATGGGACGCCATTCGGTAATGCTGAGGCCAGATTCTGTGAGGCGTGTTATACCACCAACGACAATGACAGCGAAGACGAGTGTGGATGAGAGAAGGAGCCAGCGACCTACGCCTGGCGTCGGAAGGATTGGCGCAGAGGTTGAGGGATTGACTTTTGGTAATTCTTTCGGAGAGGGTGAAAAAGCTACGGAAGAGAATCTGTGGCGGAGGGAAGAGACATGCAAAATTGGAGAACTTGGTGAGTGCTTGAAGACCTGGCGTACCGACTTGAAAAGATAACCACGGGCTGACGGTGAGCCTGCAGCCAGCGCCCTGGAATATAGTCGGGTATTCAAGCAAAATGACCTCCTGCACACCGCAGCCAACATGCTGGAGGAAAATAACGGGACTAGATGAAATCTTTTATCCCCATTAGGGATCAAAGCGCGATCGAATGCGCTGACCAATCCCGCCCTTGCTTTATTCACCTGGAATGCTGCAGTTTACGCTAGCCGTCCGTCAATATGTCGCTCACGGCCGACTTTCTGGAACCGCAATGCGCTTGTACTCAACACCTGCACCTGACCTCTCCGAGGGTGAACGGGAAATACACCAGAAACTGACAGACAAATTTTCGCCATCTGCTCTTCGTGTGCAGGATATCTCGGGTACACTTTTTAGAAATGGTTTTTATAATGTGGAGTTGACAAATATTGTAGGTGGTTGTGGTACCTTCTACGCCATTGCGATCACCAGTGAAGCATTCCGAGGTCTCTCAATGGTGAAACAGCACCAACTAGTCAACAACACGCTCAAGAGCGAGATAGAGACAATACATGGGCTCCAGGTCAGTCATCTAATCTCTCAAAATCCTCTTGTTGATTTCCTGTGTTTAGCTTCGGACGACCGTACCTACAGAATAGACCAGATTGCATCACCTGCTTGGTATCCTTTGGTGGGAACACAAATGAATTGATTGCCTGGAACCCGATATCTCGCCCTCATTGACCTGTTCCATCTTTGACGTCCTGCATCCTGCTCATGCCTATTTAAAATACCAACCTTCAATTATTCACGATGCGGCAAACCCTTGCAACGATATCATATAGTATGGATAATTGATTTACAGCGCGATACCCCGTTTTTGTCAAAATGCAATGTCTCCGACTTGCCTTTTCTTCCCTTGCACCACATCCCGTTCAGGTATCTTCTGAAGTCTCAAGAGTGTTATTGCTTCCCTGTTGTATACCTGTCGATTTGGGTCGTCAACTTGTATCCAAGTAAACTTCTTTTTCAGCAACGAGAAAAAACGTTTATCAGCCTAGTGAATTTGAGATACGACCATATGGCAAGGAATCGCACAGACCAGGCATACCTTTCTACGCTTCTTGTAACAAAACAGAATATAAGTAGTTGGATTTGACAGATCCACAAGTGTTTGCACTAGCAGCGGAAATGCGGGTTCAAAATATACACAATCAGCCACCAGGATAATGTCAGGTTGGGACGGAAGATTTTGAGGTATTGACTGTCCCCTTCATGCCTGTTGTTTCAGGGACTGTGCTGGAAATGACAACAATACTGACCAGTTGAGTTCAGCGACTTGAACATTTTCTTCTAACGAATTAAGTTTAATATTTTTGGTCATGGTGCTGAGTAACGGCCTATGCAATAATAATGGAAAAACCTTGAGCAAACCAACCAGGTAAAGAGGAGAAAAGAGAATGACAGACGCTTGGTCCGTAATGTACACTTTGCATGATGCGTCTAATTTACCTGCGATAAGACCAACGAGTCCTGTCCCACTTCCGAGTTCTATTATCAACCTGCCTGCCAACGGATTGATGGTTCTATATGTCTGTGTCAGATAGCTAGATAGGACCTTGTAACATGATCGCTCCCAGTTGACTATAGTCCCAGTGCACAAAGAGGGGACGGACCTGTCCAGCTGGCCAAGCGATTCCGCCGCATCCTGGTGCAGAATCCACGGCAAGTTTGACAGAAACTTGTGGCTCTCTCACTTCGCCAATAAAACCGTTCAGCGCCCCATGGGATAAAGAGAAAATGAGATCCAAAACACCACCCGACTCCGAGAAGTGTTGGTGCGGCAATACGGCAAGTAACTCTGATTTGGATTTTGATGAGCTGGCAGGCTCTTCGTCCTCGTTTATCCCTAGTTCTGGCTGATACACAGGATTGAGAGTGGTAGCCACCGCAGGTAGTTCTGAACTAGCGAGTGATGAGTTATCTGTGGCCATGGTTCCGAGTATAGATTTCGATGACTATTTTTCTATTCTATCTTATCTTATCTAATCTCGAGTGTTGAGGGAATCACATACAATGAACTGGATATGGAAATAATATCTGTTGTAGAAGGATAATTACTAGAAGATGGCAGCTGCTCAAATCGTGGTTGTGTCCAAGTTATGAGCTAAGGGTCAACTTGTTGGGTTAAGAATGGGCATCGTAAGATGGGGGAAACTCGTTGCAAATGTGCAACGTATATCTTCTCTACATAGACTAATTATCTGTATCTAGAACAATAAAGACATGAAATATTGTTTTGCCATTGTCTTTGTGTGTGTGACGTGGATCGCCTTATACACGTCCAAGTAGTTGTAGACTTGAATATCAACTAGGAAATATGCAAATTAACAACTATCAACCTGATGGTATTTTGTCCATTTATTCGGTCTACTGCCCCACTCGCAAATTCTTCGCCCCCTGAGTAATCACATTATTTATGGATTCTTCCTTGTCATTTCCTTGCACCGACTGTTCTGCCTTGTCTTATCATCCTATATTCTTATCTCCCTTAACATCTGATACCCCGAACACGGAGGATTTGCGTCTCGTTGTCAGATCATTCCTGTAATATGAAGACAATCTGAATTCAGGAATGGGTCCCATGTTATGTGGAGGCTCTTGGATGCTGGTAACAAGGCAGAACACTAGGTCATCAACCTCAGAGTCAACAATAATCAAGTCTCTGTGCCAGGATCACAGTCCGCTGATGGTAGACGAGATGAGATGGATCTCAGTCAGGGCTAGAATACAAAGTCCAGCGGGGCCTTCCGGTTCATGGTAATATGTCATGTATACGCTTCACTATTATCACGAAAACGCCTGATGCGTGTTGCGTGTGGACTTGTCAAGGGTTAGTTTGAATTCTCAGATGCCAGCAAACTCTGACTCTGAGAATTGTTTTGTGCGATGAAAACCGCTGGAATCTCCATACTCTCGATACTCCTGTACACTTAATACAATGTTCAATTTCCTATATTTTGGCACAGCGAGGTCCGACTTGGAGAGAGCGTTTCGAAGCTGTGATAAGGGGACGTAAGTCCAAGTCAAAAGACTTATTTACGGCTTCCACTAAGCGCTGCTGTATTTAAACACAGTACCAGAAGACGTCCAGCTTTTGGAGCAGCCCTCTTCCTGCTTCCTTTGTCATACAGCCCCTGTGTTAGCTCCCCAGCCATCTTCGGCTCCATTCTAAGATTGTTACGGCCCACGCGAATTAGCCCATCTCGTCCCAAATCTCGACGGCTGACCATGAGTGAATTATACGAGTTCATCGTTGAGTGGTAGGCTTCTGAATATATTGTCTCCTTCTCACGTTCACTGGTCTTTCTAGGCCTTCGGCGACCGCCCAATCTGTAATTGTAACAGGCGACTTTGACAAATGGTCTAAATCTCTTTCGCTCTCCCGGTCTGCAAAAGACACTTTTACGACTACTATCAAAGTGCCTTACGGTCGCCCCACGCGATACAAGTTCATCGTTGATGGTGAGTGGGTGGTTCAACCGGACCAACCCACAGAGTTTTCGCCTGAGGGATACTTGAACAACATCCATTATGTACCGCCAAAAGCATCACCTGAAATCAAACATTCTGCGGGCAGAACACAGGATATGTCTCTTGATACCATTTCTTTGAAGGATACAATCGTCGCCAGTGCCGGCACGTCAGGTGCTTTGGCCTATGTTACATCTGGTATCGGTGAAACAGTTCGTAGTATTGTCGGGGTGGACCCATTCAATTCCAGCCAGGTATGGACGGTTGAATACCTACTCTGATTTATTGTTCCGTGCTGATCACATCACTAAATGCTCTCAGATTGCCATCCCGACCCCGATCACACCAAGTACTTCCATCGGCTTCCCTCCTCTAAATGCATCTGGTGATGCAAGGGAGTCAGCCACCTCTGCAGCTGCCTCTGTGGTCAGTTCGCCCGGATTTACTCCAATTGAATCGGTATATGCAACGGAAAATCACACGACTGATCCATCCGGCAATGAGGAAGATACTGGCACCTTCGTTGGTGCGCGTCCGGTTCATGTTCAGGTGATCAGCAAGGAAGAAGAAGAAGGGATGGACACAGAGGCTAGCCAAGAAGTCTCTACCTCACCCAGTAATACCTTTTTCAATGTCGCTGGACCATCTACGAGTGCAAAACAAGTGGCCAAAGTCGGGGTCTCGGATGAAAAAGACGAAGAGAACGCCGTGGTCAAAACCACTGTACCTATCACTGAGGTCGATTTTCCTCTCTCGACTACACCCATAATTGTTGCAGCGTCCGAACCCATAGGAAATGGACCGACTTTTTCTTCAGGGGAGTCGGTTAAGGACGAGATGGCTGTCTCCACTCCTACTTCTGGTAGAACACCAGAGAACCCTTCCGAATTAACGGCAACTCAAGATCTTTCCTTCGCTTCTACTCGAATCCAGCCATCATCTCGCCCAACAACACCTTCTGGTACCGCTGCCCCAACAGAGTCCGCGACATCGACTCCTTCATTCGTCCGGAGATCCAAGATTTTCCAACTTGGCAAGAAATCTTCATCCAGGCCCTCAACCATGGATGGAAGGACGGATGAGTTTGGCGTTCAAGATGGCAGCGAAATCGTTGGGAAGAAGAAAAGAAAGTCCTCAATCTTTCAGAGCCTGAAAAAGTTATTCCATCACGAACACCACGAACACCATGAGACGGACAAGGAGGAGAATTCTGAGTCATTAGCTTCTCTAGGTTGATTCTTTGTTATTCTTTTTTTTCGCTTTAGGATTGATTTGGATGTTGTTCTGGTTTATTTTCTCTCGCCTCATACCCACCCTGGACATACGGATACATTTGTGGTCTCCACCCATCAACCCTATCATTTCAATTTGTTCACAGCCTATTTATGCATGTATCCCTCGGATAACCTCTACTCGTTGGCTTTCTGTACACATTCTCTGGCTCTACTCTACAACGATACAATCTAAATTGACCAACAAAACTCGCTATCCAAGAATTTCTAGAACGATGCCTAGAAATCGCAGTTCAGAACGAAAAACAGCGACAGACCGATATATCAATGTACCTGCTGCGATAGTCTCCCCACCTCTTCGCAGTAAGACTCTTCCCATATCTTTGTTAGTTGAAAATTGTTCCAAGGGAATACCCTTCAATCCCGCTGTGTTTTCTGCACTTCGTAAAGATATTTCTACTTCTGCAGAGGCATTTTTTGTTAGAACACTGATGCGCAGCTTCAGCAAAGGTATAAACTCAGAACAGGCTAATAAAATTTACCGAGGATTCTTTTTCTTGACCTCTCCTGTTGTCCGATCGATTAAGGAAAGGAGCTTGCTGGTTGTCGCAGGGACATCTCTCGACTGATTGAACAACTCCACCTGGACATAAGATCTAAGTAGCCGTAGTTCTGGGGTATAGCAGGCAACCTACAGAAGTACCAGCGGTGATCGGTACTGCGATATCGAACACAATTATCCGCGCCGTAAATACGACAGCCAACGGAACAGCTTCTCCAGGGAAACACAGCACGCTTCCTATGTTCAGGTTAATGGGATCAATGTTCGCGAGAGCAATTGTGACATTGGTCCCTGCTATCGCCCATTTCACAAAAGCTTCTTCTACTTCAATCGCTGGTCAAGTAAGATGAGTTTGATTAAGCAAGGGGATCAATTTGACGTACATTGAACAATGCCGGTCGCAGAATCATCACCTGGCATAACACGCACTTTTTCGCCTATTTGCACGATACCGCCCGCAATACGGCCAGCAATGTACATGCCAGACATACTTCGTGTTTTGAAGATATTGGAAATCGGCAACCGAAAGGAACGAGTATAATCGCGCGCCGGCGGCTCCATTTTATCTTTGGGGCAAGCGCTCAGACAAGAAAAATTTGAAAAAATATTACCGAAAAACATACCGAGACAGTCGACGAGTGTGGGCCCAGAATACCATTCGTTGAGATGTTTGGCATCCTCGCCCTCACGCCCGATGAGATTCATGCCAAGCGTTGCACTCACTGGTACAAAACTGGTCTTTGAAGGAGAAATCCCTGATTGCGCAAGGAACGGTCGTAAAGTTGATTCGATCTCGTTATAACGCACTTGAGTCCATTTAACCTAAAAAGATGTTATTGAATTACATACTTAATCAATGGATACGGTCAACCTACTAGATCGAGTTTATTGACTGCCACGATGACCTGACCAACACCCAGACTTCTCACCAATAAAACATGTTCTCTCGTCTGACCGCCCCTCTCAAAGCCGGCTTCAAATTCACCAGTCGCAGCATCGACGACAAGCAGTGCACAGTCGGCCTGAGAGGCACCTGAAATCATATTCGGGATAAAGTCTTTGTGACCTGGTGCGTCAAGAACTGTGATCTGACGATGACGTGTATTGAAGAATTGCTGCGCGATATCCATTGTAATACCACTGTTCGTAGTTAGCTTGTCGAGAAGGGTATAAGGTGTTAACCTACCGCTCGCGTTCTTCGGTCAAGCCATCCAGCCCCCAAGCCCAGCTAAAGCTGCTTTTGCCGGCTTTCGAGCTACCACGTTCGTTCGCCCGCTTAGTCTTTTCGTCAAGTCTTCCCAGCTCGTACAATAGCCTTCCCATCAATGTCGATTTTCCTGCATCTACATGACCTAAAAACTAAATCTCGTTACATGAAAAGGAGAACGATAACTCACCAATAACGACGATGCTGACAGCCTTCTTCCCGTCAATCGAATCAGTGACGGCTCGCTGTGCCTCCAACAGCAACTTCTCCCTCATCAGGCCAGCTTTTGGAACCTCAGGTGATTCCCCGATTCCTGCTGTCTTTACGTTCAAACCCAAAGCTATTATATCTAGGTCTCTCTGATCTGGATCTCTATCCTTGATTGGTGCTGTAATCTTGTTATTTTTGCCAGTACTAATACTAGTATTGATGGTGATGTTTGTGTTGGCAATATTTTTCTTCTTGGGTGCTACAGTGCCTGAAGGCGTCGGTGCTCTTCCTACTGAACCTGCAGTGGATCGGTGTAATAAATTATTTTGCACCTTCCCTCGTCCTTGAGCGACTGTCAGAGTGAACATTAGTAGCCATAGGAATACAAATATAAAAATAGCGAGATAGATGAATGAAGAACGAGAATGGGTGAACATGGGTGTTATTCAAGATCTGGAGCTTAATGGCGATGTGTTAACAGGTTTGATATGTTTCGACTGAGAAAGAGACGTTCCACGACGAGCATTGAACACGATATCATCCGGACTAGGGCTGTCAAATGTGAAAGTGGAGGGTGATGTGAGGCTTGAGACAATGGCATCTCTCTTCCTGGCATGCGAAGGTGGTCCTGACCCAATTCCTCCACCTCCATTCCGTCTTTCTGACTTGATTCGTTGGGAAGGCTCGCAAAGCAGCGAGTCGTCATCACGTACAAGGACAGAAGCAAAGGCAGAAGGCAAAGCCCTTGAGTGTGATACACTTTCAAAAATGGGGGAAAGAGAAGTGACAAAGGGCTCTTCAAGCTCTGGGGGCGTTTTGACCATGGGCTTCTCACCGTTCTTCCTGACCTTCATAGCAAGCTTTGATTTGCTTTGCACCTGTGTAGTTGTTGCACTTGGAAGAGGAGTGACATCTAGTTTCGGAATGAAAGCGGGACGTTTTGGATCAGTAAGAGTGAAGAGGCTCTGATAAGACGTCGTGATGGCGGTTGTGGCAGTGGCACCATTAGCCGTGGGGACAAAGTATTCCGTCTTGGATGCCGGTAATTTCGGTGCCTTGCTTGCAGATATTTTTTGTTGTGCCAGGAGAGCAAGTTTCGACAGTGATTTTGTAGGACCGGCCGGTTCATTGGACACGTCAGCTGCAGGGGAAAGAGATGAAGCAGGGGAGTGAGGCATAGGCGTGATAGTGGAGATCGGTGCTTTGCGAGCCGATGCTGACTTGACTCCCTCAAGAGTAGGTCGCTGATTCTGTAGAGTAAGTATCGGTGACTGTTGTGGAGAGGAGCGGGTTGACTGGATAGATCGCAGTGGCACGCCTTTGACTGGTGACGGGGATTGAGGTTGCGCCAGAGTCAACTTGGGTTTTTCGGGTGGTGTGACATCTTGGTCTATGGCCTCCAGCTGAAGGGCAGCTTGAATTGCTCTCTGCACTTGAGCAGTGATTCCGGACACTTCCGTTTCTTGGGAGGATGCGTCTCTTGATGTAGCAGAAGAAACAGAATTGATTGCAGTACTTGGTGCAATATCAGAAAGTGGGGAAGGTCGAAGGGCAGGAAACGTCTTAATTGAGCCTGATACAGAAGTGCCATCATCCCGCGAACTACCTGGGAGTGAACTAACGGCGATGCTCAGGCGAGAGTTCACCAACGACGCGAGTTTTGACTTCTTGGACGCAGTCGATGGCGGTCGGTCAGGAAGTGGTTTCTCCTGTGGAAGGGCATCCTCAGATGAAGGAATCGTAGGTGTGGTAGATGACGTCCGAATCGAAGGAACAAAACTGGACTCATGGGACACTAGCCTCTGGCGATGAGATCTCTCATTCAAGATGTTCGCAAAAAATCGTTGAGTCTGAGAATTATCAACTATAAACTCGTCAGCAAGAAATGAGGACACTAAGGTAGTATGACATACCAAGTTCCTCTCCATATGAGGTTGTCCTGCTAGAATCTGCTCCACCTCTACTTCGACACGAAGTCTGCAATGCCTGAGATTGCCTGCTGGGTGACGGAACTGTCATATGCTCAGGCTGCTCAGTGCACTCAGTCTTTTCGGTAATTGTGCTCAGCTCCGTCCAATACTGACGGGCAATGAGCGATTCTGCCCTTTCTGAATCCTCTATCGCGGGGTGAGGTTGCTCTTCGTATGTCCCTTCTTGCTCAACCAGATTCTTAGCCTGCTGCTGGGCAAGAATGATCTTGGGAACGCGCGAAAGATCTTCATTGACACCCATGTTACGGCTTTTCCAATACTCTAAAGCCGAGTCATCCGTTTCTGTTGAGAAGGTCCGGTAAGTAAAAGATTGAGGTCTACTGCTTGGAGGGAAAAGGGAGGTATAGACAGGCACCTTCTAGTGGCAGCTGAATGTTATGTGGGAGAGGCAAGGATATGCTAGGATGCAAGGAAGGAGACAGTAAATAGCTTGATCAGCTCACCTTTCCGTCCCTGTGCAACCCGTTGACGGTCTTGTCTCTCTATGATTCATTTACGTTATTCTTCATGGAACAGAGCAATAGAGCACGTATATCTCGCACCAAGTGCCCAATCTATAGCCTTCTGAACATCGTAGTACTCACGCCAGAGACAATCCTTCAGCTCTTTGTCGGAAAGACCTGATGTCTGCGCGCTTCCTATAATTTCTCGAACCTGGTCGAGGGCGTCATATAACCGATCTGGTATAGTATGTCAGGATCAGTCTGACTGAAGATAGACGATCAACACACCTTCTTCTTCCTGTGTCATTGGTTCCTCGCCTCCGTCAGATAAGGCATCATTGTCAAGTTCATCTAAGAGATTCAGTCTATGGAAATGGGAGTTCAGAAACCAACATACCCTCAATATTGAGATTGCGGATATCCCTGTGTCTGGACATTGTTGAAGGCGCTCGAGGGACGTTTGATGAACCAGCGGGCCGGTGGCCAAATACATCATAATAAAGCGGGTTCAAAAACGGGTCGCGGCAAGCAGGTTCATAGCTACGCGTCTTCTACATTATGTTCAGCGCTCTCCGTGTCCTTAAATCGTCCTCTCTTACCAATGCCTCAAGGGTGCAATGTGTTCATCTCTTCAGTGTGTTGGCAGACTAACACGTACTTATAGGCCTTCTCAACATCACAATCCCGCGCGGTGGCCCAGTTGACTCTCATTGGAAATATCGCACAAGATGCTGAGGTCAGGGTCTCAAGGAAAGACCAAGAATTTGCACTGTACGTCTCTACAGTCTCAGTTTCTATACTGTTTAAATGCCACCGAAGGTATACCGTTGTGACAAACAACAACATCAATCAAGACGGCGGTGAGTGGGCGACCTGGTTCAAATCTAGTCTGAATAATAACTTTGTTCTTAGAGTATCGCTCCGTGCCTACTTTCCACCGAGTTGTTTGCTTCGATGTGACCGATATCGAGCGCATCCGCAATTTGAAAAAGGGCACCCATGTTTTCGTCCAAGCAGACTTCAGCATTAAGGAACCTGAATCTGATGCCCATGGACAGAAGCAAATTAACTTGGTCCACAGTATGTCTTTCAAGTGTTTTTTTTGATATTATGATTTTTCACCCTTCAATTTCAGGTAATTTGAAGGTGCTTAGGACTCCCAGACCTCCGCTTTCAGAGTCAGAGTCGGACACCCAGATGTCTGAAAACTTCTGATGGGGTGAATTGATACTTAGGATAAAGTGAAATAATTCGATGTTTATTCTTTGCACTCGTCTTCAATCTGCTCGTGATGTTGTTCTTGATTTTCGTGATCAAAATGAGATCCTTCTGGATGTCGTGGCGGCTGGTCTCCGTTACCATATCCGCTCTCGGATACCCATTCCTGGAACACAACTGGATGGAACAGGTGGAACGAACAAGTAGATTTGCAATTGCGTACCGAAATTGATGGATGAGGGAGTACTGGACCTGGTTCAGGCATACCAGGTGCCTCACTGTTTCTTCGCAGCTTCTTTATGTAGTCACGGACTGTGTTGACGACAAGCTATGCACAATCTTTGAGCTAACCATTGGTACGAGAATCAACTCACATTATGATCATCCTGAGATGAACCAGAGTACGCTGCAACAATTGCAATGGGGCAACATGGTGCATTCTGACAGACATCTGTACCATCTCTTCCAGGGAACAGTTAATGCATACCTCCAACCAAATTGGAAACGCTATACTTGCCGTCAAATTTCCTGCAATAATCTGAACAGAAACTGAGAAAACTCTCACCTCCTCCAGTGACTCTTGTATCCTCGTCTAATCCTATCTGCTTAGCAGTTTTGCCCATCGCAGACATACCCTTTTCTACGAAATAACTGGAATGACTGGTTCTCTTCACCACATCGACTATCCCCTCCAGGCAAGCCCAAGTATCCAAACTGACGTCAGCGATTCCATTTGGATGTCCTAAATCACCGACTGTGCACGAGAAGAGGGTGTGCCCTGCAATGGTCTGAATTGATATCACAAGGCCTTTTCCTTTTCCGTGACGGGAGGAGGCGCGGAATCGTTTTCGGATCGACAATCCCTGTAAAGTTCAAAAGAGAGTGAGATGCTGTGCAAGAAGTTGAGTGAAGGATTGCGCCTGTACCAGTGTGATAGCGTCGTCCGCAGAAAAGGTGTGGAAGCGGTATGTGTTCTCTTCCGAGAGTGCATGGTTGGCAAGATTGGCGTCTGTTGGGACTGCCATCATCTGTATCCCGCTGAACATTTAGCCTACACCGCAAGCTAAAGCTAACAGCAGAAAACAGGAATGAAATGAGTCTGAACGACGTAAAAAATGGAGTATAGTGTGAGGCGCACGGTGATGGTATCTTGCCATGAGGCAACTCTGTCTATCTTCCATTTTCTATGGCTTTCGACCAGTCCACAATTATTTTGTTGTATCTCTAACCTTCTCGAAGTACCAATCGACCACATGATCAAGTCAAACTTGAAAATCTAGGATAGATGTGTGCGCGCACTCCCGGTCCGGTTATTTGTACTTACCTTAGAACTTGACATTCTATGGAATTCTTCAATGATGTCGGGTCCTCTCTCAAACCTTCCCTCTTTGAACTCATCGCACAGGAACAGCTCCGAGACCTGCTACAACCGGCACTAAAATATGTTCTTGCGGTGGGTCCTTCGTAACTCGTCAAATTCAGTATGACTTGACAAACGACCACCAGGTTTTTGCTCAAAGATACCCCCGTTATCTATTAAGAATAGTCAATCGACATGAGGAGTTCTACGCTACTATCATGCTTGTCATTGAGGAGTTCTACTTGAGGAAGCACAGTAAGCTATGCAGCCTGAATATTGATGGTTCAAAGGCCCACTTTGTAGATGCCTCTTTTGCAGAGAACTTCTATGGGTTGAAACGGAGACGGAGACCATTCATTGAAATGGAACGAGCGAAAGCTGCGGTCGGAGGGGTCCCTCAGGGTGAAGCCTTAACAAAATCTGAAATATGGCGCTCTCTCGGGTTTCTGGTGTGCCGTGATTTTCTATGTCTTTGCAGCAAATCATGAGTGGATTACCATCAGGTTGGAATACCCTACTTGCGTGCAAAGGCTCACGATTATTATGAAGAGCTGGGTGGTCCCATCAGTTCTGACATTCTTGATGAGGGAATGGATGCCAGACAGTTGCGGACTTTGACAGAAGAGGTGCGTGACTGAAGGCTCATGATAAAAATTTGCCTTTGACCGCTCTTGTAGAGCTGGAGGGGAAAGTTCCGTCGAATATTTAAAGCTACCTATCCTTGGGTGAACATGTCTTTCGAAGTGTGGTTGCTGGTTTGGAACATCGCCTATCTCTTTGACAAGACTCCTTTTTATCGGCCATGGTTATCCTGGATCAGAGTGGATCTCCGTCGTCTTGGAGTTGAGGATTTTGTACGTATGATCTCTCAGAGAGGAGCTTTCATATCCTAACTCCTCTTATCCAAGCGTGCTGCTAGCCTTGCCACTCAAAACCAGCCTTCTCCAATGCGAAAGTTCAGCCTCGTTTCTCGTCTATGGAGACTTGTATCTACTGCTCCTCGTCTTCTACTCGATTCGCTCCGCCTTTTCCTACCTACTGCTATATTCTTCATCAAGTTTCTCGAATGGTGGTACTCACCCAGTTCACCCGCGCGCACACTAAATACGTCACCACTTGGCCCGGCAATTCCTCCACCACGAATGCTACCTCCTCATCCACAGGGCATAAAAATTGACAGGCAAGCATACGGCATCTGTCCCCTATGTAGAAAACAGATCAACAACGCGACCGCACTCTCATCTGGTTATGTCTTCTGCTACCGTTGTGCGTATGATTATGTAGAGAGACAGGGCAAGTGTCCTGTGACCCTTTTACCTGCCAGAACATGGCAGCTTAGAAAAGTGCTTGTGTGACCTTGTCCAGGTTGATTCCTTGACGCACGTTCGTTGGAGTAACGCGACCATATTTGTGTAGATGAGATAATCGAAGTTTGCACCTGTAAATGAAAGAAAATATCATTCTGAAGGCATTTTTTCAATATTAAATGATACTTGTGATCAGGAGGTGATTGAAACAGTATACACGTGTATTGCTAAAGACATAGGGCCTGAAGTGAAGGATGATTTTTAGGCAACAAAAACACTGATTTTATGCCTATTCATTCATCTTGCCGCGCGCCCCTTCGTTGACTCCTGCTTTCATTTACTAAGTGCCATTCTCATGAAAGTGAGTCTATTTACGACTTTTTAGAGGCTTCATCGCAAATTTCTTTCCTGCGAAATAGTTTGGAAAGCAGATCCAAGCGCAGCAAGTTCCAGGATGGTCGAATTACTATCTTGACTATAAGTTCCTCAAGAAGATCATCTCGTCCCTCGCAACAAATCGGCCCGCATCTGAAGCTGCTGCTCTAGCACTAGGCCTCCGCGTCGACGATGTCCCAAACTCCATCCAGGGTTCTATAGCGAGTGATCTCCCTTTGGTAGCCACACCACGCAGTTTAGTCGAAGAACAAAACTCAACCTTCATCTTACCCGGGAGCGACAGTGAGAGAGGACCAAACTTTCAAGCTCATAAAGCTGCATTTTTCTTCAAGTTGGAACGAGAGTTAGAAAAAGTAAGTCAGTAGTTACTCGAGATTAAAAGGTACTAATCTATTGATTCTGTCTCAGATCAATGCATTTTACCTACAGAAGGAGGCTGAATTAAGGTTGAGGATGGAGACATTGCTCTCGAAACGGAGGGCGGCAGCAGCGAAGGGGATACCTGATGCTACTGACACGGCCACTCACAGCGAGTGGAGTGCTGTTGGAGAAGGATTTCGCCTGTTAGAACAGGACCTGGGGAAACTACAGGTACGACAGTCCAGTCTCGGTGGAAAAGTCACATTTGTATTTAAAGTGACTCGAAGTCTTTTGTGGAAATGAATGGCATCGGAGTTAGGAAGATCCTCAAGAAGTATGATAAACGATCAACTTCGACGACCAAGGAGCTGTACTTGGCACACCAAGTTGATGTTCAGCCGGTTTTCAATTGCGAGGTTCATTTTGACTCTCCCGAATTTTATATGACATACTGAACTCTTGTTACAGCTCATCTCGGAGTTATGCGATACTGTCGCGGCATGCTTGCTGAACCCTGCAGACCTTTCCTCAGGGCTCAAATTCGAGGGTCCAGCAACAAATGATATACTCACTCAACAAATCTTGTCTGACAGCAGTCTTCCTTCAGGTCCGCTTCGAGATCTTGAAAAAAATTTCCGTCTTGCTATTGCCCACTCGGATGCAGCCGCCATCAAAGACTGCGTGCATTTTTCCCAGAATTTAGGGCAGCAAGGTGGTAAAGGCGATGTGACTCGAATACTTTGGAATACAATCATTGAAACACCCCCAGACTTGGCAGAATTAATCTTCTCTATGCTTTCTGACCCCTTTGATTTCCAATTTATTGATGACATCAATGGCCGTACTTGTCTCCATGATGCCGCCATTGCCGGTTCTTGGCGATTAGTTGCTCTCTGCATACAGAACAGTGTCGAGATTGACAAAGGCGACGTATATGGTCGGACCCCATTACATTACGCTTGCATGAATGGCTATCCACAGATATCCCAGCAACTCTTGGAAGCAGGATCATCACCAGACGCTCTTGACCGTGACTGCTATACTCCGTTGGTCTACGCCACTCTGAAGGGCAATGTAGATTGCGTACGAGTACTATTAGAACAGGGCAAAGTTCCGGCCCAATCAGCATTTTCACCCAGTGACCTTGATCCGTTGTCCCTCGCGAGTCAGAGTGGACATGTTGAAGTTGTTAATCTTCTGCTCAATCATGGTGTGATCTGTGTTTCAAATACTAACGGCGAGTATCCTATACATCTGGCGGCGCGAGAAGGTCACGCAAGAGTCTGCCAACTTCTTTTGAACATGGAGGGCTGGGATATCCCTGACAAATATCATGAGTGGACTCCTCTTTTCCACGCCGCACGGTATGGTCGAGCAGATTGTGTCAGAATTCTACTTGAGGCTGGTGGTACACCACATATGAAAGACGAGTTAGGGTTAACAGCTGCCCATTATGCAGCTTGGTATGGCCACCTCAATTGTCTAGCCTATATTTTGGGCGCCATTCAGGCAGACGCGAAATCACAGAGGACGATTTCCCCCCAGCGTAGCTCCTCGACTCCAGAGACAGGACCTCTAGGAGATTTTGAGATAGACTCTATCCCTTTACTTTCCTTACCGCCGCCTGCCATGCCACATCGTGTCTATGGTCATAATTTCCTTGACCGTAATCATCTTGTACAAATCACCGTTGGTCACAACTCTTCAATTCAAGGTGTACGACTTCATCATCGGCTCATTAGCACAGCATTCAGAGATGATTATCTGGTTTCTTCTGCGCCGCTAAAACTGGTGATGACGACGATGTTCCCTCAGGTCTCTGCACCTTATAGCATCTCACTCCCCCAGAAAGGAAAAGATGCATTTGCATTTCAGATACCCGACTTGGAAAGCTTGTCACTAGAATTCTCAGTCTGCCCGAATTTCGGGACGAAGACTATCGGGAGAGCTATTGCTTTGCAATCGTTGTTCAGAGACTGTACAAGCGGGATACATGAATTTACACTCCCAATCCTGGACACACGTTTGCACGTCATCGGTGAAGTATGTGCTTCTTCCACTCTGTCGATTGCGGATTGCTTACTTCAAGTAGGTTGACTTCGCTATCAGCATCATCACATCTTTCCAAGGCGTGCGATTGGAAATGGGTGGGGGCGTAGAGACTTATTGGAAGTCCATCGCACTTCATGCCACACCGCGTACACAACCGGGATTTCTTCGCCCATCGGGATCAAGGCCGAGTCGGATTGGCTCCGCCCACACTTCCCCCGCACAGGGCATAACTTCAGCTAGCCACCAGGCACTCCCAGTCACTTCGCTTCAAGATGAGTATCTCTACGTAATGGTCCAAGTTACGAGGGATTTGTATCCAGTTGCATGTTCTGATTGGATGCTACCGGAAACGGAGTTCGAGTTGACTGTGAGCGACATTACCATCGCCCAATTCAAGGTGATTTCCAAGAGATTGGAGAGAGATGTACAGTCGATCATTGGTGATCCTTCATGGTTGAGGACAATTAAGAGGTGGATGGTTCCTTTGGTTGACCTCCTACAGGCTAGTACATTCAAACAAGAGCGTTTATTGGTTTGACTCAGAGACTATCCTGCAGATTCTTCCCGCTCACATCAGCATTTGTATTGATCTGAGTCTGCCGTCCAATATTCATTCACATGTTCGGCCGATAGGTCTCAATGCTGGAGTGGATGCTGTTCTGCGAAACATATTCGACAATTCGTCGATGTTTAACAGAAACCGAGTCATTTTCACTTCATTCAATCCAGATATATGTGCTGCACTGAATTGGAAACAACCGAACTGTGAGGCATCAGTCTAGTTTGGCTATGGAAAGGCACTTCTAATATTCAATAGATCCCGTGTTCCTATCATCGCGATGTAGCAAAAATAATCTTCATCTACCTACTTGTAGCTACCAGATGGTAGATGAGAATCATGATGACAGACTCCGCAGTGTGAGTGCTGCGGTGGAGTTTGCGAAAGATAACAACCTCCTCGGTGTCTTTGTGGATGCTGAGCTTCTCGTAAGGTCTACGCCCTCGGAGAAAGCCATCACTCACACTCAGACTTTTGCCTTTGATTATTCAACAGCGTCAGGTGCCTTCGCTTATCAGTGCCATGCGAAATTCTGGGCTGATAGTCGGCGTCCATGGGTGCTCTGCAACCCTTAATTCTCTAACGAATGAAGACCACGACCCTATTGACGCTTTTATTTCGGAAGAAGCACTCGTTTCCTTCTTGGATCATTCAATTACTCATGAATGCGTTTGAGTTTTCTCGCGTGCGGAACCCCTGAAGAGAAGGATCTTTGGTCGTCAGACTCATGTACAAGGCATCCATCGATAAACAAAAGTCTCGGAGTTTGAAAGCGAGCTGTTACTTGTCTGTGGGCCATAAATTCACACTAAAGATCGATGGTCTCTACTGTATTATTTGGGTTATTAGAAGGCATTGGATTAACTTCGACGCACTGCAGCGAAGCAAGTGAAACACAGGAAACGGGAGGTAAACATTAATCAATTATCGTCGAAAATATCAAATTGAGGCGCGATATAACGAGGCGTAAGATCCATTATTAGCGAGGAGTTCTTCGTGAGATCCGAACTCAGTTATGGTCTAAGAATTCGTGGGAGAAAATGTAATAGTCAATTCATCTGGGGCAAGCATAGAGTCGCAGTCATGAAAATAACAACGCACCCCGTTTTCCATCATAGCCACTTTATCTGCGCGTCGTGCCGTAGAGAGTCGGTGAGTAATGAATATGACTGTCTTTGATCTTTCTCCGTTAGAAGTCTTGGAAATTCTGGTGATGGTATCAAATATTTGACTCTGTGCATGGGCGTCGAGGGACGAGGTCTATTTTGAGACGGACAACAATGGTTGAATGAGTTTACACACCAAAACCTAGTGCCGTGAGAAAGATACAACATACCGGTTCATCAAATATCAGAAGGTCGACATCAGGCTCTGTGGCCCTCATAAACGCGCGTGCGATCGCGATCCTCTGCCACTGTTGGGAAATATATGGTCATGTCAATGTAGAAAAGGCAGTGTAACTGCTTACTTCGCCTCCTGATAAACCATGTCGCTGTTGATGGTTCCAGCCTATCATTCCAGGATACGGAATTGACTCGAACCCGGGAGTCTCCAACACAGTCCTGAGGCCTTTGGGCAGCGACCCAACAAGTCCATCTGCTTCAGCAAGATGGACAGCTTGCCTGATTGCGGGTATACACCCGATTTTTCCGACGTTCCCAAGTCCAACATTTTCCTTGACGGTTGAATTGAATTTGGAAAACCCCTGGAACACAGCACTGGTATGTTTATGGTAATCTACAGGATCGAGTGACCTGATATCAATCCCATTGATAAGGAGCGTTCCCCTGTCAAAGTCCAGTATTCGGAGCAAAATTTTTGCAAGTGTGGATTTGCCTGTGTAATGAATCGGTCGTGTTGAGTCCATCGAAAAAAAGAACCGCGTACCTGAACCATTCAAACCGACAATTGCAAGTATTTCGCCTGCACCTATTGAGAGATTAACATCCTTCAAAGCAGGTTCGGTAGAACCTGGGTACGAATAGGAGAGTCCTCTACAAAGTCCAATTCATTGATGTGATGGAAAGGATAGTTCTATACGCACTTAACATCTAGACTGACTCCACCAGGTTGTTGGATATAATCGACAGCGTCCCCATCTCTGGGTTCAAGTCGTGGTTTGAGCTTCAAACTTGCGCAAAAGGCGGACATCAAGAAGATCCCCTGAAAAGCCATCTTTGTTGTGGTAACTAGACCCCTTGATGCACAGATGATCGATTGGACCGAAGTCCGATAGACCGTAATCGAACCGAGACAGGTAGAAGAGCTCTTGAACAGTACTAGTAGAGGTATCTGCCATGTAGATTCCAACGTGAGTTTTCCGACCGTCAGGTGAAAAGCAAGATACACACGTTCTGTAAAGCATAGATCAACTCACTCAGGTTACTCTGCGCGAGGTGAGAAGTGTGATAAGGTTGTGTTGCCTCAGCTTCGAGAATCACTTTCCGAGCGTTTGACCAAGACTTCAGTATCCACTCCCGTAAACCGAAGAGAGCTATTTCGGGTCGGCAGGAGTCACTGTAAGCCAAATTTCGCATCTTTTCTAATCTGTCTGCGGCACAGGCTTCTCTTGTGGTCGTTTGGGGGTCAGGAATATTTGTAGGAGCATTGTACCATGAAATATATGTTGGCAGAAGAGCTGAGATGACAATCAAGACAAGAATGCTACAGTGCAAGGGAGCATTCGTGAGAGATACAATAAGAAAGAGATGTGATAAAATCTCGGTGAAAAGGGAGATGATTTGCAAGAAGTCCAACGGTGAGAGGAACCCAAAACCTGTGCCGCTGAATGACCGCGAGAAAAGTTCGGATTCCTGCAATAGGTCACGCACTAGGGGATCCATCAAGGCTGGAATATCAAGCCGGACACGGTGTTCCATTTGCTTATGTTCGATATGAAACCGCGCTGATTCAAGTACAATTTTTTCATTTGATGTGCTAATAACGCGACGACGATTATCAGTTCCCCAGGTCTAGCGTGAGCATAATGACTTACGCAACAGCATCCAAAGAGCCTTCCAGCAGTCTGCGGAAGACCTCCATGGATATCAGGCAGAGAAGACGAGACCATGTGAAAGAATCTGATGCAATGAGAGCGTAGAGCTAGTAACAGAAATCCTTTGAGCAAATGTATGTTTGGTTGAGTAGGAAAAATTCAACCTCGTCAACGATCAGAGCCTAGATTGAAAAGTTAGAGAAAGAAGAAAAGCCTTTAGATAGGAGAGCATGAACCTGGGAGTAGCCTCGAATTGCTGGGAAAAGACTCCTTGCAATGTTGAGGGACAGCATGAGAGAGGTTCTCAGTGGATTGAGGTCCCACAATGACTTGAACTGAAGTCAAAACTAGTTAGAGATACCTAAACGATGTACATAGAGGGTTTTCAACACACAAATGCGTAGCTGGTCCGACGGGTTACATAAAGAGCGAGTCGGGCATTCGTCGCGTTGAGTGCCCGTGGTGAACCAGGGACAAGCAAAATCCCATCTTGGCCTGGGACCTTCCTGGAAGCGAACCAGGCGTCGAAGACTGAGTCTGGCAGGTCCTCTAGAGCAGGTTTCTGCTTAGAGTCATGCATGGGACGGGAGTGAGAGACTAGTTGTGCAGGAAAACGACAACATCGGGCAGCAAGGGTGTGGTACATGAGAGAACAGCACCAAGAAAGTGGATTTTGTTGATGCATCGAGGGTCACAACCTCACTGTCCAGACTGGACCAGGACAGAAAAAGAGTTTTTGGGTCATGCATAATATATATGAAATACAGCGGTCATTCATGTCCGTATTATTGCGATGCGGGATAGTTGGGCAAGAGAATCTCACAGCCCAGGATGACGTGCGCATATGGCCAAAGCGACCCAATACTCGGTGCACAAACATCATAAACACATCATAAACATAAACATGCCGTCCGCCTTCTCCCATTTGGCATGCACTGCCACTCCGATTGAAATCAGATTTGCATTCAGGCACGTGCTCTCGTCTGTCTTCGTATGTCAGTTTCTATTTCCTATCTCCTCTCAACAAGATGGACACTGGCATGTCGAACTCAGCAGTCCTTGTAGAGAAACTTCAAAAACTCAAGTTACGTCAAGAAGACTCTACCGGTGATGCCGCGCCTGCAATTCCCTCGAACCCGAATAGCAGCCAAGAAAAGGACGAGGAACAACAAACGCTCTACCCACGCACTCCGCATTCTCATGACGGTTATGGCTTCAAGAAATCTGGATGCAGCACTTCTCAGAATCCTGATCGAGTTGAATCAACCTGTGTTCGCCTGGATCAACTAATACCAGATCCCAATGGGCTCGGTTGGCCAGGCAAAGTCCCTCATTCTTTTGTACTATCTACGATTCTGATATGATATTGCAAATTACTAGCCAAATCTACTATCTCGCGCTTGAATGCAACCGTAGAAGAGCGTCTTTCCCGAGAACGTAAAATGGCATCGGCAGTTCGTACTATCCTCGAATGTATCGGAGAAGATCCAGATCGCGAGGGTTTGTTGAGGACGCCTGAACGATATGCCCAGGCTATCATGTGGATGACAAGGGGTTATGAGGAACGGCTCGCCGGTATGAACTTACTATCTCCGGACAATGCCATGCATTACTGTGAATGACAGACGTCATAAACGATGCTATATTTGCCGAGGACCACGACGAGATGGTACTAGTTCGAGACATTGAAATTTCCAGTCTTTGTGAACACCACTTGGTGCCTTTCATTGGCAAAGTGCGTCAAGAACTCATATGACCCAATGTCTTGTTTTAAACGTAACACCAGATTGCTATCGCCTATATTCCTGACAAACTCGTCCTTGGAATTTCCAAGCTTGCTCGCATAGCGGAGACTTTCAGTCGTCGTCTGCAAGTCCAAGAACGCCTCACCAAACAAGTTGCTATTGCCGTGCAGGAGGCCATCAAGCCTCGCGGTGTCGCCGTTGTGATGGAGGCCACGTGCGTTCCTACGTATTCCCAAGCCAATATTAGTCTGATCTCAGTTATCTAGTCACCTGTGCATGACCATGCGTGGGGTCCAGAAACCAGGCGCCATTACGACAACATCTTGTATGCTAGGTTGTTTCCGAACTCAACAAAAAACACGGGAGGAGTTTCTAACCCTGATCAAATGCCGATAATTGGTCCTGCGGTAGCTCAGCCAAATCACCCGTTGGAGTAAATTATCTAATGTACAATGACGGAATGCTAGGATACAAAATCAGTCTTGTCGTCCACGGTTTCGATCCCCAGCAGAAGGATCGATCGGTAACACTTTGCGTGCGAACCCATGTGAGCTACTCGAGGCATTAGATGGCTGTAAAGCTTGGTTTGCATATCGATTGCGGTTGATGCGGAGCCTTTTTACTTGAGTCCCCTCTCCCGGCCCCGCAGGTAATTCATGTGCCTCCTTTTCACGGTCTGTCAAATCGACTTAAACAGTCTTCTCGATATGAACGCCCGACTAGTGCTCACCAGAAGCCGTCCGCTTTCTCCCGCTGCCGTCACGATCATCATCGCGTCTTGACAAAGGTTCACCCCGATAACCACTAGGGCCTTGAGGTGGAGAATGTAACAACCCGAAGTCCTTTTCACTTATTCTTGACCTTAGACTATTTGGAGCACGAGAAGGATCAGGTGCAGTGGGAGCATTTGGTGGCGGTCCTTTAGGCTGATCACGGCTGTCTCGGTGGCGGTCACGACCAGAGCTAATGTCGCCCTTGTTATTACGTTCGCCACTACCAATACCGCTAGCCATCGCCCTTGGTGCAGAGGGTGTCGGAAGTATACGAGTTTTGGGGGCATCAGGTATTTTCTTTTCAGTGGCAGGCTGAGGGAATAAATTGTCAGGACATTGAGATAAGCCTGTAGAATAAAATGGAATAGCAACCTTATCTAGGACAATCCCACGGTTGTCTCCATCGTGTATTTCGCGGTCCTTCCGCTTGCGTTCCGGTTCCCGGTCCCGTTCATCCTTCTCAGGTGGACGCCTGCGGTCATCGCGATGGGAGTCCCTGCGTGAACTTCGCTTGGATCCGCGTTCAGGCTGTTTGAAAAAACAAGGTATGTGGGATATATCGGCATCCAAAAGAATATCACATACATCATCTTCTGTCGGGCGGCGCCGTTTTCCAAGCAAATCTTCAGGACCACCATTACCAATACGATGACGGGGATCAGGACGCATTGGAGGATTGCGGTCCTCATTAGTGACAGGGGTGTTGACACCACTTGGCTGGCTTCTTATGAGTTCCTTGCGTTCCCTGTCCTTGTCGTCGCGTCTATGGCGATCCCTGTCTCGATCGCGTTCCCTATCTCTATCACGCTCCCCTCCCTTTTCACGATCTCTATCCCCATGTCCATGTCTGTCTCTTCCTCGTTCCCTGTCTCTGTCTCTGTCATCTCTGCCTCCATCTCTGTCTCTTCCTCTATCCCTACCGTTCCTCTCACTCCTGTCATGTGTAAGGCTATCGCGTCTGGCCATACTAGTACCATGTTCACGACCCTCTTGTCTACCCTCTCGTTCTGAGTACCTGGATTCATCTTGTCTGGGACGGCCACCGCTTCCTTTGCTATCGTTACTGGGGTTGCGAGTACCTGGACGACTGACTGGCGAGGGAGACCTCCCATGAGGTGAAGACTCAGCCGATTCAGCATGGCTGTGCTGAGAATCTAATCTCTCAGGTCGAGAAACAGTCAGTCTCGCACTTTCACGTAGCTCATGCGCAAACGTAGTTTGACTTGGCACGGAGGGTGGAGGCATATTTGCGATGTTTGATTCAATAGCACGGCTGGCGCGTGAAATTTCGTGAGGTTCTCTCACCTGCTGGTGCAAAGGGGCAGGAAGATTTGGCCTGTGTACGTCAGAATGAAGCATCGGACTGCGACGGTGACCAGGCCCAGTAGGCAAGCTATCAGAAGGGCGATGGGGCGGAGGTGTAGGTATATTGCGATGATCAGGAGTTGTATCCATCTTTACCAGAGGCGGATTTGGCCGAGGAGAATCCCGTGCTTCTGTGCGGACCCGTCTGACAACCTCAGGCCGAGGGATGCTACATGTCCAATCAGCAGATGTTCATGACATCAAGAACGATTCAATCACTTTTCGATAGAAATTTTAGATGATGTACTTTCAACTGCCTTTTCCGGAGTAAGCATTGAGGTTATAGGCTGCGTTGACGTATTGCTATTCGTGGGCTGAATGGTGGCGCGAGGGCCAGAAGGAGTCAAGGAAGGATTATGTAAAGATCGCGACGGTGTACTGGAACTGCCATTCTGTGCGTGAGGACCTGCTGGGGTTACATTGCGAGATTTTTCTGGTATAGATTGAAGGATTCCTGTAGAGAGCCGTTGAGGAACAGCCCCATTCACCTGTTTCTGCGGATTTCATATGATACGAGATCGAGAAAGAAGTGTAGATACCTTGGTGGTTGCCTTGGGCGTTGCCCAATAATGCTCTCGTTTCTTGAGACTGGCTGAATAGCTGGACAGAGAGATTGAGGGGCTTGCAGGTCTCAAGGATGATATACATACGCCTTTCCAAGAATTTTCAGATCACCACGTTGTTCCTTCTCGAGTAATTGGTCTATGGCTCTGTCGATGTCCGTTCCGCAAGGTAGAACAACAACCAGAGGAAAAACGGGAAGGATTTCTTTAAGGACGATGATAGCATTATATACGTGCATGTATTCTTCGGTTTGAATACATTCGATAAAGGCCTGATCAAACTCATTGAGGGACACAAGGGATACTTCTGGAGAATGACAAACCTTGCTCAGTTTACGATGCCACTTGCGTACAACAGCCATGAAACCCTCATGCTTTAGTATGTCTGGAACATTACCAGGTTTGGACATCATGCTTCTTTGAAAGCCTGGATGAGGCAGAATTTGTCCATTCTTGGTCGTCTGGTTGTCTTGTTCGTAGATATGCTTGTTTTTATACCATGTCAGTGTATCGTATAAGACACCACGTAAGAAGCGTCCTGCAAGTGATTCAATGTCAGATACTGCTGGCATCTTAGGAGAGATACTACCATAGTTCCGAGCTTCGTATTCACTGCAAGAGAAGAGCACGACTTTGACATGTTCACCGAGTATCTATGACCTCTATTAAGAACGTGTTCGACACAACTTCATGAAAGACTTGCTCTGTCATATAAACCAAGCGTATGAAAACCTGGAGTGCCCATTGTGTGCAACACTTTGATGAATTGAGCGCAAAAGTCGGCATCCATGGGGGAAAGCAAACATCGAGGCTGTATGCAGTGTTCAATAATAGAGGTAGTGACCAAAAGAGCAGATTTAGAAGTTGCTAGAAGATATTCAACAAATGGATATCAAGATCAGAGATAAGACTCACAATGACTGAACCAACTAAGCTTCTCACGGGCCAGGCGCTTGATAGTGAATGATCGTGAAGCACTCTGTTCCTTCAATTCCTCTGACAGAAGATTTGCATAGGAGTTGTACTTGTCACGTCGCTGGCGATGGATGGGAGCGATGAGTCGCCTAGCCCTGTCGGAAGATCTATCTGCGGAAATATACTTTGAATCCTCTTGCCGACTCAGATTCCGTAGATTCGTCCCCTCCTCGGCATAACGGGTAGTAGGTGGAGCGAGATCATACATTGACAACTGCCAAAATGTGAGGTAAAATCCAGGGCTACTTGCCATCAGCCCATCGAGTAACAGCATTCAAAATGAACGAGTCCTCACCCAACGACGTCATAAGCATTTCCAGGGGCTATCTTCCTCAAGTCCTCGAAATACTGAACAAGTTCAGGAAGCCAGGGGCTCTTTGCGTTGATCAGATACGCAGGCATCATTTCTACTACTTTGACACGTACCTCAGGCGTCCGGGAAGTCTCTCCATTAACAACGTCGACATCCGAGCCTACACCCTCCATTGTCGTCGATTCAGTGGCGGGAGCCTTTTTACCTGGTGTTTCTGAGGTGGAAGATGGAGCGCCCAAAGCAGGCGATGCAATACGAGAGCTAGCGCTTGAAGGCTCTCGTTTGGCGGTCAGGGCAGCCTTCAACCTCTTCTCAGCTTCCTCAGCTTCTTTTCTTTCTTGGTCTTGTGCAGCCAGGGCCTGCTTCTGAACAAGGAAATGAGCCGAGATGAATACCTTGTCTAGGCGGCAAGCTTACCAATAAGGCAGCATTCCATACAGGGCGGTAGATTTGCATGCAGATGGGTGCACATACTCCATACTTCCCCCCCAATTCAACTAGGGAAGGTAAAACTTTTGTTGCATACACGCCAGGCGGGATGGCCAGCGGGGACGTGAGCAGTTCAAGATATTGGACCAGTACACCATGGGTCTAGAAATGGTATAAGTATTGTATATCATGGCCCAGGTCAATTCAAGACTCACTGCATCGAAAAGACTGGCGAGCGACTTCAGGTGGGCGTCAGATGCCCTAAAAATACAGGCTTGGCGCTGTTGGGCGACCTGTATCAATAGAGGGAGAGCCAAGGATGGCGCTTCCAGAAGACTTTTCCCCAATCTTTGAGGACCTCTCAGATTTGACTCGCTAGTGTCAAAACGAGCGCCTCGAGTTTCAGAGGCGATAGCTTCTATGCGAAGAGTAGGTCCTCCTGCCATTGCTGCAATTTGTGCTTCAGATAAGCTTGGCAGCGGCTCAATCCCAGCCATTTTCCAAATCAGCTCTCGAAGAACAACAATCTCGGTAGTCTGACCACTCTGAAGTTGATGGGCCACATAACTTAACACAGGATTTAGCTCGGCACTGTAACGGCGGAACAACATGCCAGTGAACGAAGCTAGACCTAGGGCAAATATGAGCAACAAGGAAATCAGGGCAATCACAATATCAGTTACTCTGCAACCAATCAGCCGTATTAACACCATCGTCTTTGACTCGATCCTTGTTTGGGTTTGCGAGGGCATCGAGTATAATAAAGACCAAAACATCGAAACCCATATTTGTGACATAGCGCAGTGCTTGGATAACAACACTTGCAAGATTGTCATAGGCCATGATCTGGTTCACAGCATTTTGGAAAAATATGCAAGGGTTGGAATGGGCCAGCTTTGCTACAGGACCCGATAAGGCATCAATGGAATTATGGGAAAGCCGACGTAAAATTCCTTTTGATTCCTTGTCAGCCTGCACAAAGCGAATTCTGAGTTCTGGGTGGCTCTTATACACTTGTGCCTTCCATTCGCCATAAAGCTGCCACCGGGCTTCCTGAGGGAAGTGGCGGATGATGCTCCACACCTCTACTGTGCAAACAGCATTGCCGCGAATCAGAGGCAGGCCTGGGATAAGGTAATTGCGTAAGATCTTGAACCAAAAAATTCGAACAGGGTTCAAAGGGTCTGGCTTGCCCACGGGTTTCTTGGTCTGTGGGTCAATTTGAGGATTCTATAAATCATATTAAACTGGAATGCAAATTAAGCCCTGGTTACGAAGTAAGCGCACCGTCGGGTGTAGATGCTGTCGTCCAAGTCGAAGAAATTTAGTCAGAAACAATGGATCCCGAGAGACATGGATGCCAACGAATTGCATGATGGGCTCGATAACATTTTCCAGGTCGTCCAAGGTCACCGTCATCGGAATTCGGTTCGCCCAATCAGGAAAAAAGAAAACAAAATCAGTGTTGGCAGTGCTAGGAGGAGTGGGTGCCCAAAGCGTGAGTAAAGACTTGCGAGCAGCCGGTTGCGTGGATCCAGAAGGACCAAAACGGAGGCGTGGCCTGAGGAAATTAGAATTTCGTTGTTTGTTGGACATTGTCTCATAAAAAGGTTCTAGAGAATGCTTTAAGACGCGCAACAAGAGGTCTGCAAGCTCGGGGAACACATCCACGGCCCAGTAAAATTTGGTCAGGATTGCAAAAGCTGGACGGAGTGCTCCAACAGAGAGAAGGGCATGAAGCAGGCCAATTTTCTGATTTGTATTCTTTGCCTCGGTCCTTTTGCTCTCTAGTTTCGCAACAACCTTGGCCTTTGCTTGCGACGATGATCCAGATTCCAGAGGCGCCGCCATCGCCAATGAACTCATTCTGGCAGCTGATACTCTGGTCTGGACATCGTCAAGATACTCCTTGCGAGTCAACTCCATATCATCGTCAGAAGGTGCAAGCTATACTCCATTGAATTTAGAAAGTATGACGATGAGATAGAACAGGCATACATGGGGATACAAATCTTCCAATGAAATGAATTTCTCGCGTATGAGAATTGCTGCTGCGAGGTACAAGTTCTTGGGCGTCATGCCCGCGACTTCTGGGGCCTATATGCATCGATCAAGAAAACCATTCATTTACTATGAAAATGAGCATCTTACTTGGTAATATGCAAATTTGAATCCAAGGACCTGCGATAGCACTCTAGAACTATTCGGATCCTCGATGTCGCCACCGTTATGAGAGCGTTCTTCGGCAATGATTAATACTTCGTCTAAACACTTGCCTTTGAAGCCTTTTAATGGAATAGTTGCGGTAGTGGGAACGGGATCAATGTCCATGGCAGTGTCTGCAGAGACAGGATCTAACACCCTCTGGTATGAGGCTGCCCAAGGGGAGAAGGACAGTAGTGCAAGGAAGAAAGTATAATGTGTCGCAAGGTTGGACGAGAGGACGTCAAGAATCAGATCAAGCGCTCTGTTAGGGTCAAGGTCAAATTTGCCGATGAGACTGATGACTTTGCCCCAGACATGATTTGCGCGAGCATGAATGTCTTTGTAGGTTTCTGTCGGCGCACCGTTGAGAGAAGAATGAGGAGGACCCATGCCACTTGTGAGCTCAATGACAAGCTTGCTGTAACCTTCAGATTGTTCCCGTAAAAGATTAAATTTGTTCTGTTTATAGCTGTCGGATGAAAAGATGTTAACTTTGTTTCCAGGACTTCACTTCCATTATTTGACACGCACAAAAGTCCCGTCCTCATTCTAATCTCCTTCTTTCCCATCATACCTTCATCTGCTATGAGGCCAACGCTAGCCAAGACATTGAGGTCCAAGCGTTCCCGACAAGACTCTGATGAGATGATGCCAAGGTCCTTTACGCTCGTTAGTCTTTACAATAGATACATCTGCACCAAGCATACCAAAAGCCTTTTCACAATGACTTGCAAGCCCTCTTTGTCTTTTTCCGCATTTTGTTTTGTTAGCTTGGCTTTTTCTATCGTGACCGGGGTGGCAGAATCCCCAGCACTCAAAGTAGCTTTGACATCGTTGGAAACCTCGTCTATGACCGCGTCGACAGACCATATCATGTCAATAATGTGGTCACCCAACATCGCAATGCGAGTGCTACGTTGTTGTGACGAAGACGAAGGCAGACAGTCGACGACAGACTTGACAAAATCAATGAACTGCGCTTGGGATAACGCATGCTCGGAAGGCCACGTCAAAAGAACAGACATCAGGAGAGTATGATATCCGGTGGTCAGAGTATCTAGCCCATTCAGGTCAAGGTGTGGTTGGGCGAGAATGTTTCGACTGTGGCAATTGTAAGAGAGAGCAAGGCACAATGAGTAAAGCTCACCATTCGGATTCACCACCTCTAGTCCAGTTTGCCACACATGCTCGTACTGCGTTGATGATTTCCATCGCAGGTCGTCAAGACCGTGAAAGGTAAGTATGAGTCGTTGTGACCGTCTATTGACAGAACGTATGGACTGGGCCTATTGTTTGGTAAATCCTTGAAACCAAATATACTCAGTAATCAATTATCCTGATTTCGAATCTTGCAGAAAAAACTTAATTAGAAATTTTTACAAGGACAGGATAACAACCACAGTATATGAAAGAGGTCTCAGCACAAAGTGAAACAGAGAGTGAGCTACACTCTCCAGAAATGAAATTACCAATTCTGATAAATACTCTTTCTACAATTTTGACCTACCACTGTCAATAATATGACTATTCTAGCCATGAGAGCTTCAATATGTTGGGCCAGGTTGAATCCTGTGCCGTTGATGCCCTCACAGATATTTCAGCAATACATTCAAAACAGTCCAGTGCTGGAATATCAAGTACTACACTAAAAATAGGTTATGTTTCATATTAAATATTTTATCTATTGTTCTAGGTAGAGATAAATAAATGTAGTCACCTTCTTGTCCTTTAACCACCACCATCCCCCTCTGGACCCCCAGAGGGATCATATGATACCAAAAATCTTACATTAATATTGTCGTTATTCACCTTCCTCTTTATATTCTGGTCTTCCACAATATTGTTTATTTATGTCTGGCTCGTGATTGTTGCGACATATGTTGGATGCATTGTACCAGTCAAGGCTCTTGCTGGTGGAGCTTTTCTTGCTTTTGTCTTCTAGAGAGCAGCATCCAAAACACAGATGGTAGTCTGAAAGGATCATACCAAGTTAACACTGCTGTCCAGGTGGTTTTGTAATCCCCTAATCAAAAACCCAATAGTAGAGCCCCAATGCTTGAAATATGGGTGGGCTGCCTTCACTTCACCTTTACCATTGTAGGAAGTCACATAGGTTGGGCTTTGACAAAGAATAGGGAATGTGTTGTTGATAGAATGAACTGACTCAGGCTCTTTTCATAGAGCTTTGACTCACTGAGAAGTCACCGGTACCTACCTGAAAAGGGATCTGACTGGAGTACCTGTTTTAGTGTCTATTCACAAGTGTTATGTGCGAGGAGGGTTAGTCTGGTTGCAAGGTATGGGGAGCTAGGGGGAGGATCGAGACATTGGCAGGAGCATATTTTGGATACTGGTATCTGTTATTTAGTGTACAATTTCTTCTCTACCTAGACTACTGACTACAGTTGGGGTTTGGGAGACACACTTACAACATGTGTCAGGGGTGTATAGCTACCTTTACATAGTGCTGCCATAGCCTGCCTACATGCTCCATGTAATAAATTGATGATTTAAAAAAAATAGATATAGTGGAGACATTATTTTACTACTCATTCTTAACTCAACATCCAGATGAATTATTACTAGCATTTTTTGATTCTGCTAATCATAATCTATCTTTGACATGTGTATCATAGGTGACATCTAGAATGATAGTGTTAGAGCAGAAATAGAATTGAACTATGATTTATAAGTAAATGAAATTACTCTGAGGTTCAAATTGAAGAGTCCAGAGTGTTGGGATATTGAGTTGATGTTATGATGAAGGTACAAGAACCTTCTAGAATATTTTATTTTTTTTAGTATATAAGATTGATAGCCAGTTATTTTGTATTCATTGGTTTACAATAGAGTAGAGTATTCCAAGCCAAACCAACTTGTGACTCTGTTTTTTATTTCATGTTCACCCCTCACTACCACTTAGATATGCTTCCACTCTTCATTTTCTTTTCTTCTATCACATCTTATCTCTTTCTACTTACCTAATATATCTTTCTATTGTAGTTTAACAGTCCTATAGACTGCTTCCTGTTCTTGTGAGTAAAATCTATTTCTGTAGCTATCTATCAATGATTGATAGACACATTTGATAGGTGATCTATGATGTCATGGTTCCTGATAATAAGTCCTATGTGCCATAGCTCATCTTGTAAGTAGTACTTTGCACTCTTGAGTCTGTTCTGAGTGGTATATCAGTCCAAAGACTAAAATACTGACTATCTAGAGAAGTTAGGTATTAGTTTTGTGGATTTGAGGTATTTGATAGTGGTGTTCATGGCCACTACTCTATCTCTCGAGTGTGTTTACACTGAAAAATACAATCTGAGTGTAAAGACTCAAGTTGTGATTGTAATAACTCTAATCCAAATCTCACTCTATGTCAGAGTAGACAAAAAGAACTCGTTAGAGTCCTCACTAGTTTGTTGTACACTACTTATATACATTTGACTATTTGTACTTATTTACTGATCCAAGCATATTACTTAATTAAAAGAAAAGAAAAAGAAAAGCAATATAAATATTGACTTAAAGGAATTTAGCAGTTCATGATACTGAGTATATTATAGAAAAGTGTAAGAGCTGTTGTCCTCGTTCTGGAGACAGATTAGTCTTGTTAAAGTACTAAAATATTATATACTATAACAAGCTCTCTAACAGATGCAGTCAGTAAACCACTTCTGGATCTTATTATACTCAACCAATCCCTTATCTACATCTCTACACTGAACCTTACAGATATGATATAGTCTGAGTAAGTGGCTAGTCAGGCTTTCTAAGTCTGTTACTCTGCTAAAGATCATTCAAGTTGTCATAAATTGCCCGCCTGAACCAAAAATAGTAAGGTTAGAAGGATGGGAAGAACGGGAGCTATTCTCGGATGGACTAGACAAAGGATTCTAATTATAGAAAAGAGAGATAAGATAAGATAAAGTAGGATCACATGACCTAGTCACATAATAGGTCACATAATGGAATTTTCTAAAAGGTTCAGTAGTTACTTAAGTGTACACATAGACAAATAGGAAATATGTATAAGTAGGTAGCACAATTCACCAAGAAACTCCATCGAGTTCTCTTTGTTCTCTCATAAATGTTGAGTGTGATAAGACAGTTGTCTTGACTAGCCTTGTCATTATACAAGTATCTTCATAATTTGGCCTTAGAACAGGTAGAGTATCTATGAGAACAAACTACCTACTCAGTGTAACAATTGAAGTCTTGGTGAGTAACCTTAACCTCACTCACACTCTAAGTCAGAGTTTGACAAAGAGAACTCGTTAGAGTTCCCGCTAATTGGCTCAGTTACTTATACACGAATATGTGTTTACAAGTATTTGCCTAACTATTTTATCCCACGCATCCCTTTTGAGTCATGATGTCCTGTGTGTAGTTAATATTACATAATTATTAGAAAAAAAAAATAATCCACTGTTGCGGATCGTCTAGCTCGTCTGCCGTTCTATAACACTCAGTCTTTTATTAAGATCAACCCTTACACACTCAAAAACATCATTTTCTATGATCTCAAGACTTCTGAGATGAAGGCAAGGACCAAGAAAGCTCTCTCCTATCACTTTTTACTCTAAGTAATATATTAAAGTTACAAATAAAAGAGACTCAATTAAAAATAATAAAAAAAGAAAATCTTTGTCATTCTCAATACTTTCCATTTTTCTCCTCCATGATACAATTATATGGTTATGATTAATGTCATCTCTTGTCTCTTTAGTACCTTCTACCCTGATCATGTGCTCTTACTTTACTTTTATTCCTAAATTACTTCCATTGCCTCTGCACTTCCCAACCAACTTTTTCCTATTCTGACAGTGATCTAGAAATAAAATTTAATATACATAATTAATTTGACAAGCTAAGATCTTATATCTCATATTTATTTCTGGGCTAAGTTCAACATTGATGAGATCAGAATCTACTGATAAACTTCTGATCTGTCATTTTATCATTATATTTGTCTAAATTTGTTTTAGATCGAAAGTTGATAGTACTCCAAAGATAATTTCAAACCCTTGAGTTTAGAGAGTTTACATTAGTAGGCTATCTCTAAAAAACCTGATGCTAGCTCATCTGTCTTTTTTTCTGAGGTATTTGCTATTATAACAGATGACAATCTATTAGCAGTCTATTAAAGTATCCTTTTATTAGGACCAAGCCATGCCTGGGACTTTGTAGAAGGGCTCTAGAGCATACTCTGATTAAGAATATGAGGTTATAAGGCTTATTTCATATCATAGTTCTATGGCAAATTTACTGGTAGTATAACAATATTAGCATTATATTTTGACCTGTGGAGATGATTACTGTTTGATGATGAACCTCAATAATTATGATTACTGTGGACTAGAAGTACAATTTTAAAAGAGGTATTCTTGGATTTTTTGTATAGAGCTTTTTTTAAGATCTTGGATATGAGTTTAGATAAGTCAGGATTAACAGTATCAGAGATAGTAAACTTGTCAATGGTAAATACAAAAAGATTCCAAGAGTTGGGTAATAATATAAGAATTATAATAGAGAATTCTGATTTTAGCATAGCTTATTCCTGGCACGCAAGCTGTTGCTAAAGCTTATAGAAAGTATAGATATGCTCTTCAATATCAGTTCTTTTTTATAAGAAACAGTGATAGAAGTGGTAAAGGAAATTTAAGATTTTGTTTTGTAAAAGAGAAAATATAGTTTCGAATAAGAAATAAATGTGCTTTACTGTTCTTACAAAAGTAAGTAATACTGAGTTAGAGAGTCAGAATCTCTAAGTCATTCCATGATTGTGTACAATTGAATAGGTACTGGGGAGGTAATCAAATATAAAAGGGAAGCACTCACAAGATAGCAAACACTTGTTGTTAAACACTAGAATAAAGGAAATATTTTTAGTTTCCGCTCGAGAGCACTCTTACCGGTCAGATCTCAAAGATGTGTTGTAATAACAAAGTAGTCAAGACAACTGCCTTATCATACTCAACATTATGAGGGAATAAAAAGAACTCGATGGAGTTCCTCTATGAATTGCTCTACCTACTTATACACATTGTCTATTTGTTTATGTGTATACTTAAGTAACTCCCTGTAATTTTTCCAAAATGTTCTTTGTCATGTAACCAAATCATGTGACCCCATTTTATCTTATCTTATCTCTTATTCTATTTTTAGCACACATTGTCTAAACCATCTGAGAATAGTTTCCATTCTTTCTATTCTTCTAGGTGTACTATTTTAGGTCTGGGCAGGTTACTGTCTAAGGTACTAGTCTGGTAGGCTGGCTTGCTGTCAATATAGTAGTCCTACCTAGATCTCATGTTGCCCTTATACAAGCTTGTTTTTAACTGACCATAGAGTTTTATATAAAAAGAAAAAGAGAAAAAAAGCTCTTAGTCACCCAAGTCAAATTTCAGCTTTAGAACAATGAAAGACAAAGATGAGGATTTTTTTTCTTGCACCTCTCTATGCTACTAAAGTATGATATTAGTATTATAAAGTCCAGAATGCAACAAACAAGATAAAAAAGAAATCCTTCTGATTACTCAAAAAGGCAAGTAGAATGAGTTGAGTCTGTATCTAATCATGTAATAGCTATGCTCTGTATTCCCTATCTATTTCCTACTAACTTTCTTTATCTCATTGGCCAACTTTGAGCCTGTTCTAAGTGTTCTAGAGTGTTCAAGAGGTATTTTGGATATTGGTCTGACCACTTTCAAGCATGTTGTTATGCTACCAGCAAATTTGCTGCGGAACTGTGACATGGAATAAACATTATAACTCCGCTTCCTAACTGGAATATGCTCTTAGAACTCTCTTACAAGCCCCAGACATACCCTAGATTTCCAACAAGATACTCTTACCAGATGGCTTCCAAGCTGTCATGGGCTAAAATAGTCTATTACTTCGAGAGGTAAGACAGATAAGCTAGTAGCAGAGTCTTTGGAGTTGGAACATCTCACTGGGCTTCTGGATACCAAGACTTTAGACTCTTCTCTGGAATGCTAGCTAACCTCAATCTAGAACGGACTTAGACAAACTTAGAACAGATGTGATGGGTCAGAAGTCTATTATGGATATGTAAGTTTATTGCATATAGCCTAACATCTAGAAACAGACACTACATGTGGATCAAAGATGTGAACATGATCACATGATACTAGAGTTATTTCTAGACTGTGTTTAGAGCTGGAAGAAGCTAACTAAGGGAGACAGAATGAATAGACCGTAAAGTCAGATAGTAGTGGGACAGAACCACATAGATAGATTTAGGAGAGTAATGTGTAATCGGGCAGCAGCGCTGTCATTGTCCATAGGGGAATACTTTGGAGGAGAGTAGTAAGGGAGGCTAAGGGAGATTGCATTTTTTTTCTTTCAGTATAATTGAGTCTTCTCCATTTGTAAAGTTTAATATATTACTCAGAGTAGAGAGTGATAGGCAAAAGAGCCTTGTAATAAAACAGCAGGTAAGCTAGGGGATCCACGGTGGCAGAACATCTTATTTCTTTTTCTTTTTCTTTTATTATGTAATAATATGAAGTGTGCAGGACACTATGACTCAAAAGGGGTCTGTGAGATAATTTGAGTAGACAAATACTAGTAAACACAGATTCATGTATAAGTAACTAGGCTAATTAGCGAGGACTCTAATGAGTTCTCTTTGTCAACTCTGACTTAGAGTATGAGCTTAGATTATCCCAATCAATGTTCACTACAAGCCTTTTTAGCTCTTGCCTTTATCTCAGAAGCTCTAGAGGTTGTTGTATGCAATGTTCTATGAGTGTAAGAGTTGATCTTGGTAAGAAACTAGTTAGGACAACTTGTACTATAAGTTCCTACTCACTCTAGAGCCTAATGGTGAAGATAACTTAGACAACTTTCAGCAGAGTAGCAGGTTTGGAAAGCCTGGCTAGTTCTTCACTCAGACTGTATCATATCCATAAGGTTTGGTATAGGAGTATAGATAAGGGATGGATTGAGTGTGGTAAGGCCTAGGAGTGGTTTACTGACTACATCTGTTAGAGAGCTTGTTATGGTATGTAAAGGTGGACACCTTAGAGAGATTGGTTTGCCAGGTGGATCTAAATCAATCTTACAATCTTTATGCCATTTTTAGAATTACAGCTAAGCCATCTTTGTTTAATCATTTCTTTAATATTCTTTTTCTTTCTCTCTCTTATCAACTCTTTAGCATGCAATTGAGGGCTGTTTTAATATCTCTTTTGTTCTTGACGTAGTGAAACTACAAATTCTCTTTTGCCCCCTTACAACATCTTCGTTGTTGATATCACTTCTTTCTATTTCCAACTCTTCTGATTCCTTTTCTAAATCTTCCTTTAGTCTTTCTCTTATTTCCTGTTCATATCTCTCAGGTCCTTCTTCTTTCTATTACTTTCCAATAACTTTCAGTGTATTCTTCTATATTTGGATTACCAATCAAGACTGATGTATAGTCTCTGATAGTGTTTCTATTATAAACCAAGGGTTATAATAAAATAGCAGGCAAACTAGAGAATCCATAATAGCAGAATATTTTATTTCTTTTTTATTTTCTTTTATTATGTAATAGTTTAAAGTGCATGAGACACTGTGACTCAAAAGGAGTTCATGAGATAATTTGAGTAAACAAATACTAGTAAACACATATTCATATATAAATAGCTAGATCAATTAGTGAGGACTCTAATGAGTTCTCTTTGTCAACTCCAACTTAGAGTATGAACCAAAGTTATCTCAACTGATGTTCACTACAAGGATCAGCTACTGAATAACATCATTATTAAGGGAAATACTTCTAAGGTCAAGTTTACTCTTGAGAGCACTTCTAAAGAGAGTTGTCATAAATTGCCCACCCAAACCAAAAATAGTATGGCTAGAAGGATAGAAAGAATGAGAGTTATTCTCAGACAGTCTAGATGAGGAATTCTAAATAAAGAAAAAGGAGATAAAATAAGATTATATGACTTGGTCACATGACTGGTCACATGATAGAATCTTCTGGAAGGTTTGGTAGTTACTTAAGCATATACATAAACAAATAGAAAATATGTATAAGTAGGTAGCATAATCCACCAAGAGACTCCATTGAGTTCTTTTCATTCTCTCTAATGTTAAGTGTGATAAGTCAGTCGTTTTGACTAAGCTTGTTATTACAGAAGTCTACTTTATAGATATGATATGAAATTATTCAGAGAGCATTATGAGATACTGATAGTGATGATTGTAGCCATTACTCTGCTACTTGGATAGTATTCACAAGTACATGACCAGACTTTTAGTAGTTATATTTAGAGAGCTGATTCTTTTTTGAGAACTATATATTATGATTATTATGTTCCAAATGTCATTTATATTACCAAAATTGTTAGAGCCCTTACTAATTGGTTTAGTTATTTATACACAAATATGTATTTACAAGTATTTGCCTAGTTATTTTATCTCACATGTCTCTTTTAAGTTACAATGTTCCACACATATTCCATATTACCTAATTAAAAGAAATAAAAAAGAAATAAAATAATCCACTACCATAAATTATTTAGTTTGTTTATAGTTTTATAATACTACCCCCTCTCTTATGTTTTCTTATTGTTAAGCCATATCAACAATTTATGGCAAAATAATAATATTTTAGTACTTTAACAAAGCTAATCTGTCTCTAGAACAAGAACAGCAGCTCCTATATTTCTCTATAATGCACTCAGATTGTATCTTTCAGTGTAAACATACTCAAGAGATGAAGTAGTGGCCATGAACTTCACTATTAGATATCTCAAACCCATAAAACCAATACTCAACTTCCTTAGATAGTCGGTATTTTAGTCTTTAGACTAATATACTACTCAGAACAGACTTAAAAGTACAAAATACTACTTACGAGATAAGCTATGGCACATGAAACTCATTATTAGAAACCATGACATCATAGATTACTCATCAGATGCATCTATTAATCATTGATGGATAGCTACAGAAATAGATCTTATTTGCAAGAACAGGAAGTAGTCCATAGTACTGTTAAACTACATTAGAAAGATATATCAAACAAGTAAAATGAGATGAAATGTGATAGAAAAGAAGAAAATAAAGAGTGGAAGTATACCTAAGTAATAGTGAGGGGCAGATAGTCTTAATCAGCTACTATAAACTAAAAATAGGCCCTTAGTCTGGGCTAAAGACAAGTTGGTGACAAAGAAGACAGCTCATGAGAGGACATTTTGATGTCAAAAATACCTAAGACATTATTCCAACAATGTAGGACTAGGTTAATGAGAACTGGAGAAGATTGGTTGTATGAAACACATGGACTTCAATTTCATTTCAAGTGGCTCGGATTCATTCTCAAGTTTCCATTTTTTTTCTATTTTTTTATTTCCTTATTTGTATTCTTAATACAAAATACTCTAGTTGTGAGAAAGACAAAAAAAAAACTCTGCACCTGCCTTCTGAGCTCTAGAGTCATAAAGTCACAATCTTGAGTGTCTTAAATGTTGTGTGTATCCTTACTGTAATGGTAAACTAGTTGGGATAACTGGCTTATCACACTCAATGTTTGAGGGAACAAAAAGAACTCAATGGAATTCCTCTGTAGATTGTTCTACCTACTTATACACAATTTCTATTTGTCTATGTGTATGCTTAAGTAACCTCCTACAATCCTTCCAGAATGTTCCGTTGTAAGGGGGCAAAAGAGGATTGGAAGTTTTACTGCATCAAGAACAAAAAATATTGAAGTAATCCTCAATCATGTGTTAAAGAGTTGGTAGGAAGAAAAAGGAAGAAGAATATTAAAAGAATAATTAAACAAAGATAGCTTAGCTGTAATTCTAAATATAGTATAAAGATTGTAAGATTGATCTAGATCTGTCTGGTATCCAATTACTTTAAGGTATCCATCTTTATATACTGTAATGAGCTCTTTAATAGATGTAGTCAGTAAACTACTTTTGGGCCTTATCACACTCAATCCATCCCTCATCTATACCCCCATACCAAACCTTATGGGTATAATATAGTCTAAGTGAAAGACTAGCCAGGCTTTCTAAACCTACTACTCTGTTAAAGGTTGTCCAAGTTATCTTCACCATTGGGTCCTAGAATGAGTAGAATATATAATACAAGTGTCCTAACTAGTCTCTCACTAAGATCAACTCTTATACTCATAGAACGTTGTATACAATGATCTCTAGAGCTTCTGAGATAAAGACAAAAGCTAAGAAGGCTTTCTCATGCCTATCACTCTCCACCCTGAGTAATATATTAACTTTACAAATGGAGGAGACTCAATTAAACTGAAAGAAGAAAAATACAATCTTCCCTAGCCTCCTTTACTGCTCTCCTCCAAAGTATTCCTATCTGGGTAATGACAACGCCGCCGTCTGACTACACATTACCCTCCAAAATTTATCTATGTGGTACTGTTCTACTACTACCTGACTTCACAGTCCATCTATTCCATCTCCATCAGTCAGCTTTTCCCAGCTCTGAACATGATCTAGAAATAACTCTAGTATTATATGACCACATCCTCATCTTTGATCTACATGTAGTATCCACTTCTAAATATTAGGCCCTATGTGCTAAACTCATATATCTATAATAGACTTCTGACCTATTGCACCTATTCTAAGTTTGTCTAAGTCCATTCTAGATTGAGGTTAGCTAGCATTCCAGAGAAGAGTCTAAAGTCTTGGTATCTAGAAGTCTAGTAAGATGTTCCAACTTCAAAGATCCTGCTGTCAGCTTATCTGTTTTGCCTCTCGAAGTAATAGGCTATTTCAGCCCATGACAGCTTGGAAGCTATCTGGTAAGAGTACCCTGTTGGAAATCTAGGGTATGTCTGGGGCTTGTAAGAGAGTCCTAAGAGCACATCCTAGTTAGGAAATGGGATTATAATTCTTATCTTATGTCACAGTTCTACAACAAATTTGCTGGCAGTATAACACTATTATGTGATTTGTCATGTGACCAAGTCATGTGACCCCATCTTATCTTATCTCTTTGTTTTATTTTTAGCATGCTTTGTCTAATTCATCTGAGAATAGTTCTTGTTCTTCCTATCTTTTTAAGCATACTATTTTAGGTCCAGGTGGGTTTATAATATTCACCCAGAAAAGAACAGAAAACTCATTCACAAGTGTGACTAGAACTGCTAGAGAGACTTGAATAGCCTTGTACCCTAGGAGGTAGAACTCTTGGTGTGTTTTGGGATAGGACTCATCAGTCATATGGTTGACTGTAGTGAAGTGCCTTACAAAATACAGTCAGATCTGAGACTATACTGCTGGATCAATGGCAAACCAGTATAGCTAGACTAAGATCTAATGAAGATTATTACAGTATGAGAGAAATATATATTTTAGAGATTTGTCTCAACCCAGAACTGGCACACTTTACAATGGAACACAAAAACATATTCTATTTTATATTTTATATTTTTATCAAGACTGTTTTTTTATTGATCTTACATTTTTTCTACTTTTGAGACAACTTTTGCATCTTACAAGTATACTTTTAAATTGTGTTTCACCTCTCAAACACTTTCCTTATTTTTCTGAGTTAATTTCTCTCCACAAACAGCACTCAAGGACTAGTATCATTGTTTTGTCTATGGTCCTAGCAATTCTTTTGTTTGTTTTGAAGCTGTTTTGTACTTGAATACCACCAACCAAGGAAAATACAAAATACTCTTGTCATTGTTCCCAAGGATTTTTATAACTCATTATTCTAGTTCTAAATATTTCCCATTTCGTCTTTTTCTTTTATTTCTTTTATCTGTAAGAACAGATTTTGACTAACTTTTGTAAATGGATTTCATTTCCATCGCCTCTAATTCTCTTTCAACTTCTTCTAATATTTCTACTTGTGTTTCCTCTTTTCTTACTCATATAGTAGTTTTGTTGTGTACCTTCCTGGCAATTTTCTACTAAAGTCTCTTCTGTCTTTCTCCTCTTATTGTCGTATTTTCTCTTTTTTTCATATTGTTTGTCAAACTCTTTTACTGCTTTCTTAGTATTCTTTAAGTTTTCTTTACTTTCCCAAGTATCTTTTTCTACTGTATACCCCTTCTATTATACCAAGTATTTCTCCTTTCCTCGTACCTATCTTTTATTCATAATCTTTTTGACTTTCTATTTTTCTTCAATTATTACAGGTTATAGTGTTTTCTTCTTCTACTTCTCTACTTAGCTTGTATATCTTTGTACTCTACTTACATTGACTACTAGATGTATTTTTACTGTGCTAGATAGTTATAATGATAAGCTCGTTGAGATAGCTGACTTATTATACTCAACATTAGAGAGAAACAAAGAGAACTCGATGGAGTTCCTTTGTGAATTACTCTATTTACTTATACACAATTTCTATTTGTCTATATGTATGTTTAAGTAACTTTCCATGATCCTTCTAGAATTTTCCATCATGTGACTTATCATATAATTCTCATCTCATCTTATCTTATCTCTTATTTTATATTTAGAATCACTTGTTTAGTCTATCTGAAAATAGGTCCCTTTCTTTCTATCTATCTAGTTATACAATTTTAGGTTTGGACAGGTTTATGACAGTAGTTCTAATTCTATTGCATTTGTCAAGACTATTGACTTAACTCTATAGAGTTTAACAAACCTCTCTATAAGTTTTTTTATTCTTCTGCCTACCATTTGATACTTAAAATTCTTTGTGCTGAGTAGCACTAAATCCCTCACTCTATATTCCTCAACTTCCCTTCTATATCTATCTACATATTTCTTCATATCTTCCTGTACTTTTACTAGCATTGTCTTTACTTCTTCTTGTATCTTCTATATTCTTTCTACAAACTTATTTGCTTCCTCAAACCTCCCCTTCTTTTTTTGCTCAAATCCTATTCTAAGGTCTTGTTTACTATTTGCTTTAAAAGATGATACTTTTGTTTCTATGTGCACTTTGTTATTGTAAGCAAATTCTGCCATTTCTAATCATTTAGACCATTATTCTTGTCAATGATTAATGAACATTCTCAGATACTATTCAAGTTCCTGATTTATTCTTTTCGTTTGACTGTCTATTTATAGATAGAATACCATTGATGAAGATGGTAAAGGAAATTTGAAATGTGTAGGTTTGGTTTGTAGGGGGGAATAGGATTTCAGATAAGAATATAAATATGCTTTACTGTTCTTATAAAAGTGGGTACTACCAAGTCAGAGAATCAAAATCTCCAAGTCATTCTACAATTGTGTGCAATTGAGTAGGTATTGGGGAGGTAATTAAATATAAAAGAGAGGGGCTCACGAGATAGTAAATACTTGTTATTAGACACTAGAATAAAAGAAATGTTTTTAGTTTCTATTTGAGAGTACTCTCATTGGTCAGATCTCAAAGATATGTGTTCTTCTCACATTGTAGCACTACCATCCAAGGTACTAGTCTAGTAGGCTAGCTCACCATCAATACAGCAGTCTTATCTAGATTTCATGTTGCCCTCATGCTTGTTTTTAACTAACCATACAGTTGGTAACTTACTCTAAGAATATGTAGCGAGCAGTTCAGCTCCTAGTCCAAGCAAATGCCCAAGTCCTCCTTTAGAGTGGGTATCCCTTGAGGAAAGTTTTATAGAGTTTTTATAAAAAGAAAGGGAGAAAACAAGCTCTTAGTTACTCAAATCGAGTTTCAGCTCTAAAGCAATGAAGGACAAAGATGGGGATTCTTCTTCTTGTGCCTCTCTGTACTACTAGAGTATTATATTAGTATTACAAAGCCTAGAATGCAACAAACAACATAAGAAAGAAATCCTCTAGATTACTCGAAAAGACAAGTAGAATGAGTCAAGTTTGCATTCAATCATACAACAGCTGCTCACTGTACTCCTTGTCCATTTCTTACCAACTTTCTTTATCTCATTGACTGACCTTGAGCTTATCCTAAGGGTTCTAGGGTGCTTGAGAGGTTCTTTAGACATTAGTCCAACCACTTTTGAGTGCATCTTCGTTGTCGATATCACTTTTCTCCATTTCCAACTCTCCTAGCTTTTTTCCTAAACCTTTCTCTATTCTCTCTTCCACTTCCTGTTCATATCTCTCAGGTCCTTCTTCTTTCTATCCCTTCCCAATGATGTTCAGCATATCCTCGTCTTGTTCTTTTGTATTTGGATTGCCGATCAGGACTGATGTGTGACCTCTAATGATATTCCTATTATAAATCAGAGGTCAGTTATTGGATGATGTTATTATCAAGGAAAATGCTTCTAAGGTCAAGTTTGCTCTCAAGAGTACTTCTAGAGAGGAGTCTGTCTTATAGATATGATATGAGACCATTTAAAAAGTGTTATAAGATACTAATAGTGGTGATCGTGGTCACTATTTCATTACTCAGATAGCGTTCTTGAGTACATGACTGGACTTCTAGTGATTATGTTTGGGGAGTCAATTCTCTCTCAAGAGCCGGTTATTACAATTATTAGGTTCCAACTGTCATTTATATTGCCAAAATTAATTGTCCAGTATAACACCATTAACAACTTGTTGTTGATTTCTAGCATTAAATTTAATTCCTTTATTACTCCTGCTGCATAATGGTGGTCCTCTATCTGAAATAATACTTTTTGACAGGCCATGTAGCTTTCAGACATTATTTTTGAATAATCTAGCTAATCTCCCTACTGTCATCTTTTCTGTAGTAGGAATAAAATGTACCATTTTTGTTAACCTGTTTACTACTACTAGAATAGAGTCATATTCTTATGCTAATAGCAACTTTGTTATGAAGTCTACTAGAATGTGACTCCTGTAGTAAACGTTGGTCAAGATAACCTAAGCTCACACTCTAAGTTAGAGTTGATAAAGAGAACTCATTAGAGTTCTTGTTTAATTGGTCTAGCTATTTATATACAAATACATGTTTACTAGTATTTGTTTACTCAAATTATTTCACAGACTCTTTTTGAGTTATAGTGTCTCACATACTTCAAACTATTACATAATAAATGAAAAATAAAATAAAATAAAAATTACAACTTTCTAGTTGTTTTGGGATTGAGTTTGACATTAGCTTGCTAGCAGGTGCTTACATCCAATTTTTATTTCTCTGACACAAATCACATTTTTCTATATATTGTTTTACCTCCCTACTCACTCCTGGTCATCAGAAATTTCTGGTAACCAACTCTGTTGTCTTTTACTGTTCCTTATGTCCTTCTATAGGTGTATCATGGTATAGCCTAATTACTTTTGTCCTTAATTTCTCATTTTTAAGTATGTATACCTTTCTATCTTTTAATATTAACCTATTACTTTCTTTTCATTCTTCATCTCTTAGGACTTTCACTCCTGTCTATTTTATCTCCTTTACTGCCTTAGTGACTTTGTCATCTCTTGCTTTATTCTTTCTTATCTTGTCTAGAATATCCATCTCTTCTATTACTATTTTCAATACTTGTGTTACTCTGATCTCCAACTACTCCTTCTTTATTAGTATTTGCTCCTTGTTAACTCTTTTTACTCCTACCTTCCAATCTGGTCATCTGCTTAGACCATCTGTCTTTCTTATTTTTCTCTCAGGTACATGCTTCAAAATAAAGTTGAATCTAGATAGATATAAAGCTTATTTAGCTTGTTGCCTATTTAACTTCTGATTATTCATGAAGTATTCAAGGTTTTTATGATCTGACCATATTTCAAATTTCCTCTTTGCATCTTCTAGGAAGTGTCTTTAAGCCTTCAAGTATTGTATTATTGCTAATATTTCTTTGTCATATATTTCATAGTTCTTTTCTGTTTCATTTAATGACTTAGAAATATAAACCACCAGTCTTCACTTGTTGTCTTCATATTTAATAGATAAGACACCTTCAGTTGCAAAGTTTAAAGTATCTGTTTCAATTCTAAATTTTTTATTTAAGTTGGGGACTACTAACAATGGTCTCATTATGAAGATTTCTTTTAACTACTTAAATGCTTTTTGCTAGGCTTTCTTTTATCTCCATTTCTCCTCCTTTTTTATTAATATGTTCAAGGGTTTTGTTAGTGCTACAAAGTTTTTAATAGACCACCTGTAGTAATTAGTAAGTTCCAAGAACTTTCTGACTGTTATAAAACGGCAAGTGAACTAAATGATCTACAGTGGCAGTTTATTTTATTTCTTTTTCTTTTTCTTTTATTAGGTAATATTAAGTGCATATGGGACACTGTGACTCAAAAGAAATGCATGAGATAAAATAGCTAGACAAATACTTGTAAATACACATTTGTGTATAAGTAATCAAACTAATTAGCGGAAACTCTAATAAGTTCTCTTTGTCTACTCTGACTTAGAGTTGAGAGCTGCCTATCTGAGTTACTTGGGTGACTGTTCCTTATACTGACATTTCTGATCATTTTTAGTTCTTGTCATGAACCATCAAATTTCTCTAAGACTTTATTTATTTTTCTTTTATTTTCTTTTAATCATTGGATATATAAGAACTTATTATCAAATCAGGAATGGTAACTTAATAGAAAAATACAAGAGAAAGATAACATGTACAAATAAATAAATTGTATAAGTAGTGTAAAACAATTAGCAAGGACTCTAACAAGTTCTTTTTGTTAACTTTGACTTAAAGTATGATCTTAAGCTAGCTCAGCTAATGATCATTACAGTTCTGGCCAGTTCAACATTCCCTTTATCTTCTCTTCCTCTATTTCAATCTTTCTCTGACTCATTATTACTTTCAGAAAGTTTACTTTGTTTGTTTTTTATAAATACTTTTCTGGTTTCATGTATAAGTTATTTTCTTTTAACTGCTTTAACACTTCTGTCATAGTTTTGTCATGTTCTTTTTTGTCATCTGTCCCTACCAGTACATTATCCACAAATACAGTCATTTTTCCTTCATTAATTAGGTTTCACATAATTTTGTTCATTATCCCTTGAAATATTACTGACAAGTTGGTTATTCCAAAAAACATTACCACTGGTTCAGATGACCTCATATGTATAATAAAGACCACCTTTCACTTATCTCCTTCCTTAATACATACATTATTGTAGCTCCATCATAAATTCATTTTTGTAAACATCTTTTTATTTCCCATGGTATTTACTAGGTCTATAATCAATGGCAATAGATAGTTATTTTTTACCGTTTACTTATTGAGTTTACAATAGTCCATAACTATATGTTTGCTTCCATTCTTCTTTCCTACAAAGAATATCAGAGAAGTCTGTGGCAACTTTGAAGGCCTTATATACCCTTTTCTTAAATAGTCTTTAATGAAGTTATAGACCTTCTCTCATTCATTTCTAGAGAGTGGATATATTTTAGCTTTACTAGCTTTAAAGTCTTCCTTGAGATCTATAGTGTGATCCCAGACTTTTCTTGACAGCATCCTCTTAGACTTTACTTTCTCAAATATTTTTAGTCATTTATAAAACTATTGAGGAATTATTATCTCCACTTTCCTATAGTTGTTATAAACTGTCAAATTTCCTAAGTCAATATTTATTTTCTTTTTCTTTTTCTTTTTTATGTAATATTAATGGATCAGTAAATAAGAGTAAATAGTCAAACATGTATAAATAGTGTATAATAAATGAGCGAGGACTCTAATGAGTTCTTTTTATCAACTCTGACTTAGAGTGTAGTTTGGGTTAAGGTTACATAGCCTAAACTAAGAATCGTTACAATAGTCTAGTTCTATTTTTTTTTCCCTTTCCTAATTTTCCTTTTCATTTGTGTAATGAAACTAGAGCATTGTCATAAATCGCCCGCCAGAACCAAAGATAGTATGGTTGGAGGGATGGGAAGAACGAGAGCTATTCTCAGACGGACTAGACGAAGGGTTCTAAAAATAGAAAAGGGAGATAAGATAAGATAA
>Ga0153967_100102_pt1 | contig 56925 bp, 75 predicted proteins | sample TSFL051MetaG_FD_104688 | JGI IMG/M metagenome (GOLD analysis project Ga0153967, IMG submission 104688) | Attine ant fungus gardens microbial communities from Florida, USA - TSFL051 MetaG | ecosystem: Host-associated > Fungi > Mycelium > Unclassified | place: USA: Florida, Paynes | collected...
TGTAGTGTAGTTTCTGCCCACATACATCATCTGCTGAACTAGGGATGTTATGCTCACATTTGCCCCCAAGCCATGCCTACCATTAGAAACACCAAAAAGACACTCACAGAAAGACACTTACTGAACCAGGAGAGTATGACTGTCAAACCCTTGCTGGAAAGACTAGAACCACCACCATCTACATCAACAAACCCACTCGAACAACTCATCAAAACCAGTGCCTGCTACCACAAAGTAGGCAAGGTCATTTTCATATCCTGCCCACCAGAATTACATTTTTGCAAAACCAAGAAGTTATTATGCATCAAGGAGTACAAAGAACTCCTGGAACACACCTTAGATCACATATCACTATTTTTTACAAAAATGAGTGAAAATAAGATCTGGGTGGAGAATCCGCAGTATGACTCTTTATGGAAATGGTTTAATTGATGCAAGATGTAATCATAGAGCTTGATGACATTGGTCACAAGCTCTCAGCTAAAGAATGGAGAATGCTGAAAGGCGCTTGTAAGTGTCTTAAAAATGTAGATTTCTCAAAACTAGCTAGTAGAGTACCAGAAATTTGTAAAGCTCTCTTAGAGCTTAACATAACTATTCCATAAATACAATATAATTGGAATGGTACTTGGTGTAACATAAATGGCATTAAGAGGCTAAATTTGGGTGTTTTTTTCTTTTACCCCCTTGAAAACATACTCAAGAACCATAATTAATTACTTATATCAGAAATGTCAACCTACAACAACTTCACTGCTTCCTTCCCCCTTGCTGATTTCACTGCTGAGAATTGGGAGGCTTTTGTTAGGGATGGAGTAAACCCTGAACAGAACAACTTTGACAAGGCTGAAATTAGGATGCTGCACAATGCACATTGAGGAACCACACACATCCTCAAGAGTTATATCGACCAGGTACTCAATGGAGTAGTTAATCACTACAATAATACCTTGACCATGGCATATAACAAAATTACCACTTTGGAGGCACAAGTTTCACAACTCCAGGGAGAGCTGACAAGGCTTCCTGGAGGAAATGTCATCTCCAAGACCAAGGTACCAGAGCCACCAACATTTGCAGACTCTGAAAACAAGATGCACTTGCATGATTGGTTGAGCTAGATTGCTCTGTACTGCTCAGCATCTGGAATTATTGCAGATAGTCAGAAAATTGTGTGTGCCCTTACTTGTCTTTGTGCTCCCACCAGCACATATATGAAATCATACTATAACAAGGTTCAAGTAGGATTGGATGTTGGTTCTTGGGGTGACTTTGCCCAAGAACTTAAAAATATTTACAGACAAAGAGATGACAAGGAGGGAGCTAAGAAGGAACTAATGGTGCTCTGGGTCAATAAGAACCTAGCTAAGAAGAACTTCGTCAAGTATGCAGAACGATACAGGACATTGGCAAGAATTGTCAACTATAGTAATGAAGTTCACATCAACAAGATGAAGGAGGTAATTCCCGATGAGTTGTGAAATGAACTCATCATATATGAAATCATGAATCAGTCCCCAAGGACTTGGGATGACTACCTCAAATTGTTGATGCAAGCATATAATGTCATAAACTGCCAAGTTCCCCTAAGTCATTATTTGTTTTTCTTTTCTTTTCTTTTTCATTTAATTAGGTAATTATGTCGGATCAGTAAACATGTACAAATAATTGGACTTGTATAAGTATCGAACACAATCTAGCAAGAACTCTAACAAGTTCTCTTTGTCTACTCTGACATAGAGTGCGATCTGGGTTAGGGTCACACCACTCAACTTAGGATCATTACACTAGAACTCATTTCCACTACCAGACACCGATTGCCTCAATCCTTGTCATACTTACTCTCATTGCTCTCTCGGTATGTGATCAACTCCAATTACTCCCAACTTCCTCATAGCTGGGCCACAGGCTTAAGTGGACTAACTGGGAAGTTTAGACCCCAGAGGTGGACAGTTAGGACCAAACTCAGATACTAGCCCAGACCAGACCTAACAATTGAGTGGGCTCTGTAGTTTACTTGTATATCCTTTATCATAACTACCTTGTGCTACTGGTCCATTGTGATCAGTCTATGCAGAGGAATATTGCTGCATCCTTAAGAAGACAATTAGAGTAGGGATCTTCTCCGTGAAGTAATAGTCTACCCTAGTATTAGTGCAGTAGTCAGTATGGCAGTAGGCACCTGGCTGGGAGAAGACTTGTGTGCCCCAGCAGACATACTGTGAGCCCTTAGAAGAAGACAATGAGTAACCCTCAAGCAATATATATCCCTTTCTTTTTTTTTTTACAAAACAAGTCATTTCATCCGTCCAGAACATAACACAATGTCTCTGGACCAATACAACAAACTTATGAGCAACATGCTCAACGAAAGATGGGCCCTCACCAAATTAAGGGCAGAACTGGAAGGAAGAGAGGGAAGAATTTGTAGGAGGTGTGGGAGATTTGGACACCTCACCTGGAATTGCAGGAAGGGAGAAGAACAGAAGAAGAGGATGGTGGGGGGTAATAGGTTTGGAACGTTGAGGAGTCAGGTGATGCAGTGTGGGGTGAGGGAGGTGAGGAGGCAAGAAGTAGTGAGGAATGTAGTGAAGTGCTTTGGATGCAGAGGAGAGGAGCACAAGAAGTGGGAGTGCCTACAGAGGAAAGAAAGGAGGAAGGAAGAAGTGGCACCACCACGAGATGTATGGAAGAAGGTGAAAAAGCATAGTAGAATGAGGGGGCTGCCCCTAAGGGGAGCAGCAATGTGCATGGAAGGATGGACAACAAGGAGGGAGATAGTAACCTTTGTGGAATGCAGGGGATATGACTACAAAGGAACCAAAACTCAGGAGAACCGGGGACAAGAGTTCCTGAGTAAAAAGCAACTCTTGCACATGTGGTGCAAAAGTTGCAGAGAAGCAAAGGAGTAGAGAGAAAGGGAGGTGCAGAGTGGAAGAGCAGAAAGAGTGGTGTGTAGTATGTGCAATGTGAGAGATGCGATAAAGGAAAAGGTAGAAAGAAATGAGAAAGGAGAAATATTCTGTCTGCCCTGTAGGACAGGAAAGAAAATACCATGGTGGAATTGGGGAGGAGAAGTAGAACAGACAGTACCTAAGGCCCCAGAGGAGAGGGCTGGAATCACTGATCTGAGGAGGATGGCAGAAACTGTCAATCAGAAGGCAGTGCAGAAAGGAACGTTGAGAGAAGTGAGGCAAACATTCAAGCCTCTAAGAGAAGTATGGATGAATGTGGGGATAGAAAAGATAAATACCCATGAGGGGAGAACAATGAAGGTGTTGCTCAATAGTGGGGCAACAGACCTATTCATGAGCAAAGGTCTAGCTCAGAAAGGTGAATACAGGTTGATTAAACTAGATCGACCTTTACAAGTAAGAAATGTGGATGGCACCAGTAACAGTGGAGGTGCAATAACTCATGAAGTGGAAGTGAACATATTCTACAAAGGACATGTAGAGAGTGTGCCAATGGATGTCTACGAGTTGGGGAAGACAGACATAATATTGGGCATGCCATGGTTAGTGGCCCATAACCCAGAAATAGACTGGGAGAAGGAAGAGGTTAGAATGACAAGATGCCCACTGTTGTGTGGTAAAACAGTGAAGATAAAGGAAAAGAAAGAAACTAGAGAGGATGACAAGAAAATTGTGTGATAGGCCGTGGATGAAAAAGAAGATTGAGAAAGAGAGGAAGAGATGGAGGTGGATCATAGGAAGGTGGAGGAAATGGTGCCCAAAAGATTCCACAAATGGTTAAAAGTGTTTGGGAAGGTGGAATCTGAAAAAATGCCAGTTAGGAAGATGTGGGATCACACGATAGATCTCAATAACAACTTCAAAGCAAGCAAAGCAAGGGTATACCCTCTTTCTAGAAATGAAAAGAAGGAGGTGCAGAGGTTCATCAATGAGCATTTAAAGAAAGGGTACATTAGACCTTCTAAATCGCCCCAAACATCACCAGTATTCTTTGTGGGCAAAAAGGATGGGGGAAAATGCATGGTTATGGACTATCGTAGGCTCAACAAATAAACAGTGAAGAACAACTACCCACTACCATTAATTACAGAGTATGGGTAATAAGAGAGTGTTCACCAAGATGGACTTACGATGGGGATATAATAACGTGCGGATAAAAAAGGGGAATGAGTAGAAGGCGGTCTTCACTACTCATGTGGGGTTGTATGAGCCAGTGGTAATGTTTTTCAGAATGACAAATTCACCTGCTATATTCCAAGGCATGATGAATAAAATCTTGAGAGACATGATCAATGAAGGGAAAGTGGTGGCATTTGTGGATGATGTGTTGATAGGAATAGAGACAAAGGAGGGGCACGATTAATTGGTGGAAGAAGTGCTGAAGAGATTAGAAGAGAATGACCTGTATGTGAAACCAGAGAAATGCACTTGGAAGGTGTAGAAAGTAAATTTCCTGGGAGTAATAATGGGTTAGGGGAGAATTGAAATGGAGGAGGATAAAGTAGTGGGAGTACTAAACTGGCCTATACCTAAGACGGTCAGAGATGTTAGGAAATTCCTGGGTCTAGCCAATTATTATAGTTGGTTTGTGAAGGACTTTGCCAAGCTAGCCCAACCCTTGAACAATCTAACAAGGAAGGAAGAAAAATGGAGATGGGGAGATGAGCAGCAGAAGGCTTTTGAACAGTTGAAAACCATCTTCATGAGCCGACCTTAATTAGTGGCACCCGACCTGGATAAGGAGTTTAGGGTGGAAGCTGACACTTCTAACTTTGCCACAGGAGGAGTGTTATCCATTAAGTGCGAAGATAAAAAGTGGAGACCAGTTGCCTACATTTCTAAGTCATTAAATGAAACCAAGCAAAACTACGAGATACATGACAAAGAGATGTTGGTGGTAATATGCTGTTTGGAAGTATGAAGGCACTTCTTGGAAGGAACAAAAAGTAAATTCAAAGTCTGGACTGATCATAAGAATCTTGAGTATTTCATGAGCAATCAGAAGCTCAATCGTAGACAAGCAAGATGGGCACTGTACTTATCAAGATTTGACTTTATCTTGAAACACATTTCAGGAAGCAAAATAGAAAAGGCAGATGGATTGAGTAGGAGGTCAGATTGGGAGGTGGGAGTGGAGAAGGATAATGAGGAGCAAGTACTGGTAAAGAAGGAGTGGCTGGAAGTGAAGAGGATCACAATAGTGGAAGTAATGATAGAAGGAGTGGACTTGTTAGATAAAGTAAGGAAATGTGAAGCAAGAGATGATGAAGTTGTAAAAGCAGTAGAAGAAATGAAGAAGGCAGGAGTAAGAATGCTAAGAGATGAAGAGTGGCATCAAGAGGATGGCTTAATGTTGAAAGAAGGAAAAGTGTATGTCCCAAAAGATGAAAAACTGAGAGTGGAAGTAATCAGGCTACACCATGATACACCTGTAGGGGGACACAGAGGGCAGTAGAAGACAGCAGAACTGGTGACTAGGAATTTCTTGTGGCCAAAGGTCACTAGAGAAGTGAAGAGATATATGGAAGGATGTGACACTTGCCAGAGAAACAAAAATCAAACACAACCACCAGTAGGAAAAATTAATGCCAAATTTGATTCTAGAGAAAGCCTGGTCACACATTAGTGCAGACTTCATCACGAAGTTGCCTTTAGCACAGGGATACGATGCTATTCTAGTAGTAGTAGATAGATTCACAAAAATGGGACACTTTATACCTACTACAGAAAGAACTAGCGCAGAAGGGTTGGCATGCCTATTTAGAGATAATGTTTGGAAACTACATAGACTACCAGATAGCATAATCTTGGATAGAGGACCACAGTTCGTGGCAGGTGTCATAAAGGAGCTAAATTGCATGTTGGGGATTGAGACAAAACTGTCAACAGTATTCCACCCACAAACAGACAGTCAAACAGAAAGGATGAATCAGGAGTTGGAACAATACCTTTGAATGTTCATAGACCATTGACAAGAGCAATAGCCAGAGTGGCTAGGAATGGCAGAATTTGCCTATAACAACAAAGTGCATGCAGGAACCAAAGTTTTGCCCTTTAAGGCAAATAGTGGACAGGATCCTAGAATGGGATTCGAGATGAGGAAGAAGGGGAAACATGAAGAAGCAGAGAAGTTTGCAGAAAGGATGAAGAACATGCAGGAGGAAGCAAAGGCAGCGCTACAGAAAGCGCAGGAAGAGATGAAGTAGTATGCTGATAGGAAAAGAGGGGAAATAGAGGAGTATAGAGTAGGTAACTTAGTGCTACTCAGCACTAAAGATCTGAAATACCAAATGGCTAGAAGACATACAGAGAAGTTTACTGAACACTTTATAGGACCTTATAAAGTAAAGGCAATCATTTCAAGCAATGTAATAGAGTTGGAATTGCCAAGAATGGTCAACATACATCCAGTGGTCAATGTTAGCAGGGTACAAAGATATAAGTTGCAAATGGAAGAACAGAGAAAAGAAATGCTACAACCAGTGGTGATTGAGGGAGAAGAAGAATGGGAGGTGGAGAAGATCATAAACAAGAGAAAAGTATGGGGAAGGGATAAATATTTAGTACAATGGAAAGGCTGTACAGCAGAGGAAGATACATGGAAAAGTAAAGAAAATCTGAAAAATATAATGGAATTGGTAAAAGAATTTAAGAAGGAATATCGCAGAGAAGAAAAAGAAGAAGTGAGACGGCAAGAGGCAGAAGGGGATAGGAAAACATTTAGCAGAGAATTGCCAGGAAGATATATGGCAAAATTGCTCTACGGATGGGGCAATAAGAAGTACGACAAAGAGTATTGCAAGTGAATAGAGGAAAATTGGAGATGGTGGAAGAAAAATCTGTTCTCTAGATACAGCAGGAACCTGTTCTTGAAAAGAATGGAGGAAGAAACAAATGGATACAAGGGAGGAAAGATAAAAGAATGGAATGAAGAAGAACATGAGGAAGATTGATAAAGAATTGAAGAGGATAGAAAGTATTTGGAAGAACTAGGGGATGAAAATCTCAATATGGGTGACCTAAGGGACCCATACAATGAATTATGAAGAAGTCCTCAGGATAAGGACCCTTGAGAGGGGGTAGTGTCATAAACCGCCGAATTCCCCTAAGTTATTATTTATTTTTCTTTTCATTTTCATTTTGAATTAATTATGTAATAATATCGGATCAGTAAATACAGACAAATACTCAAACGTGTATAAGTAGTGTACAAAAACTAGTGAGGACTCTAATGAGTTCTCTTTGTCTAACTCTGATAAAGAGAGAACTAAGGTTAAGGTTACTCAACCTTGACTTTAGATTCTTACAGTGTATGGGTGGCGAGTGGGTTCATTGAAGGGAGTGAGAACTTAACATTAAGCATAGGAAAGGACGTACAATGCAATGAGGATGCTGCCTTAGAAAGAAAGGAGGGCAAGGGATGGGATAGATGGAATGAGCTGATGCAGTCAAGGAAGGCAGAGAAGGGAATGAGCAGGAGGGAAAAGGAATTAAGGGAGATTAGAAAATTTCTGGAGATGATGAAAATGCCAGAGAAACTCACAGAGAAGGTCAAACAACAGTTTCTCCAGCATGCAAGCAAGTTTTTCTTCAAAGGTGGCAAGATGTGGTGACAAGAACATCAAGGTTAACATCAACAAGTAATAGAAAGGCATGAGAAACGTTACTGGCTGCTAACTGAGGCACATGATCAACTGGGTCACAAGGGCTTCTATGCCACTTGGCAAACCTTAAGCAACTGTTTCTGGTGGCTGACACTCAATGCCAACATACAATGGATCATTTTGATGTGCCACCAATACCAGATACTGTCTCTCAAACATGTAATTCTACCTCCAACAATCCAAGTACCTGCACTACTTTTTTGCAAGGCTTATGTCAACATAATGCACATACCACCTTCACAGGGATATGTCATAAACCTACCCCCTAGACCTAAAATTGTATGACTAGAGGGATAGGAAAAATGGGAACTATTCTTGGATGGATTAGATAAAGGTTTCTAAATATAGAAGGGGAGATTAGATAAGATGAGATAAAAGTCACATGATCTGGTCACATGACAGGTCACATGGTGGAACCTTCTGGAGGGATCACAGAAAGTTACTTAAGCATACACATAGACAAATAGAAATTGTGTATAAGTAGGTAGAGCAATCCACAGAGAGACTCCATCGAGTTCTCTTCATTCTCTCATAATGTTGATGGGGATGGATAGTAAAGGTAATTTAGGATTTGGTGTGTAAGGGGGGAAATGGGGTTCAAATAAGAATATAAATGTGCTTTACTGTCCTTACAAAAGTGGGTACTACCGAGTCAGAGAATCAAAATCTCCAAGTCATTCCACAATTGTGTGCAATTGAGTAGGCACTGGGGAGGTAATCAAATATAAAAGGGAGGGGTTCACGAGATAGTAAACACTTGTTATTAGACACTAGAATGAAAGAAATGTTTTTAGTTTCTGCTTGAGAGCACTCTCACCGGTCGGATCTCAAAGGTGTGCATTCCTCTCACACTGTAGCACTACTGTCCAAGGTACTAGTTTAATAGGCTGGCTCACCATCAATACAGCAGTCCTACCTAGATCTCACATTGCCCTCATGCAAGCTCACTCTCAACTGACCGTACAGTTGGCAACTTACTCTGAAAACATGTAGCAAGCAGTTCAGCTCCTAGTCCAAGCAAATGCCCAAGTCCTCCTTTAGAGTGGGTATCCCTTGAGGGAAGTTTTATAGAGTTTTATGAAAAGAAAGGGAGAAAAAGAGCTCTTAGTCACTCAAGTTGAGTTTCAGCTCTAGAGCAACAAAAGGCAAAAATGGAGGTTCTTTTTCTTGTGCCTTCCTATGCTACTTGTCATAAACTACCAAACTCCTCTAAGTCAATATTTATTTTTCTTTTCTTTTAATTAAGTAATACACTTGGATCAGTAAATAAGTACAAACAGTCAAACATGTATAAGTAGTGTATAACAAACTAGTGAGGACTCTAACAAGTTCTCTTTGTCTACTTTGATATAGAGTGAGATTTGGGTTAGGGTTATTGCAACCACAACTTGAGTCTTTACACTAGAACTCATTTCTCACTACTAGCTCCTAACTGCCTTGGTTCCAAGCAACACTTACTCTTATCACCCTTGGTACATTGATCATCGCGATTGACGACCACTATGACATAGCTGGGCCCCAAGCTTAAGGGGACTTGTTAGTCAGTTAGGGACTAACGGTGGCAGTGCAGTACCAAGCTCAGATATCATATCTAAGACCTGACCTCACAACTGAGCAGTGCTCTTTAGTATATCTGTACTCTTTTTCATCTTATATACTTCATGCTACTAGTTCATTGTGATCAGTCTATGCAGAGGGTATTCACTAAGATGGATCTCTGGTGGGGCTACAACAATGTGAGGATTAAGAAGGGAGACAAGTGGAAAGTGGCCTTCACCACTCATATGGGCTCATATGAGCCAGTAGTGATGTTCTTTGGAATGACAAATTTACCTACTACATTTCAAGGCATGATGAATGAGATTCTAAGAGATATGATTAATGAAGGAAAGGTGGCAGCATTTGTAGATGACATATTGATAGAAACAGAGATAGAGGAGGGTCATGATGAAATTATAGAAGAAATCATGTATGTGATCTACCTATTGAAATTGGCTTCAATACCAGTTAAGATTTCTGATAGTTTCAGACTATCATACAGCCAGTTATCTGTCTGAGTCGAAATTGTTCTCATATTTAAAGTTGTACTAATGACCTTGTAATTATTAATTGGAGGTGTTGAGAAGATTAGAGGAGAATGACTTATATGTGAAACCAGAGAAATGCACTTGGAAGGTGCATAAAGTAAATCTCCTGGGAGTAATAATGGGTTAGGGGAAAATTGAAATGAAGGAGGATAAAGTGGTAGGAGTGCTGAACTGGCCTGTACCTAAAACAGTCAGAGATGTTAGAAAATTCTTGGGTCTCGCCAATTACTATAGGCCATTTGTAAAAGACTTTGCCAAAATAGCCCGACCCTTGAACAACCTAACAAGGAAAGAGGAGAAGTGGAACTAGGAAGCAGAGCAGCAAAAGGCATTTGAGCAGTTAAAGATGGTCTTTACAAGTCAACCTCTACTAGTTGCACCCAATTTAGATAAAGAACTTAGGGTAGAAGCCGATGCTTCTAACTTTGCAATGGGAGGAGTGTTGTCTATTAAATACAAAGATGGCAAATGGAGACTGGTCATTTACATTTCTAAGTCATTGAATAAAACAGAGTGAAACTACAAAATACACGACAAAGAAATGTTGGCAGTAATACACTGTTTGGAAGCATGGAGGCACTTCCTGGAAGGATCCAGAAGTAAATTTGAAGTTTGGATGGATCATAAGAATCTAGAGTACTTTATGAGCAACCAAAAGCTCAATTGTAGACAAGCAAGATGGACACTGTACTTGTTGAGGTTTGACTTTGTCTTAAAACATATTTCAGAAAGTAAAATGGGGAAGGCAGATGGATTGAGTAGAAGACCAGACTAGGAAATTGGGGTGGAAAAAGATAATGAGGAGCAGATGTTGGTAAAGAAGGAGTGGCTAGAAGTAAAGAAGATTAGAGTAGTGGAAGTCATAATAGAGGTAGTAGATTTACTAGACAAAGTAAGAAAATGTGAGGCAAGAGATGATGAAGTAATTGGTTTGATGTTAAAAGAAGAGAAAGTGTATGTTCCCAAAGATGAGAAATTAAGGATGGAAGTAATCAGGCTACATCATAACATGCCTATAAGGGGACATGGAGGACAGTGGAAGACAGTAGAGTTGGTGACAAGGAACTTCTGGTGGCCAGGGGTCACTAGAGAAGTAAAACAATATGTGGAAGGGTGTGATGCCTGCCAGCAAAACAAAAATCAAACACAACCACCAGTGAGAAAGTTAATGCCAAATTCGATTCCAGAGAAGGTGTGGACCCACATTAGTGCAGACTTTATTACAAAGTTGCCCTTAGCACAAGGATATGACTCAATATTAGTAGTAGTGGACAGATTTACAAAGATGGCACACTTCATGCCTACTACAGAAAGAACAAGTGTAGAGGGATTAGCACAACTATTTAGAGCTAATATCTAGAAGTTACACAGACTACCAGATAGTATAATTTCTGATTGAGGACCACAGTTTGCAGCAGAGATTATGAAGGAGTTGAATCAGATGCTGAGGATCGACACCAAACTATCAACTGCATTCCACCCACAAACAGATGAACAAACTGAGAGGATGAATCAAGAGCTAGAACAATACCTCAGGATGTTTATTGACCATAGACAAGAACAATGGCCAGAATGGTTGGAAACAGCAGAATTCGCATATAATAATAAGGTACACACAGGAACTAAGGTGTCACCTTTCCAAGAAAATCATGGACAAAACCCTAGAATGGGATTCAAGCTGAGAAAGAAGGGGAGGTACAAAGGAGCAGAAAGATTTGCAGAAAGGATGAAGAATGTACAGGAGGAGGCTAAGGCAGTGCTGTAGAAGGCGTAGGAAGACATGAAGCAGTATGTGGACACAGAGAGAGAGGAAGTGGAGAAGTATAGAGTGGGTGACTTAGTACTGCTCAGCACTAAGGACCTGAAGTACCAAATGACCGGGAGATATACAGAAAAGTTCACTGAACGCTTTGTAGGACCTTACAAAGTGAAAGTGATTATTTCTAGTAATGCAATAGAATTACAACTGTCAAATATGGTTAGAATACACCTGGTAGTCAATGTCAGTAGAGTACAAAGGTATAAATCGCAAGTGGAAGGACAGAAGAAAGAAGTGCCATAACCAGTGGTAATCGAAGGGAAAGAAGAATGGGAGGTGGAAAAGATTATAAATAAAAGAAAAATATGAGGAAGGGATAAATACCTGGTATGATGGAAAGGATGTACAGCAGAAGAAGACACATGGGAGAGTAGGGAGAACTTGAAGAATACCATGGAAATAGTAGAAAAATTTGAGAGAGAATATAATAGAGAAGAAGAGAATGAAGTAAGACAGCAAGAGGCAGAAGAAGAAAGGAAAATGTTTAGTAAAGAATTACCAGGAAGGTACACTGCCAAATTGCTCTATGGATGGGGCAATAAGAAATACAATTGGAAATATTGGAAGTAGATGGAAGAAAATTAGAGACGATGGAAGAAGAATATGTTTTTGAGGTATAATAGGAATCTATTCTTGAAAAGGATAAAAGAAGAACAAGAAGAATACAAGAGAGGAAAGATAAAAGAGTGGGACAAAGAAGAGAATGAGGAAGATCAGTAAAGGATAAAGGAAGATAGGAAGTATTTGGAAGAGCTAAAGGGTAAAAATCAAGATATGGGTGATCTAAGAGACCTATATGATAAACTATAAAAGAAGTCCTTGGAACGAGGACCCTTGAGAGGAGGATGGTGTTATGAATCGCCTATTCTCTCTAAGTCAATATTTATTTTTCTTTTCTTTTCTTTTCTTTTATCAGATGCATGAGAACTTTTTACCAAATTGGGAATAGTGACTTAATAGGGAAACATGAGAGAAACATAATGTGTACAAATAGATAAATTGTATAAGTAGCATAGAACAATTAACAGGAACTCTAATAAGTTCTCTTTGTCAACTCTGACTTAGAGTATGATCCTAAGTTACCACAACTGCCAGTCACTACACTCAGTTAATATTTATTTTTCTTTTCTTTTCTTTTTATTTAATTTTCTTTATTAGATGTGTGGGAATCAATTACCAAAATAGGAATGGTAACTCAAAAGAGATGTATAAGAGTGATCTAACATGTACAAATAAAACATTTGTATGAGAATTATTGGGAACTCTGACAAGTTCTCTTTGTCAACTTTGACATAGAGTGGAATTTGATCTAAGGCTAACTCAGTCTAAGTTTGACTTCTTACATCTAGGCAGCATTTCATAGTAAATAGGAATTCTGAAAAAAGAACTTTTGATACAAAGTACTTGGGTTAATATTCTCATAAAAGAATACTCTTATATATTTATAGAATTATGTAGATTACATCCTGATAAGTCAGTAATCATACAGAGATTTAGTGATTTAAAATCTATCTGAGTCTTCCTGGCTCATTGTTACATATGTATCTCTCTATGATGATTTAGCACTAGGCTATAATTTATGAATACCTATGAAGGTCTTTGGATATTTCATAGTCACTGTGCCTAAGACCCATGCCTAAATATTGAGAGATATTAATTAGTTTATCACTAACCTGTTGAGAGTATCAAGTTCTAAGTGTTCTCTGGAGTAGTTTCCTTTCTCCTGGGCCAGTCACACATACATGTGGTTGATTCATTCACCACTGATGTGGTTACACCCTGTGATATCAATCAATAATGGTAATAGATCAATTGATATTGATATAATATACTCAAGCTGCTCAGACAGCTGCCAGGACATTCAATACATTAGAATCTTCTCAGCATAGGGTCATGATTTTTGCTGAACATGAGATGCTTGAAGCTCACAATAGTGTAAGAACTATTGCACAACATACTGTGTCTTATCTTTGGGATGATTGAAAAGAGGATACATATGATTTGTGGCACATCACATGCAATACAACTCGATGTAATATCATCTCTGGGAATCTGTCTCAAACTAAAATGTGCGTATCAACTTTGCAGCATTTGCTTTGTCAAACAACATTTCGTAGAATCAAGAAGCGTTCCCTAGTTCTATCTCTTCTACTTCTCTCCTGTCGTCGATAACTTTGTTTCTTTGTTTTCCCCTTTTCTTTCTCTTTCTCTCACCAGCTTCGAGTGATCTGTACTTGTCTATCTTGGGTAGGACTTTGTAGCGCATGCTGTTTCTAATTAAAACTTTACATTAAATCCTTAGAATTTCCCAGATTCCTACTGGATGCCCATAGCTTATTCATCATTGTAATTCCACGCTACATCATCCGCGCCGGTTGCCGTTCCGACGAGAAAGTTCTTGCATTCCAGCTGACCTGGATATTTTTATAATCATTTATATGGGAGGGCTTGGAAATTCATTTTCAGATTCATCATGCCTTCTACCTTCTCGTACCAGTGGGACACCCCCGTATATAAGGGATCCACATCTATCAACACGGGCCTCTTTATCGGCGGTGAATTTGTCGACGGGGTCAACGGGACGACAATTGAGTGCGTCTGCTAACTCCAACTCTGATCCGATGCTGATATCTCATCAGTATCCTGAATCCGGGTCAGTTCTGCTTGTCCAGCAGCGAGCACCTATTCACACTAGTCCTTTGCAGCCACCGGAGAACTCATCACTAAAGTCTCCGAAGCAACAGAGGCAGATGTCGACCGTGCAGTTGAGGCCGCACACAATGCATTCAATTCCACCTGGGGACTCAATGCCGCCGCAGCACACCGAGGAGACATGCTCTACAGGCTTGCACAGCTGATGGAAAAACATGCAGACGAGTTGTCAGCAATTGAAACTATGGACACTGGCAAGACATTCGGTTGGGCGAGAAACGTTGACATCGCCGCTTCCATCGATGTCATCAAGCATTATGCCGGCTGGGCAGACAAAAACTTTGGACAGGTGTCTGAAACAGACGAACGAAAATTGACATACACTAGGCATGAACCTATTGGTGTTGTCGGTCAAATCACTCCATGGAACTTTCCTCGTATGTTCCTCTTATGTCTGGTTTCTGTCTTAGGTTAACACCTATCTAGTTCTCATGTTCTCGTGGAAAATCGGGCCTGCACTCGCCACGGGAAACAGTATTGTTCTAAAACCATCCGAGTTTACGCCTCTGACCTCTCTTCGCATGTGTGCTTTCATTCAGGAAGTGGGTTTTCCGCCTGGCTCCGTTAATGTCGTTACTGGCTATGGAAACACGGCTGGAAATGCTATCACCACGCACATGAAAATTGACAAGGTTCGTCCGCATCTCATTTACATGATTGGTCAGGTTCAGACTGCCCTCCAGGTCGCTTTCACCGGTAGCACTGTCGTTGGGCGGAAAGTGATGGAGGCAGCTGCAAAGAGTAATCTTAAGAATGTCACGCTTGAGCTTGGCGGAAAATCACCGACCATCGTCTTCAATGATGCAGATGTTGAAAAGACAGTCGCTTGGGCCGCGCACGGTCTTCTGTAGGTGTTTTCCATACTTGATATAATTGCTCTCTGAGAAAAGTTTCTAGCTGGAACCACGGTCAAGCGTGCTGCGCGTGCACTCGTATCTTCGTCCAGGAAGGTATTTACGACGAATTTTTGGCTAAGTTTACCCAGAAAATGCAACAAACCAAACTGGGTGATCCCTTCGGTGAGGGTATCGACCAAGGTCCTCAAGTCTCTAAGATTCAATATGATGTGAGTATAACATCTTTCACACCACGAAAACAAAATTTGACGATGACTGCAAGCGTATCATGTCCTATATTGAATCTGGCAAACAAGAGGGAGCTACTGTTCATACCGGTGGTACCCGATTCGGAAACGAGGGGTACTTCATCAATCCGACAGTATTCACCGATACCAAACCTCATATGAAGATTGTAGAGGAAGAGATCTTCGGTCCTGTTGGTGTTGTCATCAAATTCAAGGATGAGGCCGGTAAGTTTTGCAAGGCGACTTGTCTAATTTTTGTGGCACCCTGCTCATCTTCTATCCATAGACGTCATTAAACAAGCTAATGACTCTGTTTATGGTCTTGCATCTGCCATTTTCAGTCAAGATATCAACAGAGCGCTGGAGACAGCACATAAGATCAAGGCCGGAACTGCATGGGTAAATGTTATTCGCGCTATTTGTGATAAGATACTGATAAACCGTCATAGGTCAACATTGCAAACCACCTTCATCCTGGCGCTCCATTTGGTGGCTATAAGCAATCCGGCATTGGTCGGGAACTGGGAGAGTATGCTCTTACGAAGTGAGTTTTCCCATTTTGTGTCAGGATTTCCATACTGAATCAGGGTCAAGCTATACAAATATCAAGTCCGTTCATGTCAACCTTGGTATCCGCAAGTAAAGGACAGAGTATTTGTTAGTCACTTTGTCAACTGTTCGATCGAGTGTTATCCTTCATAGCAAAAGCTGTAATTCTTTAAAAGAAAAATGATTGATCTATCAAAATAGCTTTTTGGTCTAAATCTCTAAACTTCCTACTGCACCTTCGCCACCACCAACCTCAGATACAGTCACGTTCAACCCTGCATCAAGGTCTACGACAAATGTTACCTCCACCGTCGTCGTTGTCCGTCCTGCCATCTCACTTTTACCCTTGTGTGTTACACCAAACTTAGCAGTCAGCGGTATTGAAGCAAGGAACGCCGATTTTTTTGTTTGTTTGGATTTGATTACCTCTTCCTCCTCCTCCTCCTCTTCTTCTTCATTCTCTTCTCCTTTTTTGGTGTCAGCACCAGTGCCTTCGTCGTCGTCAGAATATACAAGTTTGGGAAGCTTGACTTTTTCAGTGTGGACAAATTGTTCCACTTCCCATACTTCGACAAGTATTTCGTTTGATGCTGAAAGTTCGATGTCGAAGCGGACAGTTCGACGTACGGGTATAGGTGTTTCGTTCTCTATGATAGGAATCCAAGTACCACCGAAGTCATTATTACTTTCATTTGGTAGTAAAACTCCGAGTGTTTTCGTTGTGGCTGGAATCTCTATCCCTCCGCTATCGTTGGTGAATGCGACCGAAAGTTCAGGATCAGAGATTTCTGAGATGAGGTGAGCTTGAGAGGCACAACCACGTGCTAGGATCGTGGTTGGATCACCGACTCCACCACCGGTGATAATTCCACGAGTAGAAGGTGTTTCGATGTTGTCGCGGAATCCACCTGAAACGATGTGTTCATCTAATGCTGGCAAAGAAGCTGAACCACCAACGTAGACGATTTCGTCTACCTCGTAAGGATCTACGTTTACGTTTTCGAGTAGGGAAACGATGGAAGAAAGAATAAGAGCATATACGGAGCGAATGACAATGTCGAATCGCATGCGGTTAATGGAACCATTGAAGTCAACGCCGTCTTTGAGTGATTCGACTGGACATGACGCGACACCGGGAGAAGCGGATATAGACCGCTTGGTATGTTCTAATGCGAGACGGAGTTTTGCTTCTGCACGTTTATCTTGGACTTGAGTAGCAGGGCAGACAGTGAGGGGAATTTTAGTTTTCTTGGTAAACTCGGAAGCAAAGTATTTTACGAGGAGAGTATCAATGAGGTCTCCGCCAACAGATGAGGATGTAGTTGAAGCAAGGATGTGCGTTAGGCCCGAACAGAGGGAAAGGAGAGAAATTGTCGTTGAAGATGCACCAACATCAACTACGAGCTGTTTCCTGTCAGGAGGGAGAGTACTTTTCCAGGAGGGAGCCGAAGTTATGGCTGCGACTGCACCTGCTTCGTCTAGGAGTTGTGAGACGTTGATACCAGTTTCAGTTGCGGCTTTTCGAAGAGCAGACCGTTGAGAGGGAGTGAACCATGGCGGAACAGTGATAACGGCATGTGTGACTGGTTTTCCGAGATATGATCGAGCAGAAGCGATGAGAGAACCGAGGAAGATAATGGTCACTTCCTCTGGAGTGAGGTAGCGGTCAACTGAGATGGGCTCGGATCGGGGTGTTGGAAGGGTAGAAGTGACAGGAGTATTGAGATGAGAGGTCACATTACTGCTGGGTGGAAGGGGAGTAGGCGCAGGTTGAAGAACAGTCACCTTGTAAGCTGGTGTGTCCGGAAGATCGGGATGTTGGATTATAGGGGTAGAGACGTTGATTGTGGATTGCGGGATCTCAGAGAACCTTGATACGCCAGTTGAGCCAGTTGAGTTACCTGACGTAAATTTTTTAACAGAACGTACTTTTTCCCTAGAAGGTCACGAAAGCCGGTGATCGTGTTTTGCGAATTTCTGACGAGCTGATGTTTGGCCTCATTGCCAATATACTACGATTGAAGATCAGCAACATTGTCCATCGGAGCGAGACGACAAGGCCGCACCATCTCTTCACCTTGAAACGATACAGCACAAGCAATCTGACGCTCTCCATCCTCATTTGCGATACACTCTGTCTGTCCCTCCTGGAGTTGCTGGTCAACACTTATCTTGAAGTATGAGCATAAATAAATCGCTCACCTTGATGGAAATGGCTATGGACGCGTACGAGTTACCAAAGTTGATTCCAACGACGGGTAGTATGTTGGTGAGCTCTATACTCGTCTTGGAAATACCATTTGGAATCTGTGGTGTAGTAGCCATCTCTCAGAGTGTCAAAATTTTTTCAAACTTTTTTCCCTCAGATCCTGGATGATCCACGTGATGTCGACATTTATATCTCAGCAATCCATGATATCTTTGGATCCATGGCCTGCGACCATCTTGACCAGCTGAGGAGCTTGAGCTCACCGTCGGGGCAGCTAGTGCACAGGGAGGAATGCACCCTGTGTTTTGATGGACAAGTAATGTCTATTACAAATCCTGCGACGCCGCTTGACAACTCTGATCTCATAAAGGACTTTCCAACCGGCATTGATGTTTGCCTGACATGTTTCAATGGAGGATGTAGGAATGCTGAGAGACGACATATTTTCCTCCACTTTGAGAAATACAATCACCCATTCACTTTAAACGTGAAGAGAAAGCTCAAATCAAATGCAGTGCATGTATGCAACCTCTTTTCCATCTCCCCGAATGCGTTCCTTATCTGACTCTCCAGATTGATGACGAACAACCGCCTACTAAAATGAAGAAACTGGCTATTGTGGAGGAACGTGAAGAGGACAAGTACGAGCATACACTGACCATCAGATGCTGGTTGTGCGAACCTGCAGGAGGAAAGCCTGTCCCAGATGCGTTGCAAGATTCGAAAGTGCATCCCAGTCCAGATCTTTTGCAGAAACTGATATCTGATCGTAACAATAGATCAAAACCCTTACAAGCAATGTCATGACCACGCTTTCATCTGCACGTCAATCCGAGGTTAAGGCTTGGGAGGAAGAAATTGTACCTTGCGAACACACGCTTACACTCCAACAAGAAGCATCAGACCCAATTCCAGCTTCAGGTGTGATTAATTCTTCTACGTGCTCTCATGAAACTTGTTGTCAACGTTGGTCACTCTGTCAGGTTTAGCACACTGTCGGGCTTGTGACCTAAAAGAAAATCTGTGGTTGTGTGTGACCTGCGGCTCACTTGGTTGTGGCCGACAATTATACGGTGGAATCGGAGGAAATGGCCATGGTTTACAGCACTTTCACGAGTCGGGTCATCCAATTAGTGTCAAACTTGGAACCATTACACCCGAGGGAGATGCAGGTGCAGTACTCTTCCATCATCTTACCAAATTCATCTTCAATATACTACTTTTTTGTGTCAGATGTATTCTGTTATCTGTGTGACGATATGAAAGAAGACCTGGAACTGGCATCTCATCTCTCCACATTTGGTATCAGCGTACAGGCACTTAGCAAAACCGAAAAAAGCATGACTGAACTCGTGGGCATTTTCTCTCTCACTGTCACTTTCTCTTACCCTCTTCGTGGTTTGCTTGCTGGTTTGGCTGTGCTAATGTAGCAACTCGAACACAATCTCAAATACGACTTTTCGCTTACTTCCGAAGATGGCACTGCTTTCGAACCCCTTTTCGGTCCTGGTCTTACAGGTCTCCAAAATCTTGGCAATTCGTGCTACATGGCTTCCGTCCTCCAAACTCTATTCTCGCTTAAGCCTTTTCAAGGTAACTTTTTACTGGTTTGAGTAGTAATAATAACGCTGATTATAGATTATCTTTGAACGTTCGAAGAAAGATACAAGTGTTCATATGCAAAGACACATGAGCAATCGTGTGAAAAACTTCCGGCAGATTGCTTAGAATGTCAGATGTGCAAAATTACAGATGGATTGGTTAGTGGGAGGTATTCTATCCCCAGAATTCACGCCAGTGCCAGCTCCACTGCCACACAAAAGCCAGAGTTTCAAGAGGGTATTAGACCTGTGATGTTTAAAAACGCCATTGGCAAGGGGCATGCCGAATTTTCAACGATGAGGCAACAAGATTCGGAAGAATTTTTGACGCATCTAGTCCAGACGCTCAGAAGAGAGTTGCACAAATGCAAGTCTCGAGGAATCGGTATGTCACGTACTCCTCGCGATCCTTCTACTACTAACCCTACTTTTTTCGTCCTTGTTTTCCCATGTACCCTTTACCCTCATATAGATATCCAGGATCCGACGACAATATTTTCTTACGCGTTTGAACAACGTCTCCAATGCGTAGATTGCAAAAAAGTGCGCTATGTCACTGAGGATGCTGACATCTTAAGTGTATCTATACCCGCCACTGAGAAAGACAAGGAAGAAAATGGGACAAGGGTGATTTACGAAGATGTAGAGTTGACGACAACCTTGGATAGGTTGTTGACTGCTGAGGCACTGGAATATAACTGTCCGAATTGTAGAAAGATGGTGCATGCGTTGAAGTGCGTTCAAAAGAGACATGTCCATTTTCACAAAATACTGATCAATGCCTTTTTTTCTCTTTCCAGGCAGACAAAATTTTTCACGTTTCCAGAAACGCTTATCGTGCACGCCAAAAAATTTCAATTATTGAATTGGGTTCCTACGAAACTTGATATACCCGTTGTACTTCCCGTGGGGGATGTACTCGAGTTTACGGAAAAACATGTTGGGAAGGGATTGCAACCTGGTGAACAGGAACTGGGTGAAGCTCGTGCGTGTGTTCCTCCTCCTCTCTTCCCTGTCCTTTTCCTCTTCTCCTCGTCATTGTTTGTTTATGCTTTTCTTGTGCAGATTCACCACTTCCACAATTCGATGCTGAAGCATTGGCTCAGCTAATCAGTATGGGTTTTCCGGAAAACAGGTGCCAGAAGGCACTATTAGTGACAGGAAATTCGAGTGCAGATTTGGCACTGGGATGGTTGTTAGAGCATTCTGAAGATCCTGGTGAGATAGCTAATGACGTCAACCACTTTTTGCAGGAGAGCTGACGAGTCATGTTCAGATATCGACGCACCAATTCGAGGGGGAGAGACGACGACATTGCCTGAGCCTCCTGGAGAGTTGGTATCAATGCTGATGGATATGGGGTTCACGTGCATGCAGGCGAACAAGGCATTAAGGCAAACTGTACGTCCTTTTCCTGCATGAATTTTTTCTCACGCTTCCATGCATCAATCTATCAGGATAATAATATGGAACGTGCTGTGGAGTGGTTATTCTCCCATCCTGATGATAATGGTTCTGAACCTCTGCCTTCTCCAACCGCTGCTGCCACGTCAACGAAAATCCATCCCGGAACGAAAGATATACCGGTTCGATACCAACTCAAAGCCTTCATTTCACATAAAGGGCCATCTGTTCATTCAGGACACTATGTTGCCCATATCAAGAAGGAAGAAGGGTGGGTGTTGTTTAATGATGAAAAGGTGGTGCGGGCTGATGAAGAGAGTGTGAGTGTCTTGAAAAAGTTGGCGTACTTGTACGTGTTCGAGAGGGTTCTTGAATAGGTGAAAGGGGGTGAAGTTATTCCAGAGCGAACCTTCCGCCCGATCGACCTTCACAAATAATAGTACTTTTCTGTCTTCCAAGCACCGTAAGCATTGCTATTTTGCAATCGGTCTCGTTGCCCAGTGTATATAATAGGAATTGTGTATTGTGGGGGATTTTTTAAGAACTGCTCTTTTGTACTTGTTATTTTTTGTGGCGGGTACATAGCAATCACCATCAAACTCGACTAGGTTTTCTTTTTAAAAAAGGTCTCAGGTGGATAAATTCATATTTCTCCTTAATCACTCCTATGCCCCTGCTACTGCGTACACCGGATCACTTTGTGTTATGATTCCATTCAAGGTATCATGCCTATACTCGAATAATGAACAATGAAAAGATTGTACGATTGAAGGTGGCCCCAATAGTGTACTTTGATTGGTCGATCCTTGATCAAAGTCGTTGATTCAGGTGATGTGGATGGATGTGACATGAGTCCTTAACTTTAAGTCAGGTATTGAGTTTGGCACCATCTCTTACTCAATTGAGATGCTTTACTGTTTTACTGCCTGAATTTAAATTTACATATGTACACCAAAGCACTGAGCGGTCCCAGTACTTGGTTGCTATCATTTGAGATGTAGAAATCAGATGGATATTAACAGATGAATAGTGATGAACGTCGATAGGAGTAGGGTTATGACTAGACTTTATAACCATTCAGGTGTAAGATCAACTGCAATTTAAGTCCGACTTCCAAAAGCTCGTCGTTAGACAATTTCATTTGTGAATAGGTGGAAAACAGACTAACCTTCGGAAGAGGCGGTGGGTCCTTCAGGTATGCTTCCTTTCCGAGACACTCAGCAACAGAAACGAGTCGATATCCACCATCTTTGAGCGTCTTAATGGCAGCTGGTAGAACCTCTCTCCTGTAAAACACATGAGCGGAAAGATAACAAATATTCCAAATGATTGCGTACACAGTTGTTTCTAGAAACTCAAGATGTCAGTACATGCGTTAGAGCGGATATGGGCCACAACATACCGTGAGTCTCGTGGTTCAGTGACAATATAGGTAGCTTTTGGTCAACGGCTTGTTCATAATGAGATTGAGATTCACTGGGTGGTGCTCCAACAGAATCGCCTGAGCTGGAAAGTTTGAATTCAAGTTCAGTCCTGGTCGTGCATAGGATATTAGGAGGCATACTCCAAGTTCCACAAAACGACATCTTGACCAATCTGAGCGGCAGCATCCACAGTGGCATCATTATAACTACCATATGCTGTTTGAAAAAAGTTGAGTTCAAGATATCGTCTACAAGACGTCACTCACGTGGGCGCATGAACGCTGGAGTGACCCCAATAATGCTTTGGATGGCCTCTACATTTTGCAAACAAAGGAATGAGATCGGGCAACCATATAATCATCAAGACGAAACCTACGAGTGACCGAAGACAATTCGCTCACGACTGTTGGACAATAATCAAATTCAAAATATGAGCTTCAAGCAATAAGCTTACCCTCATCTGTGGACAACGTCGCTAAGTCTTTGTGACTCCAACTGTGCGAGGCTATCTGATGCCCTGCATCATATGCAGCCTTGATACGTTCCACATTCGTAGGATCATTGATACAACCGACTGGTCAAAAGCGGATTGGTTTAAAAAAAAAAACTTAGCAGTAGTAGGAAGACGAACAGTTTTGTCCATCTAAACCAGATTTTTTCAGCCTCATCTCAGATGTATCGATGACGAGGTACTCACTGACGAAAAATGTACCGATAGCGTCATTCTCTTTCAAGACACGGCTGATCTCGTCCCTAGGAGACAATACTCAATATTCCCCTGATTTAGCCTGGAAAAATATAAAGCCTACGTGTAAAGGTATGGTCCATCATCCTATCGGAAACTTAATAAGGTCTTCTTTTTCGGAAATTAAGAACTCACAAAAGTCAGAGCAGCAGTACCAGGAACCGAACATGATGTGATAACTATACCAGAGCTCTTTGATGTATCAGCTCCCACCTTGCGTTCCGGTCCATTTGGCAAGCTTCCATCAGCTCTACCATCGCCTTTTTGTGGTCCACCACGAGAAGGCACTGCATCAGTACGCTCGCCTGCCTGAGGTCCTCGCGCATGAAACCTGTCATTACTGGCATGGTCTCCATCATAGTATGCAGGATCTTCTATATGAGTGGGAATAACGCTACGAGAAATAGGCTCAAAAGGTATAGCAGTTCCTGAAGCGGTTGTAGCGGCACAAACAAGACCTAGACTTAGTGATCCCAGAGACGCCAGCGATCCCAAGGAATTCATAGCGGGAGGAAGAGAGGAAAGCGAGACTGTGTTAGGTATCATATATCACAGACTATGGGAAATAGACGGTTCAATGGAGAGAGAAACTTAATTGCTAGCACTTAAATCGTTTTGCCCGAGAATTTAGGAGTTGGTTGAAATCGTAATCGGACGTCATTTGATCGGTCCAAAAATACCACAACCTAGGACAGTTTATAAATAAGGTCTAACAGGCATAGATGTATGATGATATATGATTAAATCGAGCAGAGAGGGCGCAAAGGAAACATAACAAGAATTCTCACCTCGAACCCTCATTTTCTCGGATTTCTCAAATCTTTTAATAGATCCTTGACCTGTTGACTCCTTGCACTACCTCTTCCCGCTGTCTTCATGAATACCACAACTTTCCCCTTGTGTCCTGCTCGACCACTCCTCCCCGCGCGATGCAGAAAATCGATCGTATTTCGGGGTTGATCTACAATAAACACGTGCTTCAAATCCGGCGAGAAATCCAATCCTCGAGAGAGCAACGAAGTCGTAACCATCACATGTGGTGTAATTTGAGGATCTACAGCAAGTATTTTGTGCCTGGTAGGGAACTCGGACGATGGGCGCATAGGATTTGGATTAATTTGAACAGGTCGCATAAAGCCCTCCAGGTGCTTGTTCGACCCTCGCTGCCTCTGCTCGCTTTTGCTAGTCAATGCGACGCATTTAATACCTTTCTCTTCCAAATGCATAGCAAGTTCATCAACTTTAGAGCTCATGTTACAGAAGATCAAGATCTTGGATAGAGGGGTTTGAGTTCCGCCTTCCACTAGATTGTATGCTGCAGCATCCGAAGCCCAGATTTCTCGAATACGACGCTCTATATCAGCAAGCTTATTGCTGCCTGTCCAAGGTACCAATTCGGTTTTAAGTGATTTGGGTAAACTATGTACACGAGGAGAGGTGAGGCGAACCAGAAGGGGATGGGATTGATCGAGATAGGTGGCGAGATCTCGGGGGATTGTAGCAGAAGTAAGGATAAAGTTGAAGGGGTAGTTGATTGGTTCAGTAGAGGAAGATGAAGTATTAGGGTTGACAGAGGGAAACACTGGGTCAGTTGTGTTGACTTGCATTGGCTTTCCCCGCGCGGTACTGATATCAGCCAAGAGAGTGCGAGTCACCTCTTGAAAGTCTTTATCTGGGGGAAGAACAGTTGAAATAATTGCAAGATTATGAACATATGAACGTACCAAATAAGACGTCAGCTTCATCAATGACCACCCATTCCACATTTTCCAAACCCAACGTAGATCCAGCCTTCCACTGACCTATACCGGGCATCTTGTCGCGTCCTCTTCTCAACTTGGGAAAATTGCCTTCCACATCTGGCGTGAGTTCACCTTGTAAACGATCCCATCCTCGCCCCCTGATTAACTCCATTATCTTGACAGGTGTTCCTATCAGAATGTCGACTGGATACTTGTCCTTCTTAATTTCCAACTCTCCAGTATCATCTACACCACCCATCTCATCGTCTAGAAGCTCCGACAGCTTCTTGGCCGTCACGGTCGATTTGGTTATACTGGGCGCATTTGCTTTGCTAGCGCATAGCACTCGAAGCTTCACACCATGCGTCAGGGCTTTGGCAAACGAAGACAACTGGCGCGCAAGCTCGTGTGTAGGAGCCAAGATGATGGCTCGTGGATTCAGCGGCAGTCTAGAGTTGGTTCGGGGGATATAAGTGCCATCTTTTTCATCAAGTTTGAGCTTCTGCAGGAGTGGCAAGAGATATGCTAAAGATTTGCCGGAACCTGTTTCAGAGGCAAGAAGAAACTGCTTCCATTCGCTTTTAGAAAGGTCTAAACTTGATTCCTCAATAAGCCATTTGATGCTCAAAGCCTGGATGGGTGTTGGTTTGGCATCGTCACCGAGCATACTTGACAGAGCTGGAAGAAAGCTTGGAAGAAGTGGTGGAGACGAAAAAATGGTTGGAGGTACTGGCGTTGATTTGGGCATTGCAGAATTTTCTTTTTTCCCCAATGCTGATGAAAAGCTGACAGGCGAAGTTGGATGGTGGAATTCTGATTCTTGGTCCTCTCCGATTAACGCCTGAAAGGGGTTCCTACGACCTTCAGGGATCTCTGCTTCTTTCCCTGCCGCCAAGACTGATGATGAACGATCTCTTGGTGAGCGTGAAGACCTATCTGACCAAGAGAAATGGGTTCGGCCTCGACGCTCTGCTCCAAGTTGTGGGGGCCTCGGCTGAAAGCGTTGTTGATGTTTCTTGAGGATATCAGCATCCTGATGAGGAGCTGCTGCTCTTTCAAATCTGGATTTTGGAGGAGTCTTCTCGTATGTCTTCGTCGCAGGACTAAGTTGGAGGTCTTGAGCAAGATGCGACCTAGAACCTGAACGTTATTCTAGGTAGAAGAACTTGACGAAAAAGTCACGCATACTTTTTCGTTTCTTGCTGCCTAGATTCACGACTGATGTGTGTAACCGGGAGTGCAGACAAGAAGCTGCCAGGATTTGAGACGAGGTCCGACGGGCTGCGGTATACATTTCCACATCGACAAACTTCATACCAGTGTTTTTGGCGACGCCAGGTCACGTGGATATATATTTGGCTTCAGCATCTAAAACAAGCTAGTGCTAAGACCTAATTCATGATCTTTCGAAAGCTGACATTTTGATCAGGTTTTCATGTCTCATTCGACTCTATCAATGATTTTTATACCCACGACTACTGCTCTACAAAGGCCACAATTCATGAGTCATAATATACTGGGTCCATGAATTGTCGATGGTGTAGATTTCCATTCTCGCTTTATGCTCAACTACATGAATGCATTATCTCATTTTACCATCAACAGCAGATTCCTTGACTCATTGTCATCCAGGATTATGTCGTTCTCTCCCTGATGTGTTGGTATCGATTTTCTCACTCAATTCATCACAAATCGATAATCATGTAGTCGAAGATGAACAGAAAAAATGGTTAGTACGCAAAATACATTCAATATCGTCTACTAGCATGAAAAACACCAAATATTCTATTCATGATCTTGCCTCTTCATGTATTTCGTCACCCAGAGAGGTAGCCCCTGTATCATCTTGCGAAATATTTGCTTCAGTGTCCCTATTGGACTCTGTATGACAGAACCTGAGTGATTCCATTGTCATGGAATCTACACTTTCGTCCAAAGGACAATTTGCTTCGAGCAAATTGAATATCAACTGTGACACCTGGGCAACACACAAATCAGCAATGATGGGAGATACAAGGAAGCATGATGATAGCTTACAATAAAGGGATAAATGAAGAATGAAGAGCTAATGATTAGGGTCAGTAAGGGGAAGACCAACAACGATAACAACGTACTAGCCCAGGATAGTCAAAATAACCTCAGATAGATTTTGGAAATAAGTGGCTTGCAGGCATAAAAGAGCTTTGAAAAGAATGAATTCCAGCTCGCTAGTTTTATAGTCTAGGCTTACCCAAGATACTGAATAGATAGGCCATCAGTCAGATAGATAATATCTAGTTTTCGACTCACGGTATGAATAACAACGTTCCATCACGGTAAAACACATACAATAAATGAGTCGAGGTTTGCATATGAGAAATACGGGTGCGTATCCCATCACCAAAAACCCTCTGTGTTTTGTACGTCATGGTAAACCTGATAAAGGTCAAGAGGACTTCAATTGCTGTTGTTGTCTCCCTGATAATTCTTTTTTATGTGATAATCAATGAGCAAGTTGGCAAAGCAAAATATATAGAAAACATACTCAAAGGAACTACCAAGACTGGACTGTAGCTTATGAAGATGTGATTCGCTCAGCCAGCAACCATGGAGAGGGTATAACAGTCCGGAAACTGAGTTGATATATATGTCAACTATCATCACAGACATTGCAGCCTAAGAATACAATCAGTGGGTAGATTAATTGTCGTACTGTCTTTAAAGCCTACCAGGACCTCAACTAATTTCGACCATCAGTTGTCTTTATCGATCAGAAATAAAATTCTACAAAATATACCTGCCATCATGAAGTATAAAATTAATGTGACTAGAATTCAAGAAAAAAACATCAATATGACGAATCCATTAGCACATGTTTCTAGCTCTCACCAATGAGATCCTTGCTCCAAATCGCTCGAAGGCGCAAGACCAGTAGACTCTTCACTACCAATGTATTCAACAATGTGAGGAATCTATTGATATCAGTTAATCTAGTCTTTAAGAGGCTTGATCAAACTCACTCAAGAGCTACTGCCTGGCCAAAGAGACACCTAGCAAAGGAGTAGGTCAAACCAAGCAGTAAATACATTTGACCTATACCACTAAGACATCCTAGTCAATCAAGATATCAACAAAGAGTGATGTCTCACTGATTTCGATGCCCATGTTTTATTGTCAGCTGGTGAAGTTGTTATCGATATTTGGATTTATGTCAGATAATTTCCTCATACAATATGAATGTATTCTGAAATTTTGAATTAGTTGTCTCATTCAATGAAGGGTGTCACGCTTACATCATGGCTGTCCAGTTACTTATCAGGACAGAAAAATAGATGGCATGCAGTTTTGACCACTTCCTCCTGAGATTTAATATGTCAGTGGCAATAGTCAACCATCGAATGGGAAACATGCCTGTGGAGATACTGAACCTAAGCAAGAAGAGATACGTGGAATCATTATTTACAAATGGAAAGTCTGACCTGTTGAGGAAGGTGATAGATAAAATCATATGCCATCAAAGTAGCACTAATGGCTTAAAAACCCTTCAGCCATTGCTTCAAGAATAGAAATTGGAATACCTTGGACGTAACGTGTATTTGACAGGTACTTCAAGTCATCAGCATAATCATCTGGTATTAGTCCGTACTGATCAGCCATTTCACTGGGATATGCAGGAGGGAGGTATTTTGTACACAACTCTATACAACTCGATGAAAATGGTTTGATTATATATCAACTAGTGTGATCAGACAAATATCTTATTTGGTGGTGCCCAGATCCAAAAATCTGATCAAGATGAAACATTTGATATCATTAGCCCAGTTTCAAGGAGTACATTACAGCTGTGATGAAACTTGATCTCAGTTGAAACTAACAAGTTGTTCCAGCCTCTCAACTTTCACAATGGGTGGTATAAAATTATGATAACTGCAGAAATTTGACTGTGGCCTACATTATTCTCCAGGCTTTACCACTGAGTTGACAGCTTATAACAAAAGGGTTCTGCAAGGTCTCAAACTGCAGAAAATGCTATTTGGGATATCAGTTCTATGTTGATCAGTAAATACTTAGCAGTGTAATGATCATCACTACTGTCTTCAAGAAGCAAGATGTCTGATAAATTACTGCTTTTCTTACATTCTAATGACACATTTCTAGGCTTCTCCTCTTATGCCTTGTTTTAAGTCTAAGGAAGTTGATTGACACATCACTATCAAGAAGATACTCAGTCTGATGATAACAGAACTATATTATGATGTACCTGTCAAGAAGATACTACTTGATGTATCAGTACACCATATTCTAGGTATCACAAACTTCATTCAGCCATAACTCCATGAATACTTGCATGATTCCCATGGTCTAAGATGTGTCTGAAAGTCCTCATAAAGACCTTTCAAACAATGCCCAAAATGTGTCAAAGTGATCAGTACTCATTGAGATATCAGTTAATCAATGCTGGTCACTGATCAGCAGATATCTTGGGAACTGCCAAACGCAGACATTCGCTTCCACATGCACATGGAAGCTCTCTTCAATATGCTTTTGATGACCATAGATAGACCTTAGGGCAATAAGATCCTGTGGAGATACAAGGACCTCAAGGTTTGGCATGATACTGATCTATTACCCATAGATGCACATCAATCCTTGAACACAAACAAGGACAGCCCCTTATATGGTTAAGTTATCACTATTCTGGACACAAAAGGACTGTCATATGTAGAACAATAGGCAGTAGAACATGTGATGCTCTGTTCAGGTGCACAGACCATCCTTTCATGTATATAAGACTTCCTAGTCTGAGGATTAGATCTCAGACTTAATAACATCTTTTGTTGCTTAAACTACCTTGCTTGAGAAACAAGAACTCTTCAATTACAAACTCAGTAAGTGACCATTTGTGATACACCATAGGTACACTACAAAGCCCACTCAATTGTAAGGTCTGGTCTGGGCTAGTATCTGAGTTTGGTCCTAACCATCCACCTCTGGGGTCTAAACTTCCCAGTCAGTCCACTTAAGCCTGTGGCCTGGCTATGAGAAAGTTGGGATTGGTCTGTGATGACTGCACACCGAGAGAGCAATGAGAGTTAGTTTGCTCAGGACTAAGGAGGTCAGGAGCTAGTAATGATAACAAGTTCTAATGTAAAGACTCAAGTTGTGGTTGCAATAACCCTAACCCAAATCTCACTCTATGTCAGAGTAGACAAAGAGAACTTGTTAGAGTTCCCACTAATTGGTTTGGCTATTTATACACAAATATGTGTTTACAAGTATTTGCCTACATATTTTATCCCATGCATCTCTTTTGAGTCATGATGTCCCACACACATTTAATATTACATAATTATCAGAAGAAAAAAAAGAAATAAAATAATCTGTTGCCACAGATCATTTAGCTTGCCTGCCGTTTTATAATACTTTTCTTAAGTGGTCCTGAATAAACTATTGAACCTCTTCTCTCTTGTTCCTAGAGAGTGGATACACTCGTGCTTTACTAGCCTTGAACTCCTCCTTGAGATCTATTGCATGATCCCATATCTTTCTTGTTGGCATCCTCTTTGACTCTACCTTTCCAAATACTTTCAGCCACTTATAGAACCTTTGCGGCACCATTGCTTCCACTTTTCTATGGTCCAGTTCCATCTCCTCCTCTCTTCCCCAATCTTCTTTCTCATCTGCTGCCCACCTAATTCTTTTGATCTTATCCCCTTGAATTTCTTTCTTTCCTTTCCTCCTCTTCTTAATTCTGGGCCCATTTCTTTCTTGCCCATGTATCGTCCACATATGGGTGGACACCTTGTCATCTTTACTTCCCCTTTCCCCCACTCTATCTCTGGGTTATATACCTGTAGCCAAGGCATTCCCAGTATCACTTCCGTCTTTCCTAGATTGCATACATCCATCCTTACTCTTTCCACATGCCCTTTGAAGTACACATTTACTTCCACTTCATGCAGAATTGTACCTCCACTATTTCCTGTGCTATCCACATTTCTTACTAGTATTGGCTTCTCAAGTTTTATCAACTTGAAGCCCCCTCTTTCTGCATATTTCTTGCTCATGAAGAGACCTGCGGCCCTACTATCTAACAATGCTTTCACCAAGATTCCTTCATGAGTATCAATCTTCTCCACTCATATCTACATTCACACTTCCTGTAGACCTCTCAAGGTCCTTCTGACTTCTCTCTGCCTCTTCTCCAGATCAGTGATTCCAGTCCTTTCCTTCTGGGCTCTAGGTACTGACCACTCTATCTTTTCTCCCCAGTTCTACCATGGCACCTTCTTTCCTGTTTTACAGGGTGGACAGAGAATTTCCCCTTTTGCATTTCTCTCCACCTTCCATATCACTGCATCCTTTCCTCTACATGTGTTATACTCTGCTCTTCCACTTTCTACTTCTTTATCCCTCTAATTCCATGCCTTTTTGCAACTCCCGCACTACATGTTGCACAACTGTGCCTTCTCCAGGAAACCCTACCCCCTATTCTCCTGGGTCTTTGTCCCCTTGTAGTTATACCCCCTATATTCTACAAGCATCACCACCTCTTACCTAGTCATCCATCCCTTCATGCTCATGACTGCTCCTCTAGGTGGCAGTCCTTTCACCCCATAATGCTCCTTTATCTTTCCCCATACTTCTCACAGAGGTACTGCCTCTTCTCTCCTCTTCTCATTTCCTTTTGAACACTCCCACTTCTTGTGCTCTTCCTCTCCACACCTAAAGCATCACCTCCTTTCTTCTACTACTTCCTGTTGTCTCACCTCCTTTACCCCACATTGCATTATTCTGCTTGTCAATGCTTTGAACCTATTCGTCATTTTCTTCTTTTCCTCTACCCTTCCTCCCCTGTTTCTGCAGTTTTTGGCTAGGTGACCAAACTGCTTACATCCCCAACATTTCTTCCCCTCCCTTCCTTGCAATTCTGATTTTATTTTGGTGAGTGCTCACTGGGTATCAAGCATTTTACTCAGTAGATCATTGTATACTTCTAAGGACATGGTGTTTTGCACTTAGAAGGATGAGTTTATTGTGTAGTGAAAAGAATATATACATTGTGGGTTTTACTGACCAATGCTCTTTGGTTGGTTTATTTTACTAACTACTTACGTCTGCTAGGACACAAATCTTCACCCAGCCAGGTTTCTATTGCCCTACTAGCTACTGCCCTAATACTAGGGTTACACTATCACTTCTCAGGGAATATCCTTACTCTAATCATCTTCTTAAGAATGCAATGATATTCCTCTGTGTGTACTAGTCACAATGGACTAGCAGCACAAGGCTGATAAAGTGAAGTTTTTATAAGTAACTACCAAGCCTACCTGGTTATAAGGTCTGGTCTATATGGGGGCCCAGGTATGGTCCCAGTCGTCCACCTCTGGGGTCTAAACTTCCCAGTCAGTCCACTTAAGCCTGTGGCCCAGCTATGTATGGAGATGGCTAGTGATCAGAGTTGATCACTGGTCAAGGGTCAAATGTGTGAGAGTAAGAGTTGAGCAGAGATCAAGGTGATTGGTGCTTGAGATGTGTAAATGAGTTCTAGTGTAGTGAACCTTAGTTGTGATAACTTAAGTCTACACTCTTAGTTGGAGTTGACAAAGAGAACTCATTAGAGTCCTTGCTAATTGGCCTAGCTACTTATATATGAATCAGTATTTACTAGTATTTGTCTACTCAAATTATCTCATAGACTCCTTTTAAGTCATAATGTCCTATGCACTTTGTACTATTACATAATAAAAGAAAATGGAAAAGAAATAAAATAATCCACCACTGGCTATTTCATTACACTAGTGATCTGAGTTGATCACCAGTTGAGGGTTGAGTATGTGAGAGTAAGAGAGAGCAGAGATTGAGGTGATTGGTACTCTAGATGTGTTAAATGAGTTTTAGTGTAGTGAATGTTAGTTGTGATAACTTAAGTCCACACTCTAAGTCAGAGTTGACAAAGAGAACTCATTAGAGTTCTCACTAATTGGCCTAGCTACTTATATACAAATATGTGTTTACTAGTATTTGTCTACTTGAATTATCTCACAGACTCCCTTTGAGTCATAATGTCTTGTGCACTTCAAACTATTACATAATAAAAGAAACTGAAAAATAAAATAATCTACTGTCACAGATTCTATTGTTTATCTACTGTTTTATTACATACTACTTATATCTATTCTACCTAGTCTGTGCACTACTTTCCCACAGTGGTCATGTGACCTCCCATGTGACTTCTCTGATTATGTAAGTCCATTCTAAAAATAGAAAGTGAAAAATGGAAAAGAAAAGAAAGAGAAAAAGAGTTCTTGTACTATGTTTCATGACACTCATTATCCCTTGCTTTATACTTTTTTACTCTGTCTAATAGATCAACTCCTTCTATTACTACTTCTATCATTCTAATTCTTTTCACCTCCAACCATTCCTTCTTTGCTAATATCTATTCTTTGTTATTGTAGTAATCCTTAGTTGAGATAACCTCAGATCACACTCTAAGTCAGAGTTGACAAAGAGAACTCGTTAGAGTTTCCGCTAATTGGCTCAGCTACTTATACATGAATATGTGTTTACAAGTATTTGCCTAACTATTTTATCCCGTGTATCCTTTTTGAGTCATGATGTCCTGCATGCATTTAATATTATATAATTATTAGAAAAGAAAAAGAAATAAAATAATCCACCGCCGCAGATTGTCTAGCTCACCTGCCATTTTATAACACCACCCCCCTTTCAAGGGTCCTCGTCCCGAGGACTTCTTCATAGCTCATCATATGGGTCTCTTAGGTTACCCATATCCTGATTTTTATCTCCCAGTTCCTCCAAATATTTTCTATCTTCTTCAAGCCTTCATCGATCTTCCTCGTCCTCTTCTTTGTCCCATTTCTCTATCTTCCCTCCCTTATACTCTTCCTTTTCTTCCATCTTTTTCAAGAATGGGTTCCTACTATACCTAGAGAACAGATTTTTCTTTCACCGTCTCCAATTTTCCTCCATTTGTTTCCAATACTCTCTGTTGTACTTCTTGTTGCCCCATCCATAGAGCAATTTCGCCATATATCTTCCTGGCAGTTCCCTGCTGAACACCTTTTTTTCTTCATCTGCTTCTTGCTGTCTCACTTCTTCTTCTTCTTCTCTGCAATATTCCCTTTCAAATTCTTCTACTAATTCCATTGCATTTTTCAGGTTCTCTCTACTCTCCCATGTATCTTCTTCCACTGTACATCCCTTCCATCGTACTAAGTATTTATCCCTTCCCCGCACCTTTCTCTTGTTCATAATTTTCTCCACTTCCCACTCTTCTTCCCCTTCAATCACCACTGGTTGTGGCGCTTCCTTTCTCTGGCCCTCTACTTGTGATTTGTACCGTCGTACTTGACTGACATTAACTACTGGATGTATTCTCACTGTAGTAGGCAGATCCAATTCTATTGCATTACTGGAAATGATTGCCTTTACTTTGTAAGGTCTTACAAAGCATTCCGTGAACTTATCCATGCGTCTTCCGACCATTTGGTACTTTAGATCCTTAGTGCTGAGTAGCACCAAGTCACCCACTCTATACTCCTCCACTTCCCCCCTCTCTCTATCTGCATATCACTTCATATCTTCCTGTGCCTTCTGCAGTGCTGCTTTGGCCTCCTCTTGTACCTTTTTCATCCTTTCAGCAAATCTCTCAGCTCCTTCGTATCTCCCCTTCTTTCTCAGCTCAAATCCCATTCTGGGGTTTTGTCCGTGATTCGCTTGGAAAGGTGACACTTTGGTTCCTGTATGTACCTTATTATTATATGCAAATTCTGCCGTTCCCAACCATTCTGGCCATTGTTCTTGTCTATGATCAATAAACATCCTGAGGTATTGCTCCAATTCTTGATTCATCCTCTCAGTCTGTTCATCTATTTGTGAATGGAATGCAGTCGACAGTTTGGTGTCGATCTCCAGCATTTGATTCAACTCCTTCATAATCCCTGCTGCAAATTGTGGTCCCCTATTAGAAATTATACTATCTGGTAATCCATTTAGCTTCCAGATGTTATCTCTAAATAGTCATGCCAATCCCTCTGCACTCGTTTTCTCTGTAGTATGTATGAAATGTGCCATTTTTGTAAATATATCCACTACTACTAAGATCAAATCATATCCTTGTGCTAAGGGTAATTTTGTAATAAAGTCTGCACTAATATGGGTCCATGCCTTCTCTGGAATCGAATTTGGCATCAACTTTCCTGCCGGTGGTTGTGTTCAATTTTTATTTTGCTAACAGGCATTGCACCCCTCCACATACCTCTTCACCTCTCTAGTGACCCCTAGCCACCAGAAATTCCTCATCACCAATTCTACTATCTTCCACTGTCCTCCATGTCCTCCCACAGGCATATTATGATGTAGTCTGATTACCTCTGCTCTCAGTTTCTCATCTCTGGGAATGTATACCTTTCCCTCCTTTAACATTAGACCATCTTCTTGATGCCACTCTTCATCCCTCAACATTTTCACCCCTGCTCGTTTCATCTCTTCCACCACCTTCACTACCTTGTCGTCCTTTGCTTTGTATTTTCTCACTTTCTCTAGCAAATCCACTCCTTCTATCACTACTTCTGTTACTCTAATTCTTTTTACTTCCAACCACTCTTTCTTCACTAACACCTGTTCTTCGTTATCCTTTTCTATCCCAATCTCCCAATCTGGCCTCCTGCTCAACCTATCTGCTTTTCCTATTTTACTTTCTGCAATGTGTTTCAATACAAAGTCAAACCTAGATAGGTATAGAGCCCATCGTGCTTGTCTACGATTCAACTTTTGGTTGCTCATGAAATATTCTAAGTTTTTATGATCTGTCCAAACTTTGAATTTACTTCGGGACCCTTCCAGAAAGTGTCTCCATGCTTCCAAGCATCTTATTACAGCCAGCATCTCTTTGTCATGTATCTCATAATTTCTTTCAGTTTCATTTAGTGACTTAGAGATATATGCCACCAGTCTCTATTTATTATCTTCACACTTGATCAACAATACCCCTCCTGTTGCAAAGTTAGAAATATCTGCTTCCACTCTGAATTCCTTATCTATGTCCAGTGCAACTAATAAGGGCCTGCTTGTGAAGACCTGCTTGAGCTGTTCAAATGCTTTCTGCTGCTCATTTCCCTATCTCCACTTCTCCTCCTTCCTTGTCAAGTTATTCAATGGCCAAGCTAATTTGGCAAAGTCTTTCACAAATCGCCTATAGTAATTTGCAAGGCCCAAGAACTTCCTAACATCTCTGACTGTTTTAGGTACAGGCCAGTTCAATACTTCCACCACTTTATCTTCCTCCATCTTAATTTTTCCCTGACCCATCACTACTCCCAGAAAGTTTACTTTCTGTACCTTCCAAGCACACTTTTCTGGTTTCACATAGAGGTCATTCTCTTCCAATTGCTTCAACACTTCTTCCACCAATTCGTCATGTCCTTTCTCTATCTCCGTTCCTATTAACACATCATCCACAAATGCAGCCACCTTCCCTTTGTTGATAATGTCTCTTAGGATCTCATTCATCATGCCTTGAAACATGGCAGGTGAATTTGTCATCCCAAAGAACATTACCACTGGTTCGTACGACCCCACATGTGTAGTGAAAGCCACTTTCCACTCATCCCCCTCTTTGATTCTCACATTGTTATATCCCCATCATAAGTCCATTTTAGTGAACACTCTCTTATTACCCATACTGTCTACCAAGTCCATAATTAATGGTAGTGGGTAGTTGTTCTTTACTGTTTGCTTGTTGAGCCTACGGTAGTCTATAACTATATGTTTCCCTCCATCTTTCTTGCCTACGAAGAATACTGGTGACATCTGGGGTGATTTCAAAGGTCTAATGTACCCCTTCTTTAAGTGCTTGTCAACAAACTTCTGTACTTCCTCCTTCTCGTTTCTAGAGAGAGGGTACACTCTTGCTTTGCTTGCCTTGAAGTCATCATTGAGATCTATCGCATGATCCCACACTTTTCTAACTGGTATCCTTTCTGACTCCACCTTCCCAAACACTTTGAGCCACTTATAGAACCTCTTGGGTACCATTTCCTCCACCTTTCTATGATCTGCTTCTATCTCTTCTTCTCTTCCCCAGTCTTCTTTCTCATCCACAGTCCATCTCACAATTTTCTTCTTGTTCTCTCTGGTCTCTTTCTTTCCTTTTATTCTTACTATCCTTCCACACAGTGGTGGGCATCTCATCATCCTCACTTCTCCCTTTTCCCAATCTATTTCCAGATTATGGGCCGCTAACCATGGCATGCCCAATATCGCATCTGTCTTCCCCAATTCACATACATCTATTCTAACTCTCTCTACATGTCCTTTGTAGAACATATTGACTTCTACCTCATGCATGATTGCACCTCCACTGTTCCCAGTGCCGTCCACATTTCTTACTTGCAGAGGTCGGTCCAACTTCATCAACTTATATCCTCCCTTTTGCACCAAACCTTTGCTCATGAATAAACCTGTTGCTCCACTGTCGAGCAATGCTCTCACTGTTCTTCCTTCATGAGTATCTATCTTTTCAATACCCACATTCATCCACACTTCTCTTAGAGGCTTAAACATTTGCCTCACTTCCCTTGCTTCTACCTTTTGCACTGCCTTCTGATTGACAGTTTCTGCCACTCTTCTCGGATCAGTGATTCCAGCCCTTCCCTTCTGGGCTCTAGGCACTGTCCGTTCTACCTCTTCTCCCCAATTCCACCATGGTGTTTTCTTTCCTGTCCTACATGGTGGACAGAAGATCTTCTCTTTCTCGTTTCTCTCCACTCCTTCTTTGACCGCATCTCTCACATCACATGCACTACACACCACTCTTTCTGCTCTCCCACTTTGTGCTTCCCTCTCTCTCCACTCCTTTGCCTCTCTGCAACCTTCACACCACATGTGCAGCAGTTGCCTTTTACTCAGGAACCCTTATCCTTGGTTCTTCTGAGTTTTGGTTCCCTTGTAGTCACATCCATAACACTCCACAAAGGTCACTACCTCTCTCCTCGTCATCCATCCCTCCATGCTCATTTCTGCTCCTCTTGGAGGCAGCCCCCTTGCCCTGCTGTGTTCTTTCACCTTCTCCCACACCTTCTGTGGTGGTACTGCTTCCTCTTGTTTTCTTTTCTTCATATTCGGACACTCCCACTTCTTGTGTCCCTTCTTTTCACATCCAAAACACTTCACTTCTCCTTCTACTATTTCCTGCCTCCTTACCTCCCTCACCCCGCACTGCATTACTCGGCTTCTTAGCGCTTCAAACCTATTGCCCACTACCGTTTTCTTCTTCTGTTCTTCTCCATTTCTGCACTTCCGGGCAAGGTGCCCGAACCTCCCACACTTCCTACAAATTCTTTCTTCTCTCCCTTCTAATTCTGCCCTTAATTTGGCGAGGGCACGCCTTTCGTTAAGCATCTCACTCATGAGTTTGTTGTATTGGTCCAGAGACATTGTGGTAAGTTCTGGACAGGCAAAATGGTTTGTTTGTAAAAAAAAAAGATGTATATTGCTTGAGGGTGCGTTGTCTTTTTCACAGGGCTCACAGTACATCTGCTGGGGTGCACAAGTCTTTTCCCAGCCAGGTGCCTACTGCCTTACTGACTACTGCCCTAATAGTACTTTGGCTATCACTCCAAGGAGGAGATCCCTACACTAATCACCTTCTAAAGGATGTGGCGATATTCCTCTGCGTAGACTGATCACAATGGACCAGTAGCATGAAGTGTATAATGAGAAGAGATTTACAAGTAACTAAAGAGCACCGCTCAATTGTAAGGTCTGGTCTGAGCTAGTACCTGAGCTTGGTCCTAACCGTCCACCTCTGGGGTCTAAACTTCCCAGTCAGTCCACTTAAGCCTGTGGCCCAGCTATGAGGAAGTTGGGAGAGATCTGAGTCGATCACACACCGAGAGAGTAATGAGAATAAGGATCGAGGCAATCAGTGTTCTAGAAGTGAAAACATGTTCTAGTGTAGTAATCCTTAGTTGAGATAACCTCAGATCACACTCTAAGTCAGAGTTGACAAAGAGAACTTGTTAGAATTCCCGCTAATTGGCTCAGCTACTTATACATGAATATGTGTTTACAAGTATTTGCCTAACTATTTTATCCTGTACATCCTTTTTGAGTCATGATGTCCCACGCACATTTAATATTACATAATTATTAGAAAAGAAAAAGAAATAAAATAATCTGCTGCTGTGGATCGTTTAGCTCATCTGCCATTTTATAACAGTTATCTTTCTCAACTCCAACCTCCTAATCTAGTTTTCTACTTAAACTATCTACTTTCTCTATTACAAATGGTTACTTATTAATATGTGATTTATGAGTGGGAGTTTTCAAAGACTTGAAAATACAAAATAGAGTAAGCAACAAAAGATGTTGTTAAGTCTAAGGTCTAATCCTCAGACTAGACAGGCTTAAATACATGAATAGAATGGTCTGTGCATCTGGACAAAGCATTACATGTCTACTGCCTATTACTCTATATATGACAGTCCTTTTGTAATAGATATAGAGATAACTTAATCATAGAGAGGCAGTCCTTTGTTTTATTCAAGAACTAATAAGCATTTATAAGTAATAGATCAGTATTATATCAAACATTAAGATTCTTTTATCTTCATAGGATCTTATCACCTTGGGATCTATACATAATTTTCAGAAGTGTATTGAAGAGAGCTTTCATGTGCACATAAAAGTGAACATCTATATTCAGCAGTTCCTAAGATATTGGTAGATTAGTGTCCAGCATTTGTTGACCTAATATCTCAATGAGTACTGATCACTTCAGAATTTTTTGCACATTGTCTAAAAGTTCTTTCTAAGAGCTTTAAGACACTGTTAAGCCAGATCAACAATTTACAGTAAAATAATAACATTTTAGTACTCTAACAAGGCTAATCTGTTTCTAAAACAAGGATAGTAGCCCCTACACTTTGCTATAATACACTCAGATTGTACCTTTCAGTGTAAACACACTCAAGAGACAGAGTAGTGGCCATGAACACCACTATCAGATACCTTGAACCCATAAAACCAATATCTAACTTTCCCAGATAGTCAGTATTCTAATCTTTAGACTAATATACCACTCATAACAGACTCAAGAGTGCAAAGTACTACTCATGAGATGTGTCAGGACCAGTGGGGCAATCCCTGATCCCCTTCTAGGGTTATAGAGGTTAAAACGAGGAGAACTCAACAGAGTCCCTCTATGAATTGACTAGCTATTTATATGTATACATGTGGCTGTGGATAATCTATTCTAAGAGCAACTACAGTATCTATGTGCTACCATCTGTCAAGTCCTGAGTAATTCCCCATATCAGATAGCTTCTACCCACATATTCTCCCATACATAGTAACTATTTGATAAGCATGTGATCTACCTCAGATCATTACTCAATCCTTTCCATGTTTGTCCCTTTTATGTTCATGACATTCCCACATCATAGTTGTCATGTCATGATGTCATTAATTAATTAATTAATTAAGAAAAAGAATAAGTGCCAGAGCAAATCATGACAAGATGAGCTATGGCACATAGAACTTGTTATCAGGAACTGTGACATCATAGATCACCCATCAGATGCATCTATCAATCATTGATGGATAGCTATAGAAATAGATCTTACTCGTGAGAACAGGAAGTAGTCTGTAGTACTGTTAAACTATATCAAAAAGATATATCAGATAAGTAGAAAGAGATAAAATGCAATAGGAGAAACAGAATGAAGAGCAGAAGCATACTTAAGTGATAGTAAGGGGTAGATGACCTTGATCAGCTACTATAAACTAAAAATAGACCCTGAGTCTGGGCTGAAGACAAGTTAGCAATAAGAAAGACAACTTATGAGAGGATGTTTCAACGTCAAAGATACCTAAGACATTATTCTAATAATGCAGAACTAGATTAGTAAGGACTGGGGAGGATTGGTTGTGTAGAACATATGGACTTCAATTTCATTTCAAGTTTCTCAGTTTCATTCTCAAGTTTCTGTTTTCTTTCTATTTCTTTATTTCTTTGTTTGTATTTTCAATATAAAATACTCTAGTTGCAAGGAAGGCAAAAAAGAGGAACTTTGCACCTGCCTTCTGAGCTCTAGAGTCATAAAGTTGTGATCTTGAGTGTCTTAAGTGTTATGTGTACCCTCACCCAGAAAAGAACAGAAAACTCATTTGTGAGTGTGACCAGAACTGCTTGGGAGACTTGGATAGCCTTATCCCCTAGAAGGTAGAACTCTTGACATGCTTTGGAGTAGGACTTGTCAGTCATACAGTTGAATGTAGTGAAGTGCCTCGCAAAACACAGCCAAATCTGAGACTATACTGCTGGATTGACAGCAAACCAGTATAGCTAGACTAGAAATCAGTGAGGACTATTACAGTACAAGAGGAATGCATACTTTAGAGGACTCATCTCAACTTGGGAATGGTATACTTTGCAATAGAACATAAAAACAAATTATATTTCTTTATTTTATACTTCTATTAAGACCATTTCTTACCAATTTCATTTTTTACTTACTCTCGAGGCAACTTTTGCATTTCACAAGTACACTCTTGAATTGTGTTTTTACCTCTCAAACACTTTTTTTATTCTTTTGATTTAATTTCTCTCCATAAATGATACTCGAGAATTAGCATCATTGTTTTGTCTGCAATCCTAGTGATTCTCTCATTTGTTTTGAAGTTGTTTTGTACTTGGATACCACCAACCAAGGAAAACACAAAACACCCTCATCAACATGACTGCCAATCAATCCCTCTCACCTACCTAACCAATGAAAATATCAATGACTTCATTGACAAGACTCACGAGCCTGGTATACTTCCAACTAATAAGGATGTCAGTGTTATGATTTGCTCTGACGCTTATTCTTTTCTTTATTAAATTAATTAATTAATAACAATATGACTTAACAAACACAATGACTACAACATGGGAATGTTATAATCTATAAAAAGAACAAGCATGGGAAAGGCACGTGTCAATCACATGCCTATCAGGCAGCTGCCATGTATGGGAAAACATGTGGGTAGAAGCTGTCTAACATAGGAAGATACTCAGGACTTGACAAATGGTAGTCTATAGATACCTTGTTCTCTCTTAGAAATAGCCTTAGCATAGCCACTTGTAATTATATAAATAGCTAGGCAATTCATAGAGAGAGCTCTGTTGAGTTCTCCTCATCTTTAATCTCATACCCTCTAAGGGGGATCCGGGATTGTCCTATGGGTCCTGACAGTCAGTATCAAAACTATCTCCCAGGTGTAGAGATTAGATGCTTGCTAACATCATAAACTCTATTAACAAGCATCCTTCTCCACTACTTCTTTGTCAATAAAATCCCTTCTATTGTTTTCATCTCCATCCTCTTCTTTAATTGGACTTATTCTTTTGTTTTATTGTTTTAGATCTATTTATCAGTAGTTTTATTATTCTACTATACAAAAGTAGTGGCCTGGCTGCCATAGCTATAGAGTATTTAAGAGCCTTCTATAACAGAAACTAGGTAGCAAAATACAGGAGCAGTTATTTAGCCCTCACATCTTCTATTATAAATATACAGGTCAATAGCCAAATGACAGATGGACACTATTGTACTCACAAACTACTTACCAATAGTAACTTCTTTTCAATATCTTCATTAAGATAGTCACTATAACAATCAAGATAGGTATAAATATAGTCTAAAAAGGGAAAAAACAGCAACTTCTCTTTTTTTTTAAGTTTTTTTTTCTAAATCTGAGGTTATACTCCATAACTCTCTTAAATATCTTTGAACATCTCTGAAGAATACAACCTAAGTCTTATATCTTTTATTTTCAATATAACTCCTTTAAAAACCTTAACTGAACCCTTTGGAAAAGGACAAGAAGATATTAAATATTGACATAAGCTCAAGGCTGAAATATATATTCACCTTGTGGTCTAAAGTCTTAACAGCAGATACAGTTAAATAGAGTATGTTCTCAGTCTCATTACAGACTTTCTACAGCACAACCCAAAGGCATTCTGCTTTCTCAACAATATTGAATAATACCAGCATCAAAGCCTCACCTGTAAGGAACAGTCACCTAAGTAACTCAGGTAGATGGCTCTCAACTCTAAGTCAGAGTAAACAAAGAGAACTCATTAGAGTCCCCACTGGATTTGAGTACACTACTTATACCTATTCTACTTGGTCTGTGCACTACCTTCCCATGGTGATCATGTGACATCAATGTGACATGTTATGTGACTGATCATGTGACTTCTCTGATTATGTAAGACTGTTCTAAAAATAGAAGAGAAAAGAGAAAAGAAAAAGTCCTTATGTTATGATTCATGACATCACCCTCTCTACAGTAGTTGCTTATCTTTTTTTCTCTTTTATTATAGTTAAAAAATATGAGTTACTGTAAAGCAATCCAACTTAGCCTAATAAGAACAGAACTAAGTTTATTAAGATCTACTTGTAAAGCAATCCAACTAGGTAAATCAACACAAAGAACTATAGAAATATAGTAGAAAGTTCATCTCAGTCTGACAAGAACAGAACTGAGGGCAAAAACTACTCTAGCAGTACTAAGTCATCTGCTTACTAAGCAAGAAAAAGATAACATGAAAAATATTGACAAAACTAGGGAGATAATGTTTGAGGTACATTCACAATATCTTTTTCTTTTATTCTTTATGCTTATATCCCTAATATATAGTTATGTATTCAAGTAAATTCATCTACCACAGACCACAAATGAACACCATATAATAAATTGTCAATCCAAAAAAAAAGATATTGCTATGTTACAGGGTATCATAGGGCATGATACAATCTGAGAGTATTATAGAGATTGGCAAGATCTGTCATTCTCATTCTGAAAATAGATCAGACTCATTTAAGCTCTTAAATATCCATAAACCATTGTTCAGCTTAATAGCACTACTATCAATAGTAGCAGTACATGAGAAAAAAAAGCAATAGTCCCATACATCTCTTTTAAACAAGTCTTATTTATGCATTTGTAAACTAAAAGAAAAAAATAGTGATTTACAACACTTGTCTTCTCTCAACCAACTTTTTTCTGTTTCATTCTTCACACCTATCTTTTTTACCCCACCCCATCACATCATACACCATCTCAACCACACTATTCACTTTTTTTTAAAAAAATCATCAATTATAAAGCCAATTATAAATGAGCAGAAGGCAATCAGGAACATGGTGGCAGACCTTGTGGCATGTATTGTAAGCATGCCTCCTAAGTACCAACTATATAGTTAGTAGTCTAGATAGCAAAGAGCAAGAAAACTACACTAAATGACAGACTCTTTACCTCCAAGTATTTGCCTTCCAAAAACATTTATCCATCTAAAGACCTCCCCACCCCTTCCATTCATGATATCCACTGCCCCATCCTAGCCTTTAGCCCCTGTCATAAAACTTGATTGTCATGGAACAATCCCATTAGGATCAGGTGATGGATACCAAGATAAGTGCTCTGGTCAAACCCCTTTTCAAGGGTACCAGTGACTTTCTCAGGGTTATCCTATCCTGAGAGAAAGCTTGAAGTGGTTCATCTTTGTACCTACCATGCCCTAATATACTTCTCAAAGGTGATATCCAGATTTTGTAGAGAATCATGTGTATTTGTGGTGAGCTATAGGGAGCTCTTCCATATAGGTGTTGTAGTAATCCTTAGTTGAGATAACCTCAGATCACACTCTAAGTCAGAGTTGACAAAGAGAACTCGTTAGAGTCCTTGCTCATTGGTTTAGCTACTTATACACAAATCGGTATTTACTAGTATTTGTCTACTCAAATTATCCCACGGACTCCTTTTGAGTCATAGTGTCCCGCGCACTTCAAACTATTACATAATAAATGAAAATGAAAATAAAATAAAATAATCTGCTACTGCGGATGCCCCAGCTTGCCTGTTGTTTTATTATACCACCCCCCTCTTAAGCTTCCTCGTCCTCAAGGATTTTACAACTTGCTATCCCAATCCCCAATGTTCCCCATCTCATCTTCTTCTTGTTGTTTTATCTGTAAGAACAGATTACGACTTACTTTAGCAAATGGATTCCTCTTCCATCGCTGCCAGTTTTCTTCTAACCTCTTCCAATACTCCTGCTCATATTTCTTCTCCCCCCACCCATACAATAATTTTGCCATATATTTCCCCAGCAACCCCCTGCTAAACACCCTTTTATTTTCCTCTGTTTTTTGCTGCCTTGCTTCTTCCTCTTCTTCCCTTCCGTATTCCTTCTCAAATTCTTCTACAAGATCACTTGCATTTTTGAGGTTTTCCCTACTCTCCCAAGTATCTTCCTCTGCTGTGCATCCTTTCCATCGTACCAGGTACTTATCTCTTCCCCATACTCATCTCTTATTCATTATTTTCTCCACTTCCCATTCTTCTTCCCCTTCTATTACCACATGTTGTGGCATTTCTTTCTTTTGTCCTTCCACCTGACTGGTGTATCTTCGTACTCTACTTACATTAACTACTGGGTGAATTCTTACTGTACTAGGTAGTTCTAATTCTATGGCGTTTGTCGAAACTATTGACTTGACCTTATAAGGTCTGACGAATCTCTCTGTAAGTTTTTCCGTTCTCCTACCCACTATCTGGTACTTGAGATCCTTTGTGCTGAGCAGCACTAGGTCTCCCACTTTATATTCCTCCACTTCTCCCCTATGCCTATCCACATATCTCTTCATGTCTTTTTGTGCTTTACCGAGCGCCACCTTTGCCTTCCCTTGTATCTCCTGTATCCTTTCCACGAATTTATTTGCCTCCTCAAACTTTCCCTTCTTCCTCAACTCAAATCCCATCCTTGGATCTCGTCCACTATTTGCTTTAAACAGTGACACTTTTGTACTTGTCTGTACCTTGTTGTTATAGGCAAATTCTGCTGTTCCCAGCCATTCTGGCCACTGCTCTTGTTGATGGTCAATGAACATTCTCAGGCACTGTTCCAATTCCTGATTCATTCTTTCTGTTTGTCCATCTATTTGTGGGTGGAACGCCGTCAACAATTTGCTGTCGATCCCCAACATCACATTCAGCTCCCTTATTACTCCCGCTGCAAACTGCGGTCCTCTATCTGAAATAATACTTTCTGGCAAGCCATGCAGCTTCCAGACATTATCTCTGAATAGTCTAGCTAATCCCTCTGCTGTTATCTTTTCTGTAGTAGGTATAAAATGAGCTATTTTTGTCAACCTATCTACAACTACCAAAATTGAGTTGTATCCTTGTGCCAATGGCAGTTTCTGAAATCAGCCGATATGTGACTCCATGGTTTCTCTGGTATTAAATTTGGCATTAACTTGCCAGCAGGTGCCTGCGTATGATTCTTGTTTCTCTGGTATGCATCACATCCCTCCACATATCATTTTACTTCTCTACTCACTCCCGGCCACCAGAAGTTTCTGGTTACCAATTCTGTCGTCTTCTACTGTCCTTCATGTCCTCCTACAGGTGTATCATGGTATAGCCTAATCACCTCTGCTCTCAACTTTTCGTCCTTTGGTATGTATACCTTTCCTTCTTTCAATATTAGGCCATCACTTTCTCTCCACTCTTTGTCCCTTAGGACTTTGACTCCTGCCCACTTCATTTCTTCTACTGCCTTTATGACCTCATTATCCCTTGCCTCACTCTTTCTTATTCTATCTAGTATATCCACTCCTTCGATCACTACTTCTGTTACTTGTGCTGCTCTGGCCTTCAACCATTCTTTCTTCACCAATGTCTGCTCTTCGTTATCTCTTTCTACTCCCACCTCCCAATCTGATCTTCTATTCAATCCATCCACCTTTCCCATTCTACTTCCAGGTACATGCTTTAAAACAAAGTCGAATCTAGATAAATAGAGTGCCCATCTAGCTTGCTGTCTATTTAACTTCTGATTACTCATAAAGTATTCTAGATTTTTATGGTCCGACCAAATTTCAAATTTTCCCTTTGCACCTTCTAGGAAGTGCCTCCAGGCATTGAATCACTGCCAACATCTCTTTGTCATGAATCTTGTAATTTCATTCAGTTTCATTTAGTAATTTTGAGATGTAGGCCACTGGTCTCCACTTATTGTCTTTGCATTTAATAGACAACACACCTCCTGTTGCAAAATTGGAAGCATCTGCCTCAACTCTAAATTCCTTGTCTAAGTCTGGTACTACCAACAATGGTCTAGTTGTGAAGATCCCTTTTAATTGCTCGAATGCCTTTTGCTGGGCTTTTTCCCATTTCCACTTCTCATCCTTTCTTGTCAACATGTTCAAGGGCTTTGCAAGTGCTGCAAAGTTTTTAATAAACCGCCTATAATAATTGGCGAGTCCCAAGAACTTTCTAACATCCCTGACTGTTCTTGGTGTTGTCCAGTTCAATACTCCTGCTACTTTATCCTCCTCCATCTCAATTTTCCCTTGACCCATCACTACTCCCAGAAAGTTTACTTTGTTTGTTTTCCATGAACACTTTTCTGGTTTCACATACAAGTCATTTTCTTCCAACCGCTTTAACACTTCTGCCACTATTTCATCATGTCCTTCCTCACTGTCTGTCCCCACCAACACATCATCCACAAACACTGCTGCCTTTCCTTCATTTATGAGATCTCTCATGATCTCATTCATTATTCTCTGGAAAGTTGCCGGCAAGTTCGTCATTCCGAAGAACATCACCACCAGTTCAAATGACCCCACATGTGTGGTGAAGGCCGCCTTCCATTCATCCTCTTCCTTTATGTGTACATTATTGTAGCCCCATCGTAAATCCATCTTAGTGAACAGTTTCTTGTTTCCCATTGAGTCTACTAAGTTGGTAATCAATAGCAATAGGTAGTTATTTTTTACTGTTTGCTTATTGAGTCTACGATAGTCCATGACCATATGCTTTCCACCATTCTTCTTTCCCACAAAGAAAACTAGAGAAGTTTGTGGTGACTTCGAAGGCCTTATGTACCCTTTTCGTAGATGGTCTTGAATGAACTGTTGGACCTCTTCCCTCTCATTCCTAGAGAGTGGATACACTCGTGCTTTGCTGGCCTTGAACTCCTCCTTGAGATCTATGGCGTGATCCCATATCTTTCTTGTTGGCATCCTCTCCGACTCCACCTTTCCAAATACCTTCAGCCACTTGTGGAATTTTTGTGGCACCATTGCTTCCATCTTTCAATGATCCAATTCCATTTCCTCCTCTCTTCTCCAGTCTTCTTTCTCATCTGTAGCCTATCTAATTCTTTTGATTTCATCCCCTTGGACTTCTTTCTTTCCTTTTCTTCTTCTCTGAATTTCTGGGCCCATTTCCTTCTTGCCCATATATCGTCCACATATTAGTGGACACCTCGTCATTTTAACCTCCCCTTTCTCCCAATCTATTTCTGGGTTATGTGCCTGTAGCCAAGGCATTCCCAATATCACTTCTGTTTTTCCCAGATTGCATACATCCATCCTCATTCTTTCTACATGTCCCTTGAAGTACATATTTACTTCTACTTCATGTAGGATCACTCCTCCACTATTTCCAGTACCGTCCACGTTTCTCACTAATATTGGCTTCTCAAGTTTTATTAATTTGAAGCCCCCTCTTTCTGCGCACTTCTTGCTCATGAAGAGCCCTGTAGCTCCACTGTCTAGCAATGCTTTCACTGATATTCCCTCATGAGTGTCAATTTTCTCCACTCCTATTTGCATCCACACTTCTTGCAAATCTCTCAAGGTTCTTCTGACTTCCCTTTATCTCTTTTCTGGCTCAGTGATTCCAGCCCTCCTCTTTTGGGCCCTAGGCACTGACCGTTTTACCTTCCCTCCCCAGTTCCACACTTCACTCTTTCTGCTCTACCATCTTTTGCCTCCTCTTCTCTTCAATTCCAGGCCTCTTTGCAGCTTCCACACCACATATTACACAACTGCTCTTTGCTCAGGAACCCTTGCCCCTGGTTCTCCTGAGTCTTTGTTCCCTTGTGATCACATCCTCTACACTCCACAAATGTCACAACCTCTCTGGGTGTTGTCTACCCCTCCATACACATTGCCACTCCCCTTGTGGGTAGCCCTCTTGCTCCACTATGTTCTTTCACCTTCTCCCACACATTCTGTGGTGGTGCTGCCTCCTCTTGTTTTCTCCTCTTCATGTTTGGGCACTCCCACTTCTTGTGTCCCTTTTCTCCACACCTGAAACACTTCACCACTTCTCTCACCACTTCTTGTCTTCTTACTTCTTTTACACCACATTGCATTACCCTGCTTGCCAGGGCTTCAAATCTATTTGTCGATTTCTTCTTCTTTTCTTCCACCCTTCCTCCCTTGTTCCTACAGTCCTTAGTCATGTGGCCAAACTGCTTGCATTCCCAACATTTTCTGCCCTCTCTTCAGCTATGAGGAGGTGACTAGTGATCGAAGTTGATCACTGGTCGAGGGTCAATTGTATGAGAGTAAGATTGCTCAGGACTGAGGAGGTCAGGAGCTAGTAGTGATAAACTAGTTCTAGTGTAGTAATCCTTAGTTGAGATAACCTCAGATCACACTCTAAGTCAGAGTTGACAAAGAGAACTCGTTAGAGTCCTCGCTCATTGGTTTAGCTACTTATATGCAAATCAGTATTTACTAGTATTTGTCTACTCAAATTATCCCACAGACTCCTTTTGAGTCATAGTGTCCCACGCACTTCAAACTATTACATAATAAAAGAAAATGAAAAAGAAATAAAATAATCCGCCGCTGCGGATGCCCTAGCTCGCCTGTCATTTCATTACAGGTGTCATTCAGTAATAGAGTGTTCATAGGATTCTTTTTAAGGGTGGATTCCCTCCAGTCATTAATTTAACCTCTAGATGATGCCCTCTTCCAGCCTCAGTAAAAAGCAGGTGCAAAGAAAACATGCTGTTATCATGTTCCCAGCACATAAATGAATGCACAAATGTGCTGCCCTCAAGGGCAATGAGAAACAAAGATGGATGGGTGACTTTATGACAATATTAGTGAGAGGTGTTAGGTAGAGTATGACCCCTAGGGTTATTTCACCCCAGAGGATGGTGGTGGTAAAAGGAATGCCACACTATCCACATATGACATCTATTCCTGTTTCTGTTCATTTTTCACATTTTTGTAAAAAACCAAGTTATCAAGGCACACCCCTCTCAAAACAAACCAAATCAACATAGCTCTAAATAATACACATCCACTCACACTATTCCATCTTTAACGAACAAAGGGTATCTCCAACCACCCCACAAATTCTCTCTCTATACACTCACAACCACAAACCATTAAAAAAACAAACACAAAAACACAAAAAACACATATATCAAACCCAAAATCTCTCAACCCTCTTTCAAAAAAATACCTATCCCTTTCACACCTCCACTCCTCGTCCTCCCTCCATCCCTCGCTTTCCCCATAAACATCCTTCTTCTCCCTCCTCCACTCGTATTCACACTCGCACTCATGCTTTCATACCTCCCTCTCGGTAACATCATCTGCTGCCCATCTTCCCACCCCTCCTCCCCCTCTTCTTCTTCTTCACATGTCGTCGTCGTTCCTTGTGTCGAAGATCCAGGAAATGGAAACTGATAATCACTCTCACCTTCTCCTCCTCCTTGTTGTAGACAAGACGATGAAGATGACGATGAGGACGAGGAAGAACAAAACATGGGCTGCGCTGATGAACAGGAGGATGCAGAGGAAGAAGGAACCACCACCTCGTCTCTTTTCTTCTTCTCCTTCTTCTTCTTTTCCTTCTTATCATTGGTCAATGTATCGCCACCAACGACAACGGTCGATCCAGCAAGAGGCGTATCGGACCCCTTGTCCTCTACACGAGAATCAACCCAGCCCTGTTCAATATCACTCTCACTCTCCTCATGCTCTTGTTCCTCAGGGTCAGATATAGATTCAAGACCCATCATGCTCTCATCGTCATCTTGAGCCCACATGGGATATTCATTCTGAATGGTAAAGATGCTCTTGGGAAGCTTGAGAGAAACAAGCGTGAGAGAAAGAGAAAGAAGAAGAGAGGGGAGGACTGACGTCTTCAACACGACTTCGCAGATCGTCCCATTCCTGATGGGAGTTGCACAAGAAACCCAGTAACATGCTGGGGTCTAAACCACGCAAAGGCATCTTTCTGACCTTGTCACAATGGTAGGTCTTGAGTTCGAGATCGGAGTAGGCGGTGACAAAATGGTGCTGGGTGGGAGACAAGGAAGGATGTGGATGGGCAGGGGACGCGTCTGAGGGAGGGGGAGGTCGGAGGGGAATGGCGGGTCGTGGATGGTGGGGGTCGAGATAGAAGAGATTGTCGGCCTGTGAACCGACAAAGTAGTACGAGCTGGAGGGACGGCCGCCAGCGATGCCTATGCATTGGGGAAATGTGAAGAGAAACTGGATGGGGGTGAGAGAGAGAGAGGAGAGACAGCCAAAGGACAGACCTTGATAGTTTCGTAGTAGATGGGATTGACGCCGTCGATGCCGAGGCGGAGGCCGATGAGGAGTAGGACGGGTCTGTCGCCCCAGGCGGTGGGGGGATGATGAGGTGGATGGGCGTGGGAGGCGAGAAAGACGTCGGACTGGGAGAGGATGCTGTCTTTTGCGAGGGCGATGCCGAGGGCGGCCTGGGGAAAGGCATGGACGAGACGCCTGGAGAGAGATGAGAGAGCGAGTGAGCGGAGAAAAGCACGCACTGGAGGGCGCCGGCAGCCACACTGGGCCCGAACCAGTGGCCAACCGGGGTGCCGAGGTCTTTGCCGGCGAGGGCCATTCTGTGCACGGAAAAAGGGGCGAGGGGAGAGTCGAAGAACCACGTGAGGATCTGCACATAGGTAGCGTAGTCGGGCGAGGGAAGCGGTGCCTGGGGTCTGCGCCAGTCTAGAGAAGCGTGAGCAGGCGGGCGAGCGACAGCAGAGAGAATAACCTCGCGAGAGCCAGGCATGCACGAGCGCAGTGGCGAGCAGCGACTGACCGGTGCGCAGCATGCAGCCCCAGCCAGCATCAGACGACCACGACTTGTGCGACGACCACTGCCAGCGACGGTGGTTGTCGGCGGTGATGGGGTGCGCGAGGTGGGAGCGGTAGGTGAGCCAGATGCAGGAGACAAAGTCGAGGTAGAACAGGTCGGGGTGGTCGCTGTGGTCGACGCCGAGGAGCCATACGGGGTGGCTGTCGGCAATGAGGAGCGAGGGGCGTTTGCTGGCAGCGAGCGTGTGGGCGAGCCACCCAGCCAGGCCATCGCCCTGCAGCAGTCGGCTGAGCTTGGACGACGGAGACGAGCTCATGCCAAACACGACCATACACCCTCGTCCGACACAAGCTACTGCCAAACACGACCACACATGTTCCTCCGTCCTCCCCAGAACAAGAAAAAAAACTACAAACGACTTGCACGCCTGGGAGCGGGCTCCTATGCCACCGTCTGGGTGTGTCTTTTCAAAACCTCCTAGTCTCTCTCATGCTCTGCTAGGACGCCCTCTGGCTCGTCCATCCACCCCGCCACGTCGCCCTCAAAGTCATCAAGAAAAAAAACATAAAGGGAAACGAAGCTAGTGTCTGGACAGAGATCGACCTTCTCACTGGTCTCGACCACCCTAACATCGTCTGTCTCTTTCTCTGCCCACCCAGCTCATTCTCACCCAGCCCAGGTCAAATTTTACGAGGGCTTCGAGTCACGCACAAAATATTACCTCTCCTTCGAACTTGCCACCGGCGGAGAGCTCTTTGACCGCGTCCTCGCAAAGGGCAAGTTTACCGAGCACGATGCGGTTATTGTTATCCGCTCCGTCCTTGATGCTGTCCACTACCTCCACCGGCACGACATCGTCCACCGAGACCTCAAGTACGCTTTTCTCTCTCTTACCCCTCTCCCTTTACCTATTCTTCAGACCCGAGAACATTTTATACCGCTCCAAGGACCCCGACAGTGACATTGTCATCGCTGACTTTGGCATGTGCGTCCGCATCCATCTCTCCACTCCTTTTACTCATCTTTTCATAGAGCAAAACTTCTCCACTCTCCCGACGAGCAGCTCACCTCTCTCGCCGGGTCTTTCGGCTATGTCGCACCCGAAGTCATCAAAAACACCGGCCACGGAAAACCCGTCGACATCTGGTCCACAGGTATGGCTTCTCTACACACATGTATCAAGCTCATCTCTCCGCACAGCCATCATCACCTACGTTCTCCTCTGCGGCTACCCCCCTTTTCGCGCCGACAACACCACCGCCCTGGCCCAGCAAAACGCGGACCCTAAAATCGAATTCCAGAGTCCGTACTGGAACCCGGTTTCCGATCAAGCTAAATCCTTTATCCGACGTCTTGCTGCTCTGGATCCACACCTTCGTCCCACCGCTCAGGAAGCTTTACGCGATCCTTGGCTTACCCCTACTACCGACACACCATCCCACGTCGATCTCTCTCCCACGCTCCGACAAAATTGGAGTCCTAGGGCAAAGTGGCATAACGCTTTGACAGGCATCAGGGCCGCAAACAGATTTAGCCACTTTGGTGCTGCTGCTGCTGCTGCTGGGAGTCGGACGAGCACGCAAAGTAGTGGTGGATGGGATGATCAGGATTCGAGTCCAGGTGTCGCTTCGGCACCATCGAAGGAGGAGGTGGTGGTGGAAGAGGTGGAGGTGGAGGAAAGCGAGATGATGCCTGGGTCTTTTGAACCGGCTCATCGAGAACCGTCGCTCCCTTGGACAGAGGTAGTCGGAAAGAATCTAGATGATTTTCTGACGCTTCTTCGTGTAAAGTAGACTATATAGTTATTACATAGGTAAGACGATTGGACCTGTTTGATATTGAGATCCCCTCACATAGTGATTATATACTGGAATGACAATGCTTGCGCTGTTTATTTTTAATTTTAATTTGATTTTAATTTTATATCATTGAGGCTATTTTTTTTTGATTCATCAACTACTATTGGGAACATGGTGGTAGACCCTATGGCATGTGTTGTAAGCATGCCTCCCAAGTACCAACTATGTCACTAGTAGCCTAGGTAGTGAAGAAAGAGAAAACTACACTAAATAACACTCAATATTTGCCTTTCAAAAACATTTATCTATCTATCTAAAGACCTCCCTACCCTAGTCTTTATCCCCTGTCATAAAACTTGATTGTCATGGAACAATTCTATTGGGATCAGGTAATGGACACTAAGATTCCTGACTCTCCCAGGGGGCATCCCACCTTGAGAGAGAGAGCTTGAATTAGTTCATCTTTGTGCTTACCACACCCAAATATACTTCCCAAAAGTGATGCCCAGATTTTGTAGAGGACCATGTGTATTTGTAATGAGCTCTAGAGATGGATGTCATTCAGTGACAGAGTGTTTGTAGGATTCTTTTCAAGGGTAGATTCTCTCTGGCCATTAGTTCAACCTCTAGATTCCAACTTCAGTAAAGAGCAGGTGCAATAAATGCCTTTGGAGAAGGTACATAAATGTACCTTTTTCAAGGGCAATATGTCATATTCTGGAATTTTTGTAGTTATTTTCTTTTCTTTTTATTTCATTCAATTAATTAATTATCATTATTATTCTCCTTTTCATAATAGATCTCCTAGTTCATTAAATCTCATGTAATTACATTGTAGTCTGTGTTCCATGTACATCTCCTTTCTTGGATTTTGTATATAGTTACAGTGTAGTTCTCTAGTTTGTAAATTAACATTACTTGTGTCTATTCTCTTCTGATATATATTATTTTCCACTTGTACTCCAACAACTCTATTACTCCAAAGTTAATGACCAACACAGTGACAGAAGATTGGGGTGCAACACACAAGTTGAAGCCAAGGTCATTCCTCCCATCATCACCAAATACAATCTCTGGACCTCATATTCTATTTCTTTTCTTTGGCAGTATACTTGTAATTGAGTTCTGAATATCATTTGGACCTCAGAGTAATTATTTTATTATTTCTTTTTCTTTTCTCTTTATTAACATTACTCTGCTACTTCTAATACTACTCTGTGACACAATGACAAACAAAGATAGATAAGTAACTTTATGACAATATAAATGAGAAGTATTAAGTAGAGTATAACCTCCAGAGGATAGTAGTAGTAAAAGGAATAATAGCATCTATATCTGTATCTGTTTTATAAGTTAATTCTCAGTTGTTACAGTATGTCTTGATTTGCTTTGATACTTATTTTTTCTTACATTACCTCTTTCTCACACACCACCATTACCAATGGTAGTACCCAGTAGCAAATACACTTGATTCCATATACTAGAACCCTTACTACATGTAAAGACTCAAGTTGCGGTTAAGGTAACCTTAATCTAAGTCTTACTCTTTATTGGAGTTTAACAAAGAGAACTTGTTAGAGTCCTCACTAATTTGTTATACACTACTTATACATGTTTGACTGTTTGTCCTTATTTACTAATCTGAACATATTACATAATTAAAGAAAAATAAAATAAATATTGACTTAGGGGAAAATAGCAGTTCATGATACTACAATATAAACAACCAATCAACTACAATACAAAAGAAAAAAACTAATTATGACATAAAAAGCAGAACTTTTCTAGGTTCAAGCCCAAACCAAGCTGCTAGAGTAGAATCCACTAACTCCCACAGCAGCTCAGTTTCATCAATAGACTATGCAACCTGGATAATAGCTCAAAATAACACATGGGCTGATAAAATAGACTATAAAGAAGGCACAAGTATAAATATGTATCCTCCCCAACACAATATACTAGGTGGGCCATCCAGTCTTCAACTTTTTTACTCCTTTTCTAATGCAACTTTTAATACTGTATCTCATATGCATATAGAATCTATTACAGATGTTTAGACATCAAGTTTATCAGACAGCAACCTCAGGGCCCTCTGGAACAACTGTAAGAGTTCAGTCTTTAATTGAGCAATCTTAAGCTTAACTCCACTTTAAGTTAGAGTTAACAAAGAAAACTCATTAGAGTCCTCACTAATTTTTATATACTACTTACACAAGTCCAATTATTTGTCCTTATTTACTGATCTGACAATATTACATAATTAAAAGGAAAAAATAGAGATTGACTTAGAGAGAAAAAATAATTTATAATATCATGCTCCTTTAGTTATGTTTCTCCTAGGGTCTTGGTTTCACTGTCATTTGGATATGAAGTGATTTTAGAGGTTGGAATAGCATGAGTGAGTACAGGATTTTGTACCTCAATATTATCACTAATAAACATTATATCACAAAAGGTCACTTACTGATTTGTGATTGATTGAGTAAAAGTTCTCAAGAGCTTGGTAGCAAAGTAGAATAAGCAACAAAAGATGTTGTCAAGTCTAAGATCTAATCCTTAGACTAGGAAGCCTTATATACATGAAAGGATAGTCTGTTGTTATAAACCTGTCCAGACCTAGAATTGTACATCTAGAGAGATGGGAAGAACGAGAACTATTCTCAGACAGATTGGACAAATCATGCTAAAAATAGAATGAGAGATAAGATAAGATAATATGAGGGATCACATGACCTGGTCACATAATGGAACATTCTGAAAGGATTACGGTGTCATGCTAGACAATTAATTTTGGCAATATAAGTGATATTTGGGACCTAATAATCATAATAAATGGCTCTCAAGAGAGAATTGGCTCCCCAGACATAACCACTAGAAGTCCGGTCATGTACTTGAGAACACTATCTGAGTAGCAGAGTAGTGGCCATGATCACCACTATCAGTACCTCATAATGCTTTCCAGATGGTCTCATATCATATCTATAAGACAGACTCCCCCCTAGAAGTGCTTTTGAGAGTGAACTCAACCTTAGAAGCATTTCCCTTGATAATGACATCATCCAATAACTGACCCCTAGTTTATAATAGGAACACCATCAGAGGTCGCACATCAGTCCTGATTGGCAGTCCAAATATAGAAGAACAAGATGAAGATAAGCTGAA
>Ga0153967_100105_pt1 | contig 56281 bp, 61 predicted proteins | sample TSFL051MetaG_FD_104688 | JGI IMG/M metagenome (GOLD analysis project Ga0153967, IMG submission 104688) | Attine ant fungus gardens microbial communities from Florida, USA - TSFL051 MetaG | ecosystem: Host-associated > Fungi > Mycelium > Unclassified | place: USA: Florida, Paynes | collected...
ACTATCTCGTGAGCCCCTCCCTTTTATATTTGATTACCTCCCCAGTGCCTACTCAATTGCACACAATTGTGGAACGACTTGGAGATTTTGACTCTCTAACTCAGTAGTACCCACTTTTGTAAGAATAGTAAAGCACTTTGATATTTCTATCTACACACCAATTACAAACATACATCCCCCCTATTTACTTTAAAAAATCCCCATCACCAGGACATTATTAGTGGCTATGATAATTCCTTCTGCTGATGGTCTTATGAATTCAGCTCAAAGGGTTGACTTTAAGCTTTTCAATAAGTTTTTGATGAATTCAATGTATTGACTTGCATTGTTCATGATAGTATTAGAATGTTGGGCCAAGAGTAGAACAATGGCCTGTTTCCTAGATGGTCCTTTAGTAGTATATTGAATTTTTTTATCTTTTTGAATGGGCTTATTGAGCATCTCATTGTGAATTTTGATGATTCTCTTATTGGGAAGGGCAGGGAATATATCCCTTAGTTTGAGAATGTCCTTGCTTGTCATTGTGGCCTAAGCATATGACTTGATAGAGGTGTATTTTTCCTTATTCTGCCTTTGGTTTATCCATTTCCTTATTTCTTCCACTTGCTTATGGGGTAAGCAGGTAGAGATAGGTGGAGGTAATTTGGCAATAGAGTTCTTTGTTATGTTCTGGTGCTTAGATTTGACCGTTATTGTACTGCTGAATTGTTTTTGAATTCTGTTCCTAATGGGGGTTTTGTCAGTTGTATTTAATTTATCCCAGCCAGATTTGTATATAGCTGTAATGAACTCAAGAGTGGCTTCGCCAAAGGAGTCAATCTGAGGGATTTTGTTACTATCATGATCTGAGATATTCCTTTGTCTTATAAATTGAGCCATTTGTAGCAAGGAGCATAATATATTGCATGCATTACTTTGAAGAAATTCATTTGTACTGAAAAGAGAAATCAGACCAAAGTGACTGTCCCAAAGGTTAGGATCTGCAGAGATGTTGGTCTCATAGGGAATGACTAATGGAGAAACAGACAGTGTGGAAGGGTTAGGTTAACTTGAGGTGATAGGTGCCGCCTCATTGTAGACATGTGGAAGTTGATGTACAGGGTCGCTTGAGGTAACCGTTACAGAGTTTGACATTTCAACGTCTATTTTGTTGCTTATAGCTGCTATTCTCTCAGCATAGTCTTCTTTAGAAGGAAATGAGGAATCCATAGGTAAGAAGAACAGACTACAAGGTGTTCTGTAGTTATTTTTGGAAGGCATTCAACTGTACTGTATGTTGACGGCAGTGTTGAGAGGTTTTTCAAGGTTGGGATGATTCATGTATGGGTTTACTTAAAAGCTATCAGGGTTTGTATTTGCTATACTAAACTTAGGCACTACCATACTGTGATGGTAGTAAGAGTTCAAGAAGTGATGATTAGTGTCATGAAGTAGTGTTAGAGATAGCAGAGTTGATCTGTACTAATATTAATAAGAAAATAAAATAAAACTAAATACTCTGAGGTCCAAGACGAATATTGTCCAGAACTTAATTACAAGTATGCTACTAAAATAAAGAGAATGAATATAAAATCCTAAGTAAGGTCTGGAGTCTAATTTCATTAATGATAGAGAGAATGACTTTGGCTTCAACTTGTGTATTACATCCCAATTATCATGATTTATTTTCTTTTTCTTTTAATTATGTAATACCTTTGGATCAGTAAATAAGGACAAACAATTGAATGTGTATAAGTAGCATACAGAATCTAGCAAGGACTCTAACGAGTTCTCTTTGTTAACTCTGACTTAGAGTAGGTTTAGGGTTAAGGTCACTCAACCACAACTTAAAGTCTTACACCAATCTTTTGTTGCTGTATTGGTTACTAATTTTAGAGTGACAGAGTAATTGAAGTATAAGTTGGAAAGAAAGTGTTATATCACTATCACAAATGGTTACTTACTAGTTTGTGATTTGTAAGAGTGGTCTTCAAAAGGCTTAAAAATGCAAAGTAGTTTAGCAACAAAAGATGTTGTTAAGTCTGAGGTCTAATCCTCAGACTATGAAGCCTTATATACAGGAAATGATGGTCTGTGCACTTGGACAGAGTATCACATATTCTACTGCCTATTGTTCTACATATGGCAGTCCTTTTGTGTCTAAAATAGCGATAACTTAACCATAAAAGGGGCTGTTCTTGTTTGTGTTCAAGGATTAATGTGTATCTATGGGTAATAGATCAGTGTTATACCAAACTATGAGGTCCTTGTATCTCCACAGGATCTTATCACCCTAAGGTCTATTTATGATCATCAGAAGCATATTGAAGAGAGCTTCCATATGCATGTGGAAGCAAATGTCCGTGTTCGGCAGTTCTTGAGATATCTACCGATCAGTATCTGGTACTGATTAACTGATATCTTAGTGAGTACTGATTGCTTTGATACGTTTTGGGCATCGTTTGAAAGGTCTTCCTAAGGGCTTTCCAATGTATCTTATATCATGGGAATCGTGCAAGTATTCGTGGAGTTATTGGCCAAATGAAGTTTGTGACAGAACTTGTCATTCTTCTCCTTTCTTTGTCTATATTTATACTATCTAAGATTACTGTCATTTGTACTACTTTGTAACTACCTAGAGATAAAGAAGTTAGTTCAAGTTATAAAAAGCTCACAAGTCCAATTGTCTGTCAAAACATCCTATAACAAGTTCTGAGAATCAGAAAACAATCTATAACAAGTTATGAGCAATGATAGGTCAAGGAAATAGTTAACCACAAGTCCAAATAGATCAGATAATAGAAAGCAAACCCTAATTGTCCAATACAAGTCCTAACATATTATCAGTTATATTGTTTTCAAACCAAAGGTTATCCAAATAAAGTTAATCAATAAGATCTAGCTGTTCTTAGATCAGGGCATCATTTTGACTCTATCTGTCATTCATAACAGAAGATATATAGAAAGAGGAAGAGTAGACACAAGTAATGTTAATCTACAAACTAGAGAACTACAATATAACTACTTGGTATATATATCAAGTCCAAAAAAGAAGATATATACAAAACATGAACAATAATGTAATTTTACAGAAGATTAGGAAACTAGGAGTTCTACTATGAAAAGGAGAATAATAATTAATTAATTAAAAGAAAAATAATTTAAAAAACATAAATACAGAAATCATATATTTTCTCCTTAGGTGTCACAAACTTTATTCAGCCATAGATATTTGTATGATTTTGACAGTCTTAGATGTTTCTGAAAGCCCTTAAGAAGACCTTTAAAATGATGTACAAAATGTGCCAAAGTAATCAGTACTTATTAAGATATCAAGTGATCAGTACTAGATACTGATTGGCTGATATCTTAGAAACTGCTGAATATGGATGTTTGCTTCTATATGCATATGGAAGCTCTCTTCAATATGTTTCTGATGACTATAAATAGACCCTAAAAAAATAAGATCCTGTAGAGATACAAGGACCTCAATATTTAATATAATACTGATCTATTATCTATAAATACTCATCAATCCTTGAATATAAACAAAGGACTGCCCTTTTATAGTTAGGTTATCTCTATTCTAGACACAAAAAGACTACTATATAGTTAGTAGATATGTGATGTTCTATCCAGGTATATACAAACTATCTTATTTATATATATAAGGCTTCCTAGTCTGAGGAGTAGACTATAGTGACCGTTAGTTGAAGTAACTTAAGATCACATTCTAAGTTAGAGTTTGACAAAGAGAACTTGTTAGAGTTCTTGCTAATTGGTTTATATTACTTATACAATTTATTTATTTGTATATATTATATTTCTCTTATATTTCCCTATTAAGTCACCATTCCTGATTTGGTAATAAGTTCTGGCACATCTGATAAATAACAAAAAAGAAAAGAAAAATAAATATTATTTTAGAGAATTTGAGCAGTTCATAACACTACTCCTCTCTTAAGGGTCCTCATTCTGAAGACTTCTTTATAATTCTTTGTATGGGTCCCTTAGATCACCCATATCCTGATTTTCATCCTTCAGATCTTCCAGATATTTTCTATTTTCTTCTATCCTCCATCAGTCATCTTCATCATCTTTTTCATTCTACTCTTCTACCATTCTTCTCTTGTATTCATACTTCTCTTCTTCCATCCTCTTCAGGAACAGGTTCCTGCTATATTTTGAGAATGGGTTTTTCTTTCACTATCTCCAATTTTTCTCCATTTGCTTTCAATATTCTCTGTTATATTTCTTGTTTCTCTATCTATAGAGCAATTTGGCTATATATCTTCCAGATAACTCTCTACTGATTGTTTTCCTCTCTTCTTCTGTCTCTTGTTGTCTTACTTCTTCTTCTCCTTCTTTATCATATTCCTTTTTGAACTCTTCTACTAATTCTGTTGCATTCTACTGGATGTATTTTAATTGTACTAGGCAATTCTAATTTTATTGCGTTACTAGAGATGATTGCTTTTACTTTGTAAGGTCCTACAAAGCATTTAGTAAACTTTTCTGTATATCTTCTGGCCATTTGGTACTTGAGATCCTTAGTGCTGAGCAGCACTAAGTTGCCTACTCTGTACTCTTCTACTTCTTCTTTCTCTCTATCTGTATACTGCTTCATGTCCTCTTATGCTGATAGATGTCATGAATTGCCTAATTCCCCTAAGTCAATATCTATTTTTCTTTTTCTTTTTCTTTTATTTAATGATGTGATATCCTTGGATCAGTAAACAAGGACAAATAGTCAAACATGTATAAGTAGTGTACGAAAACTAGCAAGAACTCTAACAAGTTTTTTTTGTCAACTCTGACTTAGAGTGCAAGTGAGGTTAAGGTTACCCAACTAAGACTTCAATTGTTACACTAGAACTCATTTTCATATCCAGACACTGATTGCCTTGATCCTTGTCAAACTCACTCTCATTGTTCTCAGTACATTGATCATCGCAATTAATGACCACTATAGCATAGCTGGGCCCTAAGCTTAAGAGGACTTGTTAGTCAGTTAGGGACTAACAGTGGAAGCACAGTACCAAGCTCAGGTATTGTGTCTAAGACCTGATCTCATAATTGAGCAGTACTCACTAGTATACTTGTACATTCTTTACTTTACATACTTTGTGCTACTGGTCCATTGTGATCAGTCTATGCAGAGGAATATTGCCACATCCTTAAAAAGGCAATTAGAGTAGGGATCTCCTCCTTGGAGTGATAGCCAAAGTACTATTAGGGCAGTAGTTAGTAAGGCAGTAGGCACTTGGCTGGGAGAAGACTTGTGTGCTCCAGTAGATGTACTGTGAACCCTTTGAAGAAGACGACGCACCCTCAAGAAATATAACCTTTTTTTTACACATATACTTAAACCCTGTCCAGAACATAACGCAATGTCTCTGGACTAATACAACAAACTCATAAGGGACATGCTCAACAAAAGGTATGCCCTGGCCAAATTAAGGGCAGAATTAGAAGACAGAGAAGGAAGGATTTGTAGGAAGTGTGGGAGATTCAGGCACATTGCCTGGAAGTGTAGAAGTGGAGAGGAACAGAAGAAGAAGATGGTAGTAGGCAACAAGTTTGAAGTGTTGAAGAGTTGGGTGATATAATGTGGAGTAAAAGAGCTGAGGAGACAGGAGGTCATAGAAGAGAGGCCAAGATGCTTTAGGTATAGAGAGAAAGGGCACAAGAAGTGGGAATGTCTGCAAATGAAAGAAAGGAAAAGGGAGGAGACAGCTCTGTTACGAAAGATGTAGGAGAAAGTGAAGGAGCATAGTGGAGCAAGGGGATTGCCCCCATGAAAAGCAACAATGTGTATAGAGGGGTGGACGATACCCAGAGAAGTAGTCACCTTTGTAGAATGTAAAGGATGTGATTACAAAGGAACAAAGATACAAGAAAATAGAGGACAGATGTAATAAAATGGCAGGTGAGCTGTAATGACAAGCTAGTCATGGCGACCATCTTATCACACTCAATGTTAGAGATAAACAAAGAGAACTCAATAGAGTCTCTTGGTGGATTGTGCTACCTACTTATATACAATTTCTGTTTATCTATGTGTATGCTTAAGTAACTACTAAACCTTCCAGAAGATTCCATCATGTGACCTATCAGGTGACCAGGTCATGTGACCTCATCTTATCTTATCTCTCCTTTTCTATAATTAGAATCCCTCATCTAGTCCATCTGAGAATAGCTCTCATTCTTCCTATCCCTCTAGCCATACTATTTTTGGTTTGGGCAGGCAATTTATGACATAAGCTGGGGCATCTGTGGCAATGGATTATTTTATTTCTTTATCATTTTCTTTTATTATGTAATAGTTTGAAGTGCATGGGACATCATGACTCAAAAGAAGTCTATGAGATAATTCAAGTAGACAAATACTAGTAAATACTGATTTGCATATAAGTAGCTAGAACAATTAGTAAGGACTCTAACAAGTTCTCTTTGTCAACTCTGACTTAGAGTGTAAGCTAAGGTCATCTTGATCAATATTTACTACAACAGGGCTTTTTGAGTAAGGAGCACTTGTGTAATATATGGTGTAGATGTTGCAAAGAGGTGTGGAATTAGAGAGATAGAAAAGCTGAAGAGAGAAGAGCAGAGAGGGTAAAGTATAGTATGTGTGGAGAAAAAGATACAGTTATTTAGGAGATAGAACAGAACGAGAAAGGGGAAATTTCCTGTCCACCTTATAGAACAGAAAAGAAAATGCTGTGGTAAAATTGGGGTAGAAAATTGGAATGGACAGTGTCTAGGGCCCAGAAAAAGAAGGCTGGAATCACTGATCGGAGGAAGGTGGCAGGAACTGCCAATCAGAAGATAGTGTAGAAAGGGGAAGCGAGAAAAGTGAGACAAACATTTAAGCCTCTAAGAGAAGTATGGATGAATATGGGCATTGAAAGGATACGCATGAGGGAAGAACAGTGAAAATGTTGCTTGACAGTGGAGCAACAGGAATGTTCATAAGCAAAAGTTTAGCTCAGAAAGGAGGATATAGGTTGATTAAATTGGATTGACTTCTACAAGTGAGAAATGTAGACAGCACTGAAAACAGTGGAAGTGCAATTACACATGAAGTAGAAGTAAATATGTTCTATAAAGGACATGTAGAGAGAGTATGGATGGATGTATGCAAGTTAGAGAAGACAGATATCATTCTGGGTATGCCATGGCTAGTAGCCCATAATCCAGAAATAGATTGGGAGAAAGAAGAAGTTAGAATGACGAGATATCCACTGCTGTGTGAAAAAGCAGTGAAGATAAAGGGCAAGAAGGAAATAAGAGAAAATGAAAAGAAAATTGTCAGATGGGCAGTAGATAAGAAAGAAGATTGGGAAAGAGAGGAAGAGATGGAGGCGGACCATAGAAAGGTGGAAGAAATGGTACCTAAGCAGTTCCATAAGTGGTTGAAAGTGTTTGGGAAGGTGGAATCTGAAAGGATGCTGGTTAGAAAGGTATAAGATTATGCGATTGATCTCAGAGACAACTTCAAGGCAAGTAAAACAAGAATGTACTCCCTTTCTAGAAATGAAAAGAAGAAAATACAAAACTTTTAAAGAAGGGGTATATTAGATCTTTTAAATTGCCTCAAACCTCTCCAATATTCTTTGTAGGAAAGAAAGATAGGGGAAAATGCATGGTTATGGCCTATTGTAGGCTTAACAAGCAAATGGTGAAGAATAATTACCCACTACCCTTAATTACAGATCTAGTAGATAGTATGGGTAATAAGAGAGTATTCACCAAAATAGACTTGCAATGGAGCTATAATAATTATCACAAATGGTCACTTACTAATTTGTGATTGTTGAAGGTGTTCTTCAAAAGGCTCAAAAATGCGAAGTAGATAAGCAACAAAAGATGTTGTTAAGTCTGAGGTCTAATTCTCAGACTATGAAGCCTTATATATAGGAAATGATGGTTTGTGCACCTAGACAGAGCATCACATGTTCTACTGCCTATTGTTCTACATATGGTGGTCCTTTTGTGTCCAGAATAGCAATAACTTAACCATAAAAGGGGCAGTCCTTGTATCTCCACAGGATCTTATTGCCCTAAAATCTATTTATAGTTGTCAGGAGTGTATTGAAGAGAGCTTCCATATGCATGTGGAAGCAAACATCTGCGTTTGGCGGTTCCTAAGATATCTGCTGATCAGTGTCCAGCACTGATTAACTGATATCTCAGTGAGTACTGATTACTTTGACATGTTTTGGGCATTTTTCAAAAGGTCTTTCTAAGGGCTTTCCAATGTATCTTAGACCATGGGAATCGTGCAAGTATCCGTGGAGTTATTGACCGAATGAAGTTTGTGACAATAATATATGAATAAAAGAAGATGATGAGTAGAAAATGGCCTTTACTACACATGTGGGATTGTACAAACCAGTTGTAATGTTTTTTGGGAATGACAAATGAAATACTGAGAGACTTGATCAATAAGGAAAAGGTGGCAGCATTTATGGATGATGTTCTAGTAGGAACAGAGTCAGAGGAGGAACATGTGTAAAGACTCAAGTTATAGTTGCATTAACCTTAACCCAAATCTCACTCTTTATCAGAGTAGACAAAGAGAACTCATTAGAGTCTTTGTTAGATTTTGTACACTACTTATACATATTTAACTATTTGTCCTTGTTTACTGATCCAACATTATTATACAATTCAAAGAAAAGAAAAAGAAAAGAAATATAAATATTGACTTAGAGGAATTTGGTGGTTCATGACAACATGACGAAATTGTGGAAGAAATATTAAAGAGATTAGAAGAGAATAACTTGTATGTGAAACCAGAGAAATGCACATGGATAATAGAGAAAGTAAACTTTCTGGGAGTAATAATGGATCAGAGGAAGATTGAGATGGAAAAGGATAAGGTGGTGGGAGTGTTAAACTAGCCCACACCTAAGATAGTCAGGGATGTGAGAAAATTCTTGGAACTTGCAAACTATTACAGGCAATTTGTGAAAGATTTCGCAAAACTAGCTCAACCCTTGAACAACTTGATAAGAAAAGAGGAGAAGTGGAATTGGAAAGTAGACTAATAGATGGTGTTTGAACAGCTTAAGTAGGTCTTTATGAGTAGACCTCTATTAGTTGCATTAGATTTGGACAGATAATTCAGAGTAGAGGCAAATGCCTCTAATTTTGCAATGAGAGGAGTATTGTCTATTAAATGTAAAGATGGTAAATGGAGACTGGTAGCATATATCTCTAAATCATTGAATGAAACAGAAAGGAACTATGAAATACATGATAAAAAGCTACTGACTATAATACAATGTCTGGAGGCATGGAGACACTTCCTGGAAGGAGCAAAGAGTAAATTTGAAGTATGAACAGATCATAAAAACCTGGAATATTTCATGAGCAATCAAAAATTAAATCACAGACAAGTGCGATGGGCTCTATACCTGTCTAGATTTGACTTCGTGTTGAAACATATTTCAAGGAGTAAAATGGGCAAGGTAGATAGATTGAGTAGGAGGCCGGATTGGGAAGTTGGAGTGGAGAGAGATAACAAGGAGCAGATACTGGTAAAGAAAGAGTAGTTGGAAGCAAAAAGAATTAGAGTAGTGGAAGTAATAATAGAGAGGGTCAACTTACTAGACAAAGTAAGGAAATGTGAAGTAAGAGATGATGAGGTAGTAAAATCTATGGAAAAAATGAAATAAGCAGGAGTGAAAATGCTGAGAGATGAGGAATAGCATCAAGAAGACAGCCTAATATTAAAGAAGGAAAAGGTATACGTCCCTAGGGATGAAAAGATAAGAGTAGAGGTGATCAGGCTATACCATGATACTGTTATAAGAGGACATGGAGGACAGTGGAAGACGGTAGAATTAGTGATGAGGAATTTCTGGTGGCCAGGGGTCACTAGGGAAGTAAAGCAGTATGTGGAGGGGTGCAATGCCTGTTAGCAAAATACAAATTGAACACAACTACCAGTAGGAAATTTAATGCTGAATTTGATTCCAGAGAAAGTATGGACCCATATCAGTGCAGACCTCATTACAAAGTTGCCCTTAGCTGAAGGATATGGTTCAATCTTAGTAGTGGTAGACAGATTTACAAAAATGGCACATTTTGTACCTACTACAGAGAGAACGAGCGTAGAAGGGCTAGCACGACTATTTAGAGATAATGTCTAGAAGTTACATGGATTACCAGATAGTATAATTTTGGATAGAGGACCATAATTTGTAGCAGGAATTATGAAGGAGTTGAATCATATGCTAGGAATTGAGACAAAGTTGTCTACAGCATTCCACCCACAGATAGATGGCCAAATAGAAAGAATGAATCAGGAGTTAGAGCAGTATCTCCAAATATTCATAGATCACCAACAAGAACAATGGCCAGAATAGTTGGGTATAGCTGAATTTGCCTATAACAACAAGGTGTACACTGAAACTAAAGTGTTGCCCTTTAAGACAAACCAAGGACAGAACCCAAGGATGGGATTTGAAATAAGGAAGAAGGGGAAATATAAAAGAGCAGAGAAGTTTGCAGAAAAGATAAGAAGTGTGCAAGAGGATGCTAAGGCAGTGCTGCAGAAAGTGCAGGAAGATATGAAGCGGTATGCAGACAGAGAGAGAGAGGAGGTAGAGGAATATAGAGTAGGCAACTTAGTGCTACTCAGCACTAAAGATCTGAAGTACCAAATGATTGGGAGATGTATAGAAAAGTTCACTGAATGCTTTGTAGGACTTTACAAAGTAAAAGCAATCATTTCTAGTAATGCAATAGAATTGGAATTGCCAAGTACAGTTAAGATACACCCAGTAGTCAATGTCAGTAGAGTATGGAAGTATAAGTTGCAAGTAGAAGGGCAAAAGAAAGAAGTGCCACAACCAGTGGTAATTGAAGGAGAAGAAGAATGGAAGGTGGAAAAGATCATGAACAAGAGAAAAGTATGAGGAAGGAACAAATATGTAAGGATCTTAGTTGTGGGTGAGTAACCTTAACCTTAATCCCACTCTAAGTTAGAGTTGACAAAGAGAACTTGTTAGAGTTCTCACTAGATTGTGTTTGATACTTATACAAGTCCAATTATTTGTACATATTTACTGATCCGATGTTATTACATAATTAAATGAAAAGAAAAATAAATAATGACTTAGAGAAATTGGACGGTTCATGACACTACCTCTCTCTTAAGGGTCCTCATCCCAAGGACTTCTTTTATAGTTCATCATATGGGTCTCTTAGGTTGCCCATGTCAAAATCTTCATCCCCTAATTCTTCCAAGTATTTTCTATCTTCCTCAATTCTCTGTCAATCTTCCTCATTTTCTTTTTTGTTCCATTCTTCTATCTTCTCTCCCTTGTATTCCTCTTTCTCTTCTTCTATTTTCTGTAAGAACAGATTCTTGTTATATCTAGAGAACAGATTTTTCTTCCACCATCTCCAGTTTTTCTCTATTTGCTTCCAATACTCTTTGTCATATTTCTTATTGCCCTATCCATAGAGCAATTTTGCCATGTATTTTCCTGGCAATTCTCTGCTAAATATTTTTCTATCCCTTTCTGCCTCTTGCCATCTCACTTCTTCTTCTTCTTCCCTGCAATATTCTTTCTCAAATTCTTCTACCAATTCCATTGCGTTTTTCAGATTCTTTCTACTCTTCCATGTATCTTCCTCTGCTGTATAGCCCTTCCATCATACTAAATATTTATCCTTTCCCCGTACTTTTCTCTTGTTCATGATCTTCTTCACCTCCCATTCTTCTTCTCCCTCGATTACCACTAGTTGTGGCATTTCTTTCCTCTGTCCTTCTACTTGTGACTTATATCTTCGTACCCTGCTAACGTTGACCACTGGATATATGTTGACCGTTCTTGGCAATTCCAATTCTATTGTATTGCTTGAAATAATTGCCTTTACTTTATAAGGTCCTACAAAGTGTTCGGTAAACTTCTCTGTACGTCTTCCAGCCATTTGGTATTTCAGATCTTTAGTGCTGAGTAGCACTAAGTCACCTACTCTATACTCCTCCACCTCCCCTCTTTCTATATCAGCATACCGCTTCATCTCTTCCTGCACTTTCTGTAGCACTGCCTTTGCCTCCTCTTATACGTTCTTCATCCTTTCCACAAACTTCTCTGCTCCTTTGTGTTTCCCCTTCTTCCTCATCTCGAATCCCATCCTAGGATCCTGTCCACTATTTGCCTTAAAGGGCGAAACTTTGGTTCCTGCATGCACTTTGTTGTTATAGGCAAATTCTGCCGTTCCTAACCACTCTGGCCATTGCTCTTGTCAATGGTCTATAAACATTCGAAGGTATTGTTCCAACTCCTGGTTCATCCTTTCTGTTTGACTGTTTGTTTGTGGGTGGAATGCTGTTGACAGTTTTGTCTCGATCCCCAACATATGATTTAGCTCCTTCATGATGCCTGTTGTGAACTGTAGTCCTCTATCTGAGATTATGCTATCTGATAGTCCATGTAGTTTCCAAATATTATCTCTAAATAGGTGTGCCAACCCTTCTGCGCTAGTTCTTTTTGTAGTAGGTATAAAGTGTCCCATTTTTGTGAATCTATCTACTACCACTAGAATGGCGTCATATCCCTGTGCTAAAGGTAACTTCGTGATGAAGTCTGCACTAATGTGCGACCAAGCTTTCTCTGGAATTGAATTCAGCATTAATTTTCCTGCTGGTGGTTGCGTTCAATTTTTGTTTCTCTGGCAAGTGTCACATCCCTCTACATACCGCTTTACTTCTCTAGTGACCCCTGGCCACCAGAAATTTCTCGTCACTAACTCTGCTGTCTTCCACTATCCTCCATGTCCTCCTACAGGTGTGTCATGGTGTAGTCTGATTACTTCTGCTCTCAGCTTCTCATCTCTAGGGACGTACACCTTTCCTTTTTTCAGCATTAGGCTGTCTTCTTGATGCCATTCTTCATCTCTTAACATTTTCACTCCTGCTCGCTTTATTTCCTCCACTGCTTTTACCACCTCATCATTTTTTGCTTCACATTTTCTCACTTTATCTAGCAAGTCCACCCCTTCTATAACTACTTCTGTTATTCTAATTCTTTTCACTTCTAACCACTCCTTCTTTACCAACATCTGCTCCTCGTTATTCTTCTCTATCCCAATCTCCCAGTCTGGCCTCCTACTCAACCCATCCGCTTTACCCATCTTGCTTCCCGAGATATGTTTCAATACAAAGTTAAATCTGGACAAGTATAGAGCCTATTGTGCTTGTCGTTGATTTAGTTTTTGGTTGCTCATGAAATACTCCAGATTATTGTGATCCATCCATACTTCAAATTTACTTCTTGTTCCTTTCAGAAAGTGCCTCCATACCTCCAAACAGCGTATTACTGCCAACATTTCTTTGTCATGTATCTTGTAGTTTTGCTCAGTTTCATTTAATGACTTAGAAATGTAGGCAACTAGTTTCCACTTGTTATCTTTGCACTTAATGGATAACACTCCTCCTGTGGCAAAGTTAGAAGCATCAGCTTCCACCCTAAACTCCTTATCTAGATCAGGTCCCACTAATAGAGGTCGGCTCGTGAAGACCATCTTCAACTATTCGAAAGCCTTTTGCTGTTCATCTTCCCACCTCTATTTTTCTTCCTTCCTTGTTAGGTTATTCAGGGGTCTGGCTAGCTTGGCAAAGTCCTTTACAAAGTGCCTGTAATAATTGGCTAGACCCAGGAATTTCCTAACGTCTTTGACCATCTTGGGTACAGACTAGTTTAACATGCCCACTACTTTGTCTTCCTCTATCTCAATCTTCCCTTCATTCATTACTACTCCCAGGAAATTCACCTTCTGCACCTTCCAGGTGCATTTCTCTGGTTTCACATACAGGTCATTCTCTTCTAACCGCTTCAGCACTTCTTCCACAATCTCATTATATCCTTCCTCTGTCTCCATTCCTATCAACACATCATCCACAAATGCTGCCACCTTTCCCTCGTTAATCATATCTCTCAGAATTTCATTCATCATGCCTTAGAACATGGTAGGTGAATTTGTCATCCCGAAAAACATAACTACTGGTTCATATGACCCCACATGAGTAGTGAAGGCCGCCTTCCACTTGTCTCCCTCCTTTATCCTCACATTGTTATAGTCCCATTGGAGGTCCATTTTAGTAAATACTCTTTTATTGCCCATAGAGTCTACTAGGTCTGTAATCAATGGCAGAGGGTAGTTATTCTTGATTGTTTACTTATTGAGCCTCCTATAATCCATAACCATGTGCTTTCCTCCATCTTTCTTACCCACAAAGAACACTGGCAACGTCTGGGGTGATTTAGAAGGTCTGATGTATCCCTTTCTTAAATGCTTGTCAACAAATTTCTGTACCTCTTCCCTTTTGTTTTTAGAGAGAGAATACACTCTTGCTTTGCTTGCCTTGAAATCATCATTGAGATCTATCACATGATCCCATACCTTTCTAACCAGCATTCTTTCTAACTCCACTTTCCCAAACACCTTTAACCACTCATGGAACCTCTTGGGTACCATTTCCTCTACCTTCTTATGATCTACTTCTATCTCCTCCTCTTTTTCCCAGTCTTCCTTCTCATCCACAGCCCATCGTACAATTTTCATCTTGTCCTCTCTGATCTCTTTCTTTCCTTTTATTCTTACTGTCTTTTCACATAGTGGTGGACATCTCATCATCCTCACTTCCTCTTTCTCCCAGTCTATCTCAGGGTTGTGGGCCGCCAGCCATGGCATGCCCAGAATCACATCTGTCTTTCCCAATTCACAAACATCCATCCGTACTCTTTCCACATGTCCTTTGTAGAACATATTCACTTCCACTTCATGTGTTATTGCATCTCCACTGTTACTGGTGCCATCTACGTTTCTCACTTGTAAAGGTTGATCTAATTTAATCAACCTGTATCCTCCCTTTTGAGCTAAGCTTTTGCTCATGAACATCTCTGTTGCTCCACTATCTAACAATGCTTTCACTGTTCTCCCTTCATGAGTATCTACTTTCTCTATTCCCACATTCATCCATACTTCTCTCAGAGGCTTAAATGTTTGCCTCACTTCTCTTGCTTCCACCTTTTGTACTGCCTTCTGATTGACAGTTTCTGCCACTCTCCTTGGATCAGTGATTCTAGCCCTCCCCTTCTGGGCCCTAGGCACTGTCCATTCCACTTTTCCACCCCAATTCCACTACAGTGTTTTCTTTCCTGTCCTACAAGGTGGACAGAAAATTTCTCCTCTTTTATTTCTTTTCACTTTCTCCCCTACCACTGTGTCTTTACCTCCACATGTGCTGCATTTTATCCTTTCTGCTCTTCTGCTCTCCACTTCTCTGTCTCTCTAGTTCCATGCTTCCTTACAGCTTCTGTACCATATGTTGCACAACTACACCTTCTCCAGGAACTCCTGTCCTTGATTTTCCTCAGTCTTTGTCCCCTTATAATTATACTCTCTATACTCTACAAATGTTACCACTTCTCTGGGTATTGTCCACCCTTCCATACATATTGCCGCTCCTCTTAGAGGCAGCCCTCTTACCCTGCTATGCTCCTTCACCTTCTCCCACACCTTCTGCAGTGGTGCCACTTTCTCTTGTTTTCTCTTCTTCATATTCAGACACTCCCATTTCTTGTGTCCCTTCTCTTCATACCCAAAACACTTCACCATTTCTTCAACTTTCTCTTGCCTCCTCACCTCTCATACTCCACACTGCATTATTCTGCTCCTTAGCACTTCAAATCTATTGCCCACTACCGTCCTCTTCTTCTGTTCTTCTCTATTCCTGCACTTCCAGGCGAGGTGCCTGAACCTCCCACACCTCCTACAAATTCTTCCCTCTCTCCCTTTTAGTTCTGCCCTTAATTGGGTGAGGGCACGCCTTTCATTGAGCATGTCACTCATGAGTTTGTTGTATTAGTCTAGAGACATTGTATTATGTTCTGGATGGGTGAAATGGTTTGTTAAAAAAAAAAAAGGATCTGTATTTCTTGAGGGTGACTCGTTGTCTTCTTCAGAGGGCTCATAGTATGTCTGCTGGGGCACACAGATCTTCTCCCAGCCAGGTGCCTACTGCCTTACTGACTACTGCCCTAATAGTACTTTGGCTATCACCCCATGGAGGAGATCCCTACACTAATTGCCTTCTTAAGAATACAGCGATATTCCTCTGCATAGACTGATCACAATGGACCAGTAGCACAAAGTTGATAAAATGAAGAAGTGTACACGTATACTAACAAGCACCACTCAATTGCAAGGTTAGGTCTTAGATATGATACCTGAGTATGGTACCATACTGCCACCATTAGTCCCTAACTGACTAATAAGTCCCCTTAAGCTTAGGGCCTAGCTATCAGGAAGTTGGGAGTGATCTGAGTTGATCACCCACCCAGGGAGCAATGAGAGTTAAGTTTGCTTGGAACCAAGGCAGTTAGGAGCTGGATATGAGAAACGAGTTCTAGTGTAAGGATCTTAGTTGTGGTTGAGTAACCTTAACCTTAATCCTACTCTAAATCAAAGTTGACAAAGAGAACTCATTAGAGTCCTCACTAAATTGTGTGCGATACTTATACAAGTCCAATTATTTGTACATGTTTACTGATCCAATGTAATTACCTAATTAAATGAAAAAGAAAAGAAAAGAAAAATAAATAATGACTTAGGGGAATTTAGCGGTTTATGTCAATAATAGTATATTAGCTGAACATAATATGGGAAAATAGTCTACATACTATGATGAAAAAGGAAATAAAGAAAATAAAGACAAGCAGGTGAACTGATCTGAGATCTTGGAATGATGGCATATTATCTTGGGAGTTAGTGCCCCAGATGTTGTAGTTCCATCCAACAGTATCATACAAAAGTTGAATAACTGTCATTATACTTACATACTGACTACATTCTATTGTTTTGTGTTCTCTTGCCAACAGAATTTGTATCATACAAGAGATGAGAGATTATTATTGTACTTATGTAGTGACTACATCCTATTGTCTTGCATTCTTTTACTAACACAACCTACTACTTTGATAGACTGTTGAAGAAAGGAAGTGTAGTGGACTGACTTCAACACATACTTAATACCATTCAGAATTAGTAGAGGGATCAAGCCAAGCCAGGCCAGAGGCCCAGATGAAAACCTTGTATAAGTCTAAAGGGTTGTTATTTTAACAAAAAACAGCTGTCAAGTAATGCTCAAGACTCATGTTTATATCATGCTTATTCAATACTTAAGAGGGAAGATGGAGCAGCAAGAACACCTTAGACTTATCTTCATGGTCAGATCAGTGGAGTGTATTTAGGTTGTTTGTACATTATTCTTATCCAGATTATGCCCCACGATCGCGCATTTTCATGACCAGTTGAACATTTCTGCGTACCTATGAAGCATTAGGTTGAGAACTTGGATAATGATATCAGAACACACACTTCGTTCGCAAAACTTTTTCTCCAACGCTCGCTTGCAAGCCTCCGGCGTTTAACCCCTTTCTTTTCATGCCGCTCAGTCGACCGTAGCTCAGACCTAACCTTGTTACGAGAAAGGATCCCATCGAGTACTCTCAGTGAGTCGCCAAGATTCTTCGTTACAGAAACAGTGCGACCTTGACGAACTCATAAAAAGCAGAAGCTGGACAGCAGACAGAACTACTATACCGGAGTAAGAGTTCAACTGGGCTTGACTTGTAATGCTGGCCATTGCATGTTGAGCCTTTTCAGACCATTGGGACTCTTCGCCACGTTCAACTTCAGTCTTGTCTGGGATATCTGGCACAGTCGAGATAGAAGACATAGGAGAGTGATGGGTGCTTGGGAAAGGGAGGAAGGAATTTTTGAGGGTACTAACAAGACGGCAGGTAGACACAATGCGAGAGAATGTCAATGACGACATTTGCGAAAAGTACACGGTGGTCAGAAATAACGCACTTGAGTCACGTGTCAACAGCTGCTTTGCACGATTTTTAGCACGATCTATGTCTACTATGGCTTCTGATGTCCTCGCAGAGGAAATGGAGGTGTGTCGTATTATTCGTATGTGAGATTGAGTTGATAAATCATCAGGTCCTGGGGGCTATATATCCCACAGAGCTTACAAGTTTGTATCACGGAATCAATTTGCGACTATGTTGCTGAGATACATGCAAAGAGCTCTCCGACTCTGACGTCCAGATTGACGCAGAACCAGAAGAGTTAGAGGACGGAGTAGAAATTCGTGCGTCAAATCCGCTATATCTACGTCAGTGTCCTTATTACGAGCCAGCCAAGATTAGTTTGAAAGTGCACTATACCGATGATTACCCTCAGACAATACCGGAACTTTCCTTGGAACCAATTGAGACGTATTTCACAGATGGAGAAATTGACGAACTCATTTGCGAATTGCAAAATGTCGTATGTTTGAATGTAGTTTTTATACTATCAGCGGCTGATTTGTTCAAGGGTAGAGAAAATATCGGAATGGCTATGACATTTACCCTTGTTTCCCATCTTCGGGAACACTTATCACGACTCCTTCGGACACGAATGGAAACGCAGAAGAAAGAAGAACAAGAAAAGGAACGTCTAGAACTTGAAGTATGTACTGTTTGGGTATCTATTCTTGGAAACAGGCAGTTACAATGATTATTTACCAGGCAGAAGCAGCGCGCACATGCGGCATGCCAGTGACACCAGTAACATTTTTGGCTTGGAGGACCAGATACAATGAGAAAATGGCACAAAAGAAAGCCATGGAAGACGAGGAAAAATTCAGAGCTTTGACACCTAAGGAACGCGAGGAATACAAGAAGCATGCAACGAGACTCAGTGGTATGACTAACATATACAAGATGAACTTATAACCCATGGAACATTTTTTGTAGGCCGACAACTATTCGAACATAACAGACATCTCGAAGAAGGGAGTTTGATGGAAGAAGGTATTGGTATCGTCTCTGTCGATGCTAGCCAGTATGAAAGAACAAGAGACGAAGAACAAGAAAATGAAAGTATTATATTTAGTGATAGTGATTAACCAATTTATCAAATGCATCATTGCGAGTCTATATCGTACTAGTATTCCTCTCTGTGATATCACAGGCCCTGCAAGATGTTGGGCTCGCCAGTGTTCCCCTCGATGATGATATCTTCTATTGCCTTGCAACCGAGTCGAGATTGACCTTCTTCTCTCAACCAGCCATCATTGTCTATAAATATCCGGCCTCCCTTGGCAATTGAGTTGTGAACGACATCATCCCCCATTAATTTTAACCATTCAAGGACCGATTGATTTGTCCATCGATCTACATTACCCGCACTTCCAGCCTGAAACCAGCCGAGATGTCCACCTCCTCGGGTAAGTACCATCACCACGAATGGGTTATCACCAACATCGTCTGGCATGCGACGAACGATCGGGTCATCTTCAGCGTTAATGGCTAGGTACGGTACGCGTATATCTGCCACAATGTTGTCGGTAGACATATATTTATAGTATTCGTGAGAGGACGGGAAAGGAAAGGCAGGAGGCGGGCCACCAGCAACCGCGGTGAAGACGTTGTCAAATTGTTCAATCGTAGGGTTCTTAAGAGCCATGGCTTTATCCGCAGCCTGGCTCACATAGTGACCTGAATAAGCTGAAAACCCCTTATGATGACGTTTGAGGAGTTTTTGAAGATTACTGCCCATTCCTTTTGAATATAGATGTTTCCCAAGATAGGTGCTCTCTAATCTGCAATAACGAGAATTAAGCGACAGTAATGGGTTTGAGTCAATTGTACCTACCTTGCATTATTATCTTCCAGGTTCCAAGGCTAAAACTCGGGAATCAGTATATACAACGAATAAAAAATTCGGATCTAGTCATACACAAGCTAAGGCGCATGCCGCATGAAACCGAGCATTCTCTTGTTCCTCACCGAGATAACGCGTCAGTACATTAGAACCAAGTGAGAATCCAAGGGCCAGAAGTGGCGCTTTCGGGTACTGATTCGCGATGAAAAGCAACGCGTTCCGCGTATCGTCTGTATGTCCAGCAGAATAAAAACGTGGGCTTGTGACAGGTACCCCAGCACCTATAACAAATCAGAAGTCAAAAAAAACATCGTCAGAATTCATGATCGGATAGGCGGAGGACACACATCCTCGGAAATTAATCACAACTGCCCGATACCCCAGGCCTCCCTTTTCCTTGGATAGAATGGCTCGACTAAGAATGGCTCGAACGTATGCTTCATATGATCCTTAACGTTAAACGTTACGATGCGTTAATTCAAACTCGTTTCTCAAATTCCGTCAAGGACTCACCTCCAGTCAATCCATGCTGGACGACGATGACAGGGGTACTGTCCATCAGGTATGGGTTGCTTCTCTCATCTATAGGAGCAAAGTCGAGGCCACTTTCAAGAATTGACACAGGGCAACATATCAGATTATGACAAACTTACAGAGTACCACCATCAGCTAGCTGCAGATATGTTCTATCTCGCTTGGTCATTGGTTTGCAGTCGAAGATGTCAGAAGCACATACCGTTTATATGATACTTGATCATCCTTAGAGAAATCCCCGAGGACGCAGTAAATGGTCTGAAGGTGGCCGCTGGATGAATATTCCTTCAATCGAATGGTTAATGTAGCTAGGGCTGGAGTACAAACTTGAAAAGCCACCAGAGTGGCCTGAAATCCTTAAGCACACTGGAAACTCTAGTTTCCACTAGCTGTCGAAGATGCTGTTGCTCTACACTGCTAACGTCATCTCCCTTGCGCACCACGAGCATGCTTGGCTTTGAAGAAAATATGATGGTAGAGGAACTCGAAGAGTATTTACCGCTGGCAACAGAGAGAAAGGCTGCCATCATGCCTAATCCATAAAATCCGCAGCTGAGAGCAGAAGTCATGTTAGGAATCAAAATATCCTAATAATGCAGATAACCCTCGAAAGAGGATGCCAGTGGTCAAACCTTCTCACGCTCTTACCACCCCAGATTTAGTTGAAGCGTGGACGATATTGTTTTTTTTTTCTACTTCTGGTAGTCAATTCTTTCTTCTGGCAGAATTTTCCATTTCTGAAACACTTTATCATGATCATTTCTTTCATGTTTCATGTCTCATGTCTCACTTAGAAAAAGGTTTTACGTCTGACACTTAGACGTGTCCTACCGCTAATATTGGGCTACAGCTCCTATGTAGCAGTCTTGTTCCACTCGATAGGCCTAAGCACTCGCTATCCACTGATAATGATCCGACATGATGGCCGAATTTCTGCCGGTACCCAAAGGTCGGGGACCTCAAACAAAAAGTACTATTCGTTGTCAGGAAACGTCGGTCACGTGTGATAAATTATAGGTGCCACCCGAATCATTATTGTTCCAAGATAGGCAGCAGTTGCGTTCACCTTTGTCTTCGGTGCATAGTATTGTTCAAGCGTGCACCACGCTTGGGTACATAATGAACTTGATTTTCCAAAGTTACCAACATCTACTCGCCGCATCCTCATCAACGAACGTCCGCAAACATGCCTCGTCCAGGCCTTCATCAATATGTCACCAACACTACACTTCCTCACATACGAGGCACTGCGGGCATGCCCCTAATGCCCCTTCCTGGTAATAGGAATAGCCGAAATTGCTTAACAGTCAGGTCTGAAGCATGGAGACGCCTAGAAATCATATATCAGATTGATGCTCCTGATTTCGCTCGAAAAGTCATTAGCTGTGAGTATGAATCAAAGCATTTTGCGAAAAGACCACATGCTCACCTTATGGCCGGTGCAAGGGGCGTCATTAAACATCCGTAACGTAGCTTTTGAACACAGAAATGCACGATCTACTGAAGCCATGTCGCTCGGTACCCGTAGGCGGGATGGCCATTCCGATAGAATAAATTATCCCATCGATACGATTGATCAGTGCGTGTGTGAAGTGGCTTTCTTATGGCCATTGTCATTCATTTTTTGGACAGGCTTGCAGCACTTTTAGATATGCTACCTTTGAAATCAGCTCAGAGGCTGCTACATATTCTCTTTCCCGATACACGGCAATGGAAATTCAAACAACAAGAAGGCTTTGATGTTGACCGCAAAATTTTTGGTTACTTCACATGGACAAAGACCCAACGGTATGATACAGGTTCACAAAACGCGGTTGTCCTAGCGTATCAACCCCCCTGGATCTTGAGTCAGACTGATTTTGAGGATTTTATCAAATGTGGTTCGGTGGGTATGTTATCCTCTTACAAGGACAAATACTGAAATCTTCAGCTTCCTCCACACGTGCCTCCGGGGCGTCTATATCCTAGTGACCTTCAGAGTAAACATAAAATTTGGGCCAAGGTGAGCATATCTGTCAATGAGTTGTATCCAACTCATCCTGGTCAGCTTTGGGACACATGTGTCAAACATAACACAATGTGGTTTGTGATTACATCTTGGAACATTTGGGTATTCGGTTGTTTCTCTAATGGTGAGTGCTATACCGCTTCTAGCTATTCTGAATGTTGACTCGTGACAAGGTTGGTGTTCAGGAATGATATCTGACGTCTGGAATTTGGATGAACATACACCTAACATCCTCGAGTGTCTGACCTACTGGATAGCCTCCGCTATGGGGTGCTCAGGTACCTATCAGAGACCCAAGGTGGGTTGTATTGACTCCAGTAACCCCAGGCACATCAATAGGCCTGCTCAGCTTTCCGACGTCGCTTACCAGGGCCATGGCGTCTTCTTGGCGCTATCAAAGATCTCAGCTTGACTGATTACAGGCTATACGTAGGTTCCTGCGCCACTGAATGCACCACAGATTGAAACCCTACTTCCCATTGTCCAGGCCGATATCGCTGCACTAATAGTCTCGGGATTCAATTGGGAGGGAAAGAGCTGGGGTATGCTATACAATGATTTAGAACCAATATTCTACATGCTGATTGGGTCGAAGATGCAGGCACGTCTGCTCATCTGACCTCACTGCCAACTATTTTATCCCATCAAGGTATATAGCGGCACCTACTGAGAAGGATTTATGTCGATCGGTTAATTTCATTCTGGAATGTCGTGAATCGATCAAGGATACTGGAGAGGATTTCGATGGCACAGCTTGGAGATTTGACAGAAGTGTACCTGTGGTGGAACCATATGGTAAATGGTTGATTTGTATTTCACTGGGCCCTCAAGCCTTCGTCGCAGAGGTACAACCGCCGTGAGAAGGGTTGGGTGTTCTGCTACTCTCGAATAATTCTCGTGCACCAACTTCGTTGGATGTTATTTGTGCCATCATGGAAAACGAATCATATAATCCACGAGAGAGAGAGGATGTTGGTGGAACAACCTATGTGTGCACGAAACTGCTATCAGGTGTCCAATTCATACCATGAACATGGACGTACTGCGATGATGTTCGATATGTATGGATAGGAATCTACATCTTGTGCATTGTAGAAATCGAGAAGTATCACGAGAACGACTGTTTGGAGGATATAGTTAGAGCAAGAAGCACAAACAGAGTTTACCAATACCAGCAATAGATGTTAATTCATCCTCAGTAAGCCGGAAATGTTCTATTGCAAACCTTGTTGCATCAGGAGATGGAGGTTTGTGAGTGGGAGGGGTTGGCAAGGACATCGAAGGAGCAGTGGCAGAAATTCGAGCGTCTAAGGAGGGCGAATTAGGTCCATCATGGACTCGTTGAGCGAGAACGTAACAGGCAGCTGCTATGATTTTCGGAGAGAAAAAGACACAAAGTGGTGTACGGTATCTGTACTCAATCTATGAAGACGTTAATTGCGTGGTTTGCTTTCAAGACTCACGAATCGTGTGCAATGCTCCATGCGTACTCTTGCATTATGTCATCCAGTGAAGCAGCGTTGAAAATATCAACCAAATGTGAATGAGGATTCTCAATAACAAAATCAAAGCAAATTGCCTCCAGGAGTACTTCTTCTATGAAGAGAATAGTTGCCTGACATTGCTCAACCTCCTAAAAAAAAAGAACCAATTCACGATAATCAAGCGATTGTTACGGTTCAACGAACTTTACCATCAGCGGGAATGTTGTTGACATCTGTGCTGTGTACCTTCGCTTGGCATATCCTCGCTACATCTCTAAGTTTTCGGCCGCATTCTTCCGTTTTTGTGGCCAAAAAAATGCAAGTGGCAGCAACGTCCTTCTAAGATGGTGAGCTAGGTATTTTGAGCGGTGAGGATTGATGTACTTGACGGTGAAAGTCATTCATGGAGTATCTCATATAGAAGCGATGAAACCAAGTTGCTGCTGTGCACATGGCTGAAGTAGGTCTGAGGAAAGCGTCAGACGATGATGGCTGAAACTGCAAAACTGACAATGCCAAGGATGAACCCAACCGAAAGAGAAACTCGATACCTCTCGCTCTATCATAGAGTTCTCTTGGTCTTGGAGAAGCGGAAGGCGTCAATGCAAGAGCCGACAAGGGGAAATACCACTGCGTGTTGGCTCCCATGGTAGAGTGCAACATGACTGCCATGCCTCAATTGGATAACGTAATGCGAGTCAATCATCCAATTTACTCATCTAACCACTTGGGATATCTTCTTCTGGTGACAATCCCAGGGCTGGTTCCATGAGGACAGTCAATTTTCTTTCGATTCTGGTCCTTTCAAACCGCCCTCCGATTCCAGTCATATTCTCCGACTGCACCAACTCCGCGGTACTTCTATACATACCTCCAATCTGATATTAGCAGCTTAATTTCAATCCAACATCTCAGGTTCACTTATCAAGTATGTGGAAGCCTATTTCAATGTCTTTCCTATACTCAAAATGACATCGTGAAGCTCGAAGGCTACGTCACAAAGTTTCTAATTTTGAGCCTTCTGAACAGTGCGACAGGTTCTCGACCCAAGTCACGAGATAGAGAGAAGATCCTAGTCTCCTGGAATGCTATTGCCTTACTTTGGTCTTGCTCCAGGAATACCCCTTGAGCATTATAATTGTGCATGATGCAGGCATGCACCAGATGCACCAGATGCACCAACGATTAGTTGGCGTAGTTCTACGTGTCTGGTACCCTTTGGTGACAGTTAAGAAGTCCGGTCTGATTCCTTGGCCGACCAGCGGACATGGAAATCCCGGTTATTCGTATCCGGTCAGTCGTATGATCAGTGCCATTCCTAGGCTGCATAATTCATAGCGAACGGGGATAGGTTCACTGGAAAACAGATTCCTTCTGCGATTCACACCTCATGTACCTCGTGGACAAGGAGCTTTTATTCATGGGTTTTCACAATCCATGGTATTTTGGGATATTCTTCACAAACAATTCAATAGTCTCCTTATCCATTATTCTCATAGGTCTCAACACGGTGGTTGTTTTCCCACCTTTCCGAATACTCAGAGCTTCTGTTCATTGCGTCATCATGTCCCTCAGGGCCTTGCATCTCCTTGTCGCAGTTCATGCATTGGCGGCACATCTCGGACAAAGTCCTTGATGCGTGATGTCTACCGATATAAGTGACTTCCAAGAATTATCATCATCAAGGGAGCTTACCATATTGCTCTGGAAATTGACGACTGGGAATTCAGGATCGAGGTGAGGGGATCCATTTGCGTTCAATTTGCAGGGAAGCTCACTATTGCCAACAGGTCGAGGTACAACTGGGCCCACATTGTGGAGGGTGATTCGGACTGAATTTACAGAAACGGTTCCCGCACTCGACCTGAAAAGTGCACCTTAGAACAGAGAGAGATCTCGTCAGTTCAACGAATTACCAGTTCATCGGGCTATTCAGGTGTCATCTACTAGTGGTATAGAAAGAGCTAAATCTGACATACCACAGCCGTAGAGTGTCCACACTCAGCATATAGATGTCTCACTCTGTTAAGTCATTTTAGACGTTCCTTCATATGCTCAGTTCCCACTCACTGTCGCCAGCGGCACATCATCAGAAGATAGATTGTCTGGGTGGGAAGAAGGAATGAAGCTAGCCATTCACTGGATGGTTTTCGGTTTTATACTGTTGGAATTCTCGAAACTTGCTCGGATGTGGCCGAGTTCTGTCAGGCGAACCAATTGAATTTTGATTGACCGTACCAGGCTACAAACATTTTCTCGAGGTGTATCACGATGCTCGCCATATCGGCTTCTTGTAATTCTGAGCCTCAGGACTGATCCAGCTGTATATAGTGAAATTTCTGGAAGCTGTACTTTGAAACATAAGATAAGAATCCCAAAACCTGACCCTGTAGCCCTCGGAAACGGACTATGACACCATTCTCTGGATATGGTGCGTCGTAGACGTCACCACAGTAAGTGAATTCCAATCGAATTTCTCAGTGCTGCTGATGGAAGGCATACTTCGATAAGATGGTATATCTACATGGATCATAGACCACCATAATGGCTATTGCACTCAATATCATGACGTGGAAGACATGAGACATTAATACTCGCACATGCGGAAGTTGTCTATTATTCAGAAAGAAAGATCCTCGGACAACAACCGTAATCACCTAGCAAAAGCCTGCAGTCAGGTTCAGTGCTAATTCGGTAAATCGACCTGCATATAGAACAGCAAAGGAGCACAAACGAATACATTTCTCACCCAGCAAACATGCCGACAAGATACTGACTAACACCTTCTGGTGTGAGACTACCTACGTCAGAGAATACTAGGGAGATCAAGTCCGGCCTTAAATGAATGTCAGTGGACTGAAGGAACACTTCAGAGTCAAAATACCTCGTATAATCAACGTTGGGATTATTTTCACATATGTGTTCCTGTGTAATTCTTACGGGGGAGTCCGTAGTAGAGACGCTGAAGTTCTTCTGGTTGTCATCAACGGAAGGTGTAGTAATCAAATCATCTGTAGCAGAAGCTTGCACAAATGAGAGTATATTGGAGTTGTGGCTCGGCAGATCGTATTGTGATAAAGGAAAGAGGCGATGGAACTTATAGCTACAGTGAACGAAATCAGGTCGTGGTTACAATGTGATAGAATCACCCACCTTTCTGCCAGGGCATAAAACGGTTTCTTGGCGGCTTTTGCAATGATCGCTATCTGGTTGCTGCCTACTGCGTTTATGAGCCCTCCACTTTCTACCACAGCTTCCGAGCCGACGAGAACAAAATCGACTTTGTCCATGACATATGCTACGGCCGCGTCCAATATCACAGAACATGGTATACCGGCTGCAATTAACGCCTCAGCTGTCTTGATTCTGAACAACTTGTTAATGCATGCTCGAAAGAACCGAAGAGACGCACCCAAGTCCTCGAGGGCGTGCTTCGGTCACAAAGACTATGGGGTAAGATACGATAAGAAGACAAAAAAAGCTAGTATTCCATCAGGGAAAACAGACCAGATATTCTTTTGCACTTGTGAGCTAGAAGCAAGGTTTGCATGACCACCCTGGAGTGAGAATGTGTCAAAATCTATGATATCAATTTTAGCAAACGCATTTGATTGATCATAGTAGCACCCACAACTGAGCCATCTTTGATGAATCCAACAGCCAAATCGGCTATCTTTTGGCGATAGGTCAAAGCCTCCGCAACATATTGTTGGCCTTGCCGAATGAGTTCTCTCTTAAGATCCAGAAAATTCTGGCCTCTCAATTAGATGGCCGGCCTGTAGAAATAGATTTGAAAACGCACAACAGAGTTATGTGGGAACAAGGTCACAAAGGTAATGAATAACTTGCAACCTGCATTAGGACTGATAGGGTTTGGGGTCCGACATTTCAATACTTCTGCCCCATCATTGAGGGCTTTTACCAGCTCAAACATAGTGTCAGCTAGAAGAAGATGAGCTTGGAGTTCCAGTTGTATAGCGAGTCGTTTACCGTTGGAGTTTTCGATAACCTCGGTGAGGGTCAGTATCGCAGCAAGGGGTGGAGACATCTTTGAGGATATCAGAAACAACTATAGGTATCCCCGTAGTAGATACACGCCTGGTCATCCTTCAAGATGTGCTGAAAGGTACCATAGATGTTAAAATTGATATCATCTGTGTGACCTGCTTGAGAGATCGGTTGTGAAGGCGTCATAGTTGTTATTGGGTAATAGATCTTGACACTCTGATCTGTTTATAGAACGATGATGAAACTTGATGGGTGGGAAGTCTCAAAAACGAATTGTGCACATGATTGAGTCATCCTCTGTTGCAGCTAGCAGCTAGCGGATCATGTAACTAACCATCATAATTGACGCCAGCAAGACATATGGAGGCAGTTTCTTCTTTTTCCAAAATCAAAATTTGATAACACAGTGCTTAAGTGCAGTCTGTGGTAGTGTAGAAAGTTTTCAAATGGGAGTAGACATGTAGGAGAATTTAGTAAACAGTAGGTGACTCAGGCATCTTTGGGTAGTGTAGACAACTGAGGTAGGCTAATTTCATACTCACAGTGCATACCTCACAAAAGTCTACAAACAGAATAAAACATGAATGCTGAAGATAGTTGCCACACACCTGGAATCCACATTCCAGGCTCAACTATTACAGATCAGATTGGTACACTAGACAACAAGGGACATTTGTAGCTCAAAAAACTGTCTTTGTCATGGAGTGCATCTGAAATAATAGTGTTAGAGCAGAATATGCTCAAAACTGTGAATTCTGGAGCTTGTTTATGAGTATGCCATCAAGAAAACCACCAGTTCAAGGTGTTGAACCATCAAGTCTAGAGTTCATTGACAATAGAGTATGTCATAAAATTTATCTAGCCATCACTCTATGAATACTTAATTGTTTTTGATAATGAAGGTGTTGGAATTTGGATCTCATATGAGCCTGCGTAATTCTCTTTTATTTCTATTAGACAATGGCTCAGATGTTTTAGTAAAGCATAGACGGCTGTATTTACCTATCAGACAATGGCTACTAGAGTATAATATGAGTTAACTGCTAAGGACTATGTTGAGAAGATCATACCTCAGACGTCGTAGTAAAGCATAGACGGCTGAGGTGTAATGAAAAGACAATTGCTATATATATAGACATCCTCTCTATGCTTTGGGTAATTGTTCAGGTGCTTTTGGAGTATCTGAAATAATGATAGTGATAATGATGGATAGAGTGGAGCTGTAAGAATGTATGGTTGTATCAGTCCATATCAACAATTTCATATTTCTATTGTTCTAAGTGAGTATATAAGTAGTGTACTTAATTTGTATTTGCTATCCATTTGTACCCTTCTCTGATTGTATTTCAACAGAAGGCCTTCTGGATAACATGCAAAATGTCTTGAAGTACTCAAAACTCACTAAGATATCAGGTTATCAGTATAGTACCAGACACTAATCTACTAATATCTTGGAAATCACTGAATGTAAACATTCACTTTTATCTATATCTAAAAGCTCTCTTCAATATGCTTCTAATGGCCATAAATAGAACATAAGGTAATAAGATTCTATGGAAATGCAAGGCTCTTAATGTTTGGACATAATACTAATCTATAGTAAGAGATAAAACTATTCAAATATTTTCATTAAGTTCAATAAAATACAGATATCTCTTGAACCAGTATAGGTATTATAAGAGTTCAGTCCTTGGTGAGTGACCTTAGACTCAACTCTACTCTAAGTCAAAGTTAATAAAGAAAGCTTGTTAGAGTCTTCGCTAATTTATATACACTACTTATACAAGTCCAATTATTTGTTCTTATTTACTGATCCAACAATATTACATAATTAAAATAATATAAATATAAATATTGACTTAAAAAAATTGAGTAATTCATGATACTATTATGAATTGCCCAATTCTCTCTAAGTTGATATTTATTTTTAATTTTATTTAATTATGTAATATCATTGGATCAGTAAATAAGGACAAACAATTGGACTTGTATAAGTAGTGTACACAATTTAGCAAGGACTCTAACGAGTTTTCTTTGTCAATTCTGACTTAGAGTAGAGTTAAGCCTGAGATCACTCACCAAAAGACTGAACTACCACTCTCCTCTCAAGGGTCTTCATCCTAAGGACTTTTATATAATTTGTCATATGAGTCTCTTAGATTACCCATATTATTTTCTTCATTCTTTAAATTTTCTAGATATCTTCTATCTTCTTTGATTCTTTATTGATTTTCCTTATCTTCTTCTTTGTTTTACTCTTCTATTATTCTTCTCTTATATTCGTTCTTTTTTTTTTTTACTTTTTTCAGGAATAAGTTCCTGTTGTATTTTGAGAATGGATTTTTCTTCTATCATTTTCAGTTCTCCTCCATTTGTTTCCAATACTCTCTATCATACTTCTTATTTCTCCAATCATGGAGCAACTTTGCTATATATTTTCTAGGTAGTTTTCTACTAAATACCTTTCTGTAATAAAATGGCAGGCAAGCTAGAGAATCTACAGTGGCAGAACATTTTATTTCTTTTTCATTTTCATTTATTATGTAATAGTTTGAAGTGTGTGAGATACTATAACTCAAAAGAGATCCGCAAGATAATTCAAGTAGATAAATACTGGTAAATATATATTTGTGTATAAGTAGCTAGGTCAATTAGCGAGGACTTTAACAAGTTCTCTTTGTCAACTCTGACTTAGAGTGTGGTCTTAAGCTAACTTAGCTAATGATCACTACACTAGAACTCATTAACACATCTAGAGCACCAATCGTCTCAATCTATACTCTGTTACAAACTTCATTTGGCCATATCTCCACAAATAATTGCACAATTCCCATGGTCTAAGATGCGTCTAAACGCCCTTAAGAAGACCTTTCAAAAGATGCCAAAAACATGTCAAAGCAATCAGTACTCATTGAGATATCAGTTAATCAGTGCTGGACACTGATTAGCAGATATCTCAGGAACTGCCAAACATGAATGTTTGCTTCCATGTGCACATGGAAGCTCTCTTCAATATGCTTCTGATGATTATAAATAGACCTTAGGGCAATAAGATCCTGTGGAGATACAAGGATCTCAAGGTTTGGCATGACATTGATCTATTACTCATAGATGTACATTAATCCTTGAACACAAACAAGGACTGCCCCTTTTATGATTAAGTTATTGCTATTCTGGACACAAAAGGACCACCAAATGTAGAACAATAGGCAGTAGAACATGTGATGCTCTGTCCAGATGCATAGACCATCTATTCATATATATAAGGCTTCATAGTCTGAGGATTAGACCTCAGACTTAACAACATCTTTTGTTGCTTATTCTACCTTGCTTGAGAACCAAGAACTCTTCAATCACAAACTCAGTAAGTAACTATTTGTGATACACTCACTCTTACTCTTACACACTCGACCCTTGACCAGTGATCAACTCTGATCACTAGTCACCTCCATACATAGCTGGATCACAGGCTTAAGTGGACTGACTGGGAAGTTTAGACCCTGGAGGTGGATGACTGGGACCATACCTGGGCCCCAGTGTAGACCAGACCTTACAACTAGGTGGGCTTAGTGGTTACTTATAAACTTTTTGCTTTATCAGTCTTGTGCTGCTGGTCCATTGTGACTAGTACACGCAAAGGAACATTGCTGCATTCTTAAGAAGATGATTAGAAAAGAGATCTTCTCTGAGAAGTGATAGTGTAACCCTAGTATTAGGGCAGTAGCTAGTAAGGCAGTAGGAACCTGGCTAGGTGAAGATTTGCACCCCAGCAGACGTAAGTAGTTGGTAAAATAGTTAGCCAAAGAAACATTGGTCAGTAAAACCTGCAAAAAATACACTTTTCCTACACAACCAAAATTTTCACCCTTCCTTAGACACAACACCATGTCTTTGTAAGCATACAATCAAACTATGAGCAATGTGCTCAAACAAAGGCAAGCACTTACCAAACTGAAATGGGAGATAGAAGAAAGAGAGGAATGCAGATGTTAGAACTGCAGATTGTTTGACCACTTGGCTAAAAACTATAGAAATAGGAAAGGAAAGGAAGAGGAGAAGATGAAGAAGATAAGCAATAGATTTGAAGCATTAACAAGCAGGGTAATGCAATGTGGAGTAAGGGAAGTAAGATGACAGAAAGTAGTAGAAGAAAAAAGGTAATGTTTCAAGTATGAGGAGGAAGGGCATAAGAAATAAGAGTGTCCAAAAGAAAACAGGAAGAGGAGAGAAGAAGCACTACCACCACAAGCAGTATGGAAGAAAGTGAAGGAACACAGTGGAGCGAGGGGACTACCCCCAAGGGGAGCAGTGGTGTGTATGGAGGGATGGATGACATCTAGGGAAGTGGTAACATTTGTGGAGTGTAAAAAATATGAGTACAAAGAGTATAGAGGATGTGAGTACAAAGGGATAAAGACTTAGGAAAACAGAGGGCAGAGTTTCCTGAGTAAAGAGCAGAGATATAACATGTAATGTGAAAGATGTAAAAAGGTGTGGAATTGGAGAGACAGAGAAGCAGAATGTGGAAGAGTAAAAAGAGTAAGGTGTAGCACTTGTGGAGGTAAAGATGTGGTGACAGGAGGAAAGGTAGAGAGAAATGAGAAGGAAAAAGTGTTCTGTCTGCCCTATAGGACAGGCAAGAAAGTTCCATGGTGGAACTGGGGGAAAAAGGTGGAACAATCAGTGCCTAAGGCCCAGAAAGGGAGGGTTGGAATCACTGATCCAAAGAAAGAAGTTAGAAGGACCTTGAAGGGTCTACAAGAAGTGTGGATGCAAATAGGAGTAGAGAGAATTGACACTCATGAAAGAATCTCAGTAAAGGTGTTGTTAGATAGTAGAGCCACAGGACTCTTCATAAGTAAGAAGTGTGCAGAAAGGGGGGGCTTCAAGTTAATGAAACTTGAAAAGCCAATAGTGGTAAAGAATGTGAATGGTACAGGAAACAATGGAGGTGTAATTCTGCATGAGGTAGAAGTAAACTTGTACTTCAAGGGGTATGTAGAAAGAGTAAGAATGGATGTGTGCAATCTAGGAAAGATAGAAGTGATATTGGGGATGCCTTGGCTATAGGCACATAACCCAGAAATAGATTGGGAGAAAGGGGAAGTAAAGATGATGAGATGTTCACCCATATGTGGATGATATGTGGGCAAGAAGGAAATGGGCCCAGAAATTAAGAAAAGAAGAAAAGGGAAGAAAGAGATTCAAGGGGATGAAATCAAAAAAATTAGGTGGGCAGCAGATGAGAAGAAAGATTGGGGAAGAGAGGAGGAGATAGAGTTAGACCATAGGAAGGTTGAGGCGATGGTACCTTAAAAGTTCCACAAGTGGCTAAAGGTGTTTGGAAAAGTGGAGTCGGAGAGAATACTGACAAAGAAGATATGGGATCATGTTACCAATCTTAAGGAGGAGTTCAAGGCTAGTAAAGCATGAGTGTATCCACTCTCTAGGAACAAGAGGAAGAAGGTTCAACAATTCATTCAGGACCACCTAAGAAAAGGGTACATAAGGCCTTCAAAATCACCACAGACTTCTCCAGTTTTCTTTGTAGGAAAGAAAAATGGTGGAAAGCATATGGTCATGGACTATTGTAAACTCAACAAGCAGACAGTGAAAAATAACTACCCATTGTCATTGATTACTGACTTTGTAGATGCAATGGAAAACAAGAAACTGTTTACTAAGATGGATTTACAATGGGGTTACAATAATGTATATATTAAGAAAGGTGATGAGTAGAAGGTAGCCTTCACTACACATATGGGGTCATTCAAACCAGTGGTGATGTTCTTTGGAATAACAAACTTGCCAGCAATATTTCAGAGGATGATGAATGAGATTATAAGGGATCTCATAAATGAAGAGAAGGTGGCAGTCTTTGTGGATGACGTACTAGTAGGCACAGAAGGAGAGGAAGGACATAATGAAATTGTGGTAGAAGTGTTAAGGCAATTAGAGGAGAACAACTTGTACATAAAACCAGAAAAGTGTTTATGAAAAACAAATAAAGTAAACTTTCTGGGAGTAGTAATGGATCAGGGGGAAATTGAGATGGAGGAGGATAAAGTGGTAGAAGTGTTGAACTGGCCAATACCAAAGACAGTCAGAGATGTCAGAAAATTCTTGGGACTCGCCAATTATTATAGGTGATTTATTAAGAACTTTGCAGCACTCACAAAACTCTTGAATATGTTGACAAGAAAGGATGAGAAGTGGAGGTGGGAGGAAGCCTAGTAGAAGGCATTCAAACAGTTAAAAGGGATCTTCATAACCAAACTATTGTTGGTAGCAGTGGATTTAGACAAGGAGTTTAGAATTGAGGCAGATGCCTCCAACTTTGCAACAGGAGGCATACTATCCATTAAGTGCAAAGACAACAAATGGAGACCAGTAGCTTATATTTCCAAATCTCTAGATGAAACAGAATGTAATTATGAGATTTACAATAAGGAGATGTTAGCAGTAATTCAATGTCTGGAGGCCTAGAGGCACTTCCTAGAAGGTACTAAGGAGAAGTTTGAGATTTGGTTGGACCATAAAAATCTAGAGTACTTTATAAGTAATCAAAGTTAAATAGATGACAAGCTAGATGGGCACTCTATTTATCTAGATTCAACTTTGTTTTAAAACATATACCAAGGAATAGGATAGGAAAGGCAAATGACCTAAGTAGAAGACTAGACTGGGAGGTGAGAGTGGAAAAGGATAATGAGGAACAGACGCTAGTAAAGAAGGAATAGTTGGAAGCCAGAGTGGCACAAGTATTGGAAGTGGTAATCAAAGGAGTAGACATCCTGGATAGAATGAAAAAGAGTGAGGTAAAAGACAACAAGGTTGTCAAAGCAGTGGAGAAAATAAAACAAGCAAGAGTAAAAGTTTTATGAGATGAAGAATAGAGGGAGTATAAGAGATTGATGTTGAAAGAAAAGAAGGTATATGTGCCCAAAGATGAAAAGTTAAGGGCAGAAATTATCAGGCTACATCATAACACGTCTGTAGGAGAGCATGGAGGATAGTGGAAGACAATGGAGTTGGTAACAAGGAACTTTTGGTGGCCAGGAGTAAGCAGGGAGGTGAAGCAGTATGTGGAAGGATATAATGCATGCCAATGAAATAAAAATTGTATACAAGCACCTGCTAGCAAATTAATGCCAAACTCAATACCAGAGAAACCATGGAGTTATATATCAGCTGATTTCATTATGAAGTTACCATTAGCACAAGGATATGACTTGATTCTAGTAGTAGTAGATAGGCTGACAAAGATGGCTCATTTTATACCTATTACGAAGAAGACAACAGCAGAGAGACTAGTTAGATTATTTAGAGATAACATTTGGAAGTTATATGGCTTGCCAGAAAGCATTATTTCCAATAGAGGGCTGCAATTTGCAGCAGGAGTGATGAGAGAGTTGAATGCAATGCTGGAGATTGATAGTAAATTATCAACGGCGTTCTACCCACAGATAGATGGGCAAACTGAAAGAATGAATCAAGAATTAGAACAATACTTACAAATGTTCATCAATCATTGTTTGGAGCAGTGGCTGGAATGGTTGGGAACTGCAGAATTTACCTACAATAATAAGGTACAGACAAGTACAAAAGTGTCACTCTTCAGGGCAAATAGCAGAAGAGATCCTTGCATGGGATTTGAACTCAGGAAGAAGGGGAGGTTTGAAGAAGCGAGCAAGTTTGTAGAAAGGATGCAAAGAATACAGGAAGAAGTGAAGGCAGCATTAGGAAAGGCACAAAAAGATATAAAGAGATATGTCATAAATCATTCAAATCTCTCAAAGGTAATATTTATTTTTCTTTTCTTTTCTTTTCCATTTAATTATGTAATATCATCGAATCAGTAAATAGGAACAAATAATTGGATGTGTATAAGTAGTGTATGCAATTTAGCAAGGACTCTAACAAGTTCTCTTTGTCAACTCTGACTTAGAGTGGAGGTTGCTCACCAAAGACTAAAACTCTTACAAGGTATGTGGATAGGCATAGGGGAGAAGTAGAAGAGTATTGAGTGGGAGACCTAGTGCTACTCAGCACCAAGGACCTCAAATATCAGATGGTAGGAAGAAGAATGGAAAAGCTTACAGAGAGGTTTGTCAGATTTTATAAGGTCAAAGCAATAGTCTTGACAAATGTAATAGAATTAGAACTACCTAGTACAGTAAAGATACATCTGGTAGTTAACGTAAGTAGAGTATGAAGGTATACAGAACAGATAGAGGAACAAAGGAAGGAGCTGCCATAACCTATAGTAATTGAAGGAGAGAAAGAGTGGGAAGTAGAAAAGATAATGAATAAGAGACAGGTACAGGGAAAAGATAAGTACCTAGTATGATAGAAGGGGTGTATGGCAGAAAAAGACACTTGGGAAAGCAAGAAAAATCTCAAGAATGCAAATGAGCTAGTAAAAGAGTTTGAAAAGGAATACAGAAGGGCAAAAGAGAAAGAAGCAAGACAACAAGAAATGGAAGAGAATAAAAGAATATTTAACAGAGGACTGCTAGGGAAGTACACAGCAAAGTTATTATATGGATGGGGGGAAAGGAAATACGAGCAGGAGTATTGGAAGAAGTTGGAGGAAAATTAGTAGTGATGGAAAAGGAATCCATTCACAAAAGTGAGCCACAATCTGTTCTTATGGATAAAACAACAAGAAAAAGAAGAGGATGAGATGGGGAACATCAGTGATTGGGACAGTGAGCTATAAGAAAAATCCTCGAGGACAAGGAAGCTTGAGAAGAGGGTAGTATAATAAAATGATAGACGAGCTAGAGAATCTTCTTCTCTTCTCTACTCCCCTTCATCCTCATGCTGATGTATAGGTGGCAGGCATTAATGAATCCTACCACCTTCTCTCTTTCTCTGTCAAATAAAGGAGACTTTGCTGCCTTCCCCTGGATTTGCCCCCTGGATAGGAGCTGCTCAATTGCCATGATGTGTTGAGCAAGGTATTGAAGGATTTGGTCCATTGTCAGACCTCCTTTTTTTTATAGTTGTTGTTGTTGTTGTTGGCCCTGGGATGATTGTTGGTAGGACATATTGTTGTTCCAGGTGTCTTCTTCATCTGTTGTTTCCTTGTACAAGGAGCAGTTGCTTTCTTCTTCTGAACTAATGTTTATACCTACTGGGGAGCACATCTTCTCCCAGCTAGGCATCTACTTCCCTACTGACTACTGCCCTAGTACTAGGGTTATACTATTGCTGCAAAGATGCAAACCCCTAAACTAGACAGCTCCTTAAGGAATGACTGGCACTCCTCTGCATGTAGGAACTACAATGAGCTCCCAGCACAAGTGTCAGGACCCATGGAACAATCCTGGATCCCCCTCTGAGGTTAAGAGGTTAAAAACGAGGAGAACTCGACAGAGTTCCTCTATGAATTGACTAGTTATTTATATATGTACATGTAGCTGTGGCTAATCTATTTTAAGAGTAATCATGGTACCTATGTACTACTATCTATCAAGTCCTGAGTAATTCCCCATGTCAGACGGCTTCTACCCACATGTTTTCCCACACATGGTGACTATCTAATTGTCATGTGATCTGCCTCAGATCATTACTTGATCCTTTCTATGCTTATCACTTTTTATGTTCATGACATTCCCATGTCATAGTCATTATGTCATGATGTCATTAATTAATTAATTAATAAAGAAAAAGAATAAGTGTCAGAGTGAATCATAACAACAAGGTTGATAATGTGAAGAAAAAACAAGTATTCAAAAGAGCCCGCTCAGTTGCTAGGTCTGGTCTCAAGATGGGACTTAGTCCTAACTTATTCACCTCCAGGGTTCCTGGTCAGTCCTCTTAAGCCTAGGGCCTGGCTATGTCATAGTGGTCATTGGTCGTGATGACCAGCATACCAAGGGCAAGGTTAGAGTAAAGGAAAAAGGGTATATAGGGTTTGAGACAAATAGTACGGAGTGTAGGATATTGAGTTCTAATGTAATAACAAGTAAGTTGAGACAAGCACCTTATCACACTCAATATTATAAGAGAATGAAAAGAACTCGATGGAGTCTCTCTGGGAATTGCTCTACCTACTTATATACAATTTCTATTTGTCTATGTATATGCTTAAGTAACTTCCCACGATCCTTCCAGAAGGTTCCATTATGTAACCTGTCATGTGACCAGGTCATGTGACTTTATCTTATCTAATATTATCTCTCATGCTATTTTTAGAATCCCTCATCTAATCCATCCGAGAATAGGTCCTATTCTTCCTATCCCTCTAGTTGTACAATTTTAGGTTCAGGTGGGTTTATGATATATATCAAGAAAGCAAATGTACATAGAATACAAGCTACAATGTAATTCTATAGGAGATCTGGAAACAGTGAGTTTTACTTGAAAAGGAGAATAATTGATTAATTAAAATAAAATAAATAAAAAGAAAATAAATATAAAAATTAGGCATATGACACTGAGAATAAGTAAGAAAATATATATATTACAAGTTCAATGACAAAGATTCAAAGTTGTGGAAACTAAATTTAAATGTGTTATCACAACAAGTACAAGAGAGAAACCCTTGGTATACCAATTCAAGCAGCAATAGAATATATGCTGTTGTGACATCAATTAGTTGACATCAAACCTCAGTTGACAGCTGTTTGTTCACCCTACTCCCTAACGAGATTGTAGTAGCCTACCTAATCAGTTGACAGCTATTTGTCCGCCGTAATTAGCACAGAGGGAGGTTTTCGTTGACTCTTTCTTACTCTGTTATGGCTTCTCCAATTAAGCATCTGCAGGCAAAGCAGCCCTTCAAGTTTGAGGCTGTTATGCTATTTTGGAGAATCATTACCCAAATCTTCTTCCGGGAAATTCGACCACGAGGAGCATTCCATATCCCCCGAGATGGCCCTGTAATTTTTGTTGGTGCTCCTCATCACAATCAGGTATGCCGGTTTTCGGCCTTCTTACTGGACCTAAGTCTGCTTCTTCAGTTCCTCGATCCACTACTGTTGTCCCTCGAAGTGTTCCGCGAGACGCGTAGACAAGTACAGTTTTTAACTGCCGCGAGAAGCATGGAGAGAAAATGGGTTGGCTTTTTCGCTCGCCTCATGGATAGCAGTGAGTTTGATAGGTACCTGCCTCTGCGAGTAGATTCAGAAATCCTTCCAGTCCCTGTTGCTCGAGCTGCTGATTCTGCAAAGCCTGCTGCTGGCCGCATATGGCTGTCACCTAATGACCCTTGTCTTATCCTGGGAGAGGGAACACAATTCACCAAAGATTTTCTCCCCAAAATGCAGATTATGCTCCCAAAATCAATAAATAACTTAGTAGCCGAGGTTAGCGAAGTTCTCTCAGATACCGAACTCCTAATCAAGCGTGAGTTTGGTGGGGAAAGCGGGAAGGGAACGGCAAAGATCAGGGAACAGGTCATGGAACTACGTCAGGATGGAATTTCTGGTCTTGAATTCAAGAAAATGCCCTATGTCGATCAAAATGGCATGTACAGAGAGGTTTATCAATGTCTGAATGATTATGGTAGTATTGGCATATTCCCAGAAGGTGAATCAGGCATTGGCTCAAGCATCTTGTGATGAACCTCCCCTCTTACAGGTGGTAGTCATGATCGAACAGACCTCTTGCCTCTTAAGGCCGGAGTCTCTATCATGGCTCTCGGGGCGATGGCTAATGACCCAAATATCAAAGTCAAGATTGTCCCTGTAGGATTGTCTTACTTTCACGCTCACCGCTTCCGTTCTCGTGCCGTTGTTGAGTTTGGAACTGCACTCGATGTGCCTCCAGAGTACGTGGAAATGTTTAAACAAGGAGGATCACAAAAGCGCGAAGCGGTGTCCAAGTTCCTCGATCTTATTTATGATGGACTCAAGACCGTAACTATCCGTGCTCCTGATTACGACACCCTGATGGTAAAATTTTTAATACTCAAGTTCCTGCTTGGATGACTGACCCCATCGACCAGTTGATTCAAGCTGTCCGTCGATTATACAAAATCCCGAGCCAGCATCTTACCCTTGGACAAGTTGTCGAACTAAATCGTCGTTTACTCGAAGGCTATACCCGCTTCAAGGACGAACCCAGGGTCCAGAAGCTGCGTACCGATGTTCTCAGATATAACCGTCTCCTCAGAGACATTGGAGTACGCGATCATCAGGTATGTGAAAAAAATCAAAGCTACATGTATTTCACCGAGCACATCGGTTACAGGTTCCACGAGCGAAGAAAGCCAGTTGGAAAACTCTTGGCCTTTTGACTTATCGGATGGTTCTCCTTACCATTTGGACACTTCTCGCCTTGCCTGGGACAATCCTGAATGCTCCCATGTTCATAATTGCCTCAATGCTCTCGAGGAAAAAGGCGAAAGGTAGGTCTAGGCCAATAATGTAATGTTGAATTTTGATTTATCTTCCTCTCAGAGGCTCTCGCCGCTTCTGCTGTCAAGATTGCTGGGCGCGATGTATTAGCAAGCTGGAAGATCTTAATAGCTCTGGGTGTTACCCCTGTTCTATATACTTTTTATGCTATCCTCTCCACTATCCTAGGCATTAAGGCTCAACTTCCGATGCAATGGCAGATTGCAACCCCATTCCTCACAATAACCACCCTCCCTTTCATGAACTATGCTGCCCTCAAATTTGGCGAGGCAGGGATGGACGTACTCAAGTAAGTAGATACTTGATGTCTATTGTCAGCATATTGACACTTGGAGAGATCTTTGCCACCGCTCATAATCACTCTTATACCTGGTCAACAACGATCGCTGGACAAGGCCAAGCAACAACGTGTTCATCTTACGAATGAACTAGCCGATATCATCAACGAGTTCGCACCCAAACTGTATGAAGATTTTGATCAGGTCAGTAATCACACTTCCAGTTTCCGAGGCCTGATTTTCATTTCGTCTCTAGTCTCGAATACTTGTCCCATCAGCCAGTGTACCTCCTTCCACTGGGATATCTGGAGTATGGCGCCGGAAGAGTGGGGCAGGTGCTGTTGGTGCACAAGGCTTACTGATTAATCATCCTATGGCCTGGTTTGATGAACGCCTCTTTGGTTGGAGTCGCAATTCAAAACACGGAACATCTGCGTGGTTAGGTTTCTCTGGAGACGAATCTAGCCGCTTAGGGACTCCTGATGAAACGGACGAGGAAGACATCGGAGACTATGACAACGTCGTCGGAATTGTTACTTCCACCGAGGACACCAGGCTGCAAAGTCACCGTAGCTCTTACGCCGATTTGCAGAAACTTAAATCGGCGAGTGCTCCCGAAACAACTCCAGAGAGTATTGACAACCATAGGAAACGAAAACATCTGAATCATGACGCTTGACAGCAAATGCAGGTATATTCACATCGCAGGGATTGTCTAGATTAACTGCCCACCTTCCATTACAAATTTCTGGACCTCTAGTTCGAATCCATCCCCCAACCTATTTATTGTTTTCATCCACACCAACAACGTAATTGACTTTTGAGGTGGCAAGCAGTGGTCATCGAAATAACCGTCTACTCGGAACCAGGATTTACCCACATCTCTCATTATATCCTATCGCTTTCCGGCTGTGAGGATCTCTACTCCGGTCTCCGTAATCCTGAAAGCAGGGAGTTAGGCAGCAAGTTTTTTGTTCATATGACATACATACAAAAGAGTATCTTCAAATTGAGCACTGCGCTTTCCGTCGACAGTGGTGGCGGTCCAATTATCTGGCCAGTGCACGTCACCCCAGTTATGTCCAAGGTTGATCATCTGAGGGACAACACCATCATCAGTATCAAATCATGAAGAATGATAAATGACTGCGAACTGGTTCAATTGTAAAGCACTATGTTTTCGTCATCATTCGAAAGTGGCTCGGAAGTAAAAAACTCACCATACCAGCCTTCATCGTGCCGACAGCTTTATTTTTCGCATAGTGTGGGATATTAGGTGCACAGTGGAAAAGATTGTTGATGCCATGGCCAGTGTATGTGCGCACAACTGCACAGTTGTTGGAACGCGCGATAGGCTCACTGTACAGAGATTAAAATTCCAGAGGAGCTGCACAAGGCTGGTACGGACATAGTCTTCCCAATATCTCGGAACAAAGTTCCAGGCTTGCATATAGCGATAGCAGCGTCGAGAGCTTTTCGAGTTGTGCTGATAAGCTTCTTAGAATCCTCATCGATTTCACCGACAGCATAAGTTTCGTTGAGGTCTCCATGGAAGCCTGAATGAAAAGGTTTATATTGAGCTTGTTCAATATCTTTTAATTACCTTCGTGATAAAGCGTTACATCTGTATCCCTTCATTTAAGTACATGCAGAAAAGAAAAAACAGGGATAATCACCAATGTTAATGATATCTCCCTCCTGGAGCTTCCTTTTGTCAGGGATACCATGGCATATAACTTCATTAACGGAACTGAATATGACGGGATAGTAATTCATTGCAAGCCAAATATCAAGGTGAGAAACATACGTGCAGACCGACTTGGGAAAATTCCGATAATTCAGGGGGGAAGGATATGCATTTCGCTCAATAGTGGCTTTGTGCACAATTTCATCGATCTCATCAGTAGTAATGCCAGGTCGGATAGCTGATGCTGCAATATCCAAAACTTCCCTCGCAAGCTGGTCTTGATGAATTTTTAATGGGACAATGAGGAGTTCCTAACTTGCCTTACACACTTTACGCATTTTATCCTGTTCTTCCAGGCTCAACACTCGAGGTGGTTGGCCCATCATACACCTTTCCAACTGTGGGATGCCTGCGTAGGGTTTGCATAACATGATTATATTGTAGACTGTGCACTTACCGTTCTCCGCATAATCAGGACGGGAAATGTGGGCAGGAACCATGCGAGTCAGGGACAAGGGGTATAAAGGTCTCAAGGTTCCAGTGTAATTAAAAGTGCCCCAAGGAACGTAAGAGTCGTCTGCTAGCAGAATGAATGGTGCATGGCCTAAAACAATCCATGAATGACCACGTACTTGGATGTGTTAGCAATACACCCGGTTTGGTGAGTTCATGGATGGCCTTGTGCTTTTTCTTGAGAATCAAGGTCCAAGTGAGACTGTAGATAAGAATCGGAGGCAAGACCTTACCCCTGGGAGTCTGGGTCAAACTTGTCAATACGTGGATTGAAGATACTCACAAGCACCCTTGAAACACTCCTGACTACAGAAAAAAGAACCTCTGATCTCGAGTCTGATCCGCAAACAAATAGGTGAGTATGTTTTGAGACAAGCAGAGGGAAATTAGAACAACTTATTGCATGTTGGGCACTCTAGTCGCGACGGTGGGTTCCCATTTGGACAAGACTTACTCTGGCAAGTAATGGTCGTAGTCATAGTGGAATGAGTTACGTAAGGTAAATTTCTGACAGACAAATCAAGTTTCGTGAAGCGTTCTGGTGGATCCGGTCATGATCTGAAGACAGCAGACTATTAACAAAAATGCTGGAGGGCCTCCAAGGGTGTTGATCTCACAACCCGTATTCGGCATCCTTCTACTAACTGTTACGGGCTATCTAAAATTGATCGGAACCTTTTCAAGTATGTCATAGCATTTTTTGAAGGTCACAGTCATCGATAGGTCCCCCGCATTGGTCTTTGGATAGCCTTGAGACCACCATCCGTACTTTTCCAGCACCTTTCCAGCCTTGGTCAAAATACTGTCCGGATCTTGAAGATAACAAAAAAGCTGAAATGAAGTTCCTAAACAATGTTTAATCATATGGTACATCCTGCCGTGACTAGCTTATCCTATCCTTCAAGAACTCAGCAATCCAACTTTTGACTTCGGGTCAGTGCATAGGATCAAAGGGTTTCTAACCCAAGCTATCAAGGATGGGAAAGAAGAGGTGTCATGATAGGGCGCAATGTTAATGTGAGCTATAGCTTACCCAAGCCATCACCGTCGTTGACCATGCTGGATGGTCTGTAGTGTTGATTGATGATATGAACATCGTGTAAAGTGGTAGAAACTGTTCCCACCAAAACATGACATGATTACCATTCAATAATAGGCTATTTAGAGTGATGGAGGCCTCAGAGAGAAGGACCAGAAGATGTTCGGGCGATGTTTGTAGCTCAAACCAGGTGATAAACTACTCAGCCATCTGGAGTCAGACTGCAGGTCAGGTCTGATCACTGTACAAGTCCCCATTGATGCCCGAATTGCAGTATATTAAAAAGAATAAAATAAAAATAAAAAATTAGATGATTCAATTTGATTCGCCGTGGCATGAACACTGTTACAGAACTACATATTAGTTATATTGAGAGGTTCTCGGGAAGTAAACATGTGCGTATTAGTCTATGTTAATGGAATTGATACAAATAAAATTAAACTGATGCAAGCTCGAGAGCAACATGGGCGAAACGTAGGGACGAAAACATGCTTTGACAAAAACAATAGTCATAGTGTATCTTTGCACGAGTGGAAACCATAGTCAAAGAAAGTAAGTCCTTGATCAACGAGAGATCAACGAGATAGAACCGTCACTAAGGGAAGACGTCGAGTTTAAATGCCACATTGGTGTCACTGCACGCCTTCCTCAAGGCTTTGAAGTGTACTTGTCCAAAGATCTCAACAAGCGCCGCTTCGTTTTCACTGATCCATGATACTGGTGGGATACCTCGCGTTGTTTGATAGTGGCCATCAGGAAGGTGCTCTTCGAATACGAGTGTGACTAGGCCAGTAAGCAGACATTGAATCAAATTCAAAATGTCACTGATAGGAGGGCAAATCTTCCGCATAGATTCAAAAGTATCACTATGGAAAACCATTTCCCACTGAACTCGCCTCTCAGGTGAGAAAAAAGAGCTGGCATGAATAGGAAGCTGAAGTTTCATCTTGGGACCAGCAGGTAGACCAATAGAAGAACGCCAGATTGAGGTAGACTCAAGAGAAATCAAGAGTCGATGGTCGTCTGTGGGTACCTCAACCCAACCATGTTCCCGAATAAGACAATTCTTGATTTGCTGCAGCCAGCGATGGGAACGAGCATACGTGGACCCGAGAGCCCCTGCTGTTGTGAGTGGGATACGAGTACGGCGGGCCCAGTCATCCATATTGCTGACATCGCTGGAGAAAACGACTTGAGGTTTGGACTGAGGAGGGTGCATGCTTTGGATGTGATGCCCTGGAGATAGACATGGAAGGCTACTAAAAGTGCGAAATTTCAGCAGGGGACAGAGCTGCTTACGGGAAGGCAGAAGTGTTGTAGGCGTGGAGGAGATTGACGAGGGATGCAAGATGGAGAGCGGGAGGAGGACAGAGGGGGAGGAGCTCTCATAGCTCGACTGCCTTTTGTAGTGGGCGGAAAAAGACCCTTGCCTCGTCACTTTACTACGTCGGGAGAAAGTACACGTGTATTCGCCCCCGAACTTCTTCCTCTTTTGGACAGTCCCAAAACATGATCCTCTGTTCTTCCGCTGCCCCTCTTCACTAGTGAGTCTGCTTTCAGTCCTTAGCCGAAAAATACCAGACCGTCGATCAAAAATTCTCTTAGCCCCGCCGCTAATTCTAGCATATCCATCGCCTAGCTCATGTCAAATGTAGCACCTTCTCTGCTAGCCACTCTTTCATTGCTACCTGTTGCCAGATAAATGCTCTGCACACGCCTGCCGTCCACCTTATTCTGCAATCTATCGATTACCCTGGCTACAGACCACCTGAGCATAGTTCTAGAGAGCAGGTTAACAATAAAGCATGCCTAATAATTCTACTGACCTAGAGCACAACTGGGTGGCACTTCAGTGATACCCTTAGAGGTTGATGTCAATATATACTGCACCTGTAGTTTATGATCGATTACCTAATATTCATTGATTATCAACACTGCAAAAATTGCTCTGATCTACATGCATGCAAAAGTCTTGTGCTCAACCAGATGGGAACTAGCTTGAGCTCCTCTTGATCAGTTCTCTAAGACACCAATAAGAAACCCCAAGGCCTGCTCATGAAGCCAACTGAGCCTTAGGATGTTATCGTATTCATATTTGGACATTGGGATTTTCTTCATAATTATTTTATTTTGTTTTGTTATTATTCTCTTTATATTCTGTCATGCTCTGTGACCAATCCCATGCATCCCCATGCATCCTCACATGCTGACATAATCATGTCCATAGTATTATTAGGTGATGATTAATAAGTAGAGTAGAGTAATAGTGATTCTAGTTTGTTCTACAACCTAGCCAACTCAATCTTATTCTTAAAATCTAATAAATCCCTCAGAAGGTAATAACTGGCATTAGAAGGAATCCTAGGCTTTACTTTTCCTCAGGACAAAACCTTTTTGTTCTTATTTTGAAATTTGTTAAATTTGTATTTAATAATCTGAAGGTCACTTTTATTGGTTATTAGTAAGGATAATGTCATTCCATATTTTTCTGGTATATTCAATTTTAATATTAGATCTGATTGATTTGAGGCCAATATTTTTGTTGGTGTTCTTGAGTATAACCTTATTATTGGTCTTGCTCATAGAAATGATAATATTCTTCCTTGAGGGACCTTTGATATTGGTTTTCTTACTTAGGTTTGTTTTGCTAAAGGCAAATTCATAAATTTCAATGATTTTTTGTCTAGAAGTAACAGAAATACATTCTTTCTTGTAACTTATACAAAGGTTGGACACTAGTTGGTTTTGGTTTTGGTCTGGTATGGTAAAGAATGGGGGTATAAGAGTTTGAACTTCAGTTAAGTGATCTCAGACTTAACTCCACTCTAAGTCAGAGTTGATAAAGAGAACTTGTTAAAGTCCTTACTAATTTGTGCACACTACTTATATAAGTCCAATTATTTGTCCTTATTTACCGATCTGACAATATTACATAATAAAATAAAATAAAAATAAAGAAAAATAAATATTGACTTAGAGAGAAAAGGTGATTCATGATAAGGGAAAAGGACCTTGAATGTTTTTTTTCATTTGTTTTCGATGGGGCATTAGAGCCAGTATCAGTTTGGGTTTGCTATTAGGCTTAAATTGGACTGTGACCATTTATTTGAAAGTGGCATCCAAGATAGAAGCTGTTTGGTTACACTAACTGGATTCATAAAAGGTAGGGAGGAAGATCCAAACTGCAGAACCTATGCTGGAAATTTCTGGAAGGTCAGACAAATTTTCATTTGAAAGGTTATATTGACAAATGAATATAGCAATTTTGCTTAGTGAGCATACAATGTCATTGATATTACCTTTAAGGAATTCTCTTATGCTAAAAAGAGAGATGGCTGAAAAGGAACCATTTCATAAGCCATATCAAGAGGCATTAGTTCATTAGCTAGTGTGACCATCTACATTCATGTCATTGTTGTTGACATGGTCTACTGTGTTGTTACTAGCATTGCCAATAGGTATGTTTGCCTTATTTGGGGCAATGAGATATGTGGGCATGGGGTGTGCTTAGGGAGCAAGATACATGAGTGCTAGTTGCACTTAGGAGGTAGGTGCATGAATACTAGCTGCAGTGTCTTGGAGTGGGCTTGTGTCATTGGTATTGGTTTAGTTTTCTTCCATTTTGATCTGATCAGCCCACTGTTTGATCATTACTTTCTTGTTGGTTGGACTGTTGGATCTCTTCTGAGGTAGCTCTTCAGAGGAGGACAATAATAAGAAAGAATCCTCTTATCTACCTAATGCAGCCAAGGCACTACAGAGACGTCTTTGGAGGCATTTTTGAATGGAGGTGTGGCCTTGTTTGCTTGTGATAGACTAGATGTCTGTACTTCTGACTGCAATGACTTCATGCAGCAGAAATCTTGTCATTAGCTGTAATGCTTAATAGAGTATAGTTATCTGAGTTGTGTCATAAACTGCTATTTTTCCCTAAGTAATATTTATATTTCCTTTTTTTTTTTTTTCTTTAATTATGTAATAACATCAGATCAGTAAACATGTACAAATAATTGGACGTGTATAAGTAGCACATACAATTTAGCGAGGACTCTAACGAGTTTTCTTTGTCTAACTCTGATAAAAAGGGAACTAAGATTAAGATTACTTGACCTCGACTTAAGTTCTTACACTAGAACTTGTTTTAAACATATCCAGATACCAATTACCTCAATCCTTGTCAATCTAACTCTTATTACTCTCTCAGTATATGGTTGTCTCAGACCAATTCCAACTTCCTCATAGCTGGGCCATAGGCTTAAGTGGACTGACTGGGAAGTTTAGACTCCAGAGGTGGATGGTTAGGACCAAACTCAGGTACTAGCCCAGACCAGACCTTACAATTAAGTGGGCTTGGTAGTTTACTTGTATTACCTTTGTTATATCAACTTTGTGCTACTGGTCCATTATGATCAGTCTATACAAAAGAATAGTAGTTGCTCTTTAGGAGGCTACTTAGAGTAGGGATCTTCTCTGTGAAGTAATAGTCTACCCTAGTATTAGGGCAGTAGTCAGTACGGCAGTAGGCATCTGGCTGGATAAAGATATTGTGTCCCAGCAGACATACAAGTGAGATAGGTGAAGAATACGACGAGCTCCTCAATAAATACATAAAATCTTTTTTTTACAACAACAACAACAACTCGCCCCTCTAAATACAATACACTATGTCTTTAGAGGTACATAACCAACTCATGAGTGACATGCTCAATCAAAGGTGGGCTCTCGCCAAACTAAGGACAGAATTAGAAGGGAGGTTGTGCCGATGATGTGGGAGGTTTGGGCATCTTGCCTGGAAGTGCAGGAGTGGAGAAGAACAGAAGAAGAAGATAGTAATGGGGAATAAGTTTGAAGTGTTAGAAAGTCATGTAATGCAGTATAGAATGAGAGAGGTGAGGAGGCAGGAAATAGTTAGGGAGAAGGTAAAGTACTTTGGATACGGGAAAGAGGGACACAAGAAGTGGGAATGTCCAAACATGAGAAAGAGAAAGCAAGAGGAAGCAGTACTGCCGCAAAAAGTATGGAAGAAGATGAAAAGGCACAGTGGAGCAAGGGGAGCAACAATGTGTATGGAAGGATGGACAACGAGGAGGGAGGTAGTAACCTTTGTGAAGTGCAGAAGATACAACTACAAAGGAATGAAGACTGAGGAGAATAGAGAGCAGGGGTTCCTGCAAAAGGAACATATAGTGTGGAAGTTGCAAGGAGGCGTGAAACTGGAGGAATGGAGAAGCAAAGAGTGGAAGAGCAGAGAAAGTAAAGTGTAGTACATATGGAGAAAAAGATGCAGTGATAGGAGAGAAGGTAGAAAGAAATGAAAAAAGAGAGATTTTTTGCCCACTCTGTAGAACAGGGAAGAAAACACCATAGTGGAATTGGGGTGGAAAAGTGGAACAGACAGTACCTAGGGCCCAGAAGGAAAAGGCTGGAATCACTGATCCAAAGAGAGTGGCAGAAGCTGTCAATCAAAAGGTAGTGTAGAAAGGGGAAGCAAGAGAAGTGAGATGAACATTTAAGCCTCTAAGAGAAGTATGGATGAATGTGGTATCGAAAAGATAGATACTCACAAAGAAAGAACAGTGAAGGTATTGCTCAATAATGGAGCAACAGGGATGTTCATGAGCAAGAAGTTGGCTCAAAAGGGAGAATATAGGTTGATTAAGCTGGATTGATTTTTATAAGTAAGAAATGTAGATAGCACCGGAAATAGTGGAGGTGCAATAACTCATGAGGTGAAAGTAAACATGTTCTATAAAGAACATGTAAAGAGAGTTTGGATAAACATCTGTGAATTAGGAAAGACAGACATAATATTAGATATACTATGGTTGGTGGTCCATAATCCAGAGATTGATTGGGAGAAAGGAAAAGTGAGAATAACAAGATGTCCACCACTGTGTGGAAATACAGTAAAGATGAAAGGAAAGAAAGAGACAAGAGAGGATGAAAAGAAGATTGTGAGGTGGGCAGTAGACGAAAAGGAGGACTGGGGAAGAGAAGAAGAGATAGAGGCAGACTATAGAAAGGTGAAGGAAATGGTACCCAAAAGGTTCCATAGATGGTTGAAAGTGTTTGGGAAGATGGAGTCCAAAAGAATGCTGGTTAGAAAGGTATGGGATCATGTGATAGATCTCAACAACAACTTTAAAGCAAGTAAAGCAAGAGTTTATTCTCTTTCTAGAAATGAAAAAGAAGAAGTGCAAAAGTTTGTTGATGAGCACTTAAAGAAGGGGTACATTAGACCTTCAAAATCACCTCAAACGTCACCAGTGTTCTTTGTAGGCAAAAAGGATGAAGGAAAATGCATGGTTATAAACTATCGTAGGCTTAACAAGCAAACAGTGAAGAACAACTACCCATTACCATTGATTACAGATCTAATAGACAGTATGGGTAATAAGAAAGTATTCACCAAAATAAACTTACGATGGGGATATAACAATGTGAGGATAAAGGAGGGAGATGAGTGGAAGGCAGCCTTTACTACACATGTGAGGTCATATGAACCAATTGTGATGTTCTTTGGAATGACGAATTCATCTGCCATATTCCAGGGCATGATGAATGAAATTTTGAGAGACATGATCAATGAAGAAAAAGTGGCAGTATTCATAGACAATGTGTTGATAGGGGACAGAGACAGAGAAGAGACATAACAAGATTGTAAAAAAGGTATTGAGGAGACTAGAAGAGAATGACTTATACATAAAACCAGAGAAGTATGCCTGGAAGGCACAGAAAGTGAACTTTCTGGGAGTAGTAATGGGTCAAGGGAAAATTGAGATGGAAGAAGACAAGGTGATGGGAGTATTGAACTGGCTGATATCTAAAACAGTCAGAGATATTAGAAATTTTCTAGGTCTTGCCAATTACTATAGGTGATTTGTAAAGGACTTTGCTAAAATAGCCCAACCTTTGAATAATCTGACAAGAAAAGAGGAAAAGTAGAAGTGGGAAAGCAAACAGCAGGAAGCATTCAAACAGCTCAAACAGGTCTTTACAAGCAAACCCTTATTAGTTGCACCAGATATAGACAAGGAATTCAGAGTAGAAGTGGACACTTCTAACTTTGCAACAGGAGGAGTATTATTGATTAAATGTGAAGATAATAAATGGAGACCAGTAGCATATATCTCTAAGTCGCTAAATGAAACAAAAAGAAATTATAAGATTATTACAAACTTCATTTGGCCATAACTCCACAAATACTTGCATGATTCCCACGGTCTAGAATGCGTCTGAAAGCCCTTATGAAGACCTTTCAAACGATGCCCAAAACATGTCAAAGCAATCAGTACTCATTGAGATATTAGTTAATCAGTGCCGGATACTAATCAGCAGATATCTCGGGAACCACCGAATGCAAACGTTTGCTTCCACATGCACATGAAAGCTCTCTTCAATACACTTTTGACTACCATAAATAGACCTTAGGGCAATAAGATCCTGTGGAGATACAAGGACCTCAAGGTTTGGCATGATACTAATCTATTACCCATAGATGTACATCAATCCTTGAACACAAACAAGAACAGCCCCTTATATGGTTAAGTTATTGCTATTCTAGACACAAAAGAACTACCATATGTAGAACAATAGACAATAGAACATGTGATGCTCTGTCCAGGTGCACAGACCATTATTTCCTGTATATAAGGCTTCATAGTCTGAGAATTAGACCTCAGACTTAACAACATCTTTTGTTGCTTATCTACTTCGCATTTTTGACCCTTTTGAAGAACACCTTCAACAATCACAAACTAGTAAGTGACCTTTTGTGATACATAGACCAGACCTGATGATAGGTAGTGCTTAGTAGATTACTTGTAAAACCTTTCACTTTATCAGCCTTGTACTGCTAGTTCATTGTGACTAGTACATGCAAAGGAACATTGTCACACCCTTAAAAAGATGATTAGAGTAGGGATCTTCCCTGAGAAGTGATAGTGTAATCCTAGTATTAGGGCAGTAGTCAGTAGGGCATTAGGCACCTGGCTGGATGAAGATTTATGCCCCAGGAGACATAAGTAGTCAGTAGTCGAAGCCAAAGAAGAAGGGTCAGTCAACTGGCAACACAAATACATTTTCATTTTTAACACAACAACAATCTGCCCTTCTAAGTACAATACACTATGTCCTTAGAAGTGTATAACCAACTCATGAGTGACATGCTCAACTAAAGGCATGCCCTTGCCAAACTAAGGGCAGAATTAGAAGGTAGAGAAGGAAGGATATGTAGAAAGTGTGGGAGGTTTGGGCATCTCACCTAAAAGTGCAGAAGTGGAGAGGAACAGGAGAAGAAAGCAGTAGGGGGAAATAGGTTTGAAGTGTTAAAGAGTAGGGTAATGCAATGTAGAGTGAGGAAAGTGAGGAGGCAAGAGATGATAAAGGAGGAAGTGAAATGTTTTGGATGTGGGAAGAAGGGACACAAGAAGTGGGAGTATCTGAAGATGAAGGAAAGGAGAAAGGAGGAAGTAACACCCCTACAAGAAGTGTGGGAGAAGGTGAAGAAGCATAGTAGAGTGAAGGGGTTGCCCCTAAGAGAAGTAACAATGTGTATGAAGGGGTGGATGATATCCAGAGAAGTGGTGACTTTTATGGAATGTAGGGGGTGTGATTATAAAGGAACAAAGACAGAGGAGAATAGAGAACAGGGGTTCCTTCAAAAGAAACAATTGTGCAATATGTGGTGCGGGAGATGTAAAGAGGCATAGAACTGGAGAGATAGAGAAGCAGAAAGTGAACAAGCAGAATGGGTGAAGTATAGTATGTGTGGAGAAAAAGATGTACTTATTTGGAAAATAGAGAGGAGTGAGAAAAGGGAAATTTTCTATCCACCTTGTAGGATAGGAAAGAAAATGCTGTGGTGGAATTGGGGTGGAGAAGTGAAACAGACAGTGTCTAGGGCCCAGAAGGGGAGGGCTGGAATCACTGATCTAAGGAAGATGACAGGAACTGTCAATCAGAAAGCAGTACAGAAAGGGAAAGTGAGAAAAGTGAGGCAAACATTCAAGCCTCTAAGAGAAGTGTAGATGAATGTGGTATCGAAAAGATAGATACTCACAAAGAAAGAACAGTAAAGACATTGCTCAATAGTGAAGCAACAGGGATATTCATGAGTAAGAAGTTGGCTCAGAAGGGAGAATATAGGTTGATTAAGCTAGATCAATCTTTGCAAGTAAGAAATGTGGATGGCACCGGAAATAGTGGAGGTGCAATAACTCATAAGGTGGAAGTAAACATGTTCTACAAAGGACATGTAGAAAGAGTCAGAATAGATATATGCGAGTTAGGAAAGACAGATGTAATTTTGGACATGCCATAGTTAGCAGCCCATAATCCAGAGATAGATTGGGAGAAAGGAGAAGTGAGAATGATGAGGTGTCCACCACTGTGTGGAAAGACAGTGAGAATAAAAGAGAAGAAAGAGGCAGGAGAGAACGAAAAGAAGATTGTGAGATGGGCAGTGAATGAAAAGGAAGACTGGGAAAGAGAAGAAAAGATAGAAGTGGATCATAGGAAGGTAGATGAAATAGTACCTAAGAGGTTCCATAAATGGCTAAAAATGTTTGGGAAGATAAAGTCAGAAAGGATGCCGGTTAGGAAAGTGTAGGATCATATAATAGATCTCAATGGTGACTTCAAAGCTAGCAAAACAAGAGTGTATCCTTTCTCTAGAAATGAAAAGGAAGAGATACAAAAGTTCATCAATGAGCATTTGAAGAAGGGATACATCAGACCTTCAAAATTGCCCCAGACTTCATCAGTATTCTTTGTGGGCAAGAAAAATGGAGGGAAATGCATGGTTATGGACTATAGGAGACTCAATAAGTAGACAGTTAAAAACAATTACCCTCTGCTATTAATTACAGATCTAGTAGACTCTATGGAAAATAAAAGAGTATTTACTAAGATGGATCTCCAGTAGGGTTACAATAATGTACAGATTAAGAAAGGAGATGAATGGAAGGTGGCCTTCACTATACATGTAAGATCATATAAACCAGTAGTCATGTTCTTTGGGATAACAAATTCACCTGCCATGTTCCAAGATATGATGAATGAAATCTTGAGAGACATAATCAATGAAGGGAAGGTGGGGGCATTCGTGAACAATGTATTGGTAGGGACAGAAACAGAGAAGGGGCATGATGAGCTGGTGGAAGAAGTATTGAGGCAGTTAGAGAAAAATAACCTTTATATGAAACCAGAAAAGTATGCCTGGAAAGTGCAGAAAGTGAATTTCCTAGGAGTAGTGATAGGTCAGGGGAAGATCGAAATGGAGGAAGATAAAGTGGCAGGAGTGCTAAACTAACTGACATTTAAAATGGTCAGGGATATTAGAAAATTCCTGGGTCTTGCCAATTACTATAGGCAATTTGTAAAGGATTTTGTCAAAATAGCTCGACCCTTGAATAACCTAATGAGAAAGGAAGAGAAGTGGAGTTGGAGAGCTAAGCAGCAAAAGGCTTTTGAACAGTTGAAGACGGTCTTCACAAGTCAACCTCTATTAGTTGCACCCGACCTAGATAAGGAGTTTAGGGTAGAAGTAGATACCTTTAACTTTGCAATGGGAGGAGTGTTGTCTATTAAGTATGAAGATAACAAGTAGAGACCAATAGTATATATTTCCAAATTGTTAAACAAAATGGAGAGAAACTATGAGATACACAATAAGGAAATGCTAGCTGTAATATACTGCTTAGAGGCTTGGAGATACTTCCTAGAGGGAACTAAGAGTAAATTTGAAGTGTAAACAGATCATAAGAATCTAAAGTACTTTATGAGCAACCAAAAATTATAATTGCTGACAAACACGATGGACTCTGTACTTATCTAGGTTTGACTTTGTGTTGAAGTACATTCCAGGAAGTAAAATAGGGAAGGCAGACAGGTTGAGTAAGAGGCCAAACTAGGAGGTTGGAGTGGAGAAGGATAACAAGGAGCAGATGCTGGTAAAGAAAGAGTGGCTAAAGACAAAGTGGATTAAAGTAACAGAAGTAGTTATAGAAGGAGTAGACCTATTGGACAAAATGAGGAAATGCGAAGCAAAAGATGATGAAGTAGTTAAAACTGTAGAAGAGATAAAGTGAGCAGGAGTGAAAATGCTGAAAGACAAAAAGTGGCATCAAGAAGACAGCCTAATGTTGAAGGAGGGAAAGGTATACATTCCTAGAAATGAAAAGTTGAGAGCAGAGGTGATCAGGCTACATCATGATATGCCTGTAGGAGGACATGAAGAACAGTGGAAGACGGCAGAGTTGATGACGAGGAATTTCTGGTGGCCAGGGGTTACTAGGGAGGTGAAATAATATGTGGAGGGGTATGATGCCTGTCAGCGTAATAAGGATTGAACACAACCACCAGCAGGAAAGTTAATACTGAATTTGATTCCAAAAAAAGAGTGGACCCATATCAGTACAGACTTCATTACGAAGTTGCCCTTAGCCTAAGGATATGACACAATCTTAGTAGTAGTAGACAGATTTACAAAAATGGCATATTTTATACCTACTATAGAGAAAACGAATGCAGAAGGGTTAGCACAACTATTTAGAGATAACATCTAGAAGTTACATGGGCTACCAAATAGTATAATTTCAGATAGAGGACTACAATTTGTAGCAGAAATTATAAAGGAGTTGAATCACATGCTAGAGATCGAGACAAAGTTATCTACAGCATTTTACCTACAAACAGATGGCCAGACAGAGAGAATAAATCAGAAGTTAGAACAATATCTCCAAATGTTCATAGATCACCAACAAGAGCAATGGTCAGAATAGCTGAGTACGGCTGAATTTGCCTACAACAATAAAGTACATACTGGAACTAAGATATCACTCTTTAAGGCAAATCAAGGACAAGATCCAAGAATAGGATTCAAAATGAGGAAGAAGGGAAAATACGAAGAGACAGAAAAGTTTGCAGAGAGGATGAGAAATGTACAGGAGGAAGCAAAGACAGCACTACAAAAGGTGTAAGAAGATATGAAAAGATATGTGGACACAGAGAGAGGAGAAATAGAAGAGTATAAAGTGAGTGACTTAGTACTACTTAGCACTAAAGATCTAAAGTACCAAATGATTGGAAGACATATAGAAAAGTTCACCAAATGCTTTGTAGGACCTTACAAAGTAAAAGCAATCATTTCTAGTAATGCAATAGAATTGGAATTACCAAGTACAGTTAAGATACACCCAGTAGTCAACGTCAGTAGAGTATTGTCATAAACTGCCAAATTCCCCTAAGTCAATATTTATATTTTTTTACTTTTTCTTTTCTTTTAATTATGTAATAACATCGGATCAGTAAGTATGGACAAATAGTTGAACATGTATAAGTAGTGTACAACAAATCAGCGAGGACTCTAACGAGTTCTCTTTGTCAACTCGGACTTAGAGTGGAGTTAAGCCTGAGGTCGCTCACCAAGGACTAAACTCTTACACTAGAACTCGTTTACACTTCCAGACACTGATCGCCTCGATCCTTGTCTAACTCATTCTCATAATCGCCCTCGGTATGCTGGTCATTGCAACCAACGACCACCTTCCTCATAGCCGGGCCACAGGCTTAAGTGGACTGACTGGGAAGTTTAGACCCCAGAGGTGGACGGCTAGAACCAAGCTCAGGTACTAGCTCA
>Ga0153967_100108_pt1 | contig 54887 bp, 63 predicted proteins | sample TSFL051MetaG_FD_104688 | JGI IMG/M metagenome (GOLD analysis project Ga0153967, IMG submission 104688) | Attine ant fungus gardens microbial communities from Florida, USA - TSFL051 MetaG | ecosystem: Host-associated > Fungi > Mycelium > Unclassified | place: USA: Florida, Paynes | collected...
ATGTTGGCAATAATACGCTGCTTGGAGGCATGGAGACACTTCCTGGAAGGATCCAGAAGTAAATTTGAAGTTTGGACTGACCATAAAAACCTGGAGTATTTCATGAGCAACCAAAAACTAAATCACCAACAAGCACGATGGGCTCTGTATTTATCTAGGTTCGACTTCATACTGAAACACATTTCAGGAAGTAAAATGGGAAAGGCAGATGGGTTAAGCAGGAGGCCAGATTGGGAGGTTGGAGTGGAAAAGGATAATGAAGAGCAAGTATTAGTGAAGAAAGAGTGGATAGAGGCGCGAAGGGTGAGAACAGCAGAAGTGATCATAGAAGGAGTGGACTTACTGGATAAAGTAAGGAAGAGTGAGGCAAAGAATGACGAGGTAGTAAAGTGGTAGAAGAAATGAAGCGAGCAGGAGTGAAAATGTTAAGAGATGAAGAATGGCGTCAAAAAGACGGCCTAATGCTGAAAGAAGAAAAGGTATATGTCCCTAAGGATGAGAGGCTGAGAGCGGAAGTAATCAGGCTATACCATGATACGCCTGTAGGAGGACATGGAGGACAGTGGAAAACAGCAGAGTTGGTAACAAAGAACTTCTGGTGGCCAGGGGTTACTAAAGAGGTGAAGCAATATGTGGAGGGATACAATGCCTGCCAATGCAACAAGAATCAAACATAACCACCAGCAGGAAAATTAATGCTGAATTCGATTCCAGAAAAGGTGTGGACTCATATAAGTGCAGACTTCATTACGAAGTTGCCTTTAGCGCAAGGATATGATTCAATTTTAGTAGTAGTAGATAGATTCACGAAAATAGGACACTTTATACCTACTACAGAAAAGACTAGCGCAGAAGGATTAGCATGCTTATTTAGAGATAACGTTTGGAAACTACATGGGTTACCAGATAGTATAATCTCTGATAGAGGACCATAGTTCACGGCAGGGATCATGAAGGAACTGAACCGCATGTTGGGGATTGAGACAAAATTGTCCATGGCATTCTATCCACAGACAGATGGTCAAACAGAAAGGATGAATCAGGAACTTGAACAGTACTTACGAATGTTCATCGATCATTGACAAGAGCAATGGCCAGAATGGCTAGGAACAGTAGAATTTGCCTATAACAACAAAGTGCACGCAGGAACCAAGGTTTTGCCCTTTAAGGCAAATAGTGGACAAGATCCTAGAATGGGGTTCGAGATGAGAAAGAAGGGGAAATATGAAGGAGCAGAGAAGTTTGCAGAAAGATTGAAGAACGTACAGGAGGAAGCAAAAGCAGCGCTACAGAAAGCGCAAGAAGATATGAAGTGGTACACAGATAGGGAGAGAGGAGAGGTGGAGGAATATCAAGTTGGCAACTTAGTGCTACTCAGCACTAAAGACTTGAAGTACCAAATGGTCGGAAGACAAATGGAGAAGCTCACTGAACACTTTGTGGGACCTTACAAAGTGAAAGCAATCATTTCTAGTAACGCAATAGAATTAGAGCTACCTACTACAGTGAGAATACATCCAGTAGTTAACGTCAGTTGAGTACGACAGTACAAATCACAAGTGGAGGGTCAGAGAAAAGAAGCGCCACAACCAGTGGTGATTGAAGGGGAAGAAGAGTGGGAGGTGGAGAAAATTATGAACAAGAGAAAGGTGCGAGGAAGGGATAAATACTTAGTACGATGGAAGGGATGTACGGCGGAAGAAGACACATGGGAGAGTAGAGAGAACTTGAAGAATGCGATGGAATTAGTAGAAGAATTTGAAAGAGAATATCGCAGAGAAGAAGAGGAAGAAGTGAGACGGCAAGAGGCAGATGAAGAAAAGGGGGTGCTCAGCAGGGAATTGCCAGGAAGATATACAGCAAAATTGCTCTATGGATGGGGCAACAAGAAGTATAACAGGGAATATTGGAAACGAATGGAGGAAAATTGGAGATGGTGGAAGAAAAATCCATTCTCTAGGTATAGCAGGAATCCATTCTTGAAAAGGATGGAAGAAAAGGAAGAAGATAAGGGAGGGAAGATAAAGGAATAGGATGAAGAAGTGGATGAGGAAGATCGATGGAGGCTTGAAGAAGATAGAAAATATTTAGAGGAACTGGGAGATGAAAATCAGGATATGGGAGACCTAAGGGACCCATATGATGAGCTATGAGAAAGTCCTCGGGATGAGGACCTTTGAGAGGGGGGTGGTGTTATAAAACGGCAGGTGAGCTAGACAATCCACCGCCGTGGATTATTTTATTTCTTTTTCTTTTCCATTAATTATGTAATATTAAATGTGCACAGGACATCATGACTCAAAAAGGATGCACGGGATAAAATAGTTAGGTATCCAGGTGGAAGATCAACTGCAATTTCTCCCAACAGTCTACATATCCAAATTACCTCTAAAAATGTAAACAATTTTAGTCAAGATAAAAAACTTCTCCCACTCGCTCACACCTTCCTCCTTCTCTTAGTATCACGCACATCTACACTCGGCGTCCCTTTCCTGCTTTCAGTCCTACTCTCCGGCAGACCCATTTTCTTGTTATATACCCGCTGAAGTACTCTTTTCATCTCCCCATCCGGGAACGTCTTGGGATCAAAATATAGAGGCGCATATTCCAGAAGCCTGTGAGTATATCCTTTAACAAAGATCTGCACTTTACTTGGTTAAACAGGCTCACCATTCTCCTCGGACTTCCGTTACATTTCGGATATATGGCCTGGTTGTTAACACGAACTCATTGAAGAGTACCCACTCTGGTTGTGTCTTCAGCCCACACGAAGGGTGTAACCCAACAACCTTAATCCAGTCAGCACCCAGTTCACAACTCCTGATACTTGGCAAGAGTTCACCTGGTGGTCCTTCACTGTCGTATAACTTCCCTTGTCCCCCTCCTTGTGCGCAATCTGCATGAAAAACCCACAAACCAACGCCTTCCTTACATTCAAGAACAACTTGGTCTCATCATGCAACGAAACAAGATCAATGTCCAAGCGCTCCATAATTCGCTGCAACTGAGTCCGCACGTTCTCTGCCTGAGTTAGTGCTCTCCCTGAAAGATAATTCGTCCAAGCCCAATTTTTATCGTACTTATCTACTCATTCGAGTTAGAAATGGGACATATTGAGAGCAAAGTGACTTACTGAGGATATACTGGTTATAGACATTCAACAACGTCAAATGGTCACTCTCTGGTACTGTGAACATCTCCTTCGCAGCATCGGCCTCTCGACGTTGGTTGTTTGGTCTTAACCAGACATTAGGTACAGAGAGCATAGCTGTGATCGTTAGGATCTCGTTACTGCACTTGAACTCTGGACTCGATATCAAGAGTTTCGCAAGCTATAATAAGAGTACAAGTTCAGAAATAATTAACTCGTGGATGAGAGTGAGTGAAAACAGTACCTGAGGATCCAGAGGAAATTCAGCCATAAGTTTCCCTAAAGCTGTCAAATTCCCATCATCGTCCATGGCAGCTAAGTAATTTAATAGCTCCAAAGCTCGCATCAACGTCTCAGGTGCAGGAGCATCTACATAATCAAAATGTACAAGATCCTATATATAGATAAATCAAGCGTTTCGTCATCTCAGGAAGATTAAACACATACCTTGATACCGAGATTAACTAGTTCGAGCACCGTATTCGCCAGATTGCTCCTCAGGATCTCAGGATATGTCTGCTCCTCCAGCTCCTTGATGAAGTCTTTCTCCGTGTACAACCTAAAGCACTTTCCAGGTCTAGTGCGCCCCGCCCGGCCTGCTCGTTGCTGCGCCGACGCCTTGGATATCGGGCTTACCAACAGACTCTCCACTCGGATCCTTGGGTTATATACTTTTTGCTTCGAGAACCCAGGATCAACAACATAGACGATCCCATCAATTGTAAGAGACGTCTCGGCAATGTTCGTCGAAATGACTACTTTGCGACCAGGGGGCGCACCCTCTTTTGATGACGGCGCAGGATCAAATATTCGCTGTTGCTGCTGCGGAGGGAGCGATGAATAGAGGGGGATACAGGACAACGGACCAACAGAGCCCTGGCTCATAAGATCATCCGCCTCAAGTTTAATCTTCCTACATGCATCCTCGATCTCTTCCTCTCCAGTCAAGAACAACAAAATGTCCCCAGGCTCTTCCGCTCGATGAATCATTAATACTGTCCGAATTGCAGCCTCAACATAATCTGGCTCGGGTTCCTGTGTATAGAAAACTTCGACAGGATGGGTGCGCCCAGGAACTTTAAACAAGGGTGCTTTAGACTCAGATCGTAAAGTAAAATATTTCTGAAACTTGACTGCATCGAGGGTAGCAGACATGACAATGATTTTGAGGTCGGAGCGTCGTTTTGCCAACTCTTTCAGGAGTCCCATGAGAATATCAGTAGCCATAGTGCGTTCGTGGGCTTCGTCAAGGATGATGGTGGAGTAGCGCTCGAGGTTGTTGTCATGCATAGCTTCCCGGAGGAGCATACCATCGGTCATATACTTGAGAAATGTTGTCCCTGGCTCGGTCATGTCCTCAAAACGGATTGAATAACCAACATGACGCCCAAGCTGGACTAGAAGATCGTAAGCATCATGAACCCTAGTGATCATGGGACTCACCATCCATCTCATCAGCAACACGTTTGGCAACAGACATGGCAGCAACCCGACGCGGTTGAGTGCAAGCAACCATCTTACCCTTGGTATGGGGTAAGTCTGAGAATGCGACAAATTGTGGTATCCTGTATAAGGTAAATATCATATCAAAAGAGTTTGTAAACACACGCACTGAGTAGTCTTTCCAGAGCCAGTCTCCCCAACCATAACAATGACTTGGTTCTTATTGAACTGGAAAAGAGTCAGCTAAAATGTCCTGATTCCTGGAAGAGCATAACTCAAGCCTTCCTCAGATTGGCAAGTACCACGACACGTACCATGTTCAAAAATTCATCCATCTGGGAAAATACAGGAAGCTTCTGACGCGTCTCAAGGATCTTCTTATATTGGGGTGTATGAGGGACTTTTGTGAACGGGTTTAGTTCGTGGTTCTGCGAATCGGTCAGTTCTGAAAAGCGTTTAGAGGTCTAAAGACGAACTAAGGCCTTGCGGACGTTTTCGCCCTTTACATTTCGAGGAAGAAAACCATACAGAGGTTCAGATGCTGAGGGATCCGACTTGGCCATGTGTACTGTGAATGGAATCAATGGATGCTTGGTTCGGAAAAAATATTCACGTGACTTTCTTTTTATTCCACAAGTGCAAAGGTCCGGGAGCAGAACCCAGCATTCAGGTGTGCATCAACAAAAGGTGTATAACCAAGGAGGGGAAGTATAGGCAAAGTTGACTAGTAGATGGATAGAAATTCTCAGCCAGATACACATGCACAAGTAATTATCATCATGGCTATCCTAAGTCCTAAAGGGTTCGTTTAACTTGGCTGCTTTCTCTGTGATCTCCATTATTTGTCTTTTTTCAGTAGTCGATATTTTCCATGTGGCAAAGCTAAGTAGATCTGCATCTGCCACGGACCGTATATCTCTACGCGTGGGAACTCACGATATGTGTGACCACAGAGACTAACCGCGACGAGTTCTACTTTCGCCCAGCAAAAGTCTGCAGTTCACGGTCATTCACAATGGTGATGGTGTCAGATTCTTTACCAATCGAAACGTCCCATGAGGACATGATTGTACGTTGTTTGTACTTTGTGTTTGCCGTCAGTGCTCATTCGACGCGTAGCATGACGCACAGCTCGATTACTACGGGAAGCGTCTTGCAACATGTTCTTCGGATCGAACCGTCAAAGTTTTTGAGCTCGAGGGTGTGGGGAATCAGAGCTCTCCAGCTAATCAGACGCTAACGGGGTCAGTACTTAGTAACAGCCTTCTTGCTCCCTTCATATCTTTTTCTAGACATACCGGCCCCGTATGGCAGATTGCCTGGGCACATCCAAAATATGGCCAAATTTTGGCTTCTTGCTCTTACGATGGTAAAGTCTTGATCTGGAAAGAACAAGCTCCTCAAAGCGGATGGATCAAGATAGGCGAGCACAGTCTACATACTGCCTCAGGTGCGATTTTTAGTTACGTGATAAAAACGTTTTACTTATGGTATGTGGCAGTCAACTCTGTCTCCTGGGCACCCCATGAGCTGGGTGCAATCCTTAGTTGTGCCTCTTCGGACGGAAAAATATCTGTGTTGACCTTCAAAAGTTAGTCTTCCTTCAGCCCTGGTTGGTAAATACCGTTATTGATACATTTTACACCACGTAGACGATGGCCAGTGGGATGCGGATATCTTCAACGGCCATGCTATTGGATGCAATGCTGTCTCCTGGGCCCCTGCTATACTTCCTGGCTCTCTCATTACACCTCAACAGGCAAATGCTGCACTAAGTCAGCCTCCGTCAACGCAGGCAGCTTCTGTCAAACGCTTCGCTAGTGCCGGCTGTGATAATCTTGTGAAGATCTGGAGGTACCGTCAAGACTCTCATTCATGGGTTGAAGAGGAAACCCTTGAAGGCCACACAGATTGGGTTCGAGATGTAGCTTGGGCCCCAAACATTGGCCTTCCTCGTTCCTATATTGCCACTGCTTCCCAGGACAAGTCTGTACTGATTTGGACAAAGGATTCCCCTACTTCTCCTTGGGTGAAAACGGCTCTTGATCCTTCCTCAAATCTTGCATCCGCTGGCGGAGGAGCTCCGCCAGCTGGAAAATTTCCTGACATTGTCTGGCGCGTATCGTGGAGTTTGTCTGGTAATCTTCTCTCTGTAAGCTGCGGAGATGGTAAAGTCACTCTGTGGAAAGAGAATCTCACAGGCCAATGGGAATGTGTGTCTGAAGTGAATAGTTGAGTGTATAGGTTCGATCTTCTGGATCTCAATAGCATCTTTTTTGAGGTCCTTGTTTTCTGAAGCACGCCTGGACCCGAGATATATGTGCTTTTTGCACTTCTTAATTAAGGCTGAGCATCAGAGGAATTACAGCATGGCTCTGCCCGAATGTATGTATTGTATCAATAATCACTGCTGTCGACTTTCTAGATCCACCTTTGGACTACAACACTGTTTGCTAATCCTGCACTTTCAATCGACACTGTATTGTCGTCCAAAATACGATTTGGAAAAGTTGTTCCAATGGTATAAGGCCTGGATGCATTCTCAGGACGTGACCTACGCGATAGCGATGAGTCATGCTGAGTCCTGTTTTAGATCAGTGTATGATGGGTGCGCACGCATTGACAAAATTCCTGATATCGCCGACAGTATGTGTAAGATTCATTCGACATACGATGCTGCAGATGTAAGGCATGTTAGAATCTTCGACTGGAGGATGCAAAGCTCGTACCGAGTCCCATCAGCCAATCTCACTTGAATGCTCGTAGTCGGTTTCGACAAATCAACTTCGAACCGAATCGGTACGTCAGCTTCTTGAGTCAGTGTTGGTGTGGTCATAGTGGTAGATATCGGAGCTGAACAGGATATGGAACTAGTGCTGCTACCTGGCACAGGAACAGGAGCTCCAAGGCGCTGACCAAGTCCTCCAAATGTTCGGACACCAGGGGGAGGGTGATACAGCTCTTGCTGCCGGGGATTGATGCGAAGCTCAACGGGCTGTCCCGGTTGGACATTGAGGAGGTGTATTGGGGCCGCACTAATCTCAGTCAAGAAAGGCAAGCAAGGACACAAGGAACACGCACCCAGCATTGATATTCTCAAGTATCTGAATGTTATCGGGATCGTCATAGCGCATGAGGTCTCCATCTTCAACCTGGAACCCATCTCTCCATAATGTGATCGTTCTAGTTACCACTTCGTCTATGCAATAACTGATTCCGCTATCTGCGAGGATGTAAAATTTGATATGTACCTTCCTCTGCTTGGGGATTGTTATCGGGGATGAAAGTAGAGTCTACCTCATCGCTTCCAAGAGTATGTCCCCCACCAGAAAACACACGGAATCCTGGGGTAGACTGAGGCTCTGGTGCGACAGCGCCACCCCTGGATCTAATCAGTGTCAGTTGCGATTACCAGTGGACGCCACTGACTCTGCCGCACGTCGGAGAAGTTCTCTGACCATGTCTCCACCCCCGTATTGGGGCTGCCCATCTCGCTGACGATCCGGGTTCTGAATGGATATACCGCTATTTATGATACATGTAGGATTGAGTATTTGGGAGATGTGAATGAAACTCGCCTCCTTTCTCCCCCAGCGAACCAGCTTTCTCGCTTGTCATTCTCATCTCCGGATTCTTCATCGTTGTCGTTGTCGTTGGACCAGTCACCAATTCGTCCCAACCTTGGTGGCATTACGGATCAAGATAGATAGATGACAAATACTTAAATATGTTTTTCCACAGCATTTCTTCCAGTCTGAGCAAAATTCCAGCAGCCCGGGCTTGGTCGTCTGTCCAAAGACAGCCCATTTCTGCCTTTCAGACACCAATTGGTGATTCCACTTCAGTGATTTACCGAACATTTCTTGGACTAAATTACTGTTTGGGAGCAACATCACTGTCCTTTGTTTCATCATCTGCATCTAGGTATTCTTAGGTTCTGTCCTGCAATACGTGAATAGCCTGTTGGAAATGAGCTTGTATTTCGAGCAACAACTAGGACTAATACTAGCTTGGCAGAATGGACTGCTTTTTTAAAAATTAATCAACGAACTGTTGGGCTGTAATTAGTTGTATAAATACAGATTCATGACCGATGCGCGTTTGTCTACTTTGCTGCAGTAACTCCAACATGCTTGATGCTCAAACACAGGGATACTATGCCTCCGGGAAAATGCACACTGGACTGCATCTCTGCAGTGAAAGTGGAAGTCCAAGCACACCCGCATACACGGGTTCGTCTACAATAAGGGGACTGCGTTGCCATAGACGTCAAGCGGGTTATGAAAGCAGCTATCCCGAGCGTCTGAGATATGAATATCTGGGTTCAGTTAGGACGTTGAATGCACAAGCTTCCGGTTTCTAACTCAATACATCTTGAGCTACGAGTTGCGTAAGTTGTCCTCGAATATACAATTAATTATATGATGGTATATATACATATGTCCTCTTGCACAATTAGTCTGATTCAGGCCTGGAAGGGTCTCTGTAAAGAGGGCTGCATCGGTGCAGCACCTGGCAGTGAAACCATATCTAGATCATGAATAGTATGATAGTGGTATTGGTCAGGTCAGTGGTATAATCTCCGCTCTTCAACAATCTTCTGTACCCAGAGAATGAGAACAGACTTCAGCATACCTTCCCATCCCTCTTCCTTATGAGCCACCAGTTTTGCGTCAAAGAGGATAAGTGCATCAGAGGCCGAGAAGGATGGTTGGTGATGAATGACGGATGACAGTAAAGGCGGCAAGCCAGCCATGTTTGACTTGAGAAGTTGAGCAGATATCTGGATCGGAAGAAGATAACGAAGTTTCAAAGCACTTCAATAGGCATCAGAAAGGTCGATAGAGAGGAATACCGATGAGCTCACCCAGCCCAAAGGCGAAGATTATCTGTCCGCCTGAAAGTCCATCCTTTTTTTGGGCTCCCTACGTTCATCTTCTCGAGGGAAATGATATCGTGGATGCTGTCCTTGCTTATATATCCCCAGGGATTTTTGGATTTACGCACAATAGCATTATAAGCTACGCAAAGGAGCTGACCGGACGATAGGCACTCAAGGAAGACCGATGGGCTGCTGGATGGCTGTAGGTTACCGAGAAGGTTTCGAGGAAGAAATAGGCTAAGAACAGCATGTGCTCGTCCTGTAATCAAGAGTCAGCACTGGATATGGCAAGAAACCAAGTATACCAACCAAGATCATCTTCTATGAACGTATTGCGACGTGCCCATTCTGGGAGCAATTCATCATCAACAGTTTCTTCTGGTTCATCATCTTCCGCTATATTCATCATAGCCTCCGTTTCCTCGTTCAAAGACATAGAGGTCAACATATCCACCATTCCTGTTGATACGCGCCGTTTCCCTCCGTCTTGCGCAGAAAGAAATTTACCCAGGTTTTTTCCTTCGCCATCCCCAGCACTGACTCTCCTCCCTTTCGCCCTGAGATTCTGTCGCACCTGGTATTTTCTTTGTTCTCTTTCCCAACCGCGCTCCACGTTCGAATGGGCCTCAAAAATAACTTCATCAACAATGTCAAGATATCCAGAGACTAGATCTCGCTCCTTCTCAAGATCTGCTATGTGGATGTTTTGCTGATACAGCCAGCCTCCGGCAAGTACAAGTCTCTCATCCCACCGTTCCCTCTTCTCTTTCTGCTCTTCCTCCACCACCTGAAAAATATCTTCCTCCTCTTCCCATACCGGCACCTGTTGATATCGACCATTGACCTGAACAAGCGAGTATGTGAAAGCTACATCAGATTGTGCTGAGCGCACATCAGGGCCGAAGTCCTGGGCTTCTTCTGAGGGAAGATTCAATGTAGGCTGACTGGGACTAGTCAATTGCGAATGTGAATCTCCTCGGGAGCCGCCCCCATCACTTTGAGCGTCATACGCCTCATCACTAAGGGGAACCCGGAACTTCTCCTCCATGTATCGAAGCATGGCCAAAACTTCGAGGGCAGAGCGGCGGATCCTAGTTAACGGATCGGAAGCATCCTTCTGATTGGCAGTGGGTTTCACTGGCCCCAAAAGGGTAGCTCGGAAGTTAGCTCGAATAGTGCCCGCAGATTCGTCAGGAAGAGAGAGGAGGTAATTTCGGACTGATCGGATAGCTCTTGTCGTTACCTTAAGGATGTCCAGTATGTCAATTGGTTGCGGTGGTAGTGTAGTTGGATGGGTAGCCTTGCCGATTGACCAGGCGTAAGCTACCAATGACAAGTCTTCACAAACACCAGGAAGCAAGCTTTCGGGGTCAATATCATAAGACCTGACGTGTGGTTCAATTATTTGGAGCGGCGGAGAGGGAATTTCAGGAGAAGGAGGGAGATGAAATTCTGTGAGAGATCCTGCAGACGGTGCTGAAGGAACATGACCTCTCCCTCCAATTGCCGGCACGAGGCCAAAATGTGCCTTTTCTAGAGCACTGGGGACTATGAGAATACGGTGTCAGGAGAATCAGAAACGTACCTCTTCTTCGCAGCTAGTCCAGCCTTGGTGAAATAATGCTGCAGGTGTTCTATGCTCCCCAGAGCCATGACGCTCTCGCGTTTTGCAGCACTTCGGCTAAACGGTTTGACCGGTTTGTTCCCAGAATTCAAATTCGGGTAGAACGCAGCCTGTCGCTTTCCCCGCTTTTGGTCTGGAGGACTTCCTGTAGAGTCTGGTGTGAGAATTGCGGGGGACGTGGAGGCGGAGGAGTCAGATGCCATTGTCTGCAACGGCAAGAAATATCTCTCAGATATATGTTATTGTTATCATCAGCACTCGTGGGAATGTCGTTTTGTAGCTCGTCCGCAGGGTAGAGGGACAGACTATTGGACTTAAACAATCCAAGCTTCAATGCCTGCAATGATTTCACCTTTATTTTCTTCTGGTAAACCGCAAATCTTCTGTGCTTGGTCTCCTCTGTCCACAAACTACTTTTGCCCGCGGAGTATCCCTCGCCTCAACCGGAACACTTCCCATCTCAATTTTCTCTTAACTGGTGTCATGTAACACCTCTATCGTCCAGGTTCCTCGTGTCATTCCACCCGGTATACCACCTGCAGATGGTTCCTCTGTTTAAATTGTTAACAACTCCCTTTCAGTCTCTGTCAGAAATACTAAGAGTTGGACCTCTCTATTCAGCCCTGTATCAACGTATCACCTTTCGCACCATGAAATCCTACAGTTATATCTACCCACGACTCACATACAGACAGTAATATTGGAGATACCACCCATGTCGTCGCGGCCGATTAGTTTTTTTCCAGTAACTCCGAATACGCTTCTATTCTCCTGTGAGTCTTAGGACATCAGGCACGCGATGACGGGAGCCAATCCGACTAATCAATGTTGTAATAGATGACACTCACTAGAACCCTCCAAGCTTCGAACTTCTTCGTCGTCGAGTCTTTCAAGGTAACCATGGTCACGCTATTAGCCAGGGAGGATCAACGAGGATCTTCGTCAAGTGATGGCAGATAGCTAAATACATCACTCCTTCAACACACACGTGAACGTAGTCTGGATCTTAGAACTTGCTGATACATTTTACACTTTCATTGTGTATAGAAGCCAACAATCTGGTTGAAACTCAGAATCGGCTCATGGTGATGGAAAGGCTACAGTTGAAATATCCGGACGGTTACAATGGATACGGAGACGGACGCGTTTACATGTGTCATTATCTGATAATTCATCAACGCTGTCTGGTTTTAGCACTGCTTTTATCATAGAGATATATAAGATCAAAAAATTCAAGGCTGAAACAACCTAGCTGGGTTGTCCTAACCGCTCAATCACTGTATCACCATATCATGTTTGAACAAAGGTCAAAGTTAGACACAATAACAATGCATTGAACATCTTACCAGCGCAAAAGCCACATCACAAAAAAAATGATTTGCAACCTCCTACAAGTGCTTACATCTGTCCAAAGAATATTGAATTATCTACTAACAGAGCTATAATAATCAGGCGGCGGCAGATCAGGATCCTGCCTGAACAAAGTCGTTGGTGTCGATGCAAGCTTTGGTGTAGTCCGTTGTGATACGCTTACACCTAGAGGTTCTGGCGAAGCAGAATGAAGGGGAGTAAACGAATCTCCTGGTCGTAGTTGGTGAATGACGGGAGGCGGCGGCTGAGTAGGAGAACTGTATCGTGACTGGGGAGGGCCCGGTGAAGGATTTAATTGATGAGATACATGAGAACCATACAGGGACTCAGGTGATGGAGCAAGAGATTGGATCGGATTAAATGATTCATGAGAATAAGGAGCCTGTCGCCCGTCCAGCGGATCAAAGTTATTAGGTTGCAAAGGCTGGGCGCTAGCCAGGTCATCCTCTTGAAAACTGGATGAAGAGATATGAATCCCAGGTCGCTGAGGTATGGGGGCATGCAAATATGTCTCGTCCGAAGGGTCTTCATAGTATGAAACTCCCGGAGGATCGTTGTATCCCATAGGCATGGCTCGCTGCGTGAGAGGTATGTGGGAATCGGAGAGATTGGGGTGGGTATAGTTGACATTGTTACGGGGCGAACCGTGAGTGTTTCCATATGAACTTGAGATTGAGTTGATTTGTTGCCTCTCAAGTTTGGCTTGCCTAGTTGATTGAATTAACGTCCCTCGTGACGACGTAAACCAGAGCTCACCTAGCTGTTCGCCTAGCGTAAATTACCTTTGGCTTGATTTGATTCATCTTATGAAGAATGTACCACATTGCCGCTGCAGTGATCAGGATAGTCATGGCAAGGACAACGTCGCTGATAACCCGGCTTTTCGTGTCCGTAATTCCTGTAAGCCACTCGAATCAGGCAATTCCTACCAATTTCAACTAGTCGACAAACCTTCAGAGCTCTGCTCAAGCAGGACACCCAAATAAACGGTAATAAACTGTTTAGGCAGAGACAAAATAGCGGCTATAGAGAAAACGAAGATATTCATTCCACACGTCGAGAAGATGGCAGTTGTAACTAGGGAAACATTCAGCTAAGCAGTGCGACGATGATCTGCAAAATAGACTGGTAAACATACAGTGACCCGGGATGGCACTCAGTCGTGCAATCAAAGCAATCCTAAACCCTCCTTCACGCACGACTTGTGCTAGGCATGCATACGAAATATTGGTGCGTTCCAACTTCTCACCACGTGCACGACAACAATACTTAAAAGCACTGAAGGAAGGCGATTAAAGACTCTCAAAAAGGGTGTTGGTAGAGACGCACTAGAAATTGCCCACTTCTCCAAGAAACGTCCCAGCCGCCACGACGGCAAAACCAGTCCATAATCCCCATACAAGACCACACAAAACAGCGACGATCTCATGACCAAAAAGCTAGGACATTTCATTATGAGCCCCAGGATTCAACATGCAAGACGGTGAAAAAACGCACAGGAGGAAACGAGATTACAAAAAGAACTGCAATGGGAACAATCCATCCAAACGAGAGACTGCAAAAAAGGAAACTATCAGCATTTTGCAAGGACTCTGGATCGTTGGCCTCCTACTCATGTAACCATCTCGTGACTGGTGTTAGCCAGTCTACTATCTGTTTATGATACAATGTCATAAGCGCAGTAAGTACCAAAATCACAACCAGGGCAACATAATACCCTGTATCCACGTTGTCAATAATGCGCAGCAGTAGATATGATCTGAACATACACAACCATTCCCTTCGAATCCAAAATCGCCAATTCATCATCGCATTCCAGTCTATTGCACCCTTTCCTAGCTCTTTCTGCTCACTAGGAGTTGGACTTGGGGTCTGTCTTTGCGGAGATGTGGCTTGTGGCGGCCTAAAGGATGGGTCATAGGAGGGGCGGTCGGAGGGTTCAACAGCATAGTTTTGTTGTGGAGGATACAGGGGCTGGACAGGTGGGAGCAGAGAACTCGCATGCTGATAATTATTGGAAGACCATTGCCAGGATGAATGATACGGAGCAGACATGATGGGCAAGGAGAAGGCTGGCCTGTGTCAGGCGAGACCATATCCGTTTCTACGCCTCTAAAAATAGCATCCACACATCATTTCGTAGCCTCGTTGCTCCATTTATCTACCTATCTATTGTTTAGACGCAACTGCAGATAATAAAATATCATAATCTGTACTCGCAGCTAGGCGCATCCAACATCGACTAGTCAAAAACAAGCAAACCGGAAAGCACAGAGACATACCTTTCAACACCAACTGCGTAAACAGCATCGCTAGGTACGGTTTCTCCCTCCTTAGCCTATCAAGACTCTGCATACTCATCTTCCACAACGTCGCATGATGGTCCACCACACATGTAGCATTTCTCAGTGAATTCGACAATGCAGATAACTCCCCAGCCACGGCACCAGGTACCATCGACTCTTCAAAATGCTGTGTCTGATTCACAAAAGCGTATATGGCTCGTAACACGCCTGATTCGATAATGTACAGTCCATCAGGTTCATCTCCTTGCCTCCACAACACATGTGATGTCGGCACTATCATCTTGGTGAAATACTCTGCAACACCGCTGAATTGTTGCACGTCGGCGTCCCCATACGAGGAAAATGCTTTGATGACAGTGTTGAGCGATTCCGGTGCAATTCCAAGTTCAGGGCCAGTGGCATATTCTTTCATGTAAAGGTTATACCTCACTGAACAACAATCGAAATGTTCTCACCCATACCAATCGTTTTATCGCCGACTCTATGCACATGAGGCTGACTAGGGGAAACCGCCATTGAATCAGTCCTTTGCAAACCAAGGACAGAATCCTGTAGAAAAGGCACTGGCATAGTATAACTTCCATCCTGGTGGTGCGATTGGAGCCATGAACGAAGGTAAATATTTTCAGTCCCTATATTCAATAAATCATCAGCACAATCCCCCGAAAGCTGCAGAACTTCAACATACATTCCATAGCATCATTGAACGTCAAAAACAACTCTACGCCCTCAGCTCCCAGTACATCCACACTTGCCAACGATTTTCCGATAGCAGAGTCTGCAGCGAAACCGCAGAAAACGAGGGTAGCACCTTTACCATCAAGCAATCGTTGTATCCTAACAAACGCCTCAGAGGCTGACATATCCACTCCAGCCACAAGGGTCAAATCAACAATCAGGAATTGAATCGGATTCTTCTGCCAAGATGGCCCTTTGATAAGGTCACGAATGGTTTCCTCTATGCATGTAATTGTCCCGAAGAACAAGAAACCTGCAAATTTTCATACATCATGATGAAGATAAACCCACAATAAACCTACCCTGCAGACGAAGAATAGTCGTCTGTTTGGCAGCATTGCGAATATATGCTCTTTGCAGCCTTGGGCGACGAACAGCAGACATCGCTGTATCACCGGTATAGATAGCGCGTATGCCCCCTCTCTGTGAGTTCTGTACGACAAAAAAGAAGCCTAAGTATCATGATCAATTTGACCAAACACTTTTGGGACGAAACCCAAGGACTCACAGCTAACCACTATCCCAAAGAGAATACCGGTCACAAAATCCCACACCGTCATCACCACCATAATACTCACAATCGTCACATACTCAGTGCTAATGTTGTCAAGGGAAAACATATGAAGCGACGTGCTGCAACTCACCTGCTTACCCGTTGTCGAGAGTCCCACAGCGCTTCCTTGACAAGATCGAGACCCAGCACATCAATTAACGCTCCAACAACCATCACAGCTAAAGAAGTATAAACCTCAGATCATGGTCGGAAGAAACATACCGACGTATATACGCAATGGGCCCGGTGCCAAGGAATAACAGTACAACATTCGCAATAGCAAGCAGAAATCCTGCAATCCGATTATCACCTCCCACTCTGTAAAATCTAGGAACATGCTCAGTCATCAGAGTCAACTCCATTTGACTGAAATCTTACAGAAGCGTGTTAACATAGACGAGATAATTAGGCCTTGTAAACGGGTTCAATCACAAAAGTATGTTTTCACAGAGATACTCACACTGTGCCCAACAGCCCGGACAAGAGATTTGAATAACCGTGTCCAACCAGCTCCTTGTTGGTATCAACATCTTCGTTCAACGAAACCGCTGTAAAACGGGGATAATTATGATGCCAAAAAGGAGTCATTATCGCAAGTATCAGACTTACCCAACGCCGGCACATTCAAAGGCGGATGTAATATGTTGAAAAATAATCTGAAAAAAAGGACGATTTAACGCCGAGCCAGATTATTCCATCAAGGCACTCACAACGCAAATTGAGTAGGAAGTGTTGACCACAGAGGACCCAACTTGATCCATTTCCAGTCTACATCTGATGAGCAATAATCATCCGAGAAAACACCTTGATCGACGTACGAAAATAGGTATAAAACTTGTACCAACCTCCTCCTGGCGTACTTGGCAAACTAAACAACCAGCCCGCTTGGCGAAGTTCTCCCAGATCGAGCCTCGCAGCATTGACCACAATATAGAAAACAATAGCCATAATGACAAAATCTATAGTAGCGAAAGCATCATTTTAAGCAGATGTGGGCGTCGAACATACATGAAGGGAAAATGAAGCGATGATCGAATTTGCGAGTGATGATTCGGAGCAGGACTGCCAAAGCGAGAGGAAGAGTCCAGAGAGTAAGTGATTTCAAATCCAGGAACATGACTCGCAGAGTTTGAAGCGACAATGTGAAATCTTGTTCAGACATTCGCATGCTCACCACCAGCCTACGCAAAAGTGTTATTAGGGCATTTGACCACCGACTTGCAACGAACCCTGTTTGGATAAGGAATATTCCGATACCACCAATACACCCAACAAGGATATGACGAGGAAAGAAACCAACTACTACACCGAGTTTGAGGGCGCCAAGTAAGCAAAACGAAAGACCAGTTAAAATGGAACTCAGAGCGAATGCGACCAAAGTGGTTGCGATGATCTCTTGTGGATGGTCTTGGCCGAGCTGGATAGCTATACTGTTGGCCATAATATGAAAGAAGGGCTATTTCTGAGACTTGAGACCAGTAATGCGGTTCAGAATTGAAAGACATACAACTACTTCAATCATCATACTGCCATTCGCGCCCGCAAATCCACTGCCACCAAATGTGTAGACCAACTGAGCTATTATGGCTGTCACAAAGAACAATGAGACACCCATCGGTCCCAGGTCGGCGAAAACTCCAGTAGAAGGGAACACGATCAGACCATCTACAGGTATTCATATTGCGGACAGTTATTAGAAAGACAGCAACACTTACAGCTAACACCATCAAGAACGTTGAGCAAACAGCCGAGTAGTACAGCCGGAAGGGCAGCCAACGCCACGCTCGAGTACGTCGGGAGCCTATGTCTCATGAATTTCTGCCATGATAAGATATCGTCAGATATGCTTGGTTCTCTGTTGACTCGACCATTGGATTTGAAATGAGAAGGTTGTGTATTCAGTAGTGAGGTCCGTTCAGAAGCTTCAAGTCTGGTGGGGTCATGATCATGAGGTTGCAAGTCCAGGTGATCGACTGGAATATCGTCAATTTGGTTAAATTGGTACCGAGCCTTGGGTGTGAGATCTTCCGGCGTCGATAGTGAAGTCGAAATTTGAGGACGAAGGAGGGTCAAGCCAGAGGGCCCCTGAGGGACAGACTGTGATGTAGATCAGATCAGACCTGCACGCGTGATAACGATAAGAGAATAACAGACCTTGGGCGCAGCCGAGGCTGGCGCAGACCCCAGGCAATCAACTAAAGAGCGATGAGTTTACGATAAATGAGAAGCTATAAAAAGACGGACAGTGGCTGATCCGTTGGCCCGAAGGTGCGGAGTGGTCTGGCGAAGAACGAAAATGCAGATCCGAAAGCTTCATAGTTGTCTGGCGGATAGAATCCTGGGAGTGAGAGATGCCTGACTGGAAACTCAGTGGTCCTGCGATATTGTACGACCTGGGCTGCAGCAACCTGCAAGGCATTTGAGTAGCTGAGTTGTAAGGGTGAAGATGATACACACCCGGCCCTGCGCAGGTGGGGAATCCGCAGAGAGTGCTCTGTCGTCTGCGAGTCATCGAGACTAGCCACAGTGAGCCCTCGTCTCATGTTATGGGAAGAGATAATAATAATGTTCAAACAAATTGATTTCTCTGACCGTCACACTGTGACTGCGTCGACCCATGTCCAACACCATCGCACTGTATGTTTATTTTATTTGTGCAGTCTCGTGCTAACACATTTTAGTTATCCTCTCCAGAATTTCACATTCAGGTAAGTCTCTTTCTGCCCTGCAGAGTCCGGATTGAGCGTCCGTCCACAGCACCAAAGAGGCTCAGCCCGAGGAGGACCCCTCTGTCTCTGCCCGGCTACAGCGTCTGCAGAATAACTACGAGGATTATGGCATGCGCCGCACCGTTGAAGGCGTTCTCGTCGTTCACGACCATGGCCATCCTCATATCCTCATGCTCCAAATCGCCAATGCCTTTTTCAAACTGTGAGTGCGCCATTATCCAATGCATAGACCCGTGTAACCTCATCCATACAGACCAGGCGACTACCTCAAGCCTGGCGAAGACGAAATAGAGGGTTTGAAAAAACGCTTGGACGACCGTCTCGCCCCTCCGTCCCACTCTCAGCAATTCGACAGCACCCACGGCCTCGACAACGAATGGGAAATTGGTGACTGTTTGGCCCAGTGGTGGAGACCCAATTTCGAAACTTTTATGGTCAGTTGGCCTCACGTCGTTCTTCACTTGGGGCTCCGCCCACTGGCGTTTTCCTAGTATCCCTTCGTCCCAGCCCACATCACAAAACCAAAAGAATGCAAAAAGCTTTTTCTTGTCCAAATGCCAGAACGGAGTACGTTTTCGCTTTTGAATATCGTATCCCATGAGCTCATGGAGTTTTATTGTCAGAGGTTCTCGCTGTCCCCAAAAATATGAAGCTTTTGGCAATACCTTTGTTCGAGCTCTACGACAATGCAGCACGTTACGGCCCTCAACTTTCGGCCATCCCTCATCTCCTTTCTCGGTTAGCTTCTCTTCTCCTCTAGTTGATTCCCTCCTCAATATTGCCCTGTAGGTACAACTTTATTTACCAGTGATCGCATTGCATTGCCTTTTGGCTGTTTGCCATCATGTCATTTTCGTTGATCGGTCTGTGCCGCCTTTCTCATCGCCATAAAATCAATGAAGGGTCGACGTGCAGTTACCATTAGACATTGGGATGTATGTACATTACTTACGTTGTCGATTCCTCCCTAGAATACCAAGTTATTATATATGAGAGTAGATGATGACGAGGTCTCCAAGAGTTTATCTAGAGAAAAAAGCAAAGCACCTGTCTTGATTTGTTCACCAAGGGATCAGAGTCTTTCCATCAGCTAGAGAGTAACCTCTGAGACCTTGAACTGAATATCAGACACTGTCCACGGTGGACAAAAAATACTCCAAGAACCTCCTGCTGATAACCTCCGACCGCGATCCTCAAACCCTTGTCAATTGCAATGCACAGGTAAACGGAGATCATTGTTCCAAGTCTGCAATGGCGGGACACTCCAATTGATTACCAACTCGTATATTCAACACTCTACGCGTGCATTTGTCGCGATTGTCACGATCACGAGATGCTGTGACAGTCCAGTATGCATTGTAACCCGACGCTTATTATTATCCTCGTCCCATGTCTGACATAGTCACCTTCAAGCAAGATTGGATTCATGATCCTAGGAACAAGATTTATAATATAATTTGTGACGACGGGAAGCCTTCATGACGTGACATTCCCTATCTCTTCCAATTTTCACTGTGGTTACTCCTTTGGTCTAGACCATGAACACCGTTCCTAATTCAGTTCAGTCCTGGTTCAGGCATAAGACAAATAATCTGGTCCATGCAGCCTACTTGATACATTCATCCTTGTTATCGTCATTGACAGCCACCGGTCCTACGAGTATCTGTTCCAATCATCCTCCATAGGTGAAACAAAGAACTGGGAAAGACTCTGATAGCTTTTGTCAAAATATAGAATGAATAAATCACTCTATTTTCATTTTCGATGGTCCAAAGTGGTGGTCCAAGTCCAACTCGGGCGGCCGGATGGTTGCGCTATCCCCTGCGACCCAGCAAACTTCTCGTATCCCACTCTAGATTGGAACTATCAACACATCCTCATATTGTCACCATCAGTCTTCTACCGTGACAAGATTTTCAAAGAACCACCAGACTCCACGGTATCATCAACAAATTGCAATGCTCTAAATCATCAGTTAGGCATCCGCACAAATTAAAACCATTCACTGACAATCACTGTCTGGACCATCATCAGGCGTCCCTCTCACTCAAAGTTTCGACACATTCGAAAGAGGAACCGGGACCATCGCGCAGACACGAACTCGTCAAAGCATCGTCCTACAACCAACGTAACAGCAGCTACAAAGAAGATATTTCAAACAACAGCAGACTCTACAGAACATAAAAAAAGGTCTCATGTATACCATAACAGAACACACGGCAAAAAAAAAACTCATCAAGAAAAAGACATGCCGCTTACGACCCATTGTTAGGGCTGCACCTATTGTTTAATCATTTCTTCATATAACAGAAACTTGAGTCGCCGCTGGGTCTTTGGCGCCTTCCGCCCTCCTGTTTGTCTGAATGTCATATGCACTTCAGAAAGCAACCAACTACAAAACAGCAATAGAAAACCCACTTTTGCTCTTGACAAACAAAGCTATCAGGAGCACCTTCCCAGTGATCCAACACATACTTCCCCGCAAGTAATGTCTTATTAGCCTCCTCTCCTTCTCTATCTTCAAACAAGTCCCTTGCAAGTTGGGTGTGCGCAACACCTGCATAAGTGGTTAGACATCGGGGATTGATCAGTATCCTTGCGGGTCTGAATACAGAATTCGATATCGTGATCTCCAGGTCCTCAAGAGGCGGAAGATCTAGCCCTCCTTCCTCTAGCGGCATGGCATCATAATCCGATCCAGCATTCGCATCTGGATCGTCCTGTTTTCGGTCTGCTGGACCTCCGTCGTTGACTTCTTCCAGATCCGCCCCTGCTCCAACGTTCACTACCTGAATCTGGTCGCGGTGCTTCATCTGTGCCAACTCTAGACCTGGACGGTCGGCCATCTCCTCTCTTTTGCTGCGCCTCCCAGCTGAAGCCCTACTTGCTCTATCATCTGCTTCGATAGCGTCAACCGCCGTTCGCACCCAGAGGTCCCTACAGAACCATGTTTGACTACTGTCAAGACACGGTGCATCTTCCCCTCTTATAGGAAGGTTATCAGCTGTGCTGAGGTTCTGGAAATCGTTCCCTGCACGATATGATATACCCAGATAATAAGACATAGCTGGATCAACGACGTGGGTCCCTGACTCGCAACAGAACGCTTGGAAAGGGAGATGTTGATTGTAGTGTAGAATACCCTGCTTATCTCTTGGTGGTACCGCATCTCCTTTTGACGACGAACGAGACTGGCGGAATTGGTCACCGTCAATGTCCCGTGTCCGCCATCTATCAAGATAGAGCAAGTGAATATGAGTGAACGAAAACCGATACAACTATATGTACCTGTCGGAGAAAATGAAATAACCATTGCTTTCCGCCCAGTCCATCCCACACACCATAGCTGCCTCGTTGGCAAAACTGATTTTGATGGTCTCCAATATGTCATTCGGACACGTAAATCCTTTAAGCCACACAACCCTCGCAAAGGTGATGCCTCTCCGCTGCTTCAGTTCGTGCAATGGTTCCAATGCAAGGTTTCTCATATGAGCCTCTTCAAGCGGATAGTACGCCGCAGCAGGATCTGCTGTCATGCCAGGTACGCGCCGGATGCGGAACGAGACGTTTAGGAGGGTAAGAACGGCCTCACAAAGGTCCACAAGGGTTTCTGTAGCGTCAGTAGAGTCGTAGTCGAGCATAGACACAAAAATATTGGAACTGCCCAAGCGTCGGGCCATCTGTACAATGACAGCCAGCTGATCGACGAGGAAATGGTCGGCAGAATGGATGGCAATAGCGATGTAATATAAATGGTCCTCGTCAATGAGGTCTTCGTAAGCCAGGTGGTTCTGACCAAATGGACGCGCCAGCGTTGGGCATAGTGCTGCCACCCAGCCGTTGAGGGATAACAACTCGTCAATAGCACTGAACACATGTTGGGCATCTCTGGACCCTGTGTCTCTGTTCGTGATACTGACATGCCTGGATTAGCTGAGCAACTACCAAGTTCCATTTACGACACACAAGGGTAATTGTAGTCTCGTCCAATAATCCATTATTCCTTCATAAACAAGGCCATTGAAGATATCTTCTCGCTCGTCTCTCCCAACACGGGCCTGTAGAAATGGATGCTTATGTACATTGAGAGACTTGTCTGGGCGTGTGGCACGTTCAATGAAGTTGTGTTCCTTGATCTGGTGGGACTGGCTCGATTTGCTGGGAGCTGAGGAGGAAAAGAAGATAAGGCGGACAAGGAGGCCTAGGCCAAGAAGAGCAGCTATCCGCAAAGGACCATTGAGACGGCGAAAGGCTGGCATGGTCGGTACAAGACGCCCTATGCTGGGAATGTCGGCGTCGGAAAAAAAACATAGCGTGGGGTACCCGTCACGGCACCGCCACTTGTCTCATTTCTTCCTACATTATTCTCTCTTTACTTCTATTTGTCCACAGTTCTTACAATACTTTGTCACGTTATAGTATCGTTATTTAGATGAGTTTTCAAAAACATACCAGACGGTTGTCTGGACATATTTGGCGATACCTTACAATCATCGATACTGTCAGACACACCAAATTCCCACCTATCGATTGCTATAAGAGAATCTACTGGCTGGCACTAGGCGCCCTCTACATGGGAATTCTACTAGTGCAAAAAATACACTTAACAAGACTTGCCAGACACAAGAAAGAATCTACTGCGAGAACTGGGCGACACTGGATGACACATTAGCGGACGGATAAAAAATGAACAGCATGTTGCTAATGTGAAAATGAACGAGTGGCCACAATAAGAACGAGCACGAGTCAACGGAATCACTCTCCCAAACTAATCAAAACCATACCACCCACACCCCCAAAAAGACTCAATACCGCAAGTATCTTCTTGCCGATCTTGCCATGATGATGGTGGTGGTGGCGATACTGGGGATCATCTAGTTCCGCAGCTCCTGTGCCGTCCTCCTCTCTAGCCAAAAGGTGGCTGGTATTAGGAGAGCGAGGACCATTTGCTTGACTGGGAAGAGCACGCTCCTCATCTTCTGCAGAAGGAATATCATGCGAGTGGCCATGATGACTGTGTCCATCAACGTCACCGAATACAAAGTCCCCAGCTATCATCTCTACAGTGGCAACGTAGATGAGCATTCCAGCTGATATCGCAGACATGAGTCCTTCAATGAGGTACATCCGAGCTAAAGCATTCCAAGAGAAGACGGGGTCAAGATCCTCGAAATAACTACGGACCATTGGTTTGACTGACCTAGTTCGATACCCTGTTTTTGTTTTCGGACTTGAAACACAATCATTCCTAAACCCATCCCGGCGGGAGCTGTAATGGCGAACAAAATAGCCAGCGAACATTTTAACCATCCTTCACCGTGTTCCCCACCAATGATCTTTTTCACGATCGTGACGAACCTATGGTATCCATGCGCTTTGGGCTTGCTGAAATCTTCGGTCTCAGACTCTTCGTCCGACTCATTGTCCAACAGTGGAGGTGGAAGTGCGGCTATACGGATGCCAAGTGACAAGCCCTCGAAGAGTTGGTGGAATATAATAGCCGTTGTCAATGAAGCTAAAAAAGTTTCAATCTCGGTAGATCAGAAGGCAAGAGAGACCCACTGAAATCGGCACCAGTTGCGATTGCTAGTGTCAATCCAATCACAATAGAGTGAATCATGATGCCTAATTGAAGAACAAGCAGCCCAACCACCTGCCGTCTTCTTCCAATCATGGGTTCCACCCTCTGGATTCCTTCTTCTCGGGCGTTTCTCGTTCTCAACCCTTCTCCTTCAACAGGGCTACTCGATCTCGATACCCCCCTAGATACCACATCCTTAGATAGGGCCATAGGAGAATGTATGCTGGCTACAGAGTCCGGGTAAGCACATGGACAACCAACACCGCATGCACATCTACACATTCTTATGATACGAGGGGAGTTTGTCAAAACCTCTATGGGTAGCGTGCTTGTGGTATCAATTGCCGGCAAATGGGCATGGTGTTGATGGCGATTGGTCGGTGTAGTATGCGGTGAGTTGAGATGGTGAGCTGACTGTGTACGAGGTGGGGCCAGAAGAGGTGTTGTTTCATCTGTTCTGTACGCCTGCACAGGGAGAGCAGAATTGGATGATTGACATGTCTCAGTGAATACAGGAGTGGACACCGAGGATGACAATCTGAGCACAGAACACTGGGCCGATGGGGGGTGGATGGGGGTGAGTGGCAGCGATGGTTCCTTCTCTTGGAGGCTTTTAACATAGGATGTAGAAACATCTAGGATTTAGAGGTCAGGGATGTCTCGAGGATGGTGGAAACGAGTGCGCACATTCAATGAGAAATATCAACAGCAGCGATGCAAGACTGTGGAGCAATGAGCCAGGCGGTAACAAGAGAGTATAATGGACGAACATGACAAGGCCCGTGTGATCTCCAATGTTATGAAAGTGTTTTGCGACCTGCGGCTTTTGCAGGTCTTCAAAAGAGTCCTGAAGGAGGTGGATGAATGCAGTAGCCAGGATAACTCCTGTTCCATTGGTGAGGTTTTTGTGAAAGGAAGAGACAAAGATGATGCACCTGTTCCAAAATGCTTGCCTATAAAGAAGACGATGTGTGGGATTTTGAGAAAAGGCACCGACTTAGATAGGCCAGGAAAGGAGACAGCTTTGAATAGAACGGTCGGAGATGTGTTTTCTGCGATGGGAAGCTGCTCACCGAGGAGAGAAATAACGAGAATGATGAGCATGATTTGGAAGCGAGGCTCTGGCTGGCCATCGTCAGCCATGTCCGACACGAGACTGGGAAGCATAAGGACCATTGTGGGGCACTGTTCCACGCTGCTATTATATGTCGGGGACCGCACCAGTCACCACGTGGTAGACCAAGCCCAGAGCCTCTATACAGCAGTCAGATCACGCCTGCAGGCTCGAGCTAGTACGACCAGTTGTTCCATACTTGACTCCCTCGAAAGAATGCCCGGACCCTGGCAGGAAACACACGAAAACGAACAATTATTCCCTGGCTAAAAACAGTTTTATCTGTCTTTTGTAACTTCTGATGCCCAATACTACAACCCAGAGAAACGCACCTCACTCGTAACAGCAAACCATCCCACCACTCACTGCGTCTTTCCTGCTGCGGCGTACAAATCCAGGATGTTCTCCCTTCCTGTCAACACACATGACCCAGCTGTTTCGAAAAGAACAAAACATCAATCAAATGATCATATAGTACCTAGGCCGAGTCGGTCGCGAACATGCAACAAGTTTTTTTACTTCTATCTATCATCATCAAATTGATCAGAAGATGAAACCAGGCTTTTCGATAATTCATCACAGACTATAAAATCATTGATTTAAAAAAAGACTAATCAAATAATAAATTTAACAAACATTCTTCCACGCCTCGTGTGATAAATTACTGAGTTTTTCTATAAAAAATCATCTCTTTCCTCCAAGAAAACACTAGCGCCTTCTGCTTCCCAGACTAACACAGCTATTTTCCTATCATCTCCTTTATATCTATCTACTCCTAGTTTCTCTCCCCCTCTTCTCCCTAGTATCCAAGTAGGCTAGCCTACCACAGACTGTTCTCGCACACCGTGTAACAAATTCTTGATTTAAAATAGATCTTCCGATGCTCGCTTTGACTCGTTCTGACGACGGATAGCTGCAGCTATCACATCCAGCTCAGCCTCCTTTCCTCGACTTTCTTCCACAGCCCAAGCTTCCGGATTTCGGAGTCTTCGTCCCAGCCTGACTTTAGCTAGCGCCGTGCAGCCCACCTCACTAGGGTGTCTCGCAAACTGATCCAAGCGCCGTTGCTCTGGCGACATATGACTCAAAACATGAGCTGGAGGACCTTGGCGTAACCGCCTACAAAGCGAACGAGTCATCTCGCCCCGGATCTCTCGTGCTCGTTCCTTGGTCTTGTTTCGGATGCGCTCTCTACGAGCTTCTTTCATCTGATCAAGCAGAGCCTGGGGAAAAGGTGTCTGTGCACGTCTGGTCCCGCGCTCGTATGCCTGGGAGATCAGTGTCAGTTGTTCTTTATATGGTTTTGCTGATTCAGAGTACGTCAATGAGAGAACAGCATTCCATAATAAGTGAGCGAAGAACATACTCCATTCATCATAATATCCAGCAAAAACAGCATCTCTCCGTTGAGACGGTGAAAGGGCTTTGGTAGCCTCAGCCTCTGCATTACAATCACACCGAATGTCGGCAATGGTCCTGAGATACGTCTGGTGCCTTTCATTTCGCCGAGCATGAGACTCAATCCGGTAGCGTATCATTTGAGACAGCTTCACAGGCTGATAAATCATACGAGGAAGTGGCTTGTGGTATATAGATGGAGAGAAGGGAGCTCCAGTTAAAATTGGACGGTAACGAAGCTTTGCACGCCAGACCTGAGGACCAAGGTTGGTCATTCAACCATCAGAGAAATGAGTACAGGAAGGCACAGACAAGGTCCTTGGCTAGGAGATAATTCCAGTACTCTTTTTCGCAACGGACGTCAATCAGGCGAGAATATCGCATGAGAACACTTTCCGAATGTGCATCTCCTGCTTTGGCGCGTTTAAAAGTATCGAGGTACTGAAAAAAAAACAGTATATGAGCTGACGCGAAGAATGAGAATAATAATTGAGATATCAGACTTTATAACCCTGGCAAAGAGCATGTCGTGTTTGTTCAACGCTTGTCAAAAAACGATTCTCTCTCCAGAGTATTTGTATGCGAAATCGAATCTGGGCTTTCAAAACTGCAATTTAGCAAGGACAAAAAAGGGCTTATGAAGAAGCAAGTCGAACAGCATCGGTCGGTGAGTGCTTGAGAAGATTTTTGTACAACTGTAGTGTCGGAACACGGTGCGCTAATATCTTCCAGAATGGTGTCCTCGGTCTAGCTCGGTGAAGAGGCTTGAGTAGTTGCCGAATGGAATCGCGAGTTGACGCCAGCGAAAGATTCATAGCATAGCCACTCAGGAAATGTGTGATGTCAGCGTCACATCAGTATTTATACAAGTAGTTTCACTATTGGCTGACCCCTTGCAGGAGATACAAATTACCTTGTACTTTGTATGATCATATAAGCGCTCAGTGTCGTACTACTTCACGACATGACTGCTTTCAATCGATACGCAGAGAAAAAGTCCTATCGAGACTGGAATCATATGCTTCAGAACACATATGCTACAAATGGTCTCCAAATTTCTGGTCACGTCGACACGAACTATAGCGATCTAGTTATCTTCTGAAATCTAGGCCCGATCCACCGTGTAGTGCTGAGAACCCCAAGTCTTCCAACTCATCCTATAAATTGGTCACCTCCTGTGATACTTGTCGATAGAATCAAATTTCTCTCTCTCCGATTAGGCGAGTGTACCTATCCTCCTTAATAGCTTCAACTCTCTACCCCTTACTACTAGATATTGGCAACTACTCTTTGTTTTTCTCGGTTTTCACCATCAATACGGAGGGAATAGAAGGTAGGGTCTTCAGACATGGTGACAGTCATGAAAACCCATCAGTCAAGCATCAAAAATCAATCAGGATTGTACATGCAATTTTCCGTTTCCTGAACTTCCATATCAAAGAACGCGGATCAGGAACAAGCTGAACGACCCTTATGAGCTATTTTCATGAAAAACAACCTACTAAAATACGATCATCCTTTATAGACATACTTGTGAGGCCTATTCACTCGATTGGTTTTTTCCAATCTACAGCCCTCATTTAGAAGAATGTCTTCATTCCAGAAAACTTCCACATTATCCATTACATGTAATGAAACGGGAAGTCATCTGAGCTGACAACACGCATTACGGATTCTTCTCCGTGACTGAAGTCGTGTGCAGTGAGATGAATCGTGCAAAGGTTACTTCTTTTCGTCGGAGGAATGCCACCAACAGGAAGATATCGCGAGTTGTAGCCGCAAATACAACCAAGACTCAAAGATCATTTCTTTATCTTATCTGAAAATTTCCTCAGGTCACAATCAGATTATGCTTGTGATAACGTTCATTCGACTGCTTACAGAAACACTCAGTTGCAGGGTGTTCTTGATAAAAATTTATGAGAGAAGTAACGAACCTGAGGGCCCAGACATCAGGAGTACATATACTGTATTCTATACTAAACAGTACGAGCAATAAACATACAACTCATCAGATTTTGTCAATCATCGTCGTCATCATCTGGACTCATTCTCCGAAGCGTAGCATTCTCCTCTTCTTCCGGATCATCTTCTGGATCATACATCTCTGCATCCTGATCCATCACTCTCTCTGATCCTGTCTTTCCCTTGTCGCTAGTGGTAGGCACAATACCTCCACCACTCTCTTCTCCAGTATCTGTTTGCTTCTTTTTCCTTCGTCGTTTAGGTGCAGCACCTCCTTCCCCTTCTGCAACACCCGGAACAGCTACCTTCTTAGATCTGCGTTTTTTCTTGCCCTCTGCATTAGCTTCGGCCTCGAGGTCAATTGTTCCACCGGCACTTGGATCGGGCACAGCCTCAACGATCTCCCTTAGAAAGTCGAACGTTTCTATCGTCTCGACAGCATGTTTACTAACGATAACGTGTGTTGGGAGAGCATGACAAGTGGACCAAAGAAGTGCATGAAGCGAACGACCAACCGAACAAGGCCCAGAGACCAGTCGGAGCATGATGGAACGGGAAAGCACCAGGATAAGCAAAGCATGAGCTGGCAACTGGCAGACTTACAGATGATATGCTTCAATTTTTTTTGAACCGCGATTGACAGTGACTTTACCCGATTCTTCAATCAAGAGAGCCAGGAATAGCTCAAGAGCTTTGGCTGTAGTCCCGGCGAAATGTAATTTTAGTTATGGAGTGAGAAAGTAGTAGTATGTCTACGCACATATGACTATGGGTGTTGCTTGAGCCACTTTTCCCACTTCCTCGTCCTTTTGCATTATTTTTTTGATTCGCGCCTGAGAATCAATCAGAAATCAGAGGGTTGCAGACAATCATAGCCATACGACAGGAAATTTCGCCTGTTTATTCTTGTTCTTCATGATTGTTTTGGCTGATAACTAAGAGGAGGGGAACCTAGAATAGTGGGAAATCAACGTCATCGGTAGTCCTGGGTGGCTGTGCGTCATCACCAGGCAATTCGACTTCTAAACAAATTCGCATACCCTTTTGTCAGATTCAGCTTTCATTCAACACTTTCATTTACAATTATTGGCAGTGGACGATAATGGCATAATAACAAGGAGCAACATCTTCTGGTCTATCAAATTCGTTGGAGTAATGACTTAATGCTGATAACCAAATGCTATACAATGATCAGGGAAGGAAGTTGAACTGGATGAGACTATGAGCTGAGAAGGCCCACCTGTCCTTTCTTCAGCGCTTGACCACCCACAGTTCGATGGTTTGATTTTGATTTCCAGACAGACATGGATATGATGCTCGTTGATCAACCTTTGTTATCGGTGCTCTATAAGGTCGCAGGTCCAGGCGCAAGAACGGTTGCAAACTGACTTAACTTCAATGCCATCTCGCTTCCTTCCTTTGATTATTCCCGCTAAATTACTCGTGTAATGCAGATCCGGGTGAAATGGTATCTTGTGTCCAGGTTGAACGATATTCTCACTGCGTCGTGGTACGCTTCCGCTCATCTCGTGTTAAACTTGCTCAAGGTCGAGACCATATTATTCGGTCTATGTCGACTGTATACGTCGACAGGATTGCAAAACTATGAAGGAGCAAACCTTGATACTTGCCATCCTCAGGCAATACAGCAGAGGACGCTTGTATATCATCACTACCATGTCATTTAAATTTTAATGAGAATGAGTTTGCTATGAAATTCGGGCATTTATAGCCAGCATTCTCAAACTCATCATATCCTATCTATCATACATCAGATAAATCGTGAAATCACTGTCACCTCGACCTCATCTACCATGCGCAGGATCTCTCATTAAGCCAACCACCGGACGAGTCAACTACATCTGCTTCACTAATTTTTAAGCTTGCTAACAACGAGCAGGGCTCGTCATACGGTACAAGTCACTGTTTATTCATTCGAATTCTCACGAAGCAACCCTTATGCTTCCACACATCATACCAATTACCACAAAGTCTATACCAGAAGATTTGCAGGGAAGTTCAATCATCTAAGAGGAAGCATGACTATGTGGTACTACTACATTATTAACTTCTCTCAACATCCGATAACCTCCATCATCGAAAACAATCTTTCTATTGCCTGACTCCCATCTCTTTACCTCACCTCTTGGCCAATATGATCCTTGTCAAGTATGGCTCCACGCTGTGGGGGATGTATTCTGCTAGCACGAGAGGTATCGTAATGCACTTAGTAGCAAGATTCTGGAGGTGTGTTTATAGAGTCAGCTGCTTCATATCCTTATCATCAGTAATAACTTCTAGGCCTATAAGAGTTCCGGAATTCTGTAGTTCTTTCCTCACTTCTACCTGAAAAGTGTTTTGAGTTTCCTCGTGACCTTGTTTCTCCACTTAACATTCCATTAGAATACTATCTTTGACTGTTCCGTCTCCCTTTCCAAGAAACTTATTGATTATCATCTTCTGGTTTTGTCAACAGGGCTTACAGGTCACGTCGCCAAAGCCGACGGACACATACCTTGTCGATCATCTGATTTTATTGGACCACTGCTGGGTCTCGCCTTTCCCGTTCACTTGTCGGAGCTACATGTGGCAGGTTACCCGGAAAGTCCCTGGAGCTTTTACCTTCTATATGGTATAAAGACCCGAAGTAATGATTTGTACTCTGAACCTTGTCGGATTAGTAGATGTTTAACGGACTCAAAGCACACTGGACTTCATTTCCCTCGATATTCTTGAGTCCTGTCTTCTGGTACGAGAAGACATGAAACTCTTTTGCCGCGATTCCTATTCCACGGAGAACATCCATTGCATCGTAGGATCAACATAAAACTATCGAGAATGGACGGGCTATTCTCATTAAGGTAACTGTGCACTCTAATACCTGGCTCATCCAATCTTATATTCAGTGGCGTTCAGCAAAGACCGAAATTGTCGAACGCTACTTTCATAGTACCCTCGACTAAGCTCTTATTCGTAGTTTTTAGATGCACTTTGATCGTGCCATCAGACTATAGACCTGGCCATGATAACAGTCAATACCCCAGATCCTGTTTAGTCGATGAACCCTGATCTCCGAATCATATTCACGTCTGCTCTTAATTCTATATAAAACATGAATGGTCTACCCAAGTCACATCCAAGTGTCGTTCGAAACCCTACTTATCTCACAACATCTGTAAGATGCTTCTCAAAGTTTTGATCAATATTTATTAACGCACTTTCTGCAGGACAATGTCTGCCCGCCAGCGCCCCTACTATGGATGGCTCCCAGCCAGCCGTGCAGTTCACGATGAATATATGAAGCACCTCCGGGGTCGTGTTACAGATCGGAAAAGCCGACGAGCCGCAATCCAGCATGAGCCTGCTGTGGAAAGCTTCAAGAAAGCTATCGAGGCCAATCCTACCATGGTCGAGTTATGGAGGAATGTCTTCCTCCAGGTTTCCAAAGAAAACCAGGTACGGGCTCATCTACGAGGATAGACATCTTAATAATGTTGATTGGATAGGTCCCCGACTTCAATACGCTACTCGATTTACTTGACATCATTATTGTCGGACCTCCCGAGTTTGCAGTCTCCGGGAATGAGGGGGAGCCTATTGGCGTTCCGATATACCTTCTGATGGACCTCCTCAGCAACACAGGAGCTGCTTACGATTTGTTCCGTATGGAAGAGTTCAACAAGGCAATGAAAGAACTTTTGAATGACTGGGGAGACTATCTCAAAACGATCGATTCCAGCAAGACATTGACTGATGGACCCAATGGTTGGTTCTCCCAACTCTCTATCGAACAGCTGGAAGCAGGTCGTGGAATCTTCAATGAAACCTATGTCGTATTCGATGAGACCGCCATTGACCGGGGATACGTCTCCTGGGACGAGTTTTTCACCAGGCGAATCCAGCCAAGCGCTCGCCCCATTATCCTACCAGCTGCGGGCCAGTTAGTCATTTACAATGCGTGTGAATCCACAGTCGACCGTATTGCAGAAAAAGTACAGCTCCATGACCAATTCTGGCTCAAGGGTATGGCATACTCCTTGCACAATATATTCGCCACAGAGGACGATGCATTTGCTACGCAGTTTATCAATGGGACCATCTACCAGGCATTCCTGAGCCCTCAGGACTATCACCGCTGGCATAGCCCGGTCAAAGGCACAATCGTTGATGCACGCATTGTCGATGGCTCTTATTATGCTGTCTTGCCAGACGATGGTCAAGACGGAACTATTGATAGTGGTGACCCGCATGGTGCCATAATTCGCAGTCAGCCCTGGCTTACGGTAGCAGCTGCGCGTGCAATAATCATCATCCAGGCTGATAGCACTGAAATTGGCCTTGTTGCCTTCATTGGAATTGGAATGGCAGAGGTATCGAGCTGTGAATTATTGGTCCGCAAGGATCAGCCGGTCGATCCGGGTCAGCAGATTGGAATGTTCCATTTCGGAGGATCTTCTCATGCGGTTATTTTCCAAGAGAAGGCCAAACTTAGGTTTACAGATGAAGTTGTACAGGGGCAACATATCCATGTAAACAGGGTTATTGCGGGTGTCAACCAGTAGATCTTCATGCTACAAAAATGATGTTGATTATCCCAGATGTAACTTTTTTCTTGGTATCACTTGTTTTTTACTGTGACGACCACTAGATTCGGAGGTTATTCCGCAAAAATCAAATTTGAGTGTACTTGTTCGGATCTCTTGACTTGTGCTTTTGATTGTTTATACAAGAATTTCAAATACGGCGATTGCCAGACCTCGATATCGTAATCGGCCCGTTGAACCTTTGTGTTCCTAGGTGGTTTTGTATTGAATTGAGGCCATGTATAGAATCTGTATAATGAGGACCCATCCATTATAGGAATCAATCCACGGTCATCTGGCTTTGTTCGTCGCGGGGATCTGGAAGCAGAAATTATCACGGCGGTAGGGTTTCCAATGTTGTTGTTGAACATCAACGTAGGGAATGACAAACATTGCAAAAGTATTAGCAAAATGGCAAGTGTTCTTCCCCTGAAGTACCGTTTAAACAGGTGAATTACGTCCGTTTGATAGTAATTCATTGTCCGCGGCTGGAAGTGGGGTATAGTTGACGCAGTGATGACGCTCCGAAAGAACTCGTAATAGCAATCACAGTTATATTCTTGTGATTGGTCTCGTAAGCGGCGATCGACTGAACATAAACCCAGTATCACTACGTTTCAGGTGAAAAGCCCCATAGTTAAACAATGTGATCCAGAGAGCTAATGCACTCGTGCTCAATGTCAAGCTTCCCAATTCTCAACTAACTTGCCACAAATTATATATTTGTTCGAAAAATGTTCAATCCATCCTGTTGAAAATCAATTGCCACCCTTACTTACAACAAGAGATACAGACGCACCTTTCATGTTATCGCTAGATGAGCGATAAACATATTAGCATCTGTCAGTCTGGATAAGAGTGGACATACATCTCCTCAGGCTTCAAATCCTCCAACTTGTCCAACGGTTGGTCCACGGGTGTCAGCATTTCTACGCCCATGTCGACAGGCTCACTTCAAAATTTAATATGGCACAGCATGAACACTCACCCAGATCAAAACTCTGCTTCGCCATGCCTCTCGACGCATCCCTCCCTGCAAAGTTACCGTACATCCCATCTGCATTACTACATAAGTGTTCAATGCCCGTTGACAGAACGAAGCCCACTTGCTAGGTCCATAGAAGCTCCTCCCAGAGGTGACGTCAAATACGATCCCATTAATTGCCAACAAAATTCTTCCGTCCTTCTCGTTGCCGTTGAATGGTTCCAATGACTTCGGCGTATACACTTTGAACATCACCGTCGGTGGATGAGATTTCGGCATCCATGTGTAACCAGCCTTAAATTCGTGAGGAATTCCTGTTCTTGTGCTGACTGCTGCTGAAGATGGCAACAACGGTCGTTTGGTTACAGAAGGAAAAACTATACGCTGGACAGAGTACAGAATGTATATGAATAAAGCAGTGTTTACTGGAGTACCCAGATCAGAGGGCATGTTTGTGTGTAGGATAGCGGTGGTGAGAGTTAGCACAAAATGAGTGTTACGCTCTTCGTGACACTGTAGGCGGTGAAATTCTCACAGTTGCTACAAATTACACTTGAACGAAATCTATACAATGTGGACGATGCCGCTGTGCAGTCTTGTCTCTCCATTGCGTGGCCCAAAACCAGGGACTCTCGAGATCAGCCACTGCGTCGACTAATTCTCAAGGCTCTTCTCTTTCACGTGCATTTACAAAATATAGGCATGGCAAGTCCCATTGACTATGGCTTTTCCCTTGGTCAAGCATGCAATGGTCCTCATCCTTGGGATCTCACAGACAAATCGTGTTGGCTCTGCTACTGATGGGGGGGTATATAAAAGGCTAAATAAATCATCAACTTTACAAAAATATAAAGATTTTTGTAAAGTTGATGATTTATTTAGCCTTTTATACCCCCCCCCCCCCGGAATTAACAGGTTCAACGCTGAGATCCACCCGCCTTGTAGTCAAATACAAACCTAACGTTCGTCGTAAACTAGCATGTCTCAATACTGAGGATATCATCATCTAAATGTTCCCGCCAGCAATGGCCGCGCTAACGATGACTGGGGTTAAGGCCGGGGACCTTTGATCGTGCTGACTCGCGCACACCTATCTAAATATCCCTTACTACTAGCCGCGGCTGCAGTTACTACCACATCTTGATTTGCTGTAACTGCAGTACAAATGATTTCACAAGATGTATGTTTTGATCAAGGGCGGTGATGTGTACTAGTATGATCTACCTTTGGGGACCAACCGTTAACTGCTAGTGCACAATGAGAATAATCATCTCGTTCGCTGCATGTGCTGATTAGCTTGATACTACATCCTATCGTAATGATTGGAAGTTTTTTCAAACCTTTCGTTGATGTTCGATCTTGACAGCTAACTTTTTAACATTTCATTCATTTTCATTCATTCAGCGATTGGACGAAATGGCCTTGCTTCTTCTTACTGTTGCACTCTAATGTTCCACAAGAACGGCTATCTAATGAGCGTTTCAGATAATTGTCTCGCCAGGATTCAGTGTTTCTGATCTCATCGAATTTGACATCGTCAAATTGCGCTTTTGGTGTCTAACAAGATGTCTACTATAGTGCGCGAGGGAAACGATGTCCAGTGATGAACATGCTCCCAACTTGACGTTGGAAAGACAAAATAAGCATGGTCAGTAGGTATGCTCACAGAAGTTCTGATTATCTTCTTTTTTTCCCCTCGGCCAATTTCATATTGGGAAGTTGCTTAGGCTATCATATCCTGAGACACTATTGGACTTGTGTCAGATACAAATGATCCACGTCTGGCGATAGAACTTATGTTCCAGCGAAAGGACGTAGCATATATCTCGTAGATCAGCCCCAATTGCCGCAGCATGAGGATACATCTTCAAAGTACAGAGTATCAGCTACAATGAAATTTTATTTTTGAAAAGATTAAGTGTTCTATGGGCAGAGAACTATATCATCGCCTTAAAGAAAGGCTAAAACAAAAAGGAGAAGGATGAGGAACTGAAATTGCTTTGTAAGATTATATAGAATACAATTTGAAGCCATACGGTGAATGTAGCTATCAACGAGACACAAACAACCAAAGGAAAAATTGACAAGGGAGGTTAAATAGCAGACGATCAAGTGGATGCATCAATGAGATGATGGACTGAAGGACAAAAACAGGCCACGCAAGCATACATAGGGCATATGAAAACATGAGAGGGAGGAGGGGTTGATGCATATTAAAACCCGACCTGTGAACTACCAACAACCTGCTGCTGTTGCAATGACGGAGAGGCCATTGTCATGGTTGGGGTCATAGGTAGGCGAGGAGGGGACTGATGAGGAGGAGTATGTGGTGGCATGGGTGACATAGACATTTGGCCGTTTGATGGAATGCGCATGGCTGGTCGTGATCCGTTTGTCGTTGACGCCGTGGCAGAAATAGGGTTAGTCGTTGGAGTCGATTGTACCCCGTTGACGCCGTTTACAGCATCCAAGCCAGTCCCTGTTGACGTTGGCCGCTGGAGAGGTGAGTTTGTCCATTGTATCTGTCGCATTGCAGCTGCCTTCAAGCTGGTACTGGAGTTGAGGGCAAGTGCGGACATGTACGGCATTCGCTGCAACTGATTCTGCAAATTTGGAAGATTAGCAAAGGTCGATTTTATATTCTGCAGAGCAGCGGGGCCCAGGTGTGCATACGTGCTGGGTGTGAAAGTATTGTTCATTTGCGACGGACCTGGAGGTAAATGACCGTGTAATGTAGAAGGGAATGAAACCTTCTGCCGAGCAGGAGAGTTGTTTGCCGAAGTTGACTCCGTACTCTGCGTAGAATCGGTCTGTTGTATTGAGAGAGGACCTTTTGTCAGTACAGATGGCTGATGAACCTCGGTTTTAACAACATCGACGTGTGGCATGGCAATAGCGGGACGACTGGCAATTCCATTAATGCCATTTGGCGAAGTATGTCGAGGGACGGGGACAGGTTGAGGTGGGGAGTTGTGTACAGCAATCGACACGGTTGATTGAGTTCCGTTGACACCGTTCACAACGGCAGGAACTGTGGGACGCATGCCCCCATTTGACGATATCCTCATCTGCGGGGCAGCAGTTGGCAAAGACATCTTCACGATCGGTTGCTGAGTAGCAACGGGCGTACCATTGATCCCAGATACCTGTTGAGAGGGATTCGTGGCAGGAGGTTGTTGAGAGATAAAGTTTGCGAGTGCTGGATAAACAGGTCGGAAGGAACCAAGAGCATCACGACGGTGGATGGATGGAGGGACACCTAGACGGAAGGGAACATATACGACTTGACGACCATCATTTGTCACAACGGGAACTGTGTTATCTGTTACTAATGCCACCTGGTCGCTGTCGGCTAAGAGAGTCATGGTATGTCGCAAGTACCTTGGTAATAGCACCAGTTAATGGATAAACTAAGACTGGTAGGAATCCTACGTACTTCGTTTGATACTCGTCCACGAGCACACGATCCTGTTCATCTTGTCCCTGCGGACCAACGGCAGGCATATCATCCTGGTCATACTTCCATTGTTCTTCAATTCGTCGTCGTCTCTCGGATTCCTCCTCCTCTTCCTCCTCTCCTTTGTCTTCGTCATTCCTATCCATAGGATTCAAGACATCAGAAGGCGGATCAAGTTTCGGTCGCTTGATGAACATCGTACGCAATCCAATGTCCCGACGGTCGAGCATTCGGCGGCCTCCACGACCCACACGTAACCGCACTGATCGTATGATTCTGGCAGGTAGCTCATCCTCGTTGTCTGTGGATGTCGCGTAAAGAGGTGCTTCAGGAGGAAGGATGTATTTAAAGAGTCGCGAGGCATATGAGGCAGGTTGTTGTTGATATGAGTTCTAGTCAATATAAGTTAGGACAGATGCATAGCTCAAACCGAACGACACCTACGTCTATCTGGTCTTCCCAATGATGATCTTGATCCTTTTGACGAGAAAGGGCGGTTTCAATCTGTTCCCGAATCGCATTGATACGTTCCCTGGGTCGCAAAAGCATTTCCTGTCTCGGTGTGGAGGCTACTGAATCTTGAGGGCGAACTCGCAAGCCAGGTATACGCCTAGTTCCTAGATTGAGCAACAATATCACAAGAATTGGGGGATGGGCTCACGTGGCGGGTTCAGATTTCTTGACGGGTCGCTCCTTATCCACAAGTAGTTCATCATCTGCCTTGTCACTAAATGTGGCAGGATACAAACGTTTTAGATCCACCAGACCCTGTCGTTGCTCCCAAACGCGCTGAGTTTGCTGTGTACAATCCTTTTTTGTTGTTTCCCGACTAAGGATGAGTTTAGCAAGTTCAAGTGGGTACGAGAGCTCAGCTTGAAGGCGGGTAAGCTTATCGGACGATGTTACTTGCGATGCACGTGTCTTCCGTACAGCCTTGATTTCACGTCGTCGGAAACAAATGTAGGATTCGTTGAGTGTATCGGACTCGTCACCATTGAGGATCGGTATGATGCGATGCCCACCTCGCTCAACACGCCGTTCCTTCCAATAGGAGTAGATTATTCGAGCAATGCGGAGAAGGTGATGGGGCTTCGGAATCCAAGAAGGCGTGGCAAAACAAGCGAATAACGAAGCAGGCAGTTCATTTGAAAACGTGTCTTGGTAATCCGTAAATGCTGGAAACATCCCATCCTCCCAGCCCTGATCGATGTTGAGCAGAGGATAATCTGATTATACGCCAGTACCTACATGATGAAGATACTCGTACTTCTCGTTCGTAAGTTTTTCATAAATGCCCATGACGAGCTCAAACTCATCCTCCGAAACAGCTACCGGATGAGAAACATCAGGTTCTTTTCCTTTAGCCTTAGCACTGCGTGCCGATGTCCGAGTACCGGATGCAGAGACAGCACCTTGTATGCTGGTCCCCTCGCCTCGAGCCTCCTCGTTGTTTTTATCGAGCCATTCTTTATCCCGCTCGTCCATGTGATAGGTAAACCCGCCGGCCAGGCCGTCGACGATTTGCTCCTCAACGGATAATGATGTACACACATAGGTAGAAGGGTCTCGCCACCGGTTGAGAGGATAGAACTCATTATAATTGTCGACGATACCAGCGGAGTCCGGTGTGGGGATATATGCTGCAGGCGCCGTGCTGTCGGCGAGGCCTTTGATAGCAGCGGCGCGGACAACGACCCTGGACCGATGTGTAAGGACCTCTTGAAGGTGGTGCTCCTATGAAACACACGTGATTTAAAATTAGTCATCTAATCCATTAGTCATCTGAGCCACGGAACACACAGCCACGAAAATTGGTGACGTGGAATGTGGGTAGAATAAAGGGGGGCAAGCAAGACTTACATTGGCGTCTTCAGCGTCGACACCCGCAACGAGATTGGTGAGACGGTGCTTTTCCTCATCCTCATCGGGAATAAAAATGGTTTCAGCCTCGAAATTGCCATGGTGGATCTTAAGGCGAGTTTTGTTGGTAACCCGGTTGCGATTCCTGAGGGTCGAAGCACCCGGAAGGTGATTTCGGGGCATATCATGGAGAGCGCGGAGGCAGAAAGACTAAGAGAAAACGAATAATTTAGAAGTAGATTTAGTGGCACCTCGATGTCGTCGGCAACTGGCCAGTGCGTCGGATAAGTGGTTTCGGCCCGGTAAATGAATATGCGACAGATCAAAAAACGGCAGTATTTGGTACGTAAACAAACCCTGCATATATCAACGGCTAGAATTGAGCCACCAATATGTGCAGGCTTTGTCTACACACCGAATACCATAGGTGGTAAGGCAATTCACTTACACCGTGCAGTGTGAGTGAACTGCTTTAGCATTGAGAAGGATTTTTGCATCGACCACCGGCGAGTTAAAATACACTCGCAAACAATGTCTAATAGCCTCGCTGCCCCTTATGGCAATCACATTAGCTGGAGTGAACTTAGACAGAGCCGACATGCGAATGCGACTTACTGTACTCTTTCCTTGACTTAAGAGAAGGGCCGTACGAATTAAAAATGGCTGCGATAGGCATAATTTTGGGCCCAGATTGATAAACCCATTTGTGAACTTGCTAGCTGCACTCGAATGAAATATACACCGATGCATGCACCACTGATTCAATGATTCAGAGACGGCATAGGCACCATTGTTGGTGAGTAATGCTCGCACCGTAGGCAAGCTTCAAATATTATAATCTGATCAGTTTATGCCACAACAGACGTTCAGAGTCAGTGCGCTCACCTGAGGTAGCTACAGTGGTACCCGCTGTTCAACAGTGATAGCCAGGCGCAACCGAAACTCTGAGTTGTAGCGCATTTATCCTGTGTACATCAGATACCGCCGCTTCCTGGAATGAAGCAGTCAATCTGTTATCTGAGACACTGGGACATGCATAACTCACCAACACGAGTCCTAGCAGAAGAAGGCAAGCCCCCAGTCATGACACGAAAGAGGATAGGAAAAAAGGAGATGAGTACATCCTGAACTGCATCAAAGTGAGATAGCATTCAGTTCAGGGAATACTACGATTTCCAATGATAGTAAACTGGGGTGACCAAAGACAACTAAATCTATGTACAAACACAAGCGAGAAAATGCTTGGTGGAAGTCAATTGTTGTTCCCAGCTCTTTGTATCCACGAGCTGGCTCCGTCTCGAGACAGGACGATTGAGCTCCGATGACATTCAATAGCGATCCAAAAATCGAGAGCATTGACAACTCAAAGGACACATAATTTTGAAAGAGAGCCCAAAAAATAGAGAAGGCGGACAAGAAGATGCGAATACAAGGCAGAGTAGAAATCGGCAGATTGAAGGTATTGCTGGTTCAGCCGCCTCCCCACGTGCTTCCAATTACGATGAACGGCAGATGCCGTAGATACTGATAACACGTGACCTACAATCCTTCCCCCTCTTACTCCTGAGCTATTATTGTCTTTAGAGGAGTAACTCTTTGGAATGCTGGCCGCGCTCAAATTCTGTCGACCACGATTGTTTGCATGTATTATCATAAATTATCATAAAACTCCTAGAACCCCCTATTGTGCATAGACTCATTACCAGGAGCTCCACAACCAAAACAATCTCCTGAGGGAATCGGCCCATTGGAATGTGGTTCTTCGAAATGCCACCACACCCAAATCTTCTCGGATTATACATCAAACCCGTGGAACTCACAAGTAATTCCTCGGACCGCTTAGCCATCACAGTCGTCTCTATTAATGTCGCTGAGATACACGGAGACGAATTAGAACCAGCAGCCTCAGGAAAAATCCGCGGCGCAGAAAGACGCTTGAAATCGATAGCGTCCTTGGCAAGCATTGTGAACAGTGACATGTAGAATCCCCTGCTTTCTTATCGGAGGATGTGATCAAAACATAAACTCTTGTAATCATCCTGTAACCATCACACAATTGGATGTACGGGCCTGGTGGGTTTCGATGCGATGAAGGATTGAAATCGTTTATCATCTCAGTGACAAATCCTTGATAAGCACAGGTACGACTACATAGGTCACTATTAACCTTCCACTGGGGATTCAGCAGTAGGCAAGGGGACTCGCGTGTCGATTTAGGACAAATCCATATGATGCTTCATGACTTCTCCTGTTGCGATGCTGTGATCAAAATTGATCTGATAACTTCCACATCTAGGAATGGAACATACACTTTGGTCTATTCTTGCCCATTTTTTTACTCGTTATTGGGCAAGCATGGCTGCATCAAGTGTGCATGATGGAAGTCATTCCCCTCGAGCATTATGCTATCAGAATCAAAATAAACATGAGAAAAACTTTTAAACCAAAAACTTAGAGATATACAAAAAAACCGTTCCAGTATTTCCTCTCTCAAGACATTTCGACGCTTACATACTGTATCTAATATTCGGCTCAACCATAAACCTAGTCTTATTTAATATCCAGATTTCCGAGTAACTGGCTGTCCTTATGTCAGAATTTGTATGATACACATATAGAGAATAACTCTAAGACTATGGAAACACTAAGCTAATAAAATTCTTGGTTTGTGCAACCAGCTGGGGCATTTGATGCATACATTTATCTCATTACTTGACGCAGCACAATAAAATATGCGTGCAGGGGAAGGAGGGAAAGGAAGAAAGACTTAGATAATTCTACATACATTCCCCATTTTATATCCTAGAAATTGCTCCAAGAAATGATGTTTCCATGACATTTCGGTGTCATTCCATGACAATGATGTCTTTCCGCGATACTACTTTAATATAACTCTCCTTATCATAATGTTGTGCTTTCAACTACTTAGGCTGTGAGTTTTTTGGTAGACTATAGTAAATACTGCCCTACAATTGATTTTGGTTCAATTATTAAGATTTTGTTGAATTTTAGGTTGGAAACTTACCCCCACAGATACACGTGATGTGTAATGAGATCGTATGAGTTTCCATTGCTCTATCCATGACAATGAGGCGGATCACCATTGTCACTGGAGCGAACAGGTGAGCTTTCGTTGTTTAGTGAAATTACCTTCCTCATTCTACTAGCGGAGTAGGATTTGGCATCTGCCAGCGTCTTCTGAGTAATCTCTGCCATTCAAAACCCAGGGACGCTCAACCCCAGAAATTCTCTTTGCAAGACTTTTCGAAGCCTTCAGATGATCCTCCTTCTGAGTACGAGGGAATCATCCTTATAATGGCGTGTAGGAGTGTAAAGCGGGCAGAGAGCGCCAAAGAAAGGTTATACTCTCTCCTGGACGCTTACATTGAAGGTTTGAAAGCAAATCCTGATGAGTACATCCATGCAAAGAAATATCGGGAGATTGTGGATATCAGAATACATGCACTCGACTTGGCTGTTATGAGCAGTGTATTTCAATTTGTGGAGGAGATTCTGAAACAGTGCGTAATCATTGTTTTCTCCTCGTCCTACTCAAATCCTGCTTATAGATACCCATATGTTACGGATCTGATTTGTAACGCTGGTCTTGCAAGCTTCAGTCACATTCATTGGCCTTCTTTCATCATTCAGTTGGTTACAGAACCCATAGTCGCTCTCACAAAGCCCAGATTTCATCGGGAAAATCAGGGAGAACTGAGTGTGGATGGTTTGGGTTGGGTTTGGCAATGCAACGTATTTGCTCATTATTGCATTGTGAGGACTCTGTTCGAACTATATTCTTGGATCTCATATGTTGCTATCTTTCAGTTTCGTGCTCTACAATCATTGCTGAAGGCATCACCAATGGGCGGCCGTGTTGTTTGGACCTCTTCGCTTGCGGCTTCATCATATGAGAGTGAAGATTGGCAGTTGATCAAGACCGAACAGTCATACGGAGGCTCAAAATACCAGATCGATCTTATGGCGACACATCTCGACTTCAGGGCACGAAAGGTGCTCAATGAAAACCCAGCATCGCATCCCGTTAGACATTTCATTTCGGAACCAGGCATCTGTTCAACGAACATTGGTGCAGCACTGGCCGCTCCTGGGTCGAAGCTCATCGAAATCTGTCTAATTTACATTGTGAGCTAGGTATTATCACTTGCTCTCTTTTTTGACGTCCATGATCGTAGGTCCGCTTTTTGGGCTCTGCACATCATACTATCGAACCCTACAAAGCTGCTGTTTCTGCTGTTCATCTCATCCTCGCTCCACTATGGTTCTTTGCTCTTTCTTCTAAGCCCGTTCGCTACGGATCTGAGACAGACCGGTGGGGCAAAGAATATGTCGGCCTGTCGCCAGTGAAACGGTGGGAAGAAAATCGTGTGACAGGGGAGGTCCTTTTGACTAACTGCGAGGCATTATACCAAAAATTGTGTGTGCAAGAGAGAGGAACAATGGATATGGACGCATAATGGATGATGTTTGCACCTTTATTGTTTTCTTCGTAAAGTATCTAATGGAATATATACACCCTTTTGAATTCGAAGTCCGCGCTGGTTACGCTACGCTCGTCAATGCTGGCGACATTCAGCAGGTTTACAAGCTGCTTTACATTGTCGACTCGCCATGTATTGCAATATTCTAGACGTTTCAATACTACTCATTCCCTTGCATGTCCAGCTGTCCTGCAAAGCTGCTCGGATCCAGGGTACCATTCTTCTCTCGTGCATTCTGATGCCCAAAAGCGGACAATCTATGCTTTATCAACACCTCCCGGTAAAGGTGGAGTTGCCGTGATACGTGTCTCTGGTCCGAAGGCTCTCGAGGTCTGGAAAAGGATGGTACGACCCCATAAATCAAGACTACGACCAACTCCATGGAAACTGGAACGATGTCAGATAGTTCATCCCGAAAATCCAAACGAAATTGTTGATGACGGTATGTCTGTCTTCTTTCAAGGTGAGCGTTTACTCCAAATCATCGTGTCTGAATTTATTGAGATGTCATCAGCTCCTCGTTCGTTCACTACAGAACCAACACTCGAACTTCATACCCACTCTGGAAAAGCACTTCTTGCGGCTCTGCTTAACGCGCTGTCTAGACTGCCGTTTCTACGTCCTGCAGAACCTGGGGAGTTTACGAGACGCGCGTTCTTGAGCGGCAAGTTAGATTTAACTCAGGTGGAGGGACTGGCGGATTTAATTGATGCAGAAACGGAAGAACAGCGGAAGATTGCGGGTAGAGGAGCATGGGTAAGTGAGACAGTCTACACTGTGTCAATATCTAATGAATCCAATACTCAGGGGCAAGTCCGGGGAGTTCTCGATGACCTCCGGGTCCGTGTCATCAAATGTTTGGCTCTGGTTGAAGCTCTCATTGATTTTGGCGAGGGCGAGGACTTAGAAGAAGGCGTCTATAGCCAAGGTGGGATATATCTCTACGGGGAATTCTCATCTTACACTGGAGTCTTGCAGCGAGAAAAGAGGTCGAGAATTTGCTCACTCAAATTCAGAACCATCTGGCCGACAACCGTCGAGGAGAGATTGTTCGCTCTGGCATCAATCTCGCCATTTATGGGTCGCCGAATGCAGGTAAAAGCAGTTTACTGAACTATCTTGGTGAGTAGCTAGCTTACCAGAGTTTACTGCTCGGTTGAGATCTTGACTTATAAGCGCAACGTGAGGCTGCGATTGTAACACCTATACCTGGAACGACACGCGATGTTCTACAATTAACCCTGGATATTGGTGGAATGCCTGTCGTTGTAACGGACACAGCGGGTTTGCGAAAAACAGACGATCTAGTGGAAACAATCGGGATTGAGAAAGGAATAGATGCGTAGGTGCTTGATATGCTGAATTTTCGAATTTTGATGCTTATCTGCACATAGCATCAAGGCCGCTGATATTTCTATCTGTGTCCTATCTCTTCCTGACGTATTGGCACCGGACCGTGATGTTTCCAAGTTTACGATTCAATTGCCGGAAACTATTCGGGAACTAGCCTCTGCTTCAAATACGTATTACATCCTCAATAAAGCAGACTTACTGGATCCGAATCTTGGCCTCCTTGGTGAAATCTCTCCTCAATCCAACAACCCACACCTGAATTCCACTCTTAGAAACCGGACTTGGATTTTGAGCCTTTCACAGCAGCAAGGAACATCACAGTTCTTAGAAGGCTTCGGACAAGAATTGCATCGTCTCTTCTCCGTTAGTCCCCTGATGCATGGTCTAGTGGAAGAGACAAAGCGATCCAATGTCCCCTTGCCGATTATTACTCGTGCTCGACATCGCATTCATCTTGAGAGTGCCTCTACATTTCTTCAGGCCTTCCTAGGGTGTCGTACGTTACCCTTTGATGACTTTGACTTGCGGCCGTTGATTCCATCCGATAGCTCCTGAAGATATTGTCCTAGCTGCCGAAGAACTTCGTTATGCTTCTCGCGCTCTTGGGAAGATATCAGGTTCCGTGGACACTGAGGAAATTCTTGATGCTATTTTCAAAACATTTTGCATTGGAAAATAATCCTGGGCTCCAAAAGCACAGGTACAAAGTGATGTCAATGTCTGTTCATAGTGTTGCCTCAAAATAGTATTTCAGTATTTTTTAGTAATGTCTGAATGATATGTATTGATCTAGTAAAAACAAGAAACCCTGGTCATATCCTTATGTTTCCACCTGGTGGTATTGATATAGCTTGTCATGGAACATCATAGGGTGATGATCACGGCCTGCCTACGCGCTCCGTGTAATAAATCGATGATTTAAAAAAAAAGGGTGTGATGATCTGATAATAAAACAAGATAAAAGAAATACTGCAGAGTCTGGAGTTATGGAAAATGCTTAAAGAGTGGAGGCAAGCATGCTACTAAAAAAGTTCAGAATAACCTTTGCTTTAACCTATTAGATAGAGTGTCTACAACTCAAGAGTTGTCATGAATTGCCATTTTCACTAAGTCAATATTTATTTTATTTTATTTTTGGACACATGGGAATATACTTCCATATTGGGAAATGTAACTCAGAAGGAATGTGCAGGATATCATAAATTGTACAAATAGGTAGAGATGTATAAGCAGTAGAACAAAATGACTGGGGACTCTAACAAGTTCTCTTTGTTAACTCTACTCTAAGTCAGAACTCTGACTTAGAGTAGAGTTAAGCCCAAGGTTGCTTGATCAAAGACTGAACTCTTACAATAGAGAGTGTACCAAATATATCAATGGGGTCAGGGGCAGAAGGGAGAAGAATTGGGTTGAAACAATGGATTCTAGAGCTTGAGTGAGAGCATTTTTCAAGGTATCTCAAGCACTAAGGCTCTGTAAGATTGTAGTTAAGATAAACTAAGGCTATAACAGACTGTCATATACATGATTTTTAGATTTCTTTTCTTTTCTTTTTTTAATTTTAATTATTTAATTATCCTCATTTTTAGTAGAACTCCTAATTTCTGAATCTCCTATAGAATTACATTGTAGTTGTCATGAATTGCCTTTTTCTCTAAGTCAATATTTATTTTTATTTTTTATTTTTCTGTCTTTTAATTAGGTAATATCATTACATCAGTAAATAAGAACAAATGTTTAGACTTGTATAAGTAGTGTACACAAATTAGTAAGAACTCTAATGAGTTCTTTTAGTCAAACTCTGATTTAGAGTGTAATTGAGGTTAGGGTTGCTCAACCTAAGCAAAGATTATTACACTAGAACTTGTTTTTACATCTAGAACACCGATTGCCTTGATCCTTGTTTAACTTACTTTCATTACTTCCAACTTCCTCATAGCCAAACCATAGGCTTAAGTGGACTAACTAGGAAGTTTAGACCCTAGATGTAATGAAATGGCAGATGAGCTAGAGAATTAGTGACAACAGAATATTTGATTTCTTTTTCTTTTTCATTTATTATGTAATAGTTTAAAGTACACAAAACACTATGACTCAAAAGGAGTTCATGAGATAATTTAAGTAAACAAATACTAGTAAACATGTATTCATGTATAAGTAGCTAGGACAATTAGCGAGGATGTCACAAAAAAGTGACTACTAAATAGTGCCATGGAAGTATAACAAAATACTTGTTCAATAAACTACATAAATAGCTGGAACCTTGTTAGCAAGTAGCCTTGCTAACTAAATAGCTGGACCCACATTAGCAAGTAGCCTTGCTAACGTTGCTCTTTTGGTGGAATGGTAAACCATACAGTATGTGACTACTGGTCCATAGCACAACTGTGACAGAGGACTCTAACGAGTTCTCTTTGTTAACTCTGACTTAGAGTGTGAACTTAAGTTATCTCAACTGACATTTACTATACTAGAGGTGGACAGTTAGGACCAAACTCAAGTACTAGCCCAAACCAGACCTTACAATTGAGTAAGCATATTAGATTATTTTTTATATTATCTACTTCATGTTACTGGTCTATTGTGATTAGTTTATGCAAAGGAATAGTAGTCACTCTTTAGGAGGCTACTTAGAGTAGGGATCTTCCCTGTAAGATGATAGTCTACCTTAGTATTAGGGCAGTAACAAGTAAGGTAGTAGACACCTAGCTAGGAGAACACTTGTACACCTCAGCAGACATAGTTTGAGCTAGTGAAGATCACAAACCTCTCAAGAAATATACTTTCTTTTATATACACAACTCATCCAGAACATAATACTATATCTCTAGACCAATACAACAAACTCATGAGCAATATGGTCAACAAAAGATGTACCTTTGCCAAACTAAGAGCAAAATCAGAAGGAAGAGAAGGGAGGTTGTGTAGACAATGTGGAAAGTTTGAACACTTAGCCTGAAGGTATAGAAGTGGATGAGAGGAGACAAAGAAGACAGATCCTCAGAACTGGTTTGAGATTTTGAGAAGTCAAATAATATAGTGTGGAGTAAGGAAGGTAAGAAGACAAGAGGTAGTGGAAAGGGAAGTACAGTACTTCAAATGTGAGAAGGAGTTATATAAGAAGTGGAAGTGTCCAAAGATAGAAGAGGAAAGAAGAAAAAAGCAGGAGAAAGCACTACCACCAAAGGTGTAAAAGAAGATAAAGGAATATTACAGAGTGAGGGGACTGCCTCTAAAAGAAATAGTAATGAGTATGGAAGAATGGATGATATAAAAGGAGGTAGTAACCTTTGTAGAGTGTAGAGGATGTGATTACAAGAGAATAAAGACTCAGGAGAATAGGGAACAGAGTTTCCTAAATAAAGGGCAGTTGTGCAACATGTGGTGTGGGAGTTGTAAAAAGGCATGGAATTGGAGAGAGGCAGAGATAGAGAAGGGTAAAGCAGAAAGAATGAAATGTAATGCTTGTGGAGGAAGAGATATAATAGAAGAAGGAGCAGTCAAATGGAATGAAAAAAAAAAGTATTCTATTCACCATATAGAACAGGAAAGAAGATACATTGGTGGAATTAGGAAGGAAATTTAAAAAGATCAGTACCTAGGGTCCAGAAGGGAGAGGCTGAAATCTCTAATCCAGAGAGAGTGGCAGGAACTGTTAATCAAAAGACAATGCAGAGAAGGGAAGCAAGAGAAGTGAGGTGAATGTTTAAGTCTCTAAAGGAGGTGTGGATAAATATGAGGATAGAGAAGATAGATACTTATAAAGGGAGAATAGTGAAGGCATTGCTTAATAGTGAAGCAACAGGGATGTTCATGAATAAAAGTTTGGTACAAAAAGGAGATTATAGATTAATCAAGTTGGATTGACCTTTACAAGTGAGGAATGTAAATGGTACTGGTAATAGTAGAGGTGCTATTACTTATAAAGTAGAAGTTAACATGTTCTACAAAGAACATGTAAAGAGCGTTTGAATGAATTTTTGTGAATTGGGAAAGACAGATATCATTTTGGATATGCTTTGGTTAGCTGCCCATAATCCAGATATAGATTGAGAAAAGAAAGAAGTGAGAATGACAAGATGTCCACCCTTGTATAGGAAGTCAGTGAAGATACAGAAGAAGGGGAAGAAAGAAATTAGAGAGGATAAAAAGAAAATTGTGAGATGGATAGCAAATTAAAAAAAAAGTTGGAGAAGAGAAAAGAAAATGAAAGCAGATCATAGAAAGATGGAGGAGATAATACCTAAAAGGTTTTATAAGTGGTTAAAGATGTTTGAGAAGGTGGAGTCAGAAAAAATACCAGTTAGGAAAGCATAGGATTGACCTCAGAAATGACTTTAAAGCAAGTAAAGCAAGAGTGTACTCTCTCTCTAAGAATGAGAAGGTAGAGGTACAGAAGTTTGTTGATAAGCATTTAAAGAAGAGCTATATTAAACCTTCTAAATCACCTCAAACTTATGAACTTAGTAGACTCTATGGGTAATAAAAAGGTATTCATTAAGATGGATTATAACAATATAAGGATTAAGAAAGAAAATAAGTAAAAAGTGGCCTTCACTACTCATGTAGGGTTGTATGAATCTATGGTAATGTTCTTTGGAATGATAAATTCACCTGCTGTCATGAATCGTGACATGAGAACTTTTCTTTTCTCTGTAGTTTCTATTTTTACTTTTCTATTTTTAGAATGGACTTACATAATTGGGGAAGTCACATGGGAAGTCACATGATTACCGTGGGAAGGTAGTGCACAGACCAAGTAGAATAGGTATAAGTAGTGTACTCAAATCCAGCGGGAACTCTAACAAGTTCTCTTTGTCTACTCTGACTTAGAGTTGGGATCCGCCTACCTGACTTGCTTGGGTGACCGTTCCTTACACCTGCCACATTTCAAGATATGATAAATAAAATTCTGAGGGATATGATTAACAGAGAGAAGGTAGCAGTATTTGTGGATAATATATTAGAAAGAACAGAGACAAAGAAAGGATATAATGAGATTGTGGAAAAAGTGCTGAGGAAGTTAGAAGAAAATAACCTATACATGAAACCAGAGAAGTGTATCTGAAAGGTATAGAAGATGAACTTTCTAAAAGTAGTAATGGGTCAGGGAAAAATCGAACTGGAGAAAGATAAAGTAACTAAAATATTGAATTGGTTGATACTTAAAATAGTCAAAGATATCAGAAAGTTTTTAGGGTTAGTCAATTATTATAGATAATTCATAAAGGACTTTGCTAAAATTGCAAAACTCTTAAATAACCTAATAAGAAAAGAAGAGAGATAGAATTGGGAAGTAAAGCACCAAGAAGCATTCAAACAGCTGAAGAAAGCATTCACCAGTTGACCTTTACTAGTTGTACTAGACTTGGATAAGGAATTCAGAGTAAACACTAACACCTCAAACTTTGTAACAGAAGAAGTGGTATTTATTAAATGTAAAGATAACAAATGAAGACTAATAGCTTATATTTTTAAGTCATGAAATGAAACAGAAAGAAATTATGAAATACATGATAAAGAAATACTAGTGGTTATATACTGTTCGAAAGCTTGGAGACACTTTCTAGAAGGCACAAGGAGTAAATTCAAAGTCTGGACAAATCATAAGAACCTAGAGTACTTTATGAATAATCAGAAGCTTAATCATAGACAAGCAAGATGAGCTTTGTACTTATTTAAGTTTGACTTCATATTGAAACACATAGCAAAAAGTAAAATAAGAAAGGTAGATGAACTAAGTAGAAGGCCAGACTGGGAGATGAAAGTAGAAAAGAATAATAAGGAGCAGATATTAGTGAAGAAGAAATAGTTGAAGACAAAAAGAATTAAAGTAGTGGAAGTAATAATAGAAAGGGTGGACTTATTGGATAAAGTAAGAGAATGTGAAGTGAGAGATAATAAAGTGGTAAAAGTAGTGGAAGAAATAAAGTAAGCAGGAGTGAAGATGTTGAGAGATAAGGAATAGTGTAATGAAGAGCTTAGTCAAGATGACTGGGCTTATCATACTTAACATTATAAGAGAATGAAGAGAACTCAATAGAGTTCTTTTGTAGATTGTTCTACTTACTTATATACAATTGCTATTTGTCTATGTACATGCTTAAGTAATTTCCCACAATCCTTTTAAAAGATTCTATCATGTGATCTATCATGTGATCTGTCATGTGATCTTTATCTTATCTGATCTTTATCTCTTATTCTATTTTTAGAATCCTTTGTTTAATCTATTAAAGAAGAGTTCCCATTCTTCCTATCCCTCTAATTATACAATCTTTGAACCGGGCTGGTTCATGACATTACCCCCTCTTTTAAGATTCTTGCTCTGGAAGAACTTTGCTTCTTTTTACCTTTTCCAGTTTTTTTCTAACTTTTTCAAATATTCCCAGTCAAACTTTCTGTCATCCTATTTATATAGTAATTTTGCTATGAATCTTTCTGGCATTTCCTTCTGTTCTTTTTCTATTCTTTTTTCTTCTTGCCCATATTCCTTCTTGTATTCTTCTACCACTTCTTTTGCATTCTTCAGGTTTGTTTCCTTTTCCCATGAATCTTCTTTGGCTATATATCCCTTCTATTTTACCAGATATTCCTACTTTTCATATCTTTTTCTCTTGTTTATTATTTTCTCCACTTTGTATTCTTCTTCTTCCTCTATTATAACCAGAGGGGCCAGTTGCTTCTTTTGCCCTGGGACTTACTTTCTATACCTCCTGATCCTGCTTACATTTACTACTGGGTAGATCTTGACCATCTTTGGTAATTCTAGTTCCACTGCATTGGTTGATATGATCCTTTTTACTTTGTAAGGTCCCATGAATCTCTCTGTCAACTTCTTTGTTCATCTTCTTTTTATCTGCCACTTCAAGTCCTTGGTGCTTAGTAATACTAAGTCCCTTTCCCAGTATTCCTTCACCTCTCTCTTTTTCCTATCCACTTGCCTTTTCATCTCTTCTTGTGCTCTTTTCAGCACTGCTTGGGCTTCCTTTTGTGTCTTCTTCATTCTTTCCATGAATTCTCTTGCTCCTTCCAACTTCCTTTTTTTCCTCATCTTGAATTCCATCCTTGGATCTCTTTTGTTGTTTGCTCTGAAGGGTGATACTTGTGTTGAGGTGTTCACCTTGTTGTTGTAGGCAAACTTGTAAGAGTTTAGTCTTTGGTGAGCAATCTCAGGCTTAACTCCACTCTAAGTCAGAGTTGACAAAGAGAACTCATTAGAGTCCTTGCTAAATTGCATACACTACTTATATATATGTCCAATTGTTTGTCCTTGTTTACTGATCCGACTATATTACATAATTAAATAGAAATAAAATAAATATTGACTTAGAGGGATTTGGGTGATTTATGACAAAACTCTGCTGTTCCCAGCTATTTTGGCTACTGTTTTTGCTGGTGGTCAATGAACATTCTTAGGTACTGTTCTAGTTCCTGATTGACTCATTCTGTCTATCCATCTATCTGTGGGTGAAAAGCTGTTGAAAGTTTTGTCTCGATCCCTAACATCTGGTTCAACTTCTTCATTAGGTTTGTTGCAAACTGGGCTTCCCTGTCTGAGATAATGTTTTCAGGTAATCCATGTAATTTCCACATATGATCTCTGAACAGTCTACCCAACCCTTCTGCTAATGTTTTTTCTATTGTTGGTACAAAGTGTGCCATTTTGGTTAATCTATCACACACTATTAGAATTGCATTATATCCCTAGGCTAGTGATAGCTTAGTAATAAAGTCTGCTGTCACACTGGACAATTAATTTTGACAATATAAGTGATATTTGGAACCTAATAATCATAATAAATGGCTCTTGAGAAAGAATCAGCTTCCTAGGCATAACCACTAGAAGTTTGGTCATGTACTTGAGAACACTATCCGAGTAGCGGAGTAGTGGCTGTGATTACCACTATCAGTACCTTATAACGCTTTTTGGATGGTCTCATATCATATCTATAAGACGGATTTCCCTCTAGAAGTGCTCTTGAGAGCGAACTCAATCTTAGAAGCATTTTCCTTGATGATGATGTCACCTGATAGCTGACCCCTGGTTTATAATAGGAACACCATTAGAGGTCGTGCATCAGTCCTAATCGGCAGTCCAAATATAGAAGAACAGAACAAGGATATACCAAACATCATCGGGAAGGGATATAAAGAAGAAGGACCTGAGAGATGTGAACAGAAAATAGTAGAGAGAGTAAAGGAAGGTTTAGGAGAAGAATCAGGAAAGTTGAATGCAGAGAAGAGTGATATCAACAACAAAGACACGCTTGAGAGCAGTTGGACTAATGTCTGAAGAACCTCTCGAGCACTCTAGAACACTTAGAACAGGCTCAAGGTCAGCTGATGGGATAAAGAAAGTTGGTAGGAAATGGACAAGGAGTATGGAGAGTGGCTATTGCATGATGGGATGTGGACTCAACTTATTCTACCTGTCTTTTTGAGTAATCTGGAGGATTTCTTTCTTATCTTGTTTGTTGCATTCTGGGCTTTGTAATACTAGTATAATACTCTAGTAGCACAGTGTGATGACAAACAAGTCAAAACAACCATCTTATCATACTCAATGTTTATGAGAGAACAAAGAGAACTTGATGGAGTTTCTTTGTGGATTGCTCTACCTACTTATATACAATTTCTATTTGTTTATGTGTATGCTTAAGTAACTTCCCACAATCCTTCCAGAATGTTCCATCATATGACCAGGTTATATGATTATTATCTTATTTAATCTCTTATTCTATTTTTAGCACACTTTATCTAATCTGTCTGAGAATAGTTCTCATTCTTTCCATCCTTCTAGGCATATTATTTTTGGTCTGGGCAGGTTTATAACATATAAAGAGGCATAAGAAGAAGAACTCTTATCTTTGCCCTTCATTGCTTTAGAGCTGAAACTCGACTTGAGTGACTCAGAGCTCTTTTTTTTCTTTTCTTTTTATATAAAACTCTATAAAACTTTTCTCAAGGAATACCCACTCTAAAGGAGGACTTGGGCATCTGCTTAGACTAGGAGCTAAACCGCTTGCTACATATTTTCAGAGTAAGTTACCAATTGTATGGTCAGTTGAGAGCGAGCTTGCATGAGGGCAACATGAGATCTAGATAGAACTGCTGTATCAACGGCGAGCCAGTGTAAGGATCTCAGTTGCGGTTGGATAACCTTAACCTCAATCCCACTCTTTATCGGAGTTTGACAAAGAGAACTCGTTAGAGCTCTCGCTAATTTGGCGTACACTACTTATACACGTTCGACTATTTGTCCTTATTTACTGATCCGATGTTATTACATAAT
>Ga0153967_100111_pt1 | contig 54655 bp, 65 predicted proteins | sample TSFL051MetaG_FD_104688 | JGI IMG/M metagenome (GOLD analysis project Ga0153967, IMG submission 104688) | Attine ant fungus gardens microbial communities from Florida, USA - TSFL051 MetaG | ecosystem: Host-associated > Fungi > Mycelium > Unclassified | place: USA: Florida, Paynes | collected...
CCACAGGATCTTATTGCCCTAAGGTCTATTTATAGTCGTCAGAAGCGTATTGAAGAGAGCTTCCATGTGCACGTGGAAGCAAACGTCCGTGTTTGGCGGTTCCCGAGATATCTGCTGATCAGTGTCCAGCACTGATTAACTGATATCTCAATGAGTACTGATCTCTTTGACACGTTTTGGGCATCATTCGAAAGGTCTTCTTGAGGGCTTTCCGACGCATCTTAGACCGTGGGAATCGTGCAAGTATCCGTGGAGTTATGGCCGAATGAAGTTTGTGACATTCCCAAGTTTGCCCAAGTGTCTGTGCAGAGTATGTTTTTGTCCTTCATTCAGTCAGACAATGTTTCCACACAATGTCTGACTGAATGAAGGACAAAAGCATACCCTGCACAGGCATCTGGGCAAACTTGGAAAGTAAAGTGGCTGGATGGTTACTAGTACTGAGGTCAGAATTCCATGCTGTTGGATAATGCAGTGAATGGTCTGATGTGTCACAAACCAGCTATACCATACTTATATAGTGCTCTGGTCACAAGGGATCACTTAGAGTAAAAAAGATTGTATCTGGCTGACATCAGAGCAGAAGAAAATATTTTGTGAACCAGATATATGACCAAATACATGATCAAGCAACAAAAATGAACCAAATATTCAGATTAGGTTCTGGCCTTTTCCTTTGACATCAGTGTTCACATATGGATAGCTTTATGTGGCCTTTTCAAGGTATACTTTACCTTTGAATATTTCAGTGCTTCTTCCTGAACAGAGTCAAGAGAACAGAAGAATGCTGAATGTTGTATATAAAGAAGTATTCAATAGTATTAGATTATAGATTGTATTTGTATAGAACAATAGACTTGAGATATTATGTTTGAGTAACAAAAATTAAGTTATTTAGAAAGTTGAAGAAAGGGAGTGTAGCAGACTGACTTAAATCTTATCTTGAATAAACTTAAATTCTAAGAGTATGCTTCTTAGAAGTATATTTTATTCTGAGAGCAAAGTACACTCATTTCATGATGAGTGTAAAAATATTCTATTCTGAAGGGTACACTTTCACACTTTACCATTGGCAGTAGTCACTGATCAACCCTATGCTTACTCTCGGTGAGCCCTTTGCATAATCAACAAGACTCAAGATGGATGTGTGCATAGGAGAAATGAATGACAGCAACGATACGTCAACAAAAGAGAAGACCAGCTATGATGAATAGTAGGTAGTGCAATGGCAATATGCCCAGCAATCATACTAATCAAACGGATTTACAGTCCTCAAAACATACACACTCAAGCCACGGTAGCATTATTGAAAAGAAGCAAGTTGACAGTCTTTGCAGGCAAGTCAGACAACTCGCCGGGCGTAGAAACTGCCAGGACAGCCTTCTTTAACTGCGCCGGCGTGAGAGTCCCATTGGGAATAGGCGCGGTCAAATCAACAAACTCGAGGGCAGGCAGGAAAACACTGATCCAGGATGGAAGAGCAGCACGGACGATAGTGTAGATACCGTTCCAGGGAGTCTGCATAATCTCAGAGGTTAATGAGATGAGCTCGCCAGACTTGTCATATGTAGGATTAAAAGTCGCGGAGGGGTAAATGGAGAGGAAGTATGCCACGAGGCCAGCAGTGTGGGGAGATGCCATGGAAGTTCCGGAAATAGTATTAATTGCCGTGCTACTTCCGATCCAAGTGGAAACAATGTTCAAACCAGGGCCAAAAACATCCACGCATTTCCCCCAATTCGAGAAGTATGCCCGCTCATCTGCAAGAGTGGATGCACCAACAGTGATGGCTTTCTCGGCTGCGGCAGGAGAATAATTGCACGCATCACGGTCATCGTTACCGGCAGCCACGGCAAAGTGCAACCCAGCATCAACTGCACGATTGACAGCCAAATCTAGACTAGGGGATTTGCCTCCTCCCAGACTCATGTTGGCAACGGAACCCTTGTACTTGGTCTTTCCTGTGAGTGAAAATTCCTTAGCAGCGGCGGCTGCCTTTGTTGTGACCTGTCGAACGGCCCATACGACACCACCGACTACATCCGACATGGTACCGCTGCCGTTGGAGCCAAGTACCTTGACAGCGATAAGATTTGCCTTCTTAGCAACACCGTACTTGCGCGAACCAATTGTACCCGCACAGTGAGTGCCATGGCCATTGTTATCTTCATCCTCGTCGTCGGGAATTGTCTTTCCCCAGCTTGCACGACCCTGGAACTCAACATGCTGGACATTGATGCCGGTGTCAATAACATAAACGTCGACACCCTCACCACCTTGATCGTCATATAAATACTTGGTGAAGGTCCCAAAGGTAAGTTTAGAACGATGACTCATGCGAGCCAAACCCTACAAAAGAGGATACGTCAGAGTTGGGACCTGATGGCTGAGGGGTCTCTCTCACCCAAGGAGCCGAATTTTGAATCTTAAGCTCGGTTGTATGTACAATCTGATCTTTTTCAATGTATGCGACCTCAGGAGAGGCTCGAATCCTGTTGATGACATTGGTAGTGAAACGGCCCGCGTAGCCGGTGAAAGGACCATCGTAGACGTGTCGGATGCCAGATAAGTCATCCCCAACAAGCGGGTCCTCTGAATGGATATCCTGGAGGAAATTCATGTGATTCAACACGAGCTGGGGAGGCACGTCATCCTTGAAGGCGACGATGTACGAATTGTTGACGGTGCCATGGGGATGGTGTTCCTCAACGAGAGGAGCATGCTCAAGGACAGAGGAGGACAGAGGGGAAGCGAGGGCGATAGAGACAAAAAGCAAGGAAGTGGCAATACGAGTCATGGTGGTCAGAAGCAGCCAGCTCACTCCGAGTTCATATCCAAGTTATTGATCCGTATTTGGTTGCTCCCTGCCGCCTGCCTAGTACATATAGAACAAAATAAACATAAGGGAAACAACCTCATCTCTATCAAGGCCAATCTAATAACACTGCGCATAACCTCAACACCTAGGTATCTACTTGCACTCCGACAGGGATAGGAAGGGTGAAAAAGTTTACTCAAGGACATCCGTCTCACACTCCTAATGGAACCTCCATTATAATACTTTACTCGAGCACATACATAAAACTTATCAAACCTTATACATATTGTTGTGTCTAGAAAGAGGTATGTATGCTGGTTGAGGGGGCAAAGGGTAAATCAATGTTTCAACCGGTTCATCACCTTCATCCTGGTCCACATTGATCTCAGTAGAGGTCTGCGTCCGAAATATAATAGGAGAGGGAGGGCGAGTCAATGCCAACTGCTGACTCCAGTCATTCACTAGGATATAGATTCCTGCGCCGATAAATGGTGCGTTTACCATTGGAATCGTGGTCCCACACTATAATAAACGTTAACTCAGTGATTTTCGGTTGGCAGGCTTTCTCTCCTGACCTCCAAAACTGATATAATACCATGCCCACGAGACATTCCTGCTAAAACCATGGTTCCTCGTGTGACTGAAAGTGTCGTACATATCAAGTCAGCGCCTGCTGACTCTGCAAGTATCCTCCACTTGAACCATGACATCTGCCGCTCAATTCTGATTGTCCAATGAGCATGCCACAGAAGCCATGCAGTTGCGATTGAGTATACTGCATTTCTTAATTGGTATCTTCAGAAATATTGACTCTAGGAGTCCCAGTGCTCACCCACAATGTGCGAAATTCCAAACTGTTTCGGTATTTCAGTAGGTGATTTGACGATATTCTGATATAAGAGGCCGATGCAGAAACCGATAGGGACGGTGAGGTTCCCAATGACCCCAGGTGTGCGTCCCACAGTAGGTATTAACTTTTCCAATAAACTATAACGCCGTAAGGCCAGAAGGAGTGACAGCAAAGACATCCGGGAACACCTATAACTACTGTGAGACCAATCTTTGTCCGCTGAATCTCCAAGGACTTACCAGATAACCAGATATGATGCCACTATATTTGTAGTTTCCCACATGCTTTGCTTTCCTTGGATAATCTGCTTTGAACCTCAAGCAATCAGAAGAGTATGAGAAATATACCATCATCATCATCATCATCATGATGGGAATTTGCTACTCGTAGTGCAGTTTCGAAAATCTGAAACACTAAAGCTATGCCGATGAAGAACTGATCCATAGTAGTCAGTATTGCAAGCTTCAACTATTGCAAATCCACTCACATCCGACAAATATATCAATGAATACTGTTCCCTCGAAATCATGACCCTCAATCGGAAGAACAAGCGGACCAACATAGACATCATGGCGAAAACACTCAAGACGATCGATAAATCTAAGGGGGTCTCAGATATGTCCTTTCTGTAAATTAGGGTTGTTTACCACGTTCAGTAGCAGATATTTTCGGTATGTCGTTCGTGTCGTTCATGTTCATATTCGGGTGTGGGTGCGGGGAGTGGTTGAAAGGTCCAATATCATGGGGGACTGTTATTTAAGATGCCCACCCCGAGATTTGTAAAGAAAAATTTTGACAATGCCCAAGACACACGAGCCCTGATGTGCATTTTGTGCCTTGTGGTCTTGGCCAAAAGCGGTTTCGGAAATACCCAGCACTACAATTTGAAATTTTGGCACCTCGCCTACTAGTGCAATTACTCCGATCGTACTGCTCATAGCAGATAACAGGAGGATCCTCTTTATGGTTCCCAATGCTTGATACCAGTTATTTGAGTCTGGAGAAAATCGAGGGGATCAAGATTCTTGGATCTGACCGGGAATCTGCCATGTGGTGGGTCATTCCCACTGAGTCATGGCCACCCATCCATCGTATAACGTGGATAATCTAGGGACGTGTTATCGATGGATTTTTTCCACCACCCAAGTGACGGTCCAAACAATAAGGTTCAAAATGTTCATAATGCACAGCATCGAGGATATTGTGATGTCATGCTTGTTCCAGATCATGTCAAAGATCTATTTCCGACATCTCACATGACAGAAACAATAAAAACACCAACCAATCCGCACACGAGGTGATTTCTTGGCACGAAGTCAGGTCTCGATAATTTCCGCTGCGGCATCTTTCCGTCCCGTTAGTCCAAATTAAACGCCTTCATGTTCGGATGTTTACCTTACCCTCCCCCCGAAAAAATAGCGAAGCTCCTAGTCCATATCTTAACCATGAGAGCCTGGTTCATCAACCATGGGTCTGTCCCCTGTCTCATACCCTTCTTACAAGAGTTCAACTTCACTCGGATATCTCGACCAGTTTCCTCGCCCAACAGAGCTATCGTCGTTGGAATTCGTTTTCGTATATCCAGAGAATGTGCCCTTCCACGTTATCTTTATGATGATTCATTTGTTAGGACTTACGTTTGCGCGACAAAATAATTATTATCGCTTACTATTTTTCATTCCTCCTCATTTTCCGTTGATAGGAGTCCAGTCGGCATTCTCGGCATGGTTTTTGGATACTCCGGCCACATGATTGCCGTAAAATTATACAGTTTGGTAGTATAGCCCTTGTGTCCATAAAAGAGGAGGAAATACTTTCACAGGGAGAAAACACCTCCAGTATGTGTATCTAAAACCAGGGATCATAAAAATTGTTGCTTTGAGTGCTCTTTCTCGCAGTGGATCCCCTGCTGGGAGTGTAGTGCAAACCTTACCTTATATGGTCCGAAGTAGCAAATGTGATATGTCACACACGCGTCCATGTGCAACGTTCTTTTTTGAATCATAAATTTATAACGTGGTGCTCGATCGCAGTCCACAGTAAAGTACCTAGTACCTAACGATACACAACCAAATTTTCAAAGAGACACCTAACGAAAACTGTAAAGCAAAACCCAGATCACTCGCAACTAATCCAGACACAAGAGAAGAAGAAAACAGGAGCAGTACTCAATGGCTCTGTGATAGCACCCTACATTGAGTGATGTTACTTGAGCAAAGCAAACACTCCGGGGTTGTCCGTTAGGAACAGGACAAAATGTTTGATCACCATGTGATCACCATTTTTGTAGATGAACTGACTCCAACCATTCAGAATGTGAGCTCGGGTTTCTATTGTGACCATAAGGGGATGCATAATTGCTTTGAGGAAAAAACCTCTTCCTGGATTCCCCAATCAGAGTGTGATTCAGAATTGCTCTTGTGGCTCTAGCCCAAAGCGATACTGAGGCTTCGATTGAGCCATCCTCCTCCTTTAATGTATGACGGTTGGATACACTTCTTTTTGTTAATTCAAAGTTGTAAGAATTGGTGGCCTTTGTTGAGGCCATCATTGAAGGTGGTGATCCATTGATCAGTGCATGCCTTACTCGATTTCAGAGCACCTAACAAAGTGAATTGAGATGGGGAACTGGGCACAATGGTGCTTTTGGTCATCAACTATGGTATGAAGATGCCATCTGGCTTTGCAGGGGCATGGTGCAACGTTACATATTGAAAAAATTCACCTCTCTACTAGGTAGTGATTTTTTTCTTGCTCGTAAATGATAAATTTAATAATCCTCGTTGACTCGCATTATCCTGAGGAATAACTTGTTTTTATTAGAAATAGACAATTCACTTTTGCACATAACCATCTTTGAATAGGGTTCATAGGAAGAACAGCTGCTAAGAAAATGCTTCAAAGTGGGTCATCTAATAAGCACAGAACTGAGGAACAGAAAACTACACTTGCAGCCGAAAATTGACTGCTTAGCAATCGCTTGAAAAGACACAAGAAAATATACCAATCATCACTGATCAGTGTTGAAGATGACATGGGAATAGACTATTCATCACACTTGATCGTATGGCCTTCGGTAGCTCATGGTAGACGTCAAAACTGTCAGCAAAATAAGGGAGTGGTGAATGTAGATAAGATAATCTCTCTGATCAAAGAAATCTTTCCACAACCTCTTTTGTATCTACAATGGCAGTCTCGTCAATCGAAAATACCCTACTAGAGACTTCCCTCTCCAACTTAACCCTTCTGTCTCGAGGCAAAGTCCGAGATGTTTACTCAACTTCAGATCCCTCAACCTTATTGTTTATCGCAACCGACAGGATTTCTGCTTATGATGTCGTTCTAAACAACGTGCGCCTCCGAACCCTACTTTTCCCAGATCTTGTTCTGTCATCTTACCACTCGCGATTTCGTGCTTGTACGTCTAGGGAATTCCTTCGAAAGGCCAAATCCTCACTACGCTATCCCTATTTTGGTTTAAAAAGCTTGCTCATATTGTTCCCAACCATTTAATAACATCAACTATATCTGAGATGCCCCCTGAAGTGCAAAAATACGCTAGTCAGCTGCAAGGTCGTTCTATGCTTGTGAAGAGGGCAGAGATCATTCAGATAGAGGCTATTGTTCGAGGATATATCACAGGTGTGCACTGATTGTTTACTGATCTTTGAGTGTCTACCTGGTTGAACCGCATAACTAGGTTCTGCATGGTCAGAATACAAGAGGACTCAGACAGTTCATGGTATACCTATGCCAGCAGGCCTAATTGAATCGCAAAAGCTCCCAGAGCCAATTTTCACGCCATCGACGAAAGCTCCACAGGGTGCTCATGACGAAAATATCTCTCCTCAACAAGGTTCGGCTCCTTTTTCGCTCTCCACTTCGTTTCTTCCGCTGAGTCAAAGTATTCTTGTCCTCTTAGCTGCAGAGTTTCTAGGCCAAGACCTTTACGACAGGATCTCATCCATCGCTATCCGACTCTACCGAACTGCTGCACAGTACGCCGAGTCGAAAGGTGTTATTCTTGCCGACACGAAATTCGAATTCGGGCTCCTTCCACCATCCCCGACTTTGCCCGAAAGGCGTGAATTGATACTGGTAGACGAGGTCTTGACGCCGGATTCCTCTCGCTATTGGCCTCTTGATGGGTATACACCAGGTAAACCTCAACCTAGTTTCGATAAACAGTATGTTCGAGACTGGCTCGTGGCTTCTGGATTTCGGAAAGGCTTGGAAAACGGGCCTAAGGATAATGAAGGTCAAGGTTGGACGATTGATGAAGCTGTTATTCGGGGTACAAAAGCACGATACCAAGAGGTAGTGGACTTGTTGACACAGTAAGAAAGTTGCATACCTAAATTAAGAATAAGACAGATAGATATTCACCAGACTTAGCCCTCATTAATGAAGGCGACGAAATGAAATGCTAGCGAGCAAACAATCTCACCTAGTTTGAGAAGCTTCGGGCCAAAAATATATTCTTATGTCACTGTACTGTTGGCCATGACTATGGAGCCTCCTTGGCATGACATTCTGCTAGCCCGAGTTCTGACGGACAGCATCCCCAATCTTGGATATATACATTGGAAGATAAAGCGCTATACTAAAAATAAGCTGTGCCTCATATAGTTCAATGTTTCATCTTATGATGGGATGAGGTTGAGACGAGATTCGTTGCGCATTTTCAACTAGTTTTCGCTCCCTTTTGACATATCTACACTCGACATACGCAAGGGCTTCACACCGGGGAGACAAATAGATGGAGTCTGCGGAGTCACGGGATCAATAGAAATGTCAGTCTTAAACCCCACTCACTAGCGTTGTTGCCTACCAACGATATCTGTCGACGCCGAGACTGACGGCAAATTCAGCTGTGCAGGCATGACTTGCGCGCCCTCGGCACAGTGCCAAGGAATTGGAGGCACAGGTAGGCACCCCCATTGCCTTGTGTGAAACATTCTAACCCTGTCTGATCTGACTAGGCTCGGCTCTAATCAAATTTTACCAACCCTGTAATTGAACATATTCTAGGTGGAGAATGAACTTGACTTATAAGGTAAGCACCAGTCCCTACTTATAGCCTGTACAACTCTCATTCATTCCTAGTCCCGAATTTCTCATCTTTCGCCTTCAACATCCTCTAATTCGTCATGAATTTCAAGTCTTTTTCGTTCCTTGCCTTCCTTTCTTTCGTCGCTGCTCAAAGTGATCCGGCTACTTCGAGCACTGCCACCAGTTCCGCTGTTATTACAGCTTCATCCACGTCCTCATCTGCTGCAACCCTCAGCAGGGGCTCTTCTAGCTCCAGTGTTCCCCCTGCTAGTACCTCCTCTGCTGGCATTCCTCCGTGCATCAGTGCATGCCTCGGCCAAGCTGGCCAAGGAGCTGGCTGCGACCCGTAAATTTCTTGCTTCCTTGCTCCTGCTTCATCTGAACGCGTTCTTGCCCAGCTCATCCGCCGACTGCCTGTGCAGTGCTGCATTCCTGACAGCTGCTCAGAACTGTGCCACGTCCTGTTCAACTGAGGACCAGCAAGCTGCTCGTGAAATGGCTCAGCAAGCTTGTAGGTTCCCAGATTTATCACCTACATTGATCTTTGACACTCTTGTTAGGTGGTGGTGCTACTAGCGCAAGCGGTTCATCTACTATAGTTTCCAGCACTTTAGCTTCTGTCACCGCCAACGACTCCCCCAGCAGCAGTTCTGACAGTAGTTCTGACAGCAGTCCTAACAATAGTCCAGATGACAGTATCGCCATCGCCCCGACCAACGCTGCTGCCACTAACACTGTCCTGCCCACCAGCACCATTACTCGGCTTTCCTCTATATCTGCCACATTGTTTAGAAATGGAACAGCGACTGGCGTTGCGACATCCACTGCTTCAACTGCTGCTGCTCTCACCAATGTTGCTGCCCAAAATCTATGGGTTTTGGCTGCTGGCATTCTTGGTGTTGTCGCGTTCTAATCCACTTCCTGCCATTGAGAGCAATGGACTTTGTTCAAAACAACTCACTGACGAGTTATGTTCGATCGCCGGACTCCATTCATTAGACGACAGTTTTGGACATGTAGATACAATCTTTTTCTTTCGGATGTTTCTATGTCATATTCACATTCCGATAATGTATGACAGTTTTTGTGAATCATTTGCAGTGATTGAAGGCTGCAAAGGTGCTTCACAGCGTGAATTCACGGAGTTGATGGGGATTGGCTGCGCAAGAGGTCAGAAGACGGCTTCCGGGTCTAACTGAACGTATCTGGCCTGCATTATGCCTCGAAAAGATGGTACGATTTGGATTTTGTTTAGATTTCGTTGTCAATCTCAACCCTCGATGACAAAGCGATTTTGGACCTGATCTCATAACACTTTTTTAAGAAGCACTACATTGCAGGCTCTCGGCTGTAGGGCCGTAGAGATGCACCGGAAAGTTATACCAAATGCCCCTGCTGAGCTGATAAGTCCTGTCTTTTGCTCTTCTAAGCATTGCTGCATGGCATTAATCTACCTTTAAGCGTCGATCATTATGGTTCTTAGGTCATGATAAAGTGTCAATGGTCTACTAGACTTAGTCATCACACACCCGCTAATGTGAAGGGAGTTCTTAGCCTAAGCTGGCACTCATGGAGCGTTGCATGCACGCATTGAGATATGTTGTTGTATCTTATCGTTATCACAATGGGTTACAGCATTGATGGTGTAGCGGTAACATTGGGTCTTCCCATCTCGGGGAGTATCTGGCCTAGCTCCGGGTTCGACTCCCGGTCAATGCATTTATTTATGCTTAGATGTACTTGATAAGTTTATTTTGTCGCGCCTCGTTCAACACCCGAAAAAAGTTAAGCTCGATCTTATTCGTGATAGTTTAGTTTTTACAAGGAACACAGCTATGTGAAAAACAATACATAAATGATTTTCTAACAGGAATCTAACGACTCTTGGACAGCAACAACCACCTGTTTCAGGACGACCGTAATCATCATACAATTCCGGGGAAGAACCACCATGGAACATTAGCGGCATAAGCATCCCACTCATCCTTGAATAATTTCTTCATCTGCCTATCCTCTGCCTGGGCCCTACTGATACCAACACAAAGTGTCCATACCCACCACAAAGCCCATACCACCAACGCACTACCAGATGCATTCAAGAGTCCACACTCCGTCAACCAACTTCCCTTGGTCAGATGGGACAAGGTCAATCCACCAACCAGCAATAAAGACCCAGTATATGCTGGATGACGGACATAGGCGTAAAATCGGTTCGTGACGAGGGTATGTTCCGGGTGAATGGTCAGATCAAAAGTGAACATTTGACCCAGGGCTTTAAAACAATCGAGACGAATATACGACCCGAGCACGGCAGCTACGACACCGATGATGAAGGAAGGGGTGACGTGGACGGGGTTAGAGGATGGGAGAGGACAGATGAAGATGTTGATGGTCGACGATGATGATGACGACGACGATGTCGCTAAATTGCTGAGTTGGGATGGGAGAGGGACGAAAGGGACGAGAAAGTAGAGAACTTCGAACGTGGCACAAAACCAGAAAATTATCTGGTGGCACTAGAAAAACAAAAATAGTTGATAACAAATATCAAGGGTAAGTTCAAGAGACGTACTTTGAAAATAAAAGGTGCGATCTGGAGAATGTAGATTTCGTCTGTATGATATCGGCCTTTTGGGGGTGTTGGATTGGGAGGTGTACAAGCTAGTTGATTGGCAAAAGCCTGAATCAACACCAAAGCCACACGTGAAATGGACATTTTCATCCACTGGGAGTGTTGCACTTTATAGAGAGAGAGGGAGAGAGAGAGAGAAGAGAAAGAGAAATAAAAAGAGCAACAGGAAATATCAGCAAGGGAGTTGGGGGGATACCGGAGGGAAAGCGGGATGAGGAGTTATATAGAGCATGAGATGATTTGGGATGGGAAGAAGGTGTTGCTTGAGGTAATATGAATCTGGAAGCAATTATTGGATTCAAATGACCCGGTAATTGGATATGGAAACTGGGACGTCGCGTAAGTGAGCTTGGATTCTCGTTGTGGATCACGACAGCCTTTTACCTTGCACGCTTTTCTGATTACCCTCGAAGCTTAGTGTGAGTTATGCTTGTTCAAAAGTCCGCGGTGCGGACTCTATTCAGGGCTCAACACTTGCAAAACAAACAAACAATCGATGACAGTGCCTGAACTGAAGACTGTGATATCTTCACGTGAATATATGAATATATACATTTCTGGTTCTCACATGAAAAACAAAGACTGACAAGAGACCCCAACATAAGAACAGAAACGATCCTCTGCACAACACAGTCCTTATCGATGACCGACCAAAGGTCTCATGTTTAATCTAGAGAACATATGATGTCACGGAAAACGCCGAGGAGAAGAAAAATGATGATCGATCACTCAGATGCTCCTGGTTGGTAAAACCGAGGAAAGCCTACAAGCGACATTGTGGCACTTTTTTTTTCTTTTTTCCTCTCGTAATTGCCGCGCTAAAAATGGACGCCCAACAATGGACCCTGTCTTCTTGGAAATCACGCCCTATCGCCCAGGTGAGAGCTCGCAACCGAAAATGTGCCAAAAACAAGACGCAGAGTAGACAACTTTTTGCCAGGATGTTGAATACCCTGACCAGCAGCATCTCTCCAGGTCTGAGTCTTCTCCCTCCGTTGATGAGATATACTTGTGTGTTCATTTAAGAATTCTGTAGAGTGTTATCTAAAATTGCAAAATTACCTCCAATAGTCAGTCCCTCCGAGGTCCGTATATCGTTCTTGAAAAAGCTACTCGGATCTCCGCTGGCGTCTCATCTATATCTTTTGCCTCTCTCGTGCTCCTCCTCTTGTTATGTATGATCCAGATCGAGCGACTTCGCCATCAAGTTGCCCAAGTCCAGCATAACGAAGCATTTCTTCTCCATGCTGGGGATTGTGCTGAAAGTTTCGATGCTTGTACAAAAGTACGTACGTTGGGATGTCGCAATAACTTTTTGACTTGAGGAAAGGGGAGGGGCTGAGAGATGCTTTATTTCCCAACTAGGAAACGATTACTCATAAGATTGGACTTATTCTTTCTTTTTCGTTGATCCTCATTTGGGGCGCTCGCCTCCCTGTTGTGAGTTGTGTTTCCAAACTCTTTCTTCCTGGATCTCTCTCTTATTCATTGATTTTTTTTTTTTGCTTAGATTCGGATCGGAAGAATTGCCGGGCAGTATGCCAAGCCACGGAGCAGTCACTATGAAAAAATTGGCGATACACAAGTCTTGAGCTTCAGGTGAGTTCTTCTTCGCGCCTCGTTCCCCTCTATCGGCTCCTGAAAGCGTTTTCCCCTACCCCTAAAAAGAGGTGATAATGTCAATGGGTGTGTGTCATCACGAAATCCTTGTCCGCGACGCTTAAAATTGACCTCGCGAGCTTTTATACTCAAACAGACTCGATCCTGACGACCGTACTCCCGATCCTGAACGTCTCCTCAGGTACTGTTTACTCGTTTATGCCCATATAAAAGTGAACTTGGTCGAGCTAATTTGTACACGCGTGTATTTGCCACCTTGTCTCATCGCACTCGATATCCAAATATCCAAAGAGCCTACTTTTATTCGACCGCTACTCTCAATTACCTTCGTAGTCTTCTGACCTCTGGCTTTGCCTCGCTGCATCATCCCCGCGATTGGTCGCTTACACATGTTCGGTCCCCGTTACTTCGGTACGTGTTGCTGCAGACATAATCTGTCTTGTTTCTTTTTTAGAGAACAGGGATTGAGGATTGATTCCCTTTTTTTGCGCGCGCCGCATTACAGACGCGAGTTTGAGACTATCGTTGAGGGCTTATCAGATGCATTGGATTTCAGTAGGACGATTGGTGTCGAGTCTGGTAGTGCTCCATACGAAAAAGGAGGAGGACGAGGAACACTCGGGGAAGTTGATTTTTACACCAGGTGTGTGGATAACTTGGCCTCGTTTTGCTGCACAAGGGACTAACGTTCGTCCTCCCTCTCTCTCTCTGACTTCGTATTATGATGCCCTGTGCTTTTACGCCCCTCGATGCACTCCATGCTCACCTCCATTGGATTGCCTTCCTTGCCACATCCACCGAATGAATCGCCATACTCCGGATCTTCATGACTCTTGCTGTCCCGTGTTGACACGATCTTGCCTTGCCGCGGTCTATCGCTGAATCCCGTATTCTGGTTCAACGATCACGATCATCCGTCCGTGCTTCCGGTTGAATGTAGTCACGAGGGGTTGATGCTCAACTATGAAGAAGCACTCACGCGCGAGTTCCCCGTACCTTTGTCCACTTCCTCCGAAAAGCCGAGTGGACGGAAGGCTTACTATAACACCGCGGCACATTTCCTATGGATCGGTGACCGCACAAGGTCACTCACGGGAGCACATGTAGAGTATTTCCGGGGTATTAGGAACCCGATTGGGATCAAAGTCGGACCTTCAATGCAAAATGAAGAGCTTGTGCAGCTGTTGGATAGTACAGTTTTTTTTTGTCAAGTCGATTGGCGCAGCGTGTGCTTATTTTTTGGCAGTTGTGAACCCAGACAAGGAGTTTGGGAGAGTGACGCTGATCACACGGTATGGTGCTAGTAAGGTAAGGCGTGTGGTGCATCGATGCGTAGCACGACCACTCTCATGCCTAACGATGACACACTAGATCGGTGATCATCTTGCCGGACATATCGGGGCTGTCAAGTCGTCGGGACACCCTGTTGCTTGGATATGTGATCCAATGCACGGAAAGTAAGCACTGCTAGCTGATATCGAGGTTCTATTGCGTATAAGCCCGGAGCTTTTCATATTGCTCGAGCTCGGGAATGATATGTTCCTTGACTACGAGACGTCAAGCGCTCTAACTCTACTTAATTATAGAGCACTAGGAGAGATTTGGTTCCTGGGTCAATCCTAGGAGTCACCTCGGAGAATACGGGGTGGTGGGCAATGACCCGCTGTAACTCATCTAGCGTGCATCTCGAGCTTGATGACCTTCCATTTGCTCGTCTTCTCTCCGCCTCATCTGATCAGAGATCTTTGAGACTCATCCTGCATCACCAGCACGCTGACGTCGTCGACGGGACTGAAGACGCGCCACTTTGGCACTATTATTGAGGAGCTGACAGGGTGCTTGAGGATCCATGCGGCGTGTGGCTCGAGGCTTGGTGGTGTGAGTCTGGAGTTTACGGGCGAGCTGACTGATGAGGGGTACAGCGTGACGGAGTGCGTTGGGGGGAGCATGGAGTTGGGTGAGGAAGAGCTTGGGCTGAGGTATCAGGTGCGTGGTTTAGTGGACACGGGAGTGACGATGCTTTTTCCGAGTGTAGTCGTTCTGTGACCCGCGACTGAACTTTGAACAAAGTCTTGGTGAGTGGACTGTGTAGTCAGAGGGTGGTTGATGACGGATTGCAGATGTTGCGTTTGTTGTGTCTGACTATTTGAAGAAGGGGCGGAGTGGTGAACTGTACAGTGCACTAAGTAGTACCAAGTAAATGAGACTACAATACAGTACTAGTACTAAGAGTACAGTACTGAGACTAAGACTACAACTAAAGCCAGTGGGATGTGACGTAGTGTGACACAAGGTGTTCGTACACGCTATGGGTGGCTGTCTGTCCAAGGGCGACGAGAGCGGGCGGCAGAATTCGGAGGAAATTGAGCGGAGGCTGGACGAGGACAGCAAGCGTCTGAAACGCGAGTGCAAGATCCTCCTGCTTGGTTCAGGCGAGTCTGGCAAGAGCACCGTCGTCAAGCAGATGAAGATCATCCACCAGGGCGGCTTCACCACCGACCAGCTCCTCGAGTATCGCCCCATCGTCTACCGCAACGTCGCCGAGTGTGCCCGCTCCGTCGTCATCTACATGCGCAAAATCGGCGTCGAGTGCCACGAAACAACAAACAGGGTATCTCTCTTCTTGCCCCTCCCTCTCCACTGCTCATCCCTCCACCCAGCTCCTCGTCGAGAAGATCCTCGACTACAATCCAGAGACATACGGCGGATCCGAGGTCTATTTCTCTCCAGAAATCGCAGAGGCAATACACCAGTTCCTCAAGGACCCCGTCGTCCCAAAGGTCGTCGAGGACCATATGAGTGAATTCTATCTCATGGATTCCGCTGAATAGTGAGTCTACCTTTGTCCACAGTGTCACCTCATTCACTTTCGCAAGCTTTTTCAACAATGTCCTCCGCATAGGCGCTCCTGGCTATGTCCCAGACGAAACAGATGTCCTGCGTGTCCGTCAGAAGAGCGTCGGCATCACAGAAACCCGATTCAACATGGGCCAGCTCTCGTGCGTGTCCTCTCTCCTGTCTCTCTCTCTCTACCCATTCCCGTCACCAGTATACACATGTTTGATGTCGGAGGCCAGCGCTCCGAGCGGAAAAAGTGGATCCATTGTTTTGAATCAGTCACCTCCATCATCTTCTGCACTGCTCTCAGCGAGTACGATCAGGATCTCCTCGAATTTAAATCACAGGCGCGTCCCATCACCGTTCGCCTTGGTATCCACACGCCTTCTCACTTCCAACGCTTTAGAATCGAATGCGAGAGTCCCTCGCCCTCTTTGAGTCTGTTATCAATTCGAGATGGTTTGTCCGCACGTCCATCATCCTATTCCTGAACAAAATCGATGTGTTTAAGACCAAGCTTCCCAAAGTGCGTCAGATCGCCTTACAGTTGGTGTGCATTCGTCTAATATGACTAGGTTCCACTTGCAAAGTTCTTTGAAGAGTATACTGGCGGTACCGATGTTAACAAGGCAGCCAAATATATCCTCTGGAAGTTTATGCAGGCCAATCGGGCCCGACTTAGTGTATACCCTCAGTGAGTCCCCCAGGCAGATTGGGAGTGTTTTTATTTTGATATGGAACTAGTCTAACGCAAGCGACGGACACGACGAACATACGGCTCGTCTTTGCTGCTGTCAAGGAAACGATACTACAGAATGCGCTCAAAGATTCCGGAATCCTATAATTCCTTCCCTCGTCTCTCCCTCCCTGAGACTTGATGTCCTTGCTCTTGTGAGTTCTTCAAAACTCTGCGATCTCTGGTGCGCTTACACGATACTGGTAGTTTAAGCTACATCATTCCCTCCCTCCTTTCATCTATGTGCAGGTTTCCACCCTTCTTGAGATCTGTGTGTTTTGTCTGTTGCATTTCTCTCTCTATCTCGGGGTTTTTCTTGGCATAAAAAACTGCATTTGTTTCGATATTATCATATATCCTCTTCATCTATTCAACCCCCATTTTTTTTTTCTTTCGTAATTTCTTCAACTGCACATAATTTTTTTTTTTTTTTTTAGCTTGACAGTTTTCTGTTTCCCTCCTCGGCTGTTTTACCGTTGCTGTTTTTACTGTTGCTGTTGCTGGACACCTCATGCTCATGTTCACACGCGGTTGTCCATGGTTGCCTTGTTTATTGAAATGGCTATTATGTCATTTTTAGGGATCGACATGTCTGTCTGCCCGTCTCGCGTATCTTTTCCTTGTCAAGTCACGTCAAACTTATCTTTTTTTTTTTGACGGGGAAGAAGATGGAAGATTGATGTTGATGGTTTTGGGTTTGCTGCTGCGGAAAATCTCGATTGAGGATTAGGCGCGTGTCGTGTTCTGGTTCTCTCTCTCTCTCTCTCTTTCCTCAACACCCTATCCTTCTCCTTCTGGCTCTTTCGCCGCCTTGCTTCTATCCTATATGTCACTAGCGTTTTTCGTTCTGTCTTGTCTCGTCTTTTTTCTTTCTTTTTTTTACCTTTAAGCTTGCTATCTTCCTTGTCGTGCATTATTATATACGTTGCGATATTTTTTTTCTCTCTTATTTGATATTGTCACCATGTATTTTCTTGTTTTATATGGAAACATCCCTTCTCTCTTTCCTCAACACCCCATCCCTCCTTGACAATTACTGTTTTTCTTCTTTCTTGTAGTGTTTGTGTGTTTGTGTACTTTTAGTTTTAAAAGATGTGAAATGTCAGGTTATTTCTGGCTGGTACTGTTTTATGACAGACGATGATTAATTTTTTTAAAATAGATTGTGGTGAATAGGAATAGGAATAGTGTAAGAGGTATATAAAATAAAAAAGAAGTGTTTATTGTATGGTTCTAAAGCTTATAAATATTTAAACTACTTTGGATATGTCCAGATTGAGAAAAGAAGAATGGAAACTAGGTCATTTGGCTGATAGATTGAAAGTATCAGTATCAGTATCAGTCATCAAGTCACAGGGACAGAAGGGCCTACTCTACCAAACAAAGCGATTTTGTCCGAATGATCATTTCAATGAGATTTTTTTAAAAAAAAAAAAAAACACGCTTCGCTTCGTCTACGCGCTTGACGTGAATCTGAATCTGAATCTGAATCTGAATCTGTGGACGACCTTTTTCATTTATTTATTCACGCTTCCTTGATCAGTCTCTGAATTTCATCTACTCCCTCATCGATCTCCCAAAATCCCATCTCGTACTGTGTCTCCGACTCTGACTCTGCCTTGGTTTGATGTTCGATTGGTTCTTCTGTGAGCTTGGAATGACGCTGATGTTTTGTGGTGTTGCTGACGACACCACCGATGCCATCCAAGAACTTTTCTTTCATAGCCCGCTCTTCCTTCTCTCTCTCCTGTACTTCTAAACTTTTCTTCCACCATATCTTCTCTACAATATGACGCACAATGACACGCAGAATGATGTATCCGTGAGATGCCACCGTAGCGACAAAAACGGCCTTGAACAAGAGTTCCTTCATAGCGATATACGTCTCTTGATCGTCTCCATCCACGCTCGAAATTCCAAGCGAATCGGCATCGGTAGATGGACTAGAAGAAGAATTTTCAAAGAATTCAGGAGAGAAGAGGTACACGAGAGCCGAGTTTGTCAAGGCACCGAGCCAGGTGAGGAAGGAAAGAGCATCAAGCCATGGACCCATCGTGTCTGTTCGGATGGGGATAGGCCGGCGATGGTGCACCGTCAACTTGAAAGCGTCAGACTTGGACTCGAAAAGATTGTTTAAAAATGCCATAACTAGGTTAAGGGAGGGAATGGGGATTCAATCAACGGATTTTCTCGAAATAAACAAACACCCAGGAAACTAGAACTCACCAGGCGCCAAAGGCCAAATCGTCGACCACAACGCGACATACCCAAACTGAATCACCATCTCGCTGTAATCTCCAAATAAATCATATTCCGGCAATCCCACCTCTTCTCGAACCTTTTCCAAGTATCCTTCTTCTTGTTGTTCTGTACTATCTTCTTTGTTTTGTTTCTCATCCACGTTGGCCTTGGTCGATTCTTTTTCTATTAGATCCGATTTGTGTGAAAGTTTCCCATTCCATAATTTGATCGCGAAACGCATGACGAACGGGAGTCCGATCTCCTGGAAAGTATTCACGATCTGGTTGGTCACGGTGTAAGCAAACATCTGATCCTGAAGTCTGGCAGGTTTGAGCTTTTGTCTCGCAGTGTTGACATCTACATCCCAGATACTAGCATTTCCACTCAGTATAGACCTCGTGGCAGCCTTGGGCCCATTAGTCGTGTCATTGAGCAGCAACAAGACGCCGGACATCAAATTGCCACCATACTTGAGCTTCAAAGCGAAAAGTCCATGCTGTACATAGCGCATGACACCTTCGCCAAAAGGCACATAAACGAATGCACTCAGACCTAGAGGCATGTAGGCCACAATAGCACTGAGTGCGAACGTTTTAAGAGTTAGGGAGGTATTGTAGGAGGATTGATGGAAATGATTTTCCCATGAAGTGAAACGAACTGCAAGGGCTTGATAAAATGTCAGGAGTTGAGGGACCAAGGCCGCAAAAAGAATGGTTGGTGAAAAAGCCTTCACAAATTTCAATTTTAGATTATTCAGTCAACGAAAGAGTCTTTTCGACGTACGACTAATTGCTTTCCGGGGCCTTGGTAGAGTTCCGTCACAAAGGCTTCGGTAACGAATATAAATGTCATGATCGCGATTAGGATACCTGCGAATAGCAATATCACTGGTAGACTTGCAAGAATGCGGATTTCACGTCCCCACCAGGTCCCTCCTGGTTTATAAGTTACGCGACGCTTCTCAACGGAGAAGGAACCACGTGTGCCGAACCGCAAGGAAAGAATTCTCTCTTGTACCGTCCACCACTCGACGAATGTCACAGACCATATACATAAGAGGATCGAGTACAGCGGAGAGTAAGGGGCGAGGAAGAAGTAAGAGAAGAGTCCAAGGGCAGCAGGAAACGACAAGAATTGCGTGTAGCCATTGAGGAAAGCAAAATAGAGTCCAATCGATTCGCCAAACTAGAAGTAGTCAGTGATCAAGCGAACGACAATGGAACGAAGACTAGTAATACAAACCTGCTCTCTGATACCATTAAGTTCGACGGAGCCCATTTTGCACGGTTTCCAGGACCGTACCCATATTTCGTTGAAACTGGGGTCATGCAAAGATGTGATGGACTCAACTAGGTCCCATTCAGAGCACCCAGGTGATACTCCCAGGCCACCCTCACTAGAGCAGGAGGATATAAAATCATGGACAAGACGTATTTTGTCCGCAGGTGACAGTTCTCCAATGAAACTATCTCTCGACACAGGCGTAACGGGAAGACCAGATAGAAAATCAGCTTGCCTGACGGGCACGTGCCAGATAAGAAAAGAAACGCTTTCCGAGAAAACATGCCTCAACGTACCTCTCCCTCCTGATCAAGTGCTCAAAGTGCTCTTGCGCCCAAGTCACAAACACCAAAATCTGCCCTGTAGACTTTCCTTTTTTGCCAACTGCCTTCAATCCTGCATTTGTCAATGTCTTGATTAAACGAACATATTGATGTTCGGCTTTGGTTGCTTCATTCTTGTTGCATCGCTCGGATCCTGCGCGGAACAGGATTACAAGATTGACTTCCGGGTGCAACACTTCTGTGTCCAGCATTATTACTGAGGAGAAGAAAGAACGAGAAGAGGAGCCGAAGAGTCAATTTAATCCTTGAGTTACGACAGCACGTGCCAATAGACTGATCAACTGGGACACTCCCGGCGTAATATTAACAAATGGTCCAGAGCATATTGATGCAGGGCAGAAGAGCGGTTATCACTACTCATAGCGTCATTGTTCCCAATCGGGGCCTTCGACCAAGCGGGCTTTCCTGGAATCTAGGTCTTTCGCAAATCCTGAGACAAATCAGACTCGACAAAATCTTGAGTAATAGCCACAGGCTAGTAGGGGATTCCGTAGAGCTGAGACAAACGGTCATTGTGGTCGAATATACCCGCATCAAATTGATAGGGACTGATGTACAAAGGTTTCATGTCTATCTGAAACATGGGTTAGTCATACCAGAGACGAGATGTACTGAGACATACCTAGTACAAATTTGGCACACATGGGCATAGGTTAAATAGCCGAGTAGTTCGTCAAGTCATTCAGTTGATCGCCTGTTACAATGTCATCTGAGGTGAGCCCGTTCATAGCCATCAAACAACTCCTGACTTACAAATAGCATAGCTACTTATCTTTAGGTATTAAATATAGCTGATCACCCGCTACGGTGTCATCTGAGCTACTTATCTTTTAAAAGTCCTTTCCAGTAATATCAACCTCAGTCAAGAAGAATGGTTTGTCAAGACCTCAAGCAAGGCATCAATCAAGAATCTCATGCACTTTAAGACTAAGGACAATCTGAAATGCGAGTTCCCAAGGGAAGATAAGATAATTATGAATCAATATCACAAGCCCCTGGCCTTAACGCGCACCACTGAGGTTGCAGCGGAGTAGCCTTCACACCCCTTTGTACAAAGCGATACGCTATATCATGGAGTCTCGGGAGTGCTGTCTTCACATCGCCTCCTGGGCCTGACCAGAAAACTTCAGCTGAGGCTGCAGCACGCGGCCAGACGATGGAATCGAGATTGGACGGGCCAGATTGTTCAGTCCATAGTAGTTGTTCACCTATTTGTCCTTGACATAAGGATATTTTTCCATAATATCAGCACGTACCGCCGACGACTAGCTTAGCTTGAGCCGACGTCAATCCATTAGTCGGATCAAATGAATAAGACTTCTGCCATGTCTTGAAAGGATCGCACCAACTGTTAGCGTTGATGTCATTATTAAGCCATTCTCCGGCCCCGCAATCTAAATAGAAGAAGTCAGAAGCAGCGTGAATCAACCTGAATCCTTTCTGTGCGACTGATGCTACATGTTGTGAGGAAACCCAAACCCTATACAAATTACGAGGTCAGTCTGGGAGTTGAAGAGATATTTACGCACAAGACTATTGTCTGATTGTGAAGTTTGAGTTGATGCTCGAGTGCCATTTCTTGTTGCTGAAATTGAATGCACGAGGATGAAGCAACTGTAAAAGTAACATACCTTCCCAAACTACTGGTGTCTTCCCTGCATTCAAGAGAACAGAATGAGTAGCTTGGATGAAAGTATCCAGTGCTTGCTCAAGAGTTTTCCCTTGTGATTCTGCACATGAATTATGAGCGTCTTTTCATATACCATTTCAAACTGAAAGGCCTACCGAGGTCCTGCTGCGTTGGACCATCGTTTATATAACAATTTGTATTCAACTCATCACCTCCGGTACTGAATAACTTGGACGGAAACATAGATGAAACTTCTTTCATTAAATTGGCCGTGAATTGGGTCGTTGTAGCATTGGCAACTCGAAGTTGGCCGGCAGGAGGTTCTATGATCCAAGGGATCGTGAATATCATGAAGATATGAATTAGTTGATGATAATGTTGATGGAATCCACCTACCAGCAGCAAAATCAGACCAAGGGGAAACCTCAGGACACGCAATATGCTCTGGATGAGATTTCGAGATAATAGCAGTGTGTCCAGGTGTGTCTATCTCGACCATGACGTCGATACCTCGCTACAATAGAAACATTAGAACAGCTGAAGATAAATGTATATCACTTCCGAATGCACCGCGGCAGCGTAAGCAACGACATCTTGAACGTTTTGGGGTGTATATATTTGGCTGGAAGAATATGCCCCTTTCTGCGATATTTCTTCGAAACCTGGAACGACGAGGGGGAATGATTGTGCATCTACGACATGCCAGTGAAGATGGTTAATCTTGACCCAGCTCATTGCATCCAAGGTCCGCTTGATGTCCTCAGCAGGGAAACTAGGGAAAACTTGAGTATACGTACGCCCTTAGTCGGAGAGACAAATGTAGTACTCACTAATTTCTAGAGGTATCGAGCATGAATCCTCGATAAGGCTGGGTATCTACATTAGTAGGAACCAGGAAAGCTCACAACTAACTCACATAAGCTGGGGAATCGCTGACATGTATTGGGGCAATGAGTGTGTAAGTTAATCCATCTGAATTGTACCATAACTGTCCGAATGTTGTCAATCCTCTGAACAACCCTATTGCGGTATTTGCTGTCAAGATTGCTATTCCACTGTCTGCTGGAATCCACAGGATATAACTCTCGTCTGAAGCTCCTAGACCAGCAACTGCATCTTCACTTATACTCTTCACTGATCCTGAATGTTGAGATAATTTGACCAAGAGGGATTGTAAGATGGCGGCGGATTTGACTGCACCAGAGGAAGAGGCGCCCCTATCTGGAACAAGAGCTTGTAGTTTGTCTGCCTTGAGGAAATGGGATGTGCGTTGTATAGCGTCAGAGAGATCGTGCGGTACTTGACTGATCCCGGATAACTGGATAGAGAAATCATTCGCAAGACGAAGTGGTGTATTGCCAGTCGTCAGATTATGCGGCCTAGGCCATATTGCGAAGACAAAGATGAATAATGAAAACACATTAAAGAGAGTGAGAATGTGCATGTCTGGGTTCAACTGCAAACTCTAGTCCTTCAGGTTCAAGAGACAAGAAGCACTGATGTGGGAATGTATATGTTATAAATTGCCTGTAGTGTCAATTCAGTGACCGAGAAGGAATAGAGAAAATCTATTCGTAGAATCATTTATTTGAAATCTTGAATCATCAATGCCCCGTGATATGAAGCCTGGACTGTTGTAAGTGCATCTTGAGCCTCATTCTTTTGTTTATCTCTATTTGGTTCTAATCCTTTGCCTTCGTCATTTTGCACATATTTCTATTTTTTATTTCTGTCATGATTAGTAAGCGCATTATTTTTACGAGAGAATAGTTTTCTACCCTCAGTTCTGTGGACATCAGACTGAGGTGAATATTTCATTATATGTTTCCTATTGTCTTTATTGATGTATTGAACTCTAGGTACATGACAATACATTTAGTTCTGTGGACATCAGACTGAGTTGGATTGAACTCTAGGACATCAGATTGACATCTGATACCGTAATGCAATCCTACTAATTGTAAAATGGACATACTTTTCTCTGTTCCACCCATCATGTTTTCCCCTTCGCAAGGGCGTTTAACCACAACTCCTAGCTCAGTCATTTTCTCCATCTTCAGGGTATTTATTACGATGATGTAGAGTTGCCGGATTTGGAAGACCTTGCAGTGCTCCCATTGGCTGGCAGGATCAAAGTCTGCTCTTTGAACTGGAGCCATTCTGTTCCGTTACGTCCATATTGACCCAGCTATGCCATTCTCTGCTTTGGTTCAAAGGCACTTCTCTCTTGTTGCTCTTAGCAAGGCCCGTGGAATGATTTCCATCATACCGACTTGCATAGTAACTGCAAATTCGATTAAAAGGCGATACATTCAGGCAACTTCCAAGTCAGAGAAAAGCTTTGCAACGAGTCATTTCAGAGTCCATACAGAAAATGTGCCCGCATGGGCAAGCCATCTCGAGTCTTTCCGCCATCGTTCACACTATTCTACCATCTCTCCTCAGCCGTTGTTTTTGTTGGGGTCAGCTAAACGCTTTGCAATCAATCAGCAACTTCCGCACGAATTCATGAGAAGGAATGATGTGTCTATGGTTCAAGCCCGCCATTGCAAGACATCTGCCCAATATATCTCCGATATCGAAGAACTTGTAAAAGGGAACCAAACTTTCAGAAACAATACGTTGACCGCCCATCCCAAGTTTTTCGAGGAGTCGGCGAAAGGGCAGAGTGTGTGACGCATTTTGAAATTTGCGATCCTTTGTTAACCACAAACCCGGATCAGAACCCCCGTACATGTTAATTGATTGCTCAGACAGTCGGTGAGTCTTCACGCGCGTTGAAGCAAGTCGATAACAAAGACAGTTCAGAGTCGCCGAGCAAGCGATTTTCAATGCTCAACCTGGCACCATGTTTACATCGGGATCGATCGCAAATCAGTTTCATGAGTGGGATCTCAATTCGTAAGTATGTCTTAACTACTTAACAAGCGGCCAGATCATTGCAATAGGAACTCTGTCCTTTCGTATGCCATTGAAACCCTCGGAGTTAGACATGTCATTGTAATGGGACATTACGGTTGCGGTGGAGTCGCTGCTTCAATGTTGCCTGTGTCGCTGCCGCTAGCACATCCAGCACATATTGCAGTCCAGACCTGGATCCAACCTATTCGCGAAATCTATCAGTCTTCGAGTCGGTGCGTACTCTGTCGATGTATTTGCAACTTAACTGTACTCGGACCAGATCAGAAATTGCTGCCCACCGAAACAAGAATAAACGCATTCCTCTGACTGAACTCCCTGATCTCCATGATCGTACGTATTTGACATGTCCAGGAAGTAATGGATTGTATAGTTTTTTTTCCTTTGAAAAGCTGCATTCCGCGCACTCGTTGAAGAGAACGTCAAAGCGAATGTAAACCGAATTGCTGGGTCCTATGTTATGCGTGATGTGCGTTGCACCCTTCCTTTCCTTCCATTCTCAGCGGATCTTCATGCATTGGTAGCATTATGCATCGCTACCACCTCCGAAATCCCCTTCATCGTCGGAACTGCCTTCAGGGTCCGGCAACAGCAGTCTGCAAGGCACTTATGTCTTTATCCATGGATGGGTTTATGATGTTGAAAATGGGGAAGTCACTGATTTGAATGTCAGCCTTGGGCCCCCTGGAAGGGAGATCCCAAAAAGCCCATGGCCAGCCACAGAAGAGAGAGAGAGGCGAAAGGGAAGCGAAAGAAAAGCAAAAGAAAAGGCAACGCCTGGGTTCTATCCAAGTTAATACTTCATTGTTCAAACCTTGGTTAAGTGTGGCATTCTACATGCCACGAAAATCTACCACGGTGATGTCTGAGACAAAGAGCGAATTGTCAAGTTCTCAGATCGTCCATTGGACAATACAAGATGATTACATTGTGAATACGGTGCGAAAGGGATATATAAGTTCTCCGAGCAATAATCAGAGGCTTGTATGTTTGATTTGTGCTGCTCGAAATTTGATCGCGACTTTTTAACAAAAAATGAGATATTCCGAGTTTGGGCAAAACTCAGGGAATAAGGAGGCAAATATTCTAGGAAGTATTGTCGTCGGATTGAGCTCACTGAAATCTCATCAATTTTGAGTTGAGGGCTGAGAGTGGAGGTACTTTGTTGGGGAGGACACTGAGAATCTTAGGTGATGTGATATTGTCCCACCGTCTAATTTGCTGTTTCAATCCAGTTTTATGTCGGACCATCTCGTCAACTGGTTCAAAGACCACTTTACTCCTCTGTATCAATCGGTATCGAACTCAGTAGAGGGCGAATTATCTAGCAGGGTTGAAAGCCTATTTGAGGGAGATGCACGCATAATCCACAATCATGAACAGATTGACTTGGCTAAGTTCAGTGAAGGCCTTGGCGCTTCTTCATCCGCAGTCATTGAGGCTCAGGTAGAATGGAAAAAGGTCATGTCTTTGAACGCTGGAATGCACGGTGAAACACAGCAGGTGAGAAAACATTTCTTACAGGTTAATCACTTTTATGGACGTATTGGCTAGGATGCCATTGTTAGCGGATACTTCATTGTCACTCGTTCAATGAAATTTCGGATTCGAGCTGCACCTGCTCAGATTCTGCAGCATTGTTTCTTCAGTGCAAAGTAAACTTGCACGTCACTTTTCGACCTGGATAACTCACTGGGCTTTTCTCAGAGTCAAAGAAGAGACTCCGATCATATCCGAGCTCTTCATCACTTCAATCAGTGAACAACCACCTATTAAATTATCCCAATAAACTTTCTACGCCTACTTTTATCTCGACAGGTGAATCCATGAGGAGAGCTGTAGACCACTGTGGCTGTTACTCCTGATCTCAATTCTCAAAGTGTCACATTGGAAACAGTTTGACACTTTTTCCCATACCTTGTAACAACCAGACATTCTGTTATATACAACTTCTAGCCTCCAGAAACCCCTGTAGCTTGTCCTCAAGATATCGTTTGGTTGTTTCCAGAGCAGCAGCTTTCCGTAGTTGATTTACCTCAACTCGCGCACGCTTCCACCACGTTCACGGGACATATAAATTGCTGTTGGATTGCTGCGCACAAGCCCCACTGCCTTCCCCCAGTCACTGAGGAACGACATGTCCTTACTGAATTTCATAGGTGGTGGTCGGAGAACTGTTGCACCTTCGAAGCCTATTGCAGCCACTGCAAATCCCGAGGCGGTTCATGCCCAGCTATCTAACCCTGCACAAGCTGCCATAGGCTCTTCAACACCTACTGTGTGTAGTGGAAAGCGTCCTTCACGTCCACAGCCTGACTCTGCTTCTTTCACAACTCACCTACCAACCCAGTCTTCTCGGTCATCTACGGTATATAATAATGTGAGACCATTCAGGAGCAACTTGTCTCCAGCCGAGTCACAGCTTTCGCTTGTCGAGTCTCTGGATGACGAGACACTTTTGAAAGAGGTCCCATCACACTCTGTGTCTTCTGTCAATTTTTTGAAGGCACCTACATTACTGGAACAAGACTGGATGGATGTCGAGAAAGATTCCAGTGATGAAGACGTCTTTTTAAGCGACAATGACCATGATACGGAGGGTGCGTGCAAGGATCAAAAGTAAGGCATTTATTTCATGACTACCTGCAGCATACAAATTCTGAAGCTCCTATCTTATGACAAGACCCTCTCAACCGCTCAATGGGTCACTCGTACTGATTGAAGACGAGCAGGTCAAAATCCACCGACTCACCAAAGAGCTTAGTGCTGCACAGGAAAAGTTATCTGATCTCAGGCAACAACATGCTATACTACAAGCACAGCTGGGCAATCTTGAAACAGAGAACACGGCCAAGGCTCGTGAGCTGAAGTTGACGAAGGAAATGAATGATGCCAATAAAATTGAATTGGCACAAGAGCATGCAAATGCAATAGGGATGAAACAATGCGAAATCTATGAAATTCAACGATCACTGGAGGTCTTACAGCGCAGATCAAAGATATGGGAAGAAAAGGTAGAGATGTTGGTTAAGGAGAATGAAGTCCTTCGAAAAGAAGCCACCAGTCTGGAAGACCAAAGCATCCGTGCGGAGAAACAAGTTGATGTTATGAAGAGAGAGGTTGAGGCTGCCAACACTACTTTGCGAGCGTTCAAAGAGAGGAGTCAAACTATGATCACATCGGAGAAAGAAGAAAACACGAAGCTCAATAATAAAGCAAGCGACCTTCGGCACCAGCTCAAGACATTAGAGAAACACACACGAGAGTGCGAAGTAGAGCTTCACAATCTTCATATAACCTTCGAATCTACCGAGACTGTACTCCGTGCTGCTCAGGTCAATGCCAGTGAGAAAGGCAGGGCATTGTCCGATGCCCAGCGTCAGATAGAAACCCTCGAGAAACAAGTGAGGGACAAGACGATTGAAATGGAGACTGCTGTAATCGGAGATGCAACTCACAGGCTCTTGACCCTTGGTCACAAACAAGAAATCTCGATAGGAAACGATCGTTTACAATCACTCGAAAATGAGCTCGCTACCTATTCTTCCAATATACAACACCTTCGATCTTCCCTCCTAGCTTCACGCGTGCAAGTTGAGGAGGCCGAAAAGCTTGCTCAGGGCCGTGCTGCTGAGATAGCAAACCTGCATCAACAAATTTCTGTCCTTGAAGACGAATTGCACTCCAAGGAGCAAGAGCTCATTGACACCAAAGCCCTCCGTTTATCCCAGTCTCACTGGGAAGGAAAGATTCACAGTTTGAACAATGTTATCGAGCGACTCAAGTCTGATCATGCTATAGACATTGACCATCTCGATGTTCAAGTTACCAAAGAGCGAGCCCGTGTCGCTCAGTTAGAGGAAGAAGTTTCCAATTCCCACGAACGATCCCGAGAACTGCGTCATCGTCTTGAAACGAGCGAGCAGTCTCGACGTATGTTGCGTGATCAACTCGCCAGATATGAAGAGGAAGGCCGCAAGGATTGTCATGACAGTATTGGAAGCGGTATTGGCCTGAGTCTCTCCTCTAGCATCATTCAGGATCCCTCACAAACTCCCATCGATCAGGTGTTGGGTCTCCTTCGCAGTCTTAACTATGAAGTTTTCCAAACTGCAGCTCTCCTCACTGACTCCCTCTGCAGCATCCCGCGCCTGTCCAGCAACGGTGGTTTAAGTGATTCAATCGACGAAGATATTACATCTCTTCTTGGATCATACCTCCTCGCCCTCCTCCGTTCCCAATCCGACACTCCTTTGGATACGTATGATCCATACCCTCTACAAACAGCCATCCAAGCTACCCTGATCTGTTGTGCTACTCGCGTCATGACTGCATGGTATCCAGGACATTGGGATCATAGCGACTTCCTCGCGGTTACATATACCCGTATCCGTGAGGCTGAAGGCATCGCTGCATCTAATACGTGGAAAGCAATGACTCGTGCAAGGCTAAGGCCTACAACAACGACTGTCATTCGCGTGGTTGACTTTTTGGCCGAGTGTTTGGATACGATCTTCCGATACGCTGGTTGGTCGACATCGTCTTCCTCTTCAGATAGAATTCTCGGGGTTGAGTCTCTTCTCCGGGACCGTAAAGAGAAACTTTCTGCACTCTCTCGCCACTCTCTCCGTCTCAATGTTCTTCTGGATAGCATCAATCCCCAGCTTGAACCCGCGTTCGTAGAACCTGGATCTGTCTTCGATCCTTATATAATGGACCGCGATGATGGTTGCACTCGAAGGTCAACTGACGACCTAGTTGTATCCACCAGCGAGATCGGGTTACGCAAGGTTGCAGTTGAAGGAAGAGGGGGCAGCAATACCGGGCAAAGGATTTTTCTGAGACCGAAAGTTATCTTAAGATCATCTTTTGAAGCTTGAATCCCTTAACATTTTCATTTTTGGATCTTGTATTTGTATCAGATTGTGACTTGAACTGTATGCTCCAACCATGCCCCAACCATTTGTTCGTTGTAATGTAAGCACCCTATACACATAGCCATCTAGCAATACATGAAACCAGGAACACAGCACTATACTGCCCTACGACAGATCAAATCCAGCATTAGAAGTAAGGGCCTGCAGTAATTTTGTCCTCAATGTCTGTTCCGTAGTGTACCTCGGCAACTGAACAATACGGTGATTGGTGTGGTGGGACGACAATACGAGCCAATATTAACACACCTTCAGTAAGTTGACACAGGTACTAGCAGTAGGAAGTCGGAGTTGATCTGACCCAGCATCGCGGATAGAGAAGTTGGGAACCAGCTCCTTGAACCCGAGAAGCGGCGGTCGGCTACAACTTGACACGAACCGCAGAAGAAGACGTTTTTGATCCTCCGAGAACGAGTTGACAACCTTAAAGATGAAAATACGGGTCAGGCCTGATCAAAATTAGGAGCATTTGAACGAGGAACATACTTTCCAGAACAGTAGTATTGTAGGATGCCCAGCGCTATATAGTCCTCCATAGTTCGTATTGTTTTTCAAGTCTTGGAGGTCAATGGGCGTGTTGACTCCTCCGAGAAGAATTTGCACTTCCTGTTGGTTGAACATCCTATATGATTGACCCGCGCCCAATCCAACGATGTGCAACAAGGACTAGCAATACATGGATACATACCTAAGCCACTTGGGTTCAATCAACTCCGACAAACCCTCGAAGAATGCATTGCTCTGCAACCTGATCTGCTTGCTCAGCCGATAGTGCGAGACCAGATAAATGTAAGTCAACCGGTTCTCCTTCGTTACTGGCGTCTCACTGCCGTTCGGCATTAGATCGATAGACTTGGTAATGCCGAACTCTGTTCAGTAATTGTTGGATAACTCGGACTGGAATGAGAAGAGCGGAGAGAGTCAACGCACCATCCGCAGCGACAGTGAAGTTAAGCGAAAGATCCTCAGCGTTTCCGGTGTAATGCTTGAGGAAAATTAGGCCATTGTAAAGCTCTGGATCAAGAGACGCGAGGTCGTCCAAAAAGCTCTGCTTTCCCAGCCACTGAAACAATGTCCGTGAGCCCTTACATACGTGGAAATGATGTCAGCCTACTTTTGAAAGAAAGAATCCGGCAAATGCAACATCTATCAAGATACCCTCATACATCGCCTTGCCTAGAATCCTACCAATGAATCTGTACCAATTCAGACTATGAGCTGCAATGAAAGAAGTATCAGAGACGACACAAGAGCGACGGAGGATGCAAACACGTGCCTTCAGTTGCATAGGAATGTGGATTGGGATAAAGTTCATTCTTCTTGTTCGCCAACCAAAGCCCACGATCCGTATCGAAGACTTCTTTAGACAACGACGTCAGAAACTCCTTGAACACGCCTCCACCATCGATCCCTGCTCTTGAAATATAAATTAGTCCTAACCAACAAGAAACAACAATAAGGCCTACTCTTCCTGCCCGAATTGATCAATAAATGTAATTTCAATCGGTTGCTTCAAATCTGCATCCGCAAGTTTATCGAAACCATCTTGAGACACCATGTCCCTCCTGACTTGCACCTGCGTTTTATTCGTGTAACCCATCGCTGCGCGCATCGCCAAAGACCTTGGTTCAGAGTCCAAACTTGTTCCATGGGCAGTCATATCATTGTATAGGAATTCACGAAAGATACGAACCCGGATTTCGAATGGAATAGCGAAGGGGATATTATTAAGAATACCAAGACGAGGGGAAATTTGGGCTAGTTGAAATTTGGTAAGTTGGCGTGCGTGAGTGCCGCTCTCAGAGAGCATTTGACGGTCATCGAGACTGGAATGAAATCAGTGGACGTACCAGATACTAACAAGACCTGTCCTTACATTGCTGCTTCGACAAATGATTGAAGGTCGATCTCAGACTCTACTAGCCAATGGTCACGCGGAACAAATGGTTTTCTCGAGCTACATTGGCATCCATCAGCATCACCGTGTAATTCACGAAGGCAAGACTTACTCTCTGGCATGTATCGCAACCAAACAACGCGTGACTTGATCCCTCACTGTCTCCCATGGACACGTTAAGTCTGGTGTAATAAGCTGCTTCCCGGATGTTGTATATTCTTCTCGCCAGTATAAAGTTACCGCGATGTTGAGAAGCTGCTTGCTAAATCGTCGCAGATCATCCAATAATAGAGGATTACGGGCTGCTCCAGCCTCGTTGAAGAACTCATCGTCACCCATTGTGAGTAGAGCCTGGGAGTATAGCTCCGTGAGCAGTATCAGGGGAGGCCAGTGCATCTGGTTGACCGGATCTAAGAAAATAGGGTTAGTAGAATTGATATTGAGAGTAGCTGCGCAGTGATGAACCGTTAAAATTCGTATTTGACTGTCCAATCTGACCCCTTGTAACGTATTGTCGATATAAGAGTCGTATAATACCTCCATTACCAAATCCGGCAACAGCGTTGAGGAGAGCAGCCTTTTGCGAAGGCCATACGAGGATAAGAACCAGAAGAAAGACGACAAATTCAAAAAGGACGATGTCATGTTTGTTCGCTATTGCGAAGAGGGATGCGATATGGCTAATGTTCATAATAGATCTAAGGCGCTTGGCAGTTCGATTGTCTAGTTTGGGGGTCGGCAAAGGTTCATCAAATGAACTGACAGTGATCACAGAAATTCCTCGTTCGTAGTCTGACTCAGAGTCTGCATCACCCTGGTCAACCAATGATCGTGTAGAACGCTTCTTTGCAGCGGCTTCAGGATCAAGAGCATCAATCGGAAGGCTTCTCATAAGAGTGGCGAGGAGTTTGAGATAGGTGCCGACAGCATGATAGGGGAGTCGGGAAATGTGGGGAGAGACAAACATATTGACGTTCGCGATTAGATGTATGCGAGCTTCAATGGAGAGTGGTTGTATAAGGTCAGGTATGGATGTGTGTAATACAAAAAAATGTGTCCAAGGTAAATGTGACGCGAGAAAGGTGACAGATGGAATGGGCAGACGGTTCGGTAATAAAGGTATTGTGAGGATCTTCTGGGTTATTGATGCAATTATGAGCGGGAACTGTGGGAGATTGGGTGAGATATCGAGTGGGAGAGTGGACAGGTGGATAATCAAAGGCAACGAGGGGGTAGACTTAGAGCTGATTGGCTATGAAGAGTGGTTTAGAATCGGAAAAGCATCAGCTGCGTCACGTACAATGGATTCGATGGCCTGAGCAAGTAGAGAATAGAAGTTGCGTTGGAGGAGGTAGTCAACGATGGAGTACTTGAATTCAGTCTGATATTTCAGAAGAGTGTTCAAAGTTGTGAGATGAGCGACAGCACTTTGTGACCTTTGGGGAAATGTCAACATGATCTGAAGCTGAAAGTTGACTCGACCTACATCGGATAACGAGCAACGGAGGACAACAGAAAGAATGCAGTTTGCCTCAGCAACACAAACCAGCTTTCAGCTTCTTCTCCATGTAATGCACTGAAGAGAGAATCTATGTGAAGTTAGTGTAATCTAGGATAAACTAGTTATAGATTCACCTTCATTCATTGCACATGACCAAGACTCGAGGGCCTCCTCGTCATTTCCGATGAGAACAAGACACCTGAGCCCCGTCAGACTCGTCTGATCTGCCTCAAAAGTTCTCTTTAGCTCCATATGAATCCTCCTCGACTCCCTGATTCCTCGCCACCATGCCTGAAGTTGAATTGCACCTTCCTGTCTGCGCCTGACTTCACGCCGCTCCTCGCGCTCTCGGCGTGCATTTCGTAGTACATTGCGCTCTGCTGCAGCAGTGGATGCACCACCAAGATTAATCTGTCTTCTGTTCTCGTCTCCAAAAACCGGGATCATAGAGACTGGGAAGATAAATGCCATGCTTACAGCGACTGTTTTGACGTCACGTGTGATATCTATTCTTACTCAGTGCTCGATGAATGCCTGAGAGTGGATTCTGTGCTACCACGGACTGCGAACGAGCACCGTGTAACAAATTGTTGATAAAAAAAAAAAAAGTGGATTCTGTGCTTCCATTTACATCTGCAAATGTATCGAAAGTAAGCACATATGATCTACTGTGCGCAGATGGCAAGAATTTCCGCTCCGCCATCTCTGTATCTAAGCAAGAGACCTCACAAACTACAATCTATAATAGTTTTATCGCCTCATCGGATTCCAGAAGCCATAGTGCTGTCAGAATAGAAAACAGAAGTGGTTGAGACGAGAAATGCTGCGTATTTTTTTGACTCCCTCTTTTTTTTGCCACATCTCAACTCAGCACGTACATCTACCAAAAGTGTATCATGGTGATTGTAAGCAATGGTAAAAGCTGGTTCATCTCACAGTACAACCCCAGTGTGAATTTTACTAGTTCTCCCAAGGCCGCCTCTGTAGTCCAAGAGATTTGGTATCCAATATTCCGCTGACGAGTTGGAGTTCATAATAATATGTGGGACTCACCGCATTAAATGTATTTGCTGAAGCTTGACCAGATCGTTGTGTACTAACTGAAGAGTGTTCTCTAAGCTGATAGCTGATGAAATGTCATTCTCTCATTGTCAGCGGCCTTTACATGTTACATTTAGTTCACCTATTCTGATCCAACCTATCAACATCATCCATTTCCCAGACCACTCCAAACTTTACTGTGCGAGTAGATTGGCCACCTGCGCAGCAATAACTACCAAGTCTTGAAACTTTGAACACGCAAAATCAACTTCAACAGCCTTTCCAAAGGCAGCACTACTCCGATTAAAGAAATTGCCCAACTGAACCAGACTCTCAGTACTCGGATCATACTTTGGCCAACCGAAATTGGCTAGACCACTCTGAGGATCTCGGGCAAATGCGACCCAAGCAGTTTGCATATACTTGGAAAGTGCTATCTCTTCCTGAGTTTTTGGAATCTCGGTACTCTGATTGTAGGTGCCGAAAACAATGGGTAGTTCGGATGCGTGCCAGGCACGTAGATCTGGACGGGTGGAGATGTCACGAAAGACAGCTGAAAACAAAGGATAAGTATATCAGTACTAGTGAATAGGAGATTTTGAACCATTTTACCTTGGTATTGGTATCTCCAGGTCAGGACCCCGGCATTCAAACGGTTTTGAGCAGTGACACTTGCAGGACAAGTGAAACCGAGCTTCAAGTAGTACTTTATTGGATGTACTTAAAGCCGATTCATAAATACCATACCTCTGTTTGCAAGTCAGCAGCCAATTCAGTCACGAAGGGAGATGCGAATCCCAGAGGCGAGAGGAGTTCTGCACCAACAACAAAAATATCTCCTTCATTCTGCGTACTACCCACAAGGAGGGGGACCTTGAGGAATTTTCCAGCCGCCGCCCTCGCTGCAGTGTCGCTGAAGATCGTAATGTCTAGAAAGATGTGAGATCAAGTTACAATATATACAGATATATGACATGCTATCTTGAACAAGACCAAAGTCAGCATTGGTGTTTACGACTGCATCTTCCAGAGTTCTTCCGGGAATCGACTTCATACACTCAAATTGAGCATCATTAGGGGCTTTCTTAGGGCATTATCAAATCTGGCCGAGTGTAGATATTTAAGTACACACTTGTGCCGCAGCCAACAGCGTTGGATACATTATTCCATGCAGCAGGATTGATGGCGGGAAGACCATTGATGAGTGTACCTCCACCAGAGATGCTGTGGAGAGCATAGATTAACAATACCCTTCTTAACCAAAGTCAGATCATAGAATTCACCTGCCAGAGTGCTCGATAATACCTGCGGAGTGGAACTGAGTAGATATTCTATCATATCCCAAGTGCATCAGGCAGTACCTTTGACGAAAGTGGAATCCGGATGAGCAAAAGTATATGCATCAGTAGCTGCGCCACCCGCGCTCTGTCCGAAAATAATTATGCGATTAGGATCTCCGCCGAAATTAGCAATGTTGTCGTGGACCCAGTTCACAGCAGCATCGATATCCAGAAGCCCAAAGTTTTGAGATCCGGTGGAGTTTGCAAGCTGCGGAGCATTTGGCTGGCCAAAGATGTTCAGCCTATAATTGAATGTGACAACAGTAACATCGTCGTTGTCGCGAACGATGAACTGGCCATCGTACGTCGGTATATTACTCTACCAAAAAAATGAATGGCAATCATCATCAAATTAACGTCACATACTCACAGTGCCAAACTCAAAACCACCGCCGTAAATCCAAACCATGACAGCCGTCTTCTGCTTTCTGAAAATACTCGGCGCCCAGATATTGATAGAAAGACAATCTTCAGATTCCGTTACATTCCCAATAACGCCCCCAGTAAGCTTCAGAAACTCGACATTTGCGGGACTATTCATTTGAATGCATGATTCTCCAAATCTATCCGCTAAGAAAGGAATTACACGTCTTGGTGGAAGTTTTGGAGCAGTCCAACGATCGGCAGTTGCATATGGGATACCAAGAAATTGTCTGACATTGAGACCAGCCAGAGTCCCGAGAACATCCCCTTGTTGGGTGTGAACGAGTAGCTGAGCAGCAGCGAACGCTATCCAAGTAATCGTAAGGAAAGAGAGTAAACGCATGTGTATTCAAGGTAAGAGCGCAAACAGACAGATGTAGAGTCTTTTATGGCTAGACTGTGGATGTGTGTGACTCATGCTACTTCAAAAGGCCCTGGGCATAATTTGGAACCAAGGGGGCCGTGGGTACGGCTTTAGACACAGGAAGACTGGAATCATAAGGCGGGACGGCTACAGTTGTACAGTGTTTTGACCAAGAGAATGTCCACAATGCTGATTCGAAGTGCTCCAACCAGGCATTCCAAGGGTGTGAATGTCAGACTTGACAGAGTCGACCGAGTCGACCGAGAGAATTAGATGTTTTGATCAGCATCCGAGCATTTTTTTTTTAGCATTTCTATGCCCAGCTGAGAGAACAGTGGTCTCCGGATGCAATAGTCAAGAATCAATAGTACCTGCTGAACAGCGATTCAAAGGCATCGAAGACTGGATGAGAGAAGTTCAAGAGATCTCGTGACCAACCCGGAAACAATGTATCGATGTATCAGCCTTCTGAGCTGTGTCTACCTACCATTTACAGGTATCATGTGTATCATGTGTGACTGGCAATCAACACACACAAAAACTCAGTAGGAGTTCATGCCACACCAAGAAAATCTTTTGAGTGCTGACTCTACTTATCATAGTCGTAGAAACCTTTTCCATTCTTCCTTCCATACCATTGGGCATCCACCATACGTTCCAGAAGGACGCTCGGTCGATACTTGGAATCACCCGTTCCCTCATATAAGGTCTTTTGGATAGAAAGACAAGTATCAAGACCGATACTGCGGGAGGAAATGCATATGACGACGGATGGAATTTTAACGATAGCCTAAGACTCACAAATCGGCTAAAAATGGGGCGGGCGTGTCAGATTGCTTGAATTTGAAAGTAGGTCAAAGACCGTACCAAGCTGGAGTGGACCCATTGGATGGTTCATACCGAGTTTCAGAGTGGTGTCGATATCCTCACGAGTAGCAATACCCTGAAAGAATGAAGACCGAGACCATGAAATGAGATAGAGCCAACCTTTTCAAGATGCATGATCGCCTCGTTGATAAATGGCATTAACAAAGCATTTGATACAAATCCGGGGACATCCTTCGATGTAGTGACCTCTGAACGGTGTCAGGGTACTAATGCATTCGTACAGAGATTTCACACCTTTACCGCATGCAATGGCAAACGCGCGTGAACGATTGAGTGTGTCCTCGGAAGTTTGAAGAGCCGGGATCAGTTCCACTAGTTTCTAGAAACTATTCAGAGCACCTATATCTAAGTCTGCCACAAACATACCATGACCGGAACGGGATTGAAAAAATGTAAACCTTGGGTACATCAGCTGAGAAAATTGCTTCAGTCTGAATGACTCACCAACGACGCGGCTTGCAATAGTCCGACCCTCCTCACTCGCAGCACTCACCCCGAGCGGAATAGCAGACGCAGCAATCTTGGTAATACTGATTGAGCTTGTATTGGTCGCAAGAATTACCTCTGGTTTCAATTCGGAAGTAAACGACTCAAAGATCTTCTGTTTAACAGGCAGAGACTCCGACACTGCCTGAGATACATTGAGCTGTCGCATGGGTCAATTGTAATGTGCAGCCTGACCTCGACAACCATGTCGACATCACGCAAGCCCCTGAGACTCTCAGCAACAGAAATACGATCTTTCACGGTTTTCGCATCTTCTGCTGTCAATCTTCCTTTGGATACGTCCTTGGTAAGAAGTTTGTCAACCAGCGAGAGACTCTTCTCGACCTGTTCAGGAGACTTGTCATGAATTACTACAGGGACCTTGGCTCGGAGGGCCGACACGAGGGCAATACCGGTTCCCATTTGGCCAGCACCCAGGACACCGAGAGTTCGTATTCCATGAGCAACAACTAACATTGCTGTAGAAAAGAGATAGGTGATAGTAAAGCATGTGAGTCTAGACCCCCCATCAATTGTATCAACCGGAACAAATACTTTCGGACCAGTTCTGAACGCTCATTCTGTAGAGCTACGAGGTGAACGCGGTAATAGATGTGATTAGTTGCCTTGTTCATGCGTCTCGGATGTCGTTAGTGTTTATGCAGAGGGCTTTCAATCCAATTTCAATACTTAGAAGCGCCAAATTCAGTGCATAAGCACATCAGTTGTATCATCCATAGTCAGGTTCTTATATTCATACATGGCAGGCGTTCTGGCGTCAAGCCACATTGGCGTCGTGGCTTGTGTCATACATTCTATGTCACGCCTCTTCCCTCTCAGGGGGCTTATGCTTCTATGTCATTGGACCTATGGACCTATCTCACCACTGGTTATACTCAGCTGCTATTATATCCCATGTTGAATATGATAATAGCACTAATTATATAATCATTCTCCTTAGTTCGACCTCTCATCATTCATATCAAGCAACATCGCTCCTTAAACTCATACCACCATCACGATATGGTAGCGCCTGAGTTTAGCACTGCGAATACAATTTCTGTTAACTCCCAAAACCTGTACTTGAACCAACCTAACCCTGAAAGACCACCAGACACTGCTGTGAACATACAACGTGGTTGACTACCCCAACAAAACTTTACCAATAGCCCCCGCAGCCCTTCCTTTTCGCCCATGGACTCGTCCCCTCCTTCTGAGGTTGACTACGCTGAAAGAGTAGCAGCTTCAAACAATAGAATGGAAGTCGAGACGGCTGATCCTATGATGGACTACTCATGTGCACATTTGCCTCAAGATCCACATGTCTACAATGAGGCGGCGCCTATCGACTCAAGTCAACTGGCCCCCTCTACATTACCAGTTCCCCCATCAGCAATTCCATACAAAGCCAACATGCCTGCCGACCCAGACCTCTGGGACGGCCATTTCAGACCAATTTCTCTTTTCGGTACTAACGAGTTCTTGCAGAGTGATGCCCGCAACGTGTCATGCTCCCTTATCCATATGGCCGAATTTATTAGGCAGAGAAACATCACAAACTGCGATGGTAATAAAATACCTCAAATTGACTCATTTGGGGAAGCTGCCTTCAATTTCATTTCGGCTATATATGAAGCTGGCTGGGACAAACTATTCACGTCGGATAAAAACACCCTCAGACACAAAATACAATTGCAGTTCAGTGACCTGGCACCTCGGGATCAAAATACTGGCAAAAGAAATCCTGTGGAGAGAATTCCCCCACCCATCCCTAAGTGACTTCCTCGCAAACAGGTAGAAGAAGTTAGGAAATGCTTGGAACAAAAGAAGACTAAGGGAAAAAATTCGGCTAAATCCTATGCTCAAGTCTCCTCCCCTGCTAATGACATACTCAAGCTTAGAGATGCCTTCCTGGCCCTTTCCAACAAAAAAATTATCGAAATTCATAATGCCACCCTTGTCAAGCCCATCCCAAAAGGTAAAAAGATACAGATTACTACCAAGGGCCCCTCTAGAAAACAAGCCATTGTCCCCATTCTTGCCCAACATTTGATTACAATCATAAATAATGCAGGACTTCATGTAGGATTCATCAACAATTGCTTAAAAGAACTCAAATCCACCCTTTAAGTGGAATTTATAAGACCCTCAGCTAAAGGACTGATCATCACTACAAACAGTGTTTCTACAACAAGCGATCTCATAACAATGGAAAAATATATCAAATCCATTGAAGGTATCAACCATAATGATGTCTCCACCCCACGACTCCCCCAATCAAAGTCATATCTAAAAATTACAGGCATTTCTTATATCCAGCCTAGTGGCCTAGCCCTCACCAGTGATGATATTACTAATTATTTAAAAAAACAGTGACATGTTTGAAGATATCACATTAGTGGCCAAACTGCGCGTTATCAAAGCATTGTCCAAGTCTGACATGGCCATCATATGGATCGACATTTGGGACTCACAGAGCAGTTCAAAAGCCAAACTGCTCATCAACCATTTCTTTAACTATGGTAGATCTATTGCCACTATCAGAGATACTAACATGAACCTAGGAGTGTCTCAATGCCACAATTGCTGGAAATGGGGCTATGCAACATTCTCACAGTGCCAAATGTCAAAAATGTAGAGGACCTCACAAGATTGAGTATCACAGAGACTTGGCATGGTGCTGCAAGGCTAACTTCAAATTGGACCCTCCATGTCTCAAAACCAAACAAGGTGAACCATACCCTCATACTTTCAAATGTGTTAACTGTAAAGGCAACCACATAGCCGATGACAACAAATGCCCTTATTGGAAACACAGATTCAATCGCGAGTGGCATTTAAAAAAAGCCCAAGAGGTCAGAGAAATCAGATCCAACTCAATTCACCTAGCTGTAGGTGGCACAAGCAAAATATGATTAAGCACAACCTATGAATATTCTCTTAGGACATTAGAAAAAATCAAACACTTACAGACATTATTCTAGAAACCCAAAAAAATGTCTCCAATATCATCTTTATTCAAGAACCACCTTGGTCTTTACTCAGGTGTATACCTAGCCATACTAATCCTAAAGGCGATCCATATTATGGCACCCTGAACTATCCGGACTGGTCGCTATTCATGAAAAATGATAGAGGCATTGAAAACTACCCTAGAGTTGCAACATACATCAATAAATGACTTTCAAAAATGAGGTTTTCTCTTAGAAAAGACCTCATAAATCATCGTGATATCAATGTCATTGATTTTCACAACAGACAAGATGTCAATTTCATCATCAACATATACTCTGACAGCAATCAAATAGTCCTCCAAGTATTACAAAATAGCACAAGAAAGATTGGAATCACGGTAGTCATGACAGGTGACTTCAATATTAGGGATAGCGATTGGGATCCGAATGTCCAATACCATTCTATTCATATGGAAGATCTTATGACCATCGCTGACAGCTTAGACCTCGAACTTACTATGCCCATAAACCCAGGCCCCACTAGATTCGCAGACAATCAATGAGACTCCAATTCTGTTCTCGACCTCATGTTTATGAACCCAAATAATTCAGGCTTCAATAAACACACTCTTAACCCAGACATTTGCTTACCCTCAGATCATGTCCCCCTCATCATAGAAGTAGGCATAAAAGAGGAAAACATTGACTATACTTTCCAGGCTATAAAGAAGGACAGCGAAGAAGAAGAAGCATTTATTAGAGATATCATAAAAGGCATAAGAAATATTGATACATCTGATCTAAAAAATCAAGCAGACATACAAAGGTGCGTCACTGTCCTCTCAACAACTTTCAAGGATACGTGGTCCATACATTCTATAACCAAAAGAATCACTAAACACTCCAAGGAGTAGTGGAATAAACAGTGCACCATGTGTATTAACAAGTATCATGAGACAGGCGACATCAATAGCTGGAAAGCCTTCAAGTCAGCCATTCAAAATGCCAAAAGAACATTCTTTGATCAGAAAATCCAAGAAATTGCGTTGTCCAACAAGAGACCATGGGACCTTATGAATTGGGTAAGAAAGAAGAATTTACCTGCCATCGAAGTAATCTATCACAAAGGCCAACCATACAATAATCTCGCAGCACTATGGAATGCTCTTCACAGTTCATATAACTCAGCTGAGAACAGGTCGATTAACACAAGGTTTCTTGATGGAATTAACCAATGTGACAACATAGAATGGCCTCCATTCATAGGTCAAGAATTTATAGACGCCATAGCTAAGTGCTCAAACACATCTTCTCCTAGTCTGGACCATGTCACATGGAGATATCTCAAACCTCTAACTTCAGACAAAACATGCCTAAGTAAGATCGTAAATATCGCTAACACATGTATTACAGTGGGTTATTGGCCTAATCAATTCAAGGAGTCAATATTGGTCATTATTCCAAAACCTAACAAAGCGTCATACAACACACCCAAAGCCTTCAGACTGATTGTCTTACTCAATACCATGGGCAAGCTCATAGAGAAAGTTATCAGCCATAGGCTCCAATTCCACCTATCAGCCAACAGATTTCTCAATCCCAACCAACTTGGAGGCATTAGACAACAGTCAACCATTGATGCTGGAATGTACCTTACGTATCTTATACACACAGGCTGGGCTAAAAAATGTCATACAAGTGTCATAGCCTTTGACATTGCTCAATTCTTTCCATCGCTTAATCACAATTTCCTTTCTTTATGTCTTGCTAAAGCTGGTCTAAACGCTAATGTTCTAAAGTTCTTTAAAAATTATCATTCCAACAGGTCCACCACATATACATAGAACAATTTCACATCCCAGAAGTTTGCTACAAGTGTAGGTGTTAGTCAAGGATCTGCCCTGTCCTCCATCCTATCTGCTATTTATCTTGCTCCAATCATAAAAACATTCAAAAAAAGAATAAAAAATCTAAAAGAAAAAATTCATACAGACATCTTATCTTTCATTAATGATGGTCTTTTAATTTCTCAGGAAAAGAGTTATGAACTGTCTTCTGTATTTCTTCTCAGTAGTTACAATATGATATCTAAAATTTTCTCAGATGTGGACCTCATTATGGAACACAGCAAATCAGAAGTATTTCACTTTACTCGAGCCCATAATCCCCCTAATCTCTCCATTGATCTTACTTTGGTTGGGGGTCCCATACTCCATCCTAAACCTATTTGGAGGTACTTAGGATTCCTTTTTGATCAGAAACTCAACTATCATGGCTATCACATATAGGAGTCTCAAATTCTGTATGCACAAGATTCACTCGTATGATGCTTGGGCATGCACCTATAGGAGAATATCAGCAGAGATTCTTCCCCAACACACCAATCCAGTGCCCTTGTGGTGAAGCGGACATTGAAACAAGGGAACATATTTTTATGCAATGTAGGTGATATGATGCATCGTTATGCCCAAGAGATATACACATATCAAGCTTCATTGAGTTTATCATTGGCAATCCAACATCATTTTGTTTTGATAATAGCTAAAAGCTGGCTTTGGTATCCATAAAGATACATACATGTCACCTAAATGTGTTTGGTCCATCCTCCTCTTATTTCCTCTTCTTTTCTTTTCTTTCTTTCTTCTTCCTTTTCATTTGTTCAATTCGTTGTTAGCATATTTAAGTAGATACAGTGTGTCTACCACAGCCTGCCTACATGCTCCGTGTAATAAATTGTTGATTTAAAAAAAAATCATTCATATCAAGCTTACAACACATGTTGGGGATGTGTAGCTACCTTTTACATTGGACTATGATCAAGCACTGTGTAATAAATTGTTGACTAAAAAAATCACAGCATGAAATATACATAATATGAAATAGAGCAGCTAATTTTAGTGCTGCTTGATACTCCAACATATTGGTTTTGGCATTTTCTGCTTAAGTAACAATTATTCCTCTTGATACAGAATTGAGACAGAGTAAACAATGTCCTTTTTTTGGACAGTTAATTTCTCATCCTCAATTTCCTGGGTACATTATGATACACAGGATCACCCCGGGACTTTAGCTCCACTCAACAGATCCACTTCAACATTCACGACCGATCCCTCACCGTACCCGCCAGTAGAATTACAAGACCCGCAGTGCAGCAGGAGAGGCTAGGTATGAGATAGCCAGGTGTCTCGAGGAAGGAGGGTATAAAACCCCAGTGGAAAGTAGAGGTACCTTAGCCGTCAACTTGCCTGTTGGTGTCTGAGGTCAGGATAAACTTGGTCATGCATGATAGATCACTCACTGGACTCTCCAGCAGATTTATATATATTATTCTAGGTAGATTAGCCGTCGACTTGCCTGTTGACATCTGAGCAGATTTATATATATATTATTCTACTAAGGTTGTTGAATTCATGCAGAGCACAGAAACCGATTTTGCCCGGGTTCCGGATGCTACGGACTTTCATCCATGATGTGTCATTTGCAGGAATGAATTAATGAGCTAAATGCGCCACCAATGAAAAATCCTCGACACTGTAGCCGACATAAATAGCCTTGCATCTCACGACTTGGTGAAGTGGTACGGAATAGAAGCCTTCCTTTCGACGGGGATCAAGTATGGTGATGCTAAATAAAGGGAATATCGTGTACATTGTGGCCGACGCCTGAGTCAAGAATTAAGGTGGTTCTGTTGATGGACCAGCTGCAAAGATTCTATCAATGGAAATCGTGACTTTGTTATTTCTCAGGTTACTTCAGAGCTCAGAACAAATCACTTTATCGTAGAACAAATTGTTCAAAAAAGAACAAGCTACTTAACTCATGGTGAATAGTTAAGTACAATCTCAGGATACACAGGCTGAGAGAATAGCTAGCATTGAAGATTGCACTTGAATCACAAGCGCAAAAAGGATAGGAATATCTCAGACCTCTTCTGGGAACTTTTCTCATTTGTGAGGCTATTCGGCAGTGGAAAACATACGAGCGCATCGTCACCGGGTATTTTGAGCCCTACGACTCAGGATGGTTGACATAAATAGTAAATAGTATTCGTTTTTTTATAATGATCAAAGCTTATAGTCTATGGCTGTCTCGTCAATACATTTGTTTCTATAACCAGTAAGACGCTGAAGACGTGTTCTAGCTGTATTTATGCTGCAGTGACATCGTATCTCCTCAGCAGTCAGGAACCTTATCCTACTTTCTGAATGCGAATAAGAAACCATCATAGCCTTTTGTTCCTACGTGTTGAACGACGGTACTGTCAACATCTGTATCTGCTTTAATAGCATCTAACAACCTGCGAACGCCTTCAACCTTGGCATCTGAATATTCAAGGTCAGAAACCAGGCCACCGCGGTTCATATTGTCGACAATCTGAAAGCTCAGGAGGTCAGTATGGAGTCCGTGACAGTCATAATGTAAAAGAATAGGGATGTGGTTCTGAAAATTTAAATTGAACTAAAGCGAAGCAAGCAAATGTCGAAGAATATGCGCGCCTCACTTACAATAACTCCACCTGTACGAGTGAGCCTTTTAGCATGTTTATAATATTCCAGATTTGAGGGTTTGTCCGCATCAATGAAGACGAGGTCGAAAGGCTGAGAGGGGTCCAGCTTTTCAAGTGTATCGATAGCACGGCCCACAATGATGTTCACTTTGTTGGCAAGTCCAGCTGCCTCTATATTTTCGGTTGCAACCTGGATTGATTGACCCAGATACATCAGCTGATTCAGACGTGAACAATTAGTGGCGATACCTTTGCATGGTGCTCGAGCAACTCTAACGTGATTATTTCCCCGTCATCCGGGAGAGCTCGGGCAAACCAGATAGTAGAATACCTAAAAATGATATAATGAAATTAAAATGATAATAGCCGGCTCATTCCGACGGAAGACAGACCCTCCTAAGGTCCCAACTTCCAAGACCCTTCTAACGCCAATCGATCGAGCTAGAAGGTGCAAAAATTTCCCTTGTGTTGGGGTGACAGCTATGTCCGGAAGACCGTGTTTGTTGCACTTATCACTTGCAGCCTCAAGAGCAGGGTCATTATGCATCAGAAAAGAGTTGAAGTAAGCATCAGCACGTTCCCAGTCTTTGAGTGTCGTCTCTAATTTGCTATCCCAAGTCTTGGTTGTCATCATTGAACTGTAGGACATACTGAGTGCTGCAGATGTTGGTGTGGATGAGTGGGTGAAAGTTTCAAACAGTAATCGTGGTATTTGTAGTCATCCTTGTGGTAGACGATTAAAAATATTACAAATCCTTTCTGGTTAGGATAAGGTCATGACTTCAGGGTCCGTCGTTCTCCTCAAATTATTCCCGGGACAGACAGATCGAATTCAGCGGGGATCTGTACCCGTGTGTGACATAATTTTCAGCAGGAAAATATAGACTGCTACACGAGCAGAGAGAGGTTAGTCAAAAAATACTGGCTCAAACTTTATCATGCTACCCCTTTTTTTATTTTAAAATCAACAATTTATTGAACGGTGCTCGATCGCAGTCCGTATGCCAGCCCATATTATTTCCATAGTACAATAATTTGGAATTTTCCACATGGTTTATTTCAAGATCATTTTTCCCCAGCGCTGCATTTGCAAACCGTCAGGCATCGGCTCGGGAACTGTCATAAATGAATTGTCACTCGGGTACGTGAATTTGAATATTAGGTGTCAAAAAACCAGACTAGGAACTATTGTGATGGCAATACCCAAAGTTTAATTCTTCCTCAACTTCAGCACTTTTTTTATTTATTTTTAAATCAACAATTTATTACACGGAACACAATGACAGGCCGTGGTAGTATGAGATTACTTAGATAAGAAAAGGAAAACTACAAAGAGAGATAGAGAGGATATTGTTGTAGTTAGAAAATATGAGTTGCTATAAAGCAATCCAACTCAGCCTTTTTTCTCTGGGAGTGATGGAAAAGTTTCTTGGATTTTGAGGAGGTTTTTAAGACTTTCAGCTGTGGCTTGGGCAAATAATTTGTATGGTTTCTTTAGATTGGATTTCCAATTCTTTGGATGGAGCAGGATAGGTAGAGGAACTTTCAAAATAATAGCTTTGGATAGGGATTGTTTCTGGGCAATTGTATAGTGACTAAGTTATGAAACCCTCCTTATACAAGTTAATAAAGAGAACTCGAAGAAGTTCTTATTAGATTTGGCTATCTACTTATACATGACAGTAACCCTAACCCTATGCTAATATCCTGTGTTCCCTTATCAGGCTCTTTTATCTCTTTTTTTTTTTTTTTTTAATCAACAATTTATTACACAGAGCACATAGGCAGGCTGTAGTAGATACACTGTATCTACTTAAATAAAACTAAAAGAAGGAAAAGGAAAAATAAATAAGAAACTCCAAACATATTTGGGTGTTGTGATGGTACCTCTACAGATACTTTAGCCTTTTATCATCTGTGTAAGGAATGGTCACCCAAGTAACTCAGATAAACAGCTCCCAACTCTAAGTCAGAGTAAACAAAGAGAACTCATTAGAGTTCTTGCTGGATTTGAGTACACTTGTCATAAATCACCCACCCAAACCAAAAATAGTATGGCTAGAGGGATGGGAAGAACGGGAGTTATTCTCAGATGGATTAGACAAAGGATTCTAAATATAGAAAAGAGAGATAAGATAAGATTAAATGGGATCACATGACTTGGTCACATGACAGGTCACATAATAGAATCTTCTGGAAGAATTGGTAGTTACTTAAGCATATACATAGACAAATAGAAATTGTGTATAAGTAAGTAGCACAATCCACCAAGAGATTCCATTGAGTTCTCTTCATTCTCTCATAATGTTGAGTGTGATAAGACAGTTACCACAACTAGCTTGTCATTACATTAGAACTCAATTCTCTATACTCTGTACTGCTCATCACAAGCCCTACACATCTTTTCTTTACTCTCATATCACCCTTGGTATGCTGGTTATCACAACCAACGACTACTACAATATAGCTGGGCCCTAGGCTTAAGGGGACTTGTTAGTCAGTTAGGGACTAATGGTAGAAGCATGGTACCAAGCTCAGGTATTGTGTCTGAGACCTGACCTCTGAATTGAGCGGGCTAGTTAATACTTGTTCTTTTTCTTATTATCAACCTTGTGCTGGGAGCTCATTGTAGTTCCTATATGCAGAGGAGTGACAGTTATCCCTTAAAGAACTGTTTAGTTTAGGGGTTTGCATCTTTGCGGCAATAGTCTAACCCTATTACTAGGGCAGTAGTTAGTAGGGAAGTAGGTGCCTAGCTAGAAGAAGACGTGCTCCCCAGTAGGTGTAAACATTAGTTTAGAAGAAGACAATCGCTTCTCATACAAGGAAACATCAACAGAAGAAGAAAGTACTTGGAACAATAATATATCCCACTAACAATCACCTCGGGGTCAACAGCCCCAACAACAACAACAATCACAACAAGAAGAGGCTGGTCTAATAATGGACCAGATTCTTTAATACTTTGCCCAACATACAATAGCAATTGAGCAGCTTCTGTCAAGGGGGCAAACCCAAGGAGAGGTAGCCAAACCTCCACTATTCAATGGAGAAAGAGAGAAGGTGGTAGGGTTCATCAACACCTGCCACCTGTATATCAGTATGAGGATGAAGGGGAGGAAAAGATATCATGGGTGTTGATATATGTATAAGGAGGGGTGGCAAAGGTGTGAAAGGAGAATGTATTGGAAGAGAGAAGGCAAGGACTGTCGTTAGTAGAGATGGTGGAGGAGTTGTTCACAAAAATGAGGGAGGAGTTTGGGGAGTTCGATGAGAAATCAAGAAAGGTAGATGAGTTGAGGTTGTTAGAGCAAGAAGGACAGACATGCGATGAGTACATCCAAATTTTCAAAAAAGTGTCAAGAGGAAGTGGATATGAGGGTAGACCCCTCATAGAGGAATTCACGAGAGGGCTCAGTGGAAACATCAGGAGAAGGCTAGTGGAGGCAGAGTCACCTCCAATAACAATTGAAGGTCAGTGAGGCTGGACAGAAATCTGAGGCAGAGCAGAGCAGAAGAAAAGGTGCTGGGGAACAAAGGAGCAGTGTGGGTGGCAAGACCACCAGAAGCACAGCAGTCTAGAGGGGCAAGGCCCTTCTGGAGTAACAGACACCAGGGAGGTTTCCGTAGAGCACCAAGGGGAGGATTTAGTGGAGATTTGAGGAGGAGGGAAGGAGGAGGACAGGGGAGCCAAGACCCCAATGCAATGGATGTGGACAGAGGATAGGAAGGAGATCGAAGGTGTTTCAACTGCAGGATGTTCAGGCATATAGCCCGACACTACAGAAATTGGAAAGAGATCAGAGAGGGGACGCAGAAGGCATCAAAAGATCAGGGAGACCAGTAAACCCTCAGCTGGCCTCCCAAAATAAATACAGTGTATTGTATAGACAGAATAACATGGACTCTGATTACTGCACTGAGAGAAAAGTGAGACGGACACTCAAACCATTAAGAGAAGTCTGGCTCAATGTCAGGCTAGAAAGGGTAGATACCCATGAAGGGATGTCAGTAAGAGCATTGTTAGACAGTAGGGCAATGGGCCTATTCATGAGCAAGAGACTAGCAGAAAAGCAAGGCTTTAAGCTCAAAAAATTGGATAAGCCAATAAAAGTAAGGAACATAGATGGGAGGGAGGGTTGATAACTCATGAGATGGAAGTCAACCTGTACTACAGGGGACATGTAGAATGAGTAAGGATGGATATGTATAAGCTGGGGAAGGCAGAGGTGATTCTGGGGATGCTGTGGCTTGCGGCGCATAACCCAGAAATAAACTGGGAAACAGGAGAAGTAAGGATGACCAGGTGCCCACCCCTGTGTGGTCGAACACCTGAGAAGAAAGTAATAAAGAAGAAGCAGATAACAGTAGAAGATGAAAAAGATTTGAGATGGACTATGGAAGAAAGGGAGAAGAGGAAGGAAATAGAGGAGGATCACAGAAAAGTGGAGGAACTGGTGCCCAGATGCTTTCACAAGTAGAAGAAGGTGTTTGGAAAAGTTGAGTCCAAGTGAATGTCAACCCAAAAACCATGGAACCATGCCATTGACCTCAGAGAAGACTTCATACCAAGAAAAGGACAAATCTATCCTCTATCTAGAACAGAAAAGGAGGAAGTACAGGCATTTGTGGAAAGCCAACTAAAGAAGGGCTACATTAGACCTTCAAAGTTTCCGCAAAGCTCGCCAGTACTATTCGTGCCTAAGAAGGACAGAAAGAGGAGAATGGTACAGGACTATTGATATGTGAATAAAGGGACAATCAAGAACAGCTATCCCTTACCCCTAATATCAGAACTAATAGATAGTATGGAGACCAAGAAAGTATTCACTAAGATGGACCTAAGGTGGGGTTATAACAATGTCTGAATCAAGGAAGGAGATGAATGGAAGGTGGCATTTATAACATATCTAGGATTGTTTGAGCCAATAGTAATGTACTTTGGACTCACGAACTCGCTTGCTACTTTCCAAGCTATGATGAACAACCTCTTCAGAGACATGATCAACAAAGGGAACATAGCAACCTTCATCGACAATGTGTTAGTGGCAACAGAAATGGAGAAAGGGCACAATGAGAAGTATTGAGACAACTAGAGGAAAACGACCTCTACATGAAACCAGAGAAGTGTGTGTGGAAGGTTAGAGAAATAGGATTTTTGGGAGTGATAATAGGACTAGAAGGGTTCCAAATGGAGAAAGAAAAGGTGGAGAGAGTCACAAACTGGCCAATGCCACAGTGTATCAAGGATGTACAAAAGTTCTTAGGACTGGCAAACTACTACTGGCAATTTGTTAAGGACTTCACTAGAATTGCCAAGCCAATACATCAACTGGTCAGGAAGGACGAAAAATGGAAGTGGGGAGAAGAGCAGGAAGAAGCATTTACCAAACTCAAGAAGATTTTCATGACTGAACCAGTGCTGGCGGTACCAGATCTGAATAAGGAAATGAGAGTTGAGATAGATGCATCAGACTATGCAACAGGGGGAGTACTGTCAGTGAAAGGAGAAGATGAAAGGTGGAGGCTAGTGGCTTTCATCTCCAAATTGCTGAATGATACAGAAAGAAATTATGAGATTCACGATAAGGAAATGCTAGCAGTGATCAAGTGTTTAGAAGCATGGAGGCATTTCTTGGAAGGAGCGAGAACTAAGTTCAAGATCTGGACAGATCACAAGAACTTGGAATACTTCATGACAAACCAGAAGTTGAACAGACGACAAGCAAGATGGGCATTATTCCTATCAAGATTCGATTTCACCTTAAAGCACATTCCGGGGAGCAGGATGGGAAAGGCAGACAGACTTAGTAGAAGACCAGACTGGAGGAAGGGAGTGGAAAGGGACAATGAGGACAAAATATTAGTAAAAACAGAGTGGTTGAGAAAAGTAGAGATGGAAGAGATACTAATTGAAGGAGTGGACTTGTTAAAGAAAGTAAGAGAGTCAAAGGCAAAAGATGACAAGGTCATCAAAGCAGTGGAGAAAATAAAGCAAGTAGGGGTAAAAATATTAAGAGATAAAGAATGGAGAGAGGAAGACGGGCTTATGTTAAAAGAGGAAAAGGTATATATACCAAAGGATAAGAAGTTGAGAACAGAGATAATCTGGTTACATCACGATACACCAGTAGGAGGACATAGAAGGTAGTGAAAGACGGTGGAGCTGGTCACAAGGAACTTCTGGTGGACAGGAGTAATGAAAGAAGTGAAGAAATACATGGAGGAGTGTGATTCTTGCCAACAAAATAAAAACCAAGTAGCAGCACTAGCAGGGAAACTGATGCCAAACAAAGTCCTAAAAAGGCCTTAGATGCATATAATAGCAGACTTCATAACCAAGCTACTGCTGGCCCAAGGTTACAATGCAATACTGGTGGTATGCGATTGATTGACGAAGATGGCATACTTCATACCAACAACGGAAAAAACGTCAGCAGAAGGACTCGCAAGGCTGTTCAGGGATCATGTATGGAAACTACATGGATTGCCTGAAAGTATTATCTTGGATAGAGGAGCACAATTTGTGGTGAATTTAATGAAGGAATTAAATCAGATGCTGGGAATTGAAACAAAGTTGTCAACAGCCTTTTACCCACAAATGGATGGGCAGACAGAACAAACTAATCAGGAACTAGAACAGTACCTGAGGATGTTTATTGACCACAGACAAGAACAGTGGCCAGAATGGCTAGGAACAGCAGAATTTGCCTACAATAACAAGGTGAATACCTCAACAAAAGTATCGCCCTTCAGAGCAAACAATAGGAGAGATCTGAGAATAGGCTTCAAAATGAGGAAGCAAGGGAAATTGGAAGGAGCAAAAATGTTTGCAGAAAGGATGAAAAGGATACAGGAAGAAGCACAGGTGGCACTAAGAAAGGCACAAGAAGAGATGAAAAAGCAGGCAGATAGGAAAAGGGGAGAAGTGGAGGAATACTGAGTAGGGGACCTAGTGCTGCTAAGCACAAAGGACTTAAAATGGCAGATGAAAGGAAGAAGAACAGAAAAGTTGACAGAGAGATTTGTGGGGCCCTATAAGGTAAAAAGGGTTGTGTCAACCAATATGGTGGAATTAGAATTACCAAGAACGGTCAAAATCCACCCTGTCATAAACGTGAGCAGGATCAGGAGGTACAAGAAACAAATCCTAGGACAGAAGAAGCAACTGGCCCCTTCAGTAATAATAGAAGGAGAAGAGGAATACAAAGTAGAGAAGGTGATGAATAAGAGGAAAAGATATAGGAAATGAAAATATCTGGTGAGATAGAAGGGATATACAGCTGAAGAAGACTTGTGGGAAAAAGAGATAAACCTGAAGAATGCAAAGGAAGCAGTAGAGGAATATGAGAAGGAATATGGGAAAGAGGGAAGAAGGATGGAAGAAGAACACAAAGAAATGCTGGGAAGATTTATGGCAAAAATATTATATGGATGGAATGACAGGAAATTCAATTGGGAATACCTAAAGAAGTTGGAAAGGAACTAGAGAAGATGGATGGGAAGAACGGGAGTTATTCTCAGATGGATTAGACAAAGGATTCTAAATATAGAAAAGAGAGATAAGATAAGATTAAATGGGATCACATGACTTGGTCACATGATAGGTCACATGATGGAATCTTCTGGAAGAATTGGTAGTTACTTAAGCATACATATAGATAAATAGAAATTGTGTATAAGTAAGTAGCACAATCCACCAAGAGACTCCATTGAGTTCTCTTCATTCTCTCATAATGTTAAGTGTAATAAGATGGTCGCTATAACTAGCTTGTCATTACAACACTACTTATACCTATTTTACTTGGTCTGTGCACTACTTTCCCATGGTGATCATATGACATCAATGTGACATGTCATATGACTGATCATGTGACCTCCCATGTGACTTCCCTAATTATGTATGTCTGTTCTAAAAATAGAAAGTGAAAATAGAAAAGAGAAAGAAAGAGTTCTCATATTATAATTTATGATATTATCTCTATAGTGAACCTTAGTTGTGATAACTTAAGTCCACACTCTTAGTCAGAGTTAACAAAGAGAACTCGTTAGAGTCCTCGCTAATTGGCCTAGCTACTTATACATGAATCTGTGTTTACTAGTATTTGCCTACTCAAATTAGCTCACAGACTCCTTTTGAGTCATAGTGTCCTGTGCACTTCATATTATTACATAATAAATGAAAATGAAATAAAATATTCTGCCACTGCGGTGTCACACTGGACAATTAATTTTAGCAATATAAGTGACAATCGGAACCTAATAATCATAATAAACGGCTCTCGAGAGAGAATTGGCTCCCCAGATATAACCACTAGAAGTCTGGTCATGTACTCAAGAATGCTATCTAAGTAGTGGAGTAGTGGCTCCAATCACCACTATCAGTACCTCATAACGCTTTCTAGATGGTCTCATGTCATATTTATAAGACAGACTCCCCCCTAGAAGTGCTTTCGAGAGTGAACTCAACCTTAGAAGCATTTCCCTTAATAATGATGTCATCAGATAACTGACCCCTGGTTTATAATAGGAACACCATCAGAGGCCACACATCAGTCCTGATTGGTAGTCCAAATATAGAAGAACAAGATGAGGATACATTGAAAGTCATCAGGAAGGGATAGAAAGAAAAAGGACCTGAGAGATGTGAACAGGGAATAGAAGAGAGAGTAGAGGAAGACTTAGGAGAGGAATCAGGAGAGTTGGAAGCAGAAAGGAGTGATATCGACGACAAAGACGTGCTCGAGAATGGTCAGACCAATGTCTGAAGAACCTCTCGAGCACCCTAGAACCCTTAGAACAGGCTCAAGGTCAGCCAACGAGATAAAGAAAGTTGGTAGGAAATGGACAGGGAGTATGGAGAGCAGTGTAAGAGTTTAGTCTTTTGGTGAGCAGCCTTAGGCTTAACTCCACTCTAAGTCAGAGTTGACAAAGAGAACTCATTAGAGTCCTTGCTAAATTGCATACACTACTTATACATGTCCAATTGTTTGTCCTTGTTTACTGATCTGACTATATTACATAATTAAATAAAAGAAAAAGAAAATAAATATTGACTTAGAGGGATTTGGGTGATTCATAACACCACCCCCCTCTCAAAGGTCCTCATCCCAAGGACTTCTTTTGTAAAGCTTTGGATTGAGGTTGAGTAACCCTAACCCTTAACCCTCTCTTTATCGGAGATTGACAAAGAGAACTCGTTAGAGTCCTCGCTGAATTGTGTACGCTACTTATATACGTTCGACTATTTGTCCTTATTTACTGATCCGATGTTATTACATAATTAAAAGAAAAGAAAAAGAAAAGAAATATAAATATTGACTTAGGGGAATTTGGCGGTTCATGACACCACCCCCCTC